>Ga0190334_1000204_pt1 | contig 31196 bp, 27 predicted proteins | sample 48720478_MG_FD_161270 | JGI IMG/M metagenome (GOLD analysis project Ga0190334, IMG submission 161270) | Hydrothermal vent sediment bacterial communities from Southern Trench, Guaymas Basin, Mexico - 4872-04-7-8_MG | ecosystem: Environmental > Aquatic > Marine > Hydrothermal vents > Sediment ... | reverse complement strand
TTGAGGATCCTCGCGTCCACCAGCATCACACGCGAGAACTTCGCATCCAATGCAATCATCCTTCGCCTCTGCAAGCCGATGGGGAGATTCGCACCGAGGGCGAAACCACTTTCAGCTACCGCGTTCTCCCAGCGAGACTCAATGTCATAACGGCATGATCCACCGGCTGGTCGTAAACGCTGACAACTACGCTCGCGACTCATCTGTCCATCCAGGGATACGCGCTGCACAGCAGGAAGACATTGTCACAACTACGACCACCCTGATGAATGCGACTTAGGCATCCCAGTCTTGCACCTGTCAGGACGCCTGGGAGAGATGAGACACAGACTCCTCGATACCCTCCTTCAGCGGTTCTTCGACCTCCTATACACCGACCTCGCATGGAGCTATGACATCGTTGCCTGGCTGGCTTCGATGGGTCAGTGGAGAACCTGGATCGGCCTCGCCGATATCGGCTGGGGCACTGGACGCCTGCTGGAAATCGGGCATGGACCCGGCCACCTGCTTGCAGACATGGCCAGCCGCGGGTATGCCATCACCGGCCTCGACCCTTCGCCCCAAATGATCCGCATGGCGGGCCGCCGCCTGCGATTTCGTGGTATTGCGGGGCAAATCGTCGGCGGCAGATCCCAGGCACTCCCCTTCGCCTCCAGCACCTTTGCCGGCGTCCTGGTGACCTTTCCCGGGCCTTTCCTCTTTGAGGACGCCTCGCTCCATGAGATCCGGCGAGTGCTCCAGCCTGCCGGTCGCTTCGTCGTGATCGCGCTCGCCCGCATCACAGGCTTGGGTGTGTACGACCGTGCGGCGGCCTGGTTGAACCACGTGACCGGCCAGTCAGGACCGCCTGATCGGCGCTGGCTCGACAGACTGGCACGCCATGGCTTTGAAGCTTCACAGGAAGAAGTCGAGCTGCCGCGCGCGCTCGTGCTCCGGTTAATGGCGACGAAAGCCCCGGGGTAACCCGCGTTCACAGAATGATGGAACCCTGACTGCTGCCGGACGGAGGTTGGAAGGGTACAATACAAGATCGATCGTATGGCGGAGGGCGCAGGTTGTGAGGCTGGCGCAAGAGGGCGATCTGGCCATGTTGCTCGGCCGGGGTCGCAGACGGGCGATCTTCAAGCTTAAGGCGGGCAAGTCCTACCACACCCATCACGGCATCATCGAGCATGCCGAACTGATCGGCGCCCGCTGGGGCTCCATCGTCGAAACTCATCTTGGCACCCCCTTCATCCTGCTGGAGCCCTCCTTGCACGACTTGCTCCTGCATATCCGCCGCAAATCGCAGATCATCTTCCCAAAGGACATCGGCTACATCTTGCTCCAGCTTTCAGTTGGACCCGGGAAGCGTGTGCTTGAGGCCGGAACCGGCTCCGGCGCGCTGACCACAGCCTTAGCGTGGATGGTTGGCGAGTCTGGCGAGGTGATCTCGTACGACCGTAGGGCCGATATGCATGAATTGGCGAGAAGGAATCTGAGTCGGTTGGGCCTGGAGGGACGCGTGACCTTTCGATTGCGCGATCTCTCTGAAGGCTTGATCGACCGGGATGTCGACGCCATCTTTCTGGACCTGCCCCGCCCGGAAGCAAGCCTTGCACACGTGGCACAAGCACTCACCAATGGCGGCGTGCTTGGTTGTATCCTGCCCACTGCCAATCAGGTCAGCACGCTTCTCGAAGCGATGGAAGCGCAGGGCTTTGGCGCCATCGAGGTGGTGGAAATCCTGCTCCGAGGGTATAAGCCGGTGTCTGAGCGTTTACGGCCCTTCGATCGCATGGTCGCTCATACCGGATACCTGCTCTTCGCACGCCTCTTGGAAGGCGCACTCCCCGAATGAGAGACCTCCCAAGCCGCCTGGCACCCCACCTGCTGCCGGACCCAGGGCCGGTGCATGCGCCTCAGGATGCCCGCCTAGCGGCGGTTCTTCTGCCTTTGTATCACGCAAAGGGTGAATGGCAATTGCTTTACACCCGCCGGACGGATACAGTCGAATCGCATCGCGGCCAGGTCTCTTTCCCGGGAGGAATGGTTGAGGAGCGAGATGCTACGCCTCGTGAAACCGCGCTCAGAGAAGCTGAAGAGGAGATCGGGCTGGATCCGGCGAAGGTACGCATTCTGGGCTCGCTCGACCCCATGCTCACCATCACGCAATTCCAGGTCATCCCCTTTGTGGGTGTGATTCCCTGGCCCACGGAGCTTCGCATCAGCACCCAGGAAGTCGCAACCGTCTTCGGAGTACCACTATCCTGGTTGCTGCAAGAGGATAATCTCGAGGTACGCATCCAGCCTGAAGCCAGCCTTGGCCTTCGCGAGGCCGTCCATGCATTCCGCCCATACCAAGGCGAGGTCATCTGGGGAGCAACGGCCCGGATCACCCTCGACCTACTCAGGCGTCTGCGCAGTGCTGGATTCACCGGCAACTAGCGCACCACGGCTCCGCTATACCTGAAAGAAAATTGCGGGCCACAGTCTTGGACTGCGGCCCGCAATGGGGTAGGCAAGCGGTCTGAGTTGCCTAAACTTCTGGCTCGGAGGCCTCCGAACTCTCATCCTCCTCGCGAGCGCCGCGCTCTACCACCTCGGGCTCGACTTCGGCCACCAGCTCTTCCTCAACCTCGACGATCTCTTCCTCCATCGTCTGATAGACGACATTGGCGATGGCCTCATCGGGGTCTGTGAGCACTGTCACACCTTCCCCGAGATAGAGATCGCCCACGGTGATGCTGTCATTGAAGTCCTGGAGGGCCTCGAGGTCAACCGTTATCCGATCTGGCAAATCTGAGGGAAGCGCCTCGACCTCGATTTCTGATAGGCCCGTCACCAGCACGCCACCCAGATCGCGAACTGCAGGGGCTTCTCCCACAAGTTCCACGGGGACCACGGTCTTGATCTTGACATCCATGGCTACGTTTAGGAAGTCCAGGTGGATCATCTCTTTGGTGATGACGTCCCGCTGGACCTCACGCACCAGGGCCTTATAGGTCTTTCCGTCAACCTCCAGGTCGATCAAGGTTGAGCTGCCCACTTGGGCCATCACTCTTGCGGCATCGCGGGCATCAAGTTCCAGCGGTATGGGCTCGATGCCGGCGCCGTAAACGACGGCCGGCAGCTTGCCCTGCCTGCGCAGCACCTTGACCTGCTTCCCAAGAATTGATCTTGGGCTTGCCTTGATTTGGATTTTCTCCATGATTTTCCTCCGGAGCGCCTCTCACCCGCGAAGGTTACCCTCGCTCCTTGGGAGTGGATCGGCCTCCGGGGGCCTATCTCCCACGGGTGAAACGACTTGTGATAAATAGGATCGCACCTGCGGCCATGCCTGCAAGCAGGCCAGCCACCATCGCGCCGCGGGTGTCCAAGATGGTTGTCACCTCGCCGCGGACCTCGCGTGTAAGCATGACGAGCGACGATCCCTGATCCATATGAATGCTGTCTGCGAGCGCGAGACCGATGCGCGAGTGATCGGCATGGATTTCCCCTCCCATCACAGCAGCCGCGTCGCTCTCGATGATCTCGACCGCATTTCCGCGAACCGCACCAGCCACGACCTGCTCTAAGCGAGCCGTCGAGGCCTGGAGGCTTCCCGCGGCGCCGAGGCGCATCTCCAGGTTACCCGCCACGGCCTGTCGGACGCCACCCTGAAAGATGGACACCGTCTCGGCATCTACGCGTTCAATCGTCCCCCCATCGATTTCCACGACGTCGGCCTGGAGATCCTGGCCCTGTTCTTTCAGCTCGAGCTCGCCCACAATCGCCTCACATGAAAAAGGGACGCCCAGTCGTGCCAGCAGGCGGCATCCCTAGCAACTGGCGCATTCTAACCCATGACCTTGGCCCTGGTCAACCTTTCGTATTTCCTCCCCCCAAAAGAACACTCTTGCGTTTACCAGTCAGGCCTCGCTATGTTAAACTTATGGATTGGCGCCTTGGAGGCATGTTCGGGTGAGAATCAGGGTTCAAATCAGGTGGGTGATTGCGGGTGCCCTGCTGGCGTGCTTCGCACTCACGGGCTTCGGCAGAGCTTCCGCCCAGGCCCCAGGATTTGCACAGATCACCTCTCCGGGAGGTGGTGAGGCAGTCAGAGGTCTAGTAACGATCGAGGGCTTCGCCGCGCATCCGCGTTTCGAACACTATGAGCTGGCCTTCGCCTACCCTGAGGATCCTACCGATACCTGGTTCGCAATTGGCGAGCCCAGCCGTCAGCCTGTGGAAGCCGGCCCGCTCGGCCTTTGGGATACCAGCGGCATCACCGATGGCAACTACCATCTGCGGTTACGTGTATTCCTCGATAATGGCACGGCGCTGGAGCATATCGTGGATGGATTGCGGATTCGAAACTATACGCACATCGAAACTCCGACAGCGGCGGCCGTGGTCGCCCCCCAAGGCACGCCTACTGCCGCGCCGCCCACCGCCACGCCACGTCCAACGCCCCTTCCTCCATTTGATCGGGGCGGAGCGGAAAAGACCATGAGCGCGTTCACTGCGGGCATGATCCTGGGAGGCATCTCACTGACAGGAGCCCTGGCCTACCTGGCGGCCCGGCGCAGTCTCCGCCTGCGCTGGAGCACGCTGCGCATGCGCCGCATGCGCCTGGAGGCCGAGCGCAAGCAGCGAGCGCGGCAATGAGTTTCTTTCGGAAAGAACCTGCCATCTCATGCCTGCTAATCGGGCTCGGCAATCCCGGGACGAAGTACCGCAAGAACCGGCATAACGTAGGCTTCATGCTGGTGGACCGGCTTGCCGAAAGCTGGGATATCGAGCTGAGCCGCAAGAAGCATGGCGCGAAGATCGGCATCGGCGCAATCGGCGGGAAGCGGATCATGCTGGTCAAGCCCCAGTCGTTTATGAACCTCTCGGGAAAGCCGGTCGCGAAAATCGCTCGCTATTGCCGCATCCCTGTCCAGCAGGTGCTGGTTGCATTCGACGACCTCGACTTGCCCCTGGGAACTCTGCGGTTGCGCCCTTCGGGCGGCTCAGGGGGACATCGAGGCATGCGCTCCGTAATCCATCATCTGGGCACCCAAGACTTCCCGCGCCTGCGGCTCGGTATCGGCCGTCCGCCCGGGCGCATGGATCCCGCCGACTACGTGCTGCAGGATTTCGACCCGGAGGAGGAACTGCTGCTGGACCAGGTCCTGGCGCGCGGCGCGGCCTGCCTCGAGCGGTTTGTCCGGGAAGGGATCGACGCGGCCATGACCTTCTGCAATTCAAAGACCGAGATTTAATGGACCTCTCGCCCGTCCTGCATCATGTACGGAGGCTGGGAACTTACAAGCGTCTCCTTGAGGAACTTCGCGATCCGACCCTGCGCGCCCTGCAGGCACCGCGTGCGCTGCGCATCCCGCTGACTGCGGCCCTGCATGCAGACCTCAATCGGCCGATCCTGCTGCTCGTTGCTCGATCCGACCGCCTGCTAACATTCAAGGAAGAGCTGCTGTATTGGGATGTCCAAATCCCTTTGCACATCCTACCTGACCCCGGGCCGCTATACTATGAGTGGACACCATGGCCCGGGACTGTCCGCAGGGAGCGGGCTGCAACCTTGGCAGCCTTGACACAAGGGATGGGCCCTGGTGCTCCAGCCGACGCTGCGCCGCCGCGTCCCCCGCTCGTCCTGGCCACCGCTCGGGGGGCCATGACTCGCACGATCAGCCGCCAGCAATTTCTCGCCGCCTCTCGCTACCTCAAGCCTGGAGCCATGATCCGCTTCGCCAAGCTAATCGAGCTCTTGGTGGACATAGGCTATGCGCACCAAAACCTAGTCACAGAGCCCGGCGAGTTCAGCCGCCGCGGAGGAATCCTAGATCTCTGGCCGCCACTCGAACCGCGGCCGGTGCGCATCGAATTTTTCGGCGATCAGATCGAGACGCTGCGGTCCTTTGACCCATCGACACAGAGGACCTTGGAGGCGCTACCCTGGATCCGGCTGGCCCCCGCTCGCGAAGGGTTGCCACGTTTGATAACTCCGGAATGGTGGGAGAGCATCCCCCTCGCAGGCGTGGAGGAGGGGCTGCGCCAAGAGCACCTGGAACTCCTGCTCCCTCCCGCCAATCCTGATTCGGCCGGGCCGCTCGATTTTCTGCCAGAGGATGGACTCGTGCTGCTGGAAGACCGAGCCGCATTTGAGCAGGCTGTGGAGGAGATTGAGACCACCGCAATCTCGATGCGCAAGGAATCGGAATCCGAACAGGGCTTGAACTCAGACTTCCCGCTACCCTATCTCCCCTGGTCCGCCTGGCTTGACCTGCTCGAGTCGCGTCCAGCCATCGATCTAGGGCGCTTCGCCGCCGAGCCCATTCCAGATGATCTCGATCTGGCGCAGCATTTTACGCCTGGCCCACGTTTCGGCGGTCAGATTCAGCCGATTCTCGCCTATCTGGAGGCCCGCAGACAGGAGCACGAAAGTTGTCTTGTCCTTAGCCGCCAGGCACCTCGCCTTGCTGAACTCTGGTCCGAGGAAGCTGAGACCCACACCAGCCTTCAGGAACAGGCAACCGAGGGCCTCATGCCAGGCGGGGTGGCGTTCATCCAGGGCGCCCTCTCGGAGGGCTGGATCCTGCAGGCCCCGGATGGTTTCTCCCTCCACCTGCTCACGGATGCTGAGCTATTTGGATGGTCCCGCCCTCGGCCTCGGAGACGAAGCCTCCCCAGACCCACGGCGCCAGAGGAGGCCTTCGCCGACCTCTCACCCGGTGACTTTGTCGTCCATACAGACTATGGCATTGGCCGTTTTGCGGGGCTGGTCCAGAAGCAATTGGATGGTATTCCAAGGGAGTTCTTGCTGATCGAGTACGCCGAAGGCGATCAACTCTTCGTGCCGATCCACCAAGCGGATCGGATCTCACGCTATGTGGGTGCCGACGGAGGCGCTCCCAGCCTCTCACGTCTTGGCACCTCGGATTGGGAGCGGGCGAAGGAAAAGACCCGCCAGGCGGTCGAGGAGGTGGCGCGGGACTTGCTGGAGCTCTACGCCCGGCGGCAGGCCGTGAGCGGGCATGCCTTCTCGCCGGATACACCCTGGCAGCGTGAATTGGAAGCCTCCTTCATTCATCAGGAGACCGAAGATCAATTTCAGGCCCTGGCCGAAATCAAGCGAGACATGGAGCGCCCTCTACCCATGGACCGGCTGATCTGTGGGGATGTGGGCTACGGCAAGACCGAAGTAGCCCTGCGTGCGGCCTTCAAAGCCGTCATGGACGGCAAGCAGGTGGCGATGCTTGTCCCCACAACCGTACTCGCCCAACAGCACTTCCACACCTTCCGCCGCAGGCTGGCAGCCTTCCCGGTTGAGGTCGAGATGCTCTCGCGTTTCCGCAGCCCCCGTGAGGCGAATGAGATCATCGAGCGACTCCGCGCAGGCGAGATCGATATCATCATCGGCACCCACAGGCTCCTCCAGTCAGATGTGGGCTTCAAGGACCTTGGGCTTCTCATCATTGATGAGGAGCAGCGTTTCGGAGTCACCCACAAGGAATTCCTCAAGCAGCTGCGCACCGAGGTCGACGTTCTCACCCTCACCGCTACGCCAATCCCGAGAACCCTTTATATGGCGCTCACGGGGGCCCGCGACATCTCGACCATCAGCACACCGCCCGAAGATCGGCTGCCTGTGATCACTCACGTAGGGCCCTACGACCCCAAGCTAGTGCGCGCCGCCGTCATGCGCGAGCTCGACAGGGGTGGGCAGGTATTCTTCGTTCATAACAGAGTTCAGACCATCAACACGATGCGGTGCAGGCTTGAACGCTTGATCCCGGAGGCGCAGATCGCTGTGGCCCATGGGCAGATGCCGGAACAGGAGCTTTCGGCCGTGATGGAGGCTTTCTCAGAGGGTGAGATCGATGTGCTCGTCAGCACTTCGATTATCGAATCCGGGCTGGATATCCCCAGCGCCAACACACTCATCGTCGATCGCGCCGATCAATTTGGCCTTGCCCAGCTCTATCAGCTTCGAGGCCGGGTGGGCCGGGCGGCCATCCAGGGCTATGCCTATTTCTTCCGCCCAGCCCGGTCACGTATCACCGATGAAGCCCTTCAGCGGCTAGACATCATCGCCGAGCACAGCCAACTGGGCGCCGGCTACGCCATCGCCATGCGCGATCTGGAGATGCGGGGCGCGGGCGAAATCCTCGGCACGCGCCAGCACGGCTACATCGCCAGCGTGGGCTTTCATCTCTACACCCGGCTGCTGGCATCCGCGGTGGCCCGGATAAGGCGCTCCATGGGGAAAGATCATGCCCTGCAGCTCGCGAGTATGCCTATCGAGACTCCCCCAGCCATGATCGACCTGCCGCTGCCAAGTGCCATCCCGGAGAGCTATATCCCCTCGCGAGAATTGCGGCTGCAACTCTATAGGCGCCTGGCATCCCTCGATAGCCTGGAGGCAATCCGGGCACTGAATCAGGAACTGGAGGACCGCTTTGGACCGCCTCCAGAGGAAATCGAGAACCTGCTCTATCAATTGGAGATCAAGACCCTTGCCCGCGGAGCAGGGGTCGAGCGCATCAGCGCCGAAGGGGGGCAAATCTTGATCGAGATCCCCGAGGAGCGTGATATCGGTAGGTTAGAGAGACTGAGCGGAACACTGCGCCGAAGCAAGCGCGGGCTTTGGCTTCCCGCTCAAGGCAGATCTTGGAAGGAAGACCTGCGGAGTGTGCTCAGGCTTCTCAAAGATTCGGACTGGCGGGAAAGAGCTGCGCCGGCGAAGCGGTCCAGTTTGCGCTAAATATCCGGGTAGAAATGAATCAGGCCCGTGAGATATGGCTGGCCTTGGATATACTCGAACAAGAAACCCCAGGTTTGCCAATTGAACGGGTTTCCGTTCTCGGGCGGCGGCCTGTGCACCGCATAATAATGCAAGTCCGCATATTCTCCAGGCCAACCCACCTGCTCGACCGTTTTTCCGAGTGTTAGCTCATCGCATTGCACCCGGCCAGAATTATCCACCAGCGTTTTCTCCAATTCCGGCAGGATGACCTCCCGGAAGGAGCCCTGGATCGTGAAGCCTCCTCCCCCCACTGTCCCCCACTCCCGGTCCTGGTGGCCACTCAAGATACCCTCCACCTCACCCGGGGAAATGATGACCTCAGGATTCCACCAGCCATGCCGGATGATCAGGCCTCGCGCGGGATTGACCAGTCGTGCCAACGATGCTCCATCACCCGACTGGAGCGCCTGCACCGCTGCCGCGAAAACGGCCCGAGCCCTCTCGTCCGCGCAGAACGCCTCCGATGGGACATACTCCGTCAGATTCCAGGCATTGACCCAGCCCTTGCGCCCGCGAGCATCGATGATCTCCACCCAGATCGAGCTGCCCAGGCTGGAAGTATTCCCCGTCTGGCGGATGCCCCGCTCGTTGTAAGCCAGCTCGCCGATTGCATCTCCGGCGATGCCGGCAGGATTGTGAATCGTGAGGCTCTCGCCTTCTGGCACCCAGGCAACCGCATAGCCCTGCACGGCAACAGTGACCGGCGGAAGCGTCTCAGTCGCTTCCGGGAGGGACGTCGGCACGGAGGCCGTTTGCAATTCTGCAACAGGCATGGCTTCACGCGTGCAGGCCGCAGTCATTCCAACTATCAACAGCACCAACATCCATCTTGCATATGCCCAGGAGATGACACTTGCGGGAATTCCTGACATGCCCTCTAACCTCATCCGCTGGCCGCCCGCCTCCCCGCACTCTTGGGGCTGCGCGGTACCGCCTTGGGAGATCTGGGCGCGGCGCTCCGCTTGCGGTTTCCCGGCTTCTTGGCACGGCGCTCTGGAGCTCGCTTTGGGAGCAATGCGATTTCAAGGACCTCATCCATATGATCCACAAGGCAGATCTCCAGCGCAGCCTTGGCTTGGCGCTTCACCTGCACCAAATCCTTGCTATTCTTCCGGGGCAAGATGACCTTGCTGAGTTGATATCGGTAGGCCGCATGCACCTTCTCGCGCACACCTCCAACCGGAAGAATCCGGCCTCGCAGCGTGATCTCCCCGCTCATCCCTACGTCTTTGCGGACAGGACGCCCGGTTAATGCCGATGCCAGGGCCGTGGCCATGGTGACACCCGCGCTGGGCCCATCCTTGGGGATCGAGCCTTCCGGAATATGGATGTGAATATCGGTCTTCTCGAGCATCTCGGGGTCGATCCCGAGTGGGCCGGAGAGTGATTTAATATAGGAGAGCGCCGCTTGCGCCGACTCCTGCATCACATCACCGATCTGGCCGGTGATCTGCATCCCGCCCTTGCCCTCCACAGGCAGGGCCTCGACGACGAGGATATCGCCACCGTTCTCGGTCCACGCCAGACCGGTCGCAGCGCCCACCGCATCTTCACGCTCGATCTCGTGAATCGTGATCTGCGCCGGACCCAATAGATCATCGAGCATCCTGGGGGTCACCCGCTGGATGGGCCTTTTCCCTTCGGCCTTGCGACGGGCGACCTTGCGGCACACCTTTCCGATCTCTCGTTCCAGATTCCGGACGCCAGCCTCCCATGTATATTCCCTGACCATGCGTTTGAGGGCGCCTTGAGTGAAGGTGAGATCACCGGGGCGCAGGCCGTTCCGCTCGAGTTGGCGGCCGATGAGGAATTTCTTGGCAATGATCAACTTATCTTCCTCAATATAGCCGGGGAACTCAATCACCTCCAACCGATCGAGGAGCGCCGGCGGAATGGGATCGAGGGTGTTCGCGGTGGTAATAAACATAACCCTGGAAAGATCATAGGCAATTTCGAGATAGTGATCCGAAAAGGCGTGGTTCTGCTCCGGATCGAGGACCTCCAGCAGCGCGGAGGCCGGATCGCCTCGGAAATCGAGCCCGAGCTTATCGATCTCATCCAACATAAAGAGCGGGTTGACTGTCCCTGCCCGTCGCATGCCTTGCAGGATACGGCCCGGCAGGGCGCCGATGTAGGTTCGCCGGTGACCGCGAATCTCGGCTTCGTCGCGGATGCCTCCAAGCGATATGCGAACGAATTTCCTCCCCAGGGCCTCAGCGATAGAGCGACCGAGCGAGGTCTTTCCTGTGCCAGGTGGACCGACGAAGCAGAGAATGGGTTGGCGGTGCTTGTCAGGGGCGAGACTGCGAACGGCGATATATTCGAGGATGCGATCCTTGGCCTCCTTCAGGGCGTGATGCTGTGCCTCCAGGACGGAAGCCACATGATGGAGATCCAGATTGTCTACAGTCGACTCCGACCACGGCAGCTCCAGAAGCCAGTCGAGGTACGTCCGGATGATGGCGACCTCCGGCGATAGGGGCGGCATCTGGCTCAAGCGCTGAATCTCACGCAAAGCCGTCGCTTGAACTTCCTCCGGCAACGAGAGATGCTCGACGCGCTGGCGCAATTCGTCCAATTCTCGCGACCATACATCCCCTTCACCCAGCTCACTCTGGATCGCCTTCATTTGCTCGCGCAGGTACATCTCCCTCTGGGATCGATCGACCTCGCTCTGCACTTGAGTCTGAATCTGGTCCTCAAGTTCGAGAAGATCCAGCTCCCGTCCGAGGAGCATGCTAATACGCTGGAGCCTCCGCACCGGGTCATAGATCTCGAGGATCCCCTGGCGCTCCTCGACGGTAAGACTGAGCGCCGTCGCTACCAGGTCTGCCAGCCAGCCCGCCTCGTCCACATTCACAGCGAACATGTAGACCTCTTCCGGCAGTGACCGGTTGAGCTGAACACACTTCTCGAAAAGCGTGAGCACCGCCCGCATAAGCGCCAGCGTTTCTTTGCTGCGATCGTCTCGTTCCGGAATGGGCCGCCCGAGGGCCTGAAGGCCCTCTATTCCCGTCGAAAGCTCCAAGATTTCGACCCGCCGCCGGCCTTGGGCCATGATCGAGATGCTTCCATCGGGCAAATGCATCATCCGGCCCACGGCCACTTCGGTCCCCACCTGGAAGAAATCCGTTGGCCCGGGGTGTTCCTGCTCGGGATCTCGCATGAGCAGGCCAATCATGGTTTCCTGAACCCGGATCGCTTCCTCCACAGCCTGCAGCGCGGCATCATGCAACACGAATAAAGGCGTGATGAGATTGGGGAAGAGCACGACATCGCGTAATGGAAGCACGCGCCGCCGGATGCGGCCCTCCTCATCCAGGGGGGCCTCAGGGATATCATAGAGTTCCTCGGCTCTGCGGCCGATCATCCCGCTAAAGTCGGGAGGGAGCGGCGGCCAGCGTCCGCCGTACCAGGTCATCTCAGATCGTCTCGCCCACCGGCAGCAGGACCTCATTGCGAATCGTTTCCCAGACAGTCCTCGCCTCGCCGGCAATGAAGATGCTTCCGGCGGCCAGAATGACCTCGCCAGGCCGGGCACGCTGGATCGCGTGCAGAAGCGCGGCATCCATCGGTTCAACAATCTGCACCGCTAGTCCATGGCTATGCGCAAGGCGTGCTAAGGTCTCCGGATCTGCTGCCCTCGGATGGTGGGCGCGGGTGAGGATCAGGCGCGAAACCCGCGGCAGCAATTCATACAACATCCCGGCCATATCCTTATCCGCTGAGGCGCCGAAGATGAGGGTCACGGGTTGCCCGGGGAAGTAGTCATCCAGGGCGATGCGCAGCTTCAAAGCCGAATCGCGGTTGTGGGCTGAATCGACCAGAACCAAAGGGGAACGGGAGAGGATCTCCAGTCTTCCAGGCCAGTGCACGCCAGCCAATCCCTCACGGATCGCCGCCTCCCCGATTGCCAGCCCTCGCCGCTCTGCTTCGCGGAGCACGGCGTATGCCACCGCGGCGTTGACGATCTGGTGATGCCCCAGCAGCGGGATCTCATAGCGCGGCGGGGCCCACTCCTCGCTCCCGGCCGAATCGACATAGGCATCCATAAGCGGCTGCTCTGCGGATGCCCAGATGTAGAGTGTCTGGCCTTCCAGATCTCGTGAACCCGCCGAAAAGAGCCAGTCTCGCCCGACACGGATCAGAGGTGCCTTTCGCTCCCCGGCGATGCCTTCGATCACCCGGTCCGCCTCGTACTGCTGGGGCGCAAGCACCACAGGGACGCCAGGCTTGATGATGCCGCCCTTCTCGCGGGCGATATCAGAGAGGCTGTCGCCTAGCAGGTGCATGTGATCATAGGAAAGCGTTGTGATTGCGGCCACAGTCGGCGTGATGATGTTGGTCGCGTCCAGCCGCCCGCCCAATCCAACTTCAATAGCCGCCGCGTCCGCACCCTCCTCGGCGAAATGCAATAGCGCCAAGACCGTGGCGATCTCGAAGACCGTCAAACCAGGAATGGATTCGATATGCGGCTCTAAGCGCCGCATGAGAGCCACGAACCTCGCATCCTCAATGGGCTTCCCGTCCATCTGGATGCGCTCATTGAAGCGTTGTAGGTGGGGGGAAGTGTAGAGGCCCGTTCGATAGCCAGCAGCCTGGAGGCAGGAGGCGATCATCGCCGAGACCGAACCCTTGCCCTTGGTGCCAGCGATGTGCAAACTAGCAAATTGCTCATGGGGGTTTCCAACCGCCCGCGCCAGGTCACAAACGCGATCGAGCTCGAAAGTCTCCGCGGAGTAGCGATAGCTCCTCTCCACGCTATAATCGATATGGCTGTAGAGATAGTTGAGTGCGTCTTCGAAGGTTTCTATGTTCATGGGAGCAGAATTGTAATCTCCGCTCCACAAAGACACAAGACGAAAATCATCTTGCACGCCCCTACAAAACGCGCTAAGATGGCGCCGGCAATCTACACACCCCGAGAGGAGGTGAGCGCGAGGAGAGATTCCCAAGCCCGCTTCATCGACAGGGAATAGCATTCCTAACCTAACCCGAGAATGAGGAGGAAAGAAAGAAGATGCGTACAAACAAGTTTCCGCTATTTGCACTCTTAAGCATCCTCCTGATCGGCGTCTTTGTGCTGAGCGCCTGCGGGCCTGCGGCAACGCCCGAGGCCACTGAGCCGCCGGCAGCGGAGGAACCCACCGAAGCCCCGCCTGAGCCAACCGAGGCACCGCCCCCTGCGCCGGAGCTCGGTACAGAGGAGAATCCCATCATCTGGGCATTTGTGCCATCCGGCGAACTCGAGCGCGTCTCGTCCGGCGCTGATGCCGTCGCGGACCTGATCTTCGAGGAGACCGGCCTGGTCATCCAGACCTTTGTGGCCACGGAATACGCCGGCGTGATCGAGGCCATGTGCGCCGATCCGCCCAAGGCCCACATGGGCTCCCTGGCGACCTTCGCCTATATCCTGGCAGCGGACCGCGGCTGTGCCGAGGCTGAGCTAGTGTCTGTCCGCTACGGCAGCCCCGTATACAACGGCCAGATCTTTGTCCGCGCCGATAGCGGCATCGAGAGCCTTGAGGAACTGAAGGGCAAGGTCTTCTGCCGCCCGGATGCTTTGAGCACCAGTGGCTGGATCATCCCCAGCATCGAGCTGCGGGCCGCTGGCGTCGATCCTGATACCGACATCGAAATCGTCGACGCTGGCTCGCATGATGCAGCCGTGGCGGGCGTCTACAACGGCGATTGTGATGCCGGAGCCTCCTACGTCGATGCCCGCTCGCGGATCGAAGACGAGCACCCGGACGTGATGGATGTCATCAAGGTCATCAGCATCTCGACCGACATCCCCAATGACGGCGTCCAGTACGTGACCAGCTTCCCGCGTGAGCTGCGCGACAAGATCAACGACGCCCTGCTCAAGATCGCCGAGACTGAGGAGGGCCAGGAGGCGCTGGATACCGCCTATCAGTGGGCCGCCCTCGAGGAGCATGACGACAGCTTCTATGATCCCTTCCGCCAGCTGCTCGACGCCGCCGGCGTGAAGCCCGAGGACTTGCAATAGCCCGGGGGCGCCTGAGGCTTTGAGTAAAGATTGGGTGGCGGTGGGGGGATGGGCTTGATCATCCCCCCACCCTTCCTATCGAGGAGCTGCGAATGCTGGAAGTGCGCAATTTAACCAAGGTCTATGATGATGGAACCGTTGCCCTGCGGAACGTCAGCTTCACGGTCCCAGATGGCGAGTTCCTGGTCATCATCGGCCTGAGCGGGTCGGGCAAGTCCACGCTCTTGCGCTGCATTAATCGTCTTATCGATCCAACCGAAGGTGAAATCATCTGGAATGGCGTGGACCTTGCCAAGCTAACGGGGGAGGAATTGCGCAGGGCTAGAAGGAAGATCGGCATGGTCTTCCAGCACTTCAACCTTGTAAAGCGCTCCTCGGTGCTCACAAATGTCTTGGCCGGCCGCCTGGGCTATACACCCACCTGGAAAAGTCTTATGGGTCAATTCTCCCGGGCCGACCGCGAAAAGGCAACCCAGGCACTCGAACGAATCGGAATCCTGGATCAAGCCCACAAGCGAGCCGACGAGCTTAGCGGCGGCCAGCAGCAGCGGGTCGGCATTGCCCGGGCTCTAATGCAGGAACCGGAGATGATCTTGGCCGATGAGCCCGTGGCCAGCCTCGACCCGGTGCTCTCGCACTCCATTCTCACCCGTCTTGAGAGTCTGAACCGCGAGGACGGGATCACGATCCTCTGCAGCCTGCACTACCTGGACCTTGTCCAGCGCTATGCGACCAGCGTCATCGGCTTGCATGAGGGCAGAATCGTGTACCGTGGCTCGCGTGATGATATTCGTGCTATGACCGACGATGAATTCAAAGAGATTTACGGCGAGGAGGCTGAACGCGTGGGAGGCATCACCGGAGAGATCTATGAGCGCAGCGGAGATGGGCGATGAGCGAGGTCCGCAGGCGGAATGACGGTGAGTTGAAGTCCAGCCTCGTGCCCGCCCCGATCGCCGGCATCCTCTCTCTGCTCGTCCCGGGCCTGGGCCACATTCTGGCGCGCGCCTACCAGCGTGGCATCCTGCTCCTGCTCAGCACGGCCTCCATATTTGGCCTGATCTATTGGCGCATCACAATCATTGGCCGCCGCAAGGAGCTCTTCCTCGAGAAGGCCAGCTTGGCCTTCGACCTTCAACCCCTGCTGCTGATTGTCACACTGGGTGCCATCCTGCTCTATCTCTGGATTGCCTACGACGCCTTCCGGACAGCTCGCACAGCACGCGCCGGCCTCGGCCCCTTCATCATGGTCTTGATCCTCTTCTTCGGCCTCGGCTGGCAGATTGGCGAGATCGACCTTCCTTTGCTGACCCGCGAAGTCGGCAAGGCGCGTTACCGGCTCGGGCAGGTCATGTGGCCCTGGGATCGCGCTATTGAGCGCGCACCCATCCAGGCCGAGGCGATCCAATCGCTGGAGGTTCCATGCGATGAGGACCCTCCTCCTCCGAACCCGACCAGCGAGAGCGAGCCGTATTTGCGGGCGGAGCCCACATGCGGCGAGCTGACTCAAGAGGATGGAACGCCGGGCACGCTGCTGCACCTGGAGGGTGGGAGCTTTTATCCCGAGGCTCCGATCCAAATCCTCTGGCAGGATCCACAACGAAATGAATTCCGAGCCCGGAAGGGTGGCGAATACGTCGTCCTGACCCCGGATGAGAACGGTTCGTTTACGCTTGACATCCCTATGCCTTATCGACTCATTCCGACCAGCGCCGCCCAGGAGACCATGGAGTGGCGGATCCTTGCCCGGCAGATTGTGGGCGCGGGCCCGGCGCAGCCCAGCGAGGAGCTGACCCTTTCGATTGAGAAGATGATTGAAACCATCTTCCTGGGCATGATGGCCACCTTCTTCGGGATCATCCTTGCCTTGCCGGTGAGCTTCCTGGCCGCCAAGAACCTGATGTCTGCCTCCTGGATTACGCTCGGCATCTATTACTTGACCCGCACGGCGCTGAACATCGTCCGCTCGGTCGAGCCTTTGATCTGGGCTGTCATCGCAGTGGCAGTCGTCGGCCTGGGCCCTTTTGCTGGCATCGTCGCATTGACGCTTCACAGCATTGCCGCCCTGGGCAAGCTCTATTCAGAGGCGATCGAGTCCATTGATCCCGGCCCGATCGAAGCGATCCAGGCCACGGGTGCGAACTGGTTCCAGACCGTCGTCTACGCCGTGATCCCGCAGATCATCCCGCCCTTCGTGTCTTTCACGATCTATCGCTGGGATATCAACGTGCGCATGTCTACAGTGATCGGCCTAGTGGGCGGTGGTGGGATCGGCTTCTTGCTGGTGCAGTGGATGCGTCTGACGGACTTCAAGGCCGCCGGCATCGCCGTGTGGTTCATCGTGATCACGGTAGCCGTGCTTGACTTCGTAAGCGCCAACATTCGCGAGCGCTTTGTGTAGAGCCCAAACGGAGGCAGAGCTTTCGGCGGTTCACAGAGGCAACCGGCAGAATATAGGCGATCCGCCGGCGGGTTTATCACCGAATCTCAGGCAGGATTTGAGGCACGGTGAGCGAGCGATGCTAAACGAACCGGTTCTCGTTCTAAATGCAAACTACGAGCCGCTCAATGTCTGCACGACCAGGCGCGCGCTGGGGCTCTTTCTCTCTGGAAAGGCCGAGCTTGTCCTGAATGGGCGTGGATATGTGCGCACAATCCGGACGCTCATCCCTCGCCCTTCTGTCATCCGGCTCGGATACATGGTCAAGCGCCCCAGGCCGCGTGTCCGGCTCAGCAAGCGCGAAATCTTCCGCCGGGACCACTACCAATGCCAATACTGCGGCAGAACCTCGGGCCAACTGACCATCGATCATGTCATTCCACGCCATCGAGGGGGAGATTATAGCTGGGGGAACCTGGTAACCGCCTGCCCTCAGTGCAACGTCCGGAAAGGGGGACGCACGCTTCAGGAAGCCAACATGCGCCTGCGGCACCCACCCCGCGAGCCGCATGCCTCGGCGCTCTATCTTTACGGCAGTTATCTGGAACAGTGTCAGGAGTGGCGCGAATTCCTGGAAGGATGGTAGGCCGCGTCGCCATCCATTGTCTCCAAGAGCGCGTAGAGCCCGCCCGCAACAACGCCATAGCCTCCGACTATTGCCGGCATAGGAGCCTTCTCTACCGCCGCAGCAAGCCGGCGCAGGAGCGGGTCTTCGATTTCATCTACCCAGCCCAGATCAGCCGCAAAGCGGTCGCTCGGCGATGGATACACCCCTTGAGAAGCCATCCACACGCGTGTATCCCAGATTAGGCCATCCGCCAACTCAGAGAAGAAGGCCAGGAACGCCTCTGGCCCCATATCGTCCACCATGCGCCCCACAAAGCTACGCACTTCGCCTCGTGCCAGCCTTCCACTGGCGACCATCCCCCGTTCCTCCACGAAGATGCGGGTCCAAATCTCGGTGCGCCGTTCCAGCTCGCGCCATATGTTCGATGAAGCCCGCCCAATGATGGCAAGCGAGGCGCCTGGCGAAGCCATAATCGCACGGATGCGATCCACCCGCTTCAGCCACGGTCTCTCGATTCCCTGCAGAAATGCATCCAGCTCGAGCCCCAGCCCAGGATGGCCGTTTGCCAGGATCAGATCCGAGGGCGTGTCGATATCAAGGCGGGAGGCGGCAGAAGGCTGCAAAGCCTCTACGCGCAAGCTGGCTTCCTTCCAAAGCACCCAGCCCAGCGGATTATCCTGCGGGAAGCGATGGCTATACGCATGCAATATGTGTGGGTGGCTGATGATGGCCCAATCTGTTGAATGTAGATTGTTTACCAGCGCCATGGGCTCTTGGGCACTTGAGACCCGCTCGAAGGCCTCCGCCAACATGTCCTCGGTCATTAGGGGCGCGCTGCCGCCCCCAAAGTAGGCCACGGGCGCGGGATCGAAGGCTTCAGCAGCGTTGGCAAGCTCCCGCCCAAAGTGAAAAGGCTCGCCGCTCCCACGGAATGGCCTTGCGCCTGCGCCTTCCATGGCGGCGCGGTCGAACTCATCCGCAGCCAGCACCCAGACTTGATCCACTGAAGGTATCCGTCCCAGGCGGCGAGCCAGATCTCTGGCGGCAGCGCCGCGCCCCTCCGCCACCCAGCGCTCGGCCCGGGTATGCCCTCTCGGAGGCAGCATTATCAGTGCTTGAAAAATGGGTTTGCTCATCGGCCTCTACATGATACAAAGAAAGCGCCGGCCCCCACATACAGCAGGCCGGCGCTCTGGATTATTGTCATTCAGGCAACTTCGGTTTCGATCAGGCCAAGGGAACCATCCCTTCGCCGGTATAGAACGTTCACCTGGCTTGTCTCGGAATTCAGGAAAACAAAGAAATCTTCATGTCCCAGCAAGGCCATCTGTTCGACCGCCTCCCGCTCGTCCATCGGCGTCAACAGATGACGCTTGCGGCGGACAATCTGATTTTCCAACTCGGGCTCCTCGGTTTCGCCAAGGCCCGCTTCCAGCGCCGCATCAGCGGCAGATCGGCCGTCGCCCCGGTTGTTCCACCGGCGGCCCTTATAGCGCTCAATCTGGCGATAGACCTTGTCCAGTACGAGGTCGATCGATGCGAACATATCCTCCGTGCGCTCTTCTGCCCGGAGCAGCACCCCTTTGCCCCTGATGGTTACCTGCGCAATGTTGCGGTCTTTGGCGCTGCGCGCCGTCTTCGCGTAAGTGAGATCGACCTTGGCCTCCTCCAACACATCCAGATAACGATCAAGCTTGCCAACCTTCTTCTCTACGTAATTCCGAAGGCGGTCGTTCAGTTCCAGATTCTTCACATTTATGTCCACGCGCAAGGCCATGGTCCCTCCTTTACATGAATGTCTGCGGGCACGATTTCAACCCGCAGCGAAACCGACGGTTAAACAGAACACGCGCACCGCTCCGGCTTCAAGAAGCGCTTCGGAAGCAGATAGGAGCGTCGCGCCTGTAGTCACGATGTCATCCAGCAGCAGCACCACCTTCGATTCGACAGACGGCTCATCGGCCTGGAAGGCACCCGCCACATTGCGGCGCCTCGCGCCGGGATCCAAACCTACCTGGGAGCCCGTATCCCGTATTCGGCGAAGGGCCCGAGGCCGATGCGGCTGCCCACGCATAGATGCCAGCGCTGCTGCAATCAATTCGACCTGATTATACCCTCTTTGCTTCATACGGGCACTCGCCAGCGGGATAGGGATGATGATCTCTTCCAGCCCAGACCGGTTTGGCCCCAGAATCTCGTGCAGCCATGCGGCAAAGATCCCTGCCAACTTACGATCCGGCCTATACTTAAGGCGCAGGATGGCCTGGGTCAGGGGTGGACCGTAGCAAGCATAGGAGCGCAGACTCAGTCGTCCTTCTCCAAGTTCGCATGCCAGGCATCGCCTGGAATGGATGCGGGGGAATCCGCAAGCAGGGCATCCTCGCCCTGCAGGTTTGCGCAGCCTCGCATGACAGCTCGCACACCAGACTTCCCCCGCCCTGCCGCAGCCGGCGCAATGCGGCGGAAAGACCAAATCAAGACCCGCCTCCAACCAGCGTTTCGCAAATCGCCGGCCGCGGCGGGCATCCTTCGATTGCAGAGGTCCCCCTTTCATTCGACTGTCGCCGGCGGGAGGCCGCCTATCTCATGATGGCCCCCATTGGCGACCGCAACAACAGCATCGCCGCGGGTCCAAGGAGCACCATGAGGATGGACGGGAAGATCAGGAGGGCAATCGGGAAGATCATCTTGATCGGCGCCCGGTGCGCCTCCTCTTCTGCTATCTGCCGGCGCCGTACTCGCATCTGATCCGACTGAATCCGTAGCACCTTGGCCATGCTCACGCCCAGCTGCTCGGATTGAATGACGGCTGCCACGAAGCTGGTCAGCTCGGCCACCCCCAGGCGCTCGGCCATATCCCGTAGGGCTTCCCGCCTGAGCTTGCCCAGGCGGATCTCCTGCAAGACCCTTCCAAACTCAAGCGCAAGGTCGTCTTCCCACTTCTCATGCACCTTGCCCATGGCGGCATCGAAGCCCAGACCTGCCTCGACGCAGATCGTCAAGAGGTCGAGCGCGTCCGGCAACGCTCGGAAGACGGCTTTCTGGCGACCCCTAATCTTGCTCGTGAGCCACAAATCCGGGAACATGAAGCCGATGCCCAAGAAGAGCGCAGAGAGTGCCAAGCCCTGAAGCCAATTGCGGCGGGTTACTGCGAACACGATGAAAATGCCGCCGCCAAACAAGACTGCCAGCACGAAACGCAGCGATAAGAAGAAAGCGGGATCCATCTGCATCGGATTCCCCGCCATCTCCAGACGCTTGCGGGCGCTTTCCAGCGTGGCCTGGGGCGTGAAGCGGGCGGCGATCTGCCCAATCTTGTTGAAGATGGGAATGATGACGCGCTCATAGAAGCGTTGGGAGAGCTCAATCTCCTCCAGCGTCATCGGCTCATCGCGAATGCTATACTCCGCCAGGCGGTCGGCGATGGGATCGGCTACCTGCGGCGCCCGGAGGCCAGCAACCACCAGGATCACCGCAAAGATAATCACGATCAAGATGACGCCCAGTATCCACACCATGGCTACCTCTCCTCGCCGCTGCACATGCACGAGTTCTCTATCATCGAATTAGATGTCGATCGCCACGATCTTTTGCGTTGCGTAGAACCCCGAGATAACCATGATCCCCGCCAGCACCAAAATGGGGATGCCACAACTGCGTGTCTCCGGGTTGAAAAACTGCATCACATATTCACGGTTGAGCAAGAAGAGCAGCAAAACCAGCAAGATGGGCAAGGCTGCGATGACCCAGGCAGTTGCGCGGCCTTGCGCAGTGAGCGCAGCAATCTCGCCCTTAATGCGCACCCGTTCACGGATCGTGTACGAGATCGTGTCCAGGATTTCTGCCAGATTGCCGCCGACCTCCCGCTGCACATTGATGGCCGTGATCACGAGATCCAGATCTTCACTATTGATGCGCCGGAGCAGATGTTCGAGGGCATCCTCCATGGGAATGCCCAATTGCATCTCCTGCACAACGCGCCGGAACTCATCTGAAATGGGACTCGGAAGCTCCCGGCTGACCGCTTCCATGGCCTGCAGCGTGGAGAAACCCGCCCGCAGCCCGTTGACCATCAGGTTGAGCATGTCTCCAAGCTGGTTGTCAAATTTCTTCAAACGCTGCCGCTGCGACATCTTCACGTACATCTGAGGAAGATAGGCGCCGAAGGCCATCGAGACCACGGCAAAGAAGAGCGAGAAGCGGCTGATGACGAAGCCGATGAGACCCACCACAAAAGCAGAGACAATGATCAGGGCGATGTACTCGGCTGGGCGCAGCTTGAGGTCGGCTCGCGCCAGGTTGCGGGATATGTTTTCAAAGAGATCACTGCCCTCGCCGATGCGATTGAAGAAATCGCTCAGCACTGAGGCTCGCGAACGATCCTCCTCCTGGGCACCGGCGGAAGTTGAGATCAGCCCACCCTCCGCGTATCGGCCCAGTCGCTCTTCGACCACGCTGCGTTCACCGAAAAGCGTCATCGCCAGGCCTACCACCAGCAGCAGCAGGCCCATCCCGCCCCCGATGAGAAGTACAGATTGAGGTTCCATGGCCTAATACCCGCGTATCCTGTCACCGACTCCGAAGATCGAGGCGGGCAGATTGATCCCGCTAGCCTCAATCTTATCGATGAACTTGGGCCGCAGTCCCGTTGGACGTAGGCGGCCGATCACTCTCCCATCCTCGAAGCCGGTCTGCTCGAAGACAAAGATGTCGGTCATGGTGATGACATCACCCTCCATCCCCTGAATTTCTGCGATGTGGGTGACCTTGCGGGTGCCGTCCCGCAGGCGCTCCAGATGCACGACCAGCTCAAGCGCCGAGGCAATCTGCTCCCGGATGGCTCGCACAGGCAACTCCATGCCAGCCATGAGCGTCATAGTCTCGATACGCGCCAGGGTATCGCGCGGGCTATTGGAGTGGGCCGTCGTCATCGAACCCTCATGCCCGGTGTTCATCGCCTGCAGCATGTCCAGCGCTTCTTCGGCGCGGATCTCACCCACGATGATTCGGTCGGGTCTCATTCGCAAGGAGTTCACCACCAGATTTTGGATCGTGACCTCGCCCCGCCCCTCGATATTAGGTGGGCGCGACTCGAGCGTCACGACATGCTCCTGTCGGAGCTGGAGCTCGGCAGCATTCTCAATGGTGATAATGCGTTCATCATTGGGAATGTACTGGCTGAGGATATTTAGCATTGTGGTCTTGCCAGAGCCCGTGCCGCCAGAAATGACCATATTAATCCGGGCGATGACGCAGGCCTTGAGAAACTCAACCGCCTCAGGCGTAATCGTTCCCCACTCGATGAGTTGCTCAACGGTGATGGGGTCGCGGGCGAATTTCCGGATGGTCAGCGTGGGGCCGACCAGGGAAATGGGAGGGATGACGGCGTTCACACGTGATCCATCGGGAAGACGGGCATCGACGTAGGGACTCGATTCATCAATGCGGCGGCCGAGCGGCGCTACAATGCGGTCGATGATGCGCATCAGATGATCGTCGCTCTCAAAGGTGGCTGGCTCGCGAAATAGTTTACCGCCCCGCTCGATATAGATCTGCTTGGCGCCATTCACCATGATCTCTGTGATGGTCTCGTCCGCCAGAAGGGGCTCTAGCGGTCCCAGTCCCAGGATCTCTGCAACGATTTGCTCGAAGAGCCGACGGCGCTCCGGGCGTGAGAGCACGATCTTCTCCTCCGCCAGGATGTTTTCGAAAAGCTCTTCGATCGTCTGCCGCACTTCTGCCGTCTGGCTGACATCCATAGAAGGATCCAGCTCGGCGAGCAGCTTGTTCTGCACCCGTGTTTTGAGATCGTAGTAGGTATCCCGCTGGGCAGCCCCCGGAGGTGCCACCCGCCGCGCCGAAAGGCCGCTGAGCCGGGAGGTGCCCTGTGTGCTTACGCTGGCGCTATCGCTGCTGGGCGCGGGAACATTCTCGGCCTGACCTTGTTCGATTCGCTTAAGCAACGACACTTGGCACTCTCCTTGTCACCGACGGACCTGCACGTCGAGACCTACCCATGTCACCGGCTGAAGAGCCGTGAGCGTTCAGCCTCGGCCTCCTCTTCGACCGCTTCCGCAGCGACCAGCCGCTCCTTCAACCTGCCCAGGAGCTTATAGATGGCCTTGGCCGAGGGGTTGCTTTTCTCGCTTAGGATCAGCGGCGTCCCGCGATTGATGGATGCAGTGACGGCGCGCTCATCCATCGGGATCTCGCCCTCGACTGCGCATTTCAGATTCTCACCTACCGCCTCGGCGGTGATGCCAGAGCGCCGGTCTGTGCGGTTCAAGATGAAGAACAATCGATCCTTGGGAAAATCGAGAATCCCAAGCAAGTCGAAAAGCAAGCGGGTGTCCTTGATGGCCGGAATTTCAGGCGTCGCCACTGTCACAAGCAGATCCGCCACATCCAGGACAGCCAATGTGATATCGTCCATGTTGGAGCTCGTATCCACCACCACATAGACGAACTGCCGCTTCAGAAACTGCAGAACCTTGCGCACCTGATCCGAGGTAATCTCGTCCGCCATCTCGGGTCGGGCCGGTGCAGCCAGCACCCGCAAGCCGCTATCGTGACGGAGCAAGACTTCCTCGACGAATTCCGCATCGAGCTCATCGGCCCGGCTGCCGAGATCCAAGAAACTGTTCTTGGGCTGAAGGTTCAGCGCCACAGCGATGTCTCCGAATTGCAGCGCTGCGTCGACAAGCACCGTCGGGGTGTCATCTGTATCCAAGCCAACGGCCAAATTGGTGGCGAGCATGGTGCAGCCCACTCCGCCTTTCGGAGAGTAGATGGCAATCACCTTCCCCTGCGGCCGCAGCGGGCCAGTGTAGCCGGGCCCCGGTCCTTGCACAGCGACCTGGGGCAGGGGATACGCCAATTTCTCGCGCTGTTCATGCGCCAGGACTGCCAGGGTGCGGATGGTTGAGATGAGCTCGTCCCCTGAGGGCGGCTTGGCCAGGAAGTCGCGCGCGCCAGCGCGCATGGCCCGCCGGACGTAATCGGCGTCGTTATTCACGGAGAGCATCACGATTTGCGTGAAAGGCACATCGCGCAGCATCGCCTCGGTGGCCTCGATGCCGTCCATGTCGGGCATGTTGATGTCCATGATGACGACATCCGGCTCCGTCTCGCGCGCGATGTCGATGGCCTCCACGCCAGTGCGCGCCGAACCGACGACGGTGACATCGGATTCGAATTGCAGCAACTTGCGCAAATTCTCGCGCGTCTCCGCGATGTCATCGACGATGAGTACGCGGATGAGTTCCTCCGCGCCTTCGGTCATAAGGCGTTCTCCTCGGCCTCCCTGCCGGGTACGCTTTCCTACTGAGGCTGCGCCGGCTGGACAGCCTTATCGTTCGGCAGCTTGGGCGTAATCAGGTCATCCAGTCGCGGCTCCTGTGCATAGGGCAGCTTGGTCGGGATCGTGATGTTGTAGGTATCCAGCAGGTATTGCAGTGTCACGCTGGTAGTTTCCGTCACCTCGGTGTCGTTCGGCGCTCGCAGCGTAAGGGTGATTTCTGCCCCGGCGCGCATGGCCCAATTCAATGCAAGCGCATCCTGAGGCGTGACGATCAGAGTGATAATGTCAGGCGCTTCAGGCGCTTCGGCGGCTGAGACTTGCCCCTCCTGCGGAGGCGGCGCGCCCACGCCCTCCTCGGGCACCGGCACGACCTCGCCGGCCGCTTCCTCTCCCTCCAGCGGGAAGGTGCCCACATGCAGCACCCGGGCAGCTTCCACCAGCCGCTGGGTTACGATGCGCGGGCGCTGCTTCTCCTGCGGGATCAGATGGAAAGGCTGACCCGTATCTTCGTCGGTCACAATCTTGCCGAAGGGAAGCATTGGCGTCGTGGGGTCTTCGTCCTCCATCCTGCCTACTCCGCCTGTTAGGCTGGGCGAGGGGAATTCCTCCGTCCCGCCTGGAGCAGTCAGCGGGGTTACCTGATTGGGAAGTATGCTCTGGAAATCAGGGTCAACGTCCACAAGCATAAGGGCGATGAGGACATCCACGGTATCGCCGTCCCGTAAGGCATAGGCCACACCTGTCAAGCGGCTCATCGGGATGGAGATCGCGGTGAAGCCAGGTGGGATTGCAAGCGAGGCATCAGATCCCCCTGCGAGCAGGTCTCCGGCTTGCTCGGTCAGCATGGCCTCGGTGATCGGCACACCGCGTCCGATCGCCTGGCGGGCGATCCGGCCCATCACTCTCTCGCGAAGCGCTTCCTCATCAGGGCCACTGATCATCGTCTCCACAACCATGTTGGCCGGCATACGGGACATGACGACGCCGTCCTCCGGAATGCGGGTGCCGCGCGCGATATCCTGCGCCGCAACAACCACGAAGACAACATCGGATGGCATGCCCCCCTCCGGCGTTGCCGTGGGCGCGGGCGGAGGCTGGCGTTGACGCATAAGAATGAGATATGCGGCTGCGGCGCCTAGGAGCAGAATCAGTGCGAACAGGATTAGGATGCGGGAACGGCGCATGGGGCCTCCTTAGCTCTCGCAGGGTAGAAGACGCATCTCTTAAATAATTAGATGCGCGTATGATACCCGCCTGACAATAAAAGTCAAGTTACGCTTACTCTAGCACAGGCTCGCCGGGCGCCCGCTTACATTTGCCTTACACAAGGAGCCCTATGCTCGATAGGGCTCCCGTGCGATGTGCGGAAGTCGTAGGGTATCCCCCTGCATCCGACCGATCGAAGCTCGCTTAGATATTTGTGACGATGTTGCTGAAGACATTGCCAATGGCCGGGCCGAGCAGCGCCAGAATGACGATCACGACGACGGCGACCAAAACAAGAATCAAAGCGTACTCGACGAGACCCTGGCCCTTTTCCTTGGGTGCGAACAACATAGCAATCACCTCCTTCCGTTAAGATTTCGCCCCCTTTTTGTTACAGGGCAGTTCCCATTATAGAAACGCGCCTATGCAGGCGCAATAGGACCAATTTCCGAGGACCAGAGAACTATTGTACCGGCCGCTTGTCGAAGGCGTTTCCGGGCCGAAGGCTATTAAGCCCCGCCGGTTGGAAGAATCAAGGCCACCCGGGTCCCCTCTCCGGGCTGGGAGCCGATCTCGATTGAACCACCTAATTGATCGACCTTATCCCTGAGACGGTTCAGGGACCGATCGGCCATCTCCTCAGCCTCCAGGATCTCGGCTTCGAAGCCTTTGCCATTATCTTCCACAGAGGCACGAATCTGCGCCTCGCCTAGATCCACCATGATCTTCGCCTGTGTCGCCTGCGCGTGATCGCGGACGTTCGCAAGCAGGTCCTGCACGGCACGGAATATCACCACCTCGAGGTGCGGTTCCAGGCGGCGTTCTGCACCGGTATTAACCAGGCTGATTTCAAGCCCGGTCTTCTCCTTGAAGGCCTCGGCATAGCGGCGGAGCGTGGGCAAGAGCCCCAGATCGTCTAGCATCATCGGACGCAACTCGAAGATGAAATCCCGCACCTTGGCAAAGCTGGCGGCGGCGGCTTCCTTAAGACTCTCGAGCTCCTCGCGTGCCCTCTCCTGATCGGTCTCGAATAATCGAGTGGCGATCTCCGTTTGCAGGATGAAGTTTGAGAGCACCTGCGCCGGCCCATCGTGGATATGGCGAGAGATCTTCCGCCGCTCTTCCTCTTGGGCCTGGATGATTTGCTCCAGAACCGCCGACGGCTTGGCGCTCTCCTCTTCGATCTCCACCGCCGGCCGTCCCTCGAGAAAGGTCAGCGCAGCCTGCATATATTCGGCAGACTGTGCAAGGTGCTTCTGATCGCTTTCCAGCTTCTCAAGCTGACCTCGCATGGTGAACAGCCTTTGCTGGGCATCCAGCGCAGCTTCATAGCTCGAGCGAATGTCTTCGCGCGGCACGGTATCGAAATGGGCTTGCATCTGGTGGATGCGGCTGGTGATATCGGCGTTGCGCTGGGCCAGCTTCTCGACTTCGCCCTGGCTCTGCTCCACCAGCATATTAATTTCCTTCAACTCCCGCTGGATGCGCTCCAAGCGGGAGTGCGTTTCCTGGATAAAGGCCTCCAGCGGGCCGAGCATTTCGCCTTGAGGTTCCTCGGTCATAGAGCCTCCGCGGCTATTTCCTTGTGTCCTGCAAGCGCACCCACCCGTGGCGTAGGGCGTAGACAGCGGCCTGCGTGCGGTCCTCAACATCCAGCTTGTGCAGGATAGCGGTCATATGGTTCTTTACTGTTTGGTGGCTGATACCCAGCTTGGCGGCGATTTCTTTGTTGCTCATGCCGCGCGTCACATATTGCAGGATTTCCATTTCACGTGGGGACAGGGGTGTGAAGGCCTCGACGTCGCCCTCCAGATGCGGCCGGCGAACGGTCTCGACTCCCCGGGAGAGCCACTCCTCCAGGCCCTGCCGGTCGAATACCTGATCCCCGACAACGTAGAAACCCCGGGCCACCTGCCGGACGATGTCGACCAGCTTGCCGGCTTCGACATCCTTGGAGCAGTAGGCGGAGGCGCCGGCTGAGAACGCATGCAGGACTTGCTCGACATCATCATAGGCCGTAAGCAACACGATGGCGGTGGACAGCCGCTCGCCCACGACCTGCCGCGTCACCTGCATGCCATTCATTTTCGGAAGGTTAACGTCCACCAAGGCGACTTGTGGGCGCAGTTCCCGGATGAGCTTAACCGCTTGATCCCCGCTCGTCCCCTCCGCAAGGACTTGCATATCCTCTTCGGAGTCGATTACGCTCCGCACCCCCTCGCGGAAGAGAGGGTGATCATCGACTATGACTACGCCATATGCTTCCATAATGATTCCGCCTTAAAGCAAACCGCGGGCGAGTATAGCACACACCTTTTCGGCCGAGCAAACGTTCAAGGCCATCGATACACGGCCATATTCTCGCCTCCGGCCGCCGGAGCATATCCCTCGCCGGCCACGTAGATGGGCTCCCTGCCGCCTGTCAACCCCGGATACCAGCCAGGAAACGTAACCAGGTAATCGGCCCCGCGTGAGCTTAGGAATCTTGCCAGCGCCGGCTCATCCCTCAGGATGGGGATCACTTCTGGAGAGATCAGCCCAGCGAGATCCAGCAAGCGGCGCTGGCCAAAGTATCCAATGGCGCCGATATCATGTGCAGCGACAAGCGCATCCCGCTCAGTGTTTTCCGAGAGCCAACGAGCAACCTTGACCATTTCGGTATTAATGATCGCAACATCCTCGGCATAGGCCCGGGCTCCGCGCACCCAAAATAGGAAGCCGACAATGAGCCAGGAAGCCGCCCAAGCTCGGGCTACGACCCACGCCAAGCGTTTCCCTTGGCTGCGTTGCCAGAATCGGGCCAGAGCTTCGGCGCCCAGCACAAGCACGGGCGCCAGAACCGGCATGGCATAGCGCCCGTGCTGGTAGGTGACGGGCAGCCTCCAAGCATAGGCCGATACGAAGGATAGAGCCCAGATGAGCCCGGCCAGAGAGCGCGCGTCGCGCTGCTTGATCGCGCCCGCTCCCCACGCTACCAGCCCAGGAACTGCAAGCGCTGCCATACCCGCCAGAGGCCGCAGAGCTTGCTCCAGCCAGCGCCGCCACAGCGGCAGTTGGCGCAACTCAGCATACTCGACTTGCTTGGCATAGAAGGTCGTCGGCCAGAATGCTCCGGCCACGGCACTGTTGAAAAGCAGGTAGGGGATGGCGAGCAGCGCGATCCCGGCGATCACCTGGCTCCCTTCGCGCAGCCGTTGACGCCATGGCGCGGCCGAGAAGAGCATCACCCACAACACCGGCACAAGCAGCGAGAGTGCATCCGGCCTCAGCCAAAGCCCTGCCCCGATCAGCAGGCCCAGCTGGATGTGGCGGGGCCGGTCCCGCTCCAACTCGTGAAGGACCCCAAGCGCAATGACAGCCAGCCCGAGTGTCTCCATTCCCGAGACCGCCGCCCACGCAAGGTGCCATTCGAAGAGGAGCATCAAGCCAACGAGGAAAGCCAGCGCGCGGCCGCCTCCCCGGCGGAGGATCCAGGCCCGGCCCATCAACCCCAGCGCCGCCAGCAAGGTCAGGCCGAGCGCGAACGTCCAAGCGAAACGGGGCAGTCCAAGCCAATACCCAAGGGCGATCATCGCAGTCCACCACGGAGCCGTGGAGCCCCCGCTTGGCTCGCCCGAAACAAAGGACCATGCACCCTCGGATGCCAAGTTGCGCGCATAGGTCTGGTGGATCCAGGCATCGTCAAGAGGAAAACCCGGCCCCTCCAGCCTCGCACTTCTCCAAAGATAGAAGCCGCCGCTGGCCAAGGCCAGCAGGAAGAACAGCGCCCCATGCCGGAGGGCATCCTCCCTGTGCCTCATTCTGACACCCCATCGTTCGAGTCGATCACCCTAAAGAGATGGATCGGAAAGCCGCTCTCATCCGTGAGCGTCCCTCGCGGCTGCAACCAGGCAGGCCGCTCAGTCCCAGCGTAGAGTCCATTCAGTCCAGGAGGGCGGTTCACATCCAAGATCACCCAAGAGGCCCGATACCTCTCGACAATCGCATGCAGGCTTTGCACCGGGCCGTGTGGAACCACGATCGCGGGCAGACCAGCAGCGATATAGAAACCTGGTGGATTGTTGACCACGACCAGGCCCGGCTGATCATCCAGTGATCGGAGCATCTCCCCGACTTGCTGGTATTCGCGAAAAGGCGCAGACCATCGCAGCCCCAGGCGAGGAGTAGCTCCGACAACCCGCATGCCGTACAGCCCTATGGTCAGGAAGGCGGCCAGTGCGACGAGGGTGCGCGAGAAGATCCTGGATGCTCTATCGTGCGACCAACCGCGTCTCGGCGCTACCCTTTCAATCGTCCGATCAAGCCCGGCAGGCACCAAGGCCCAGAAGAGCGGCATCCAGGCAATCCCGGCGTGGAACATGCCCCCGAATGCTCCCTGCAAAGGGAAGATGAAGCTCCAGAAGAATATCAGGGCCATATACCCCCAAACCATCGAGACGACACATTTGTGCTTGCGCCGGCTCCATGCCCCAACAACGATGAAGGGAGCCAACATGACTAGCCCGTTCTCGCCGAGCACCCGTTGAAGGTTCGTCCCCAAGGCATTTATGCGGATGCGGAGGAGCGCGGCCGGGCCTGATCCCAGCCAGTCCTCCGGCGTTAGGCCATCCGCCGGGTAGGCAAATAAATCAGCATAATCCTGAAGCCAGAGGGGCTTCAACCCGGCCGGCGAGAGCAGGCTGCCGGACACGTTCAGGTTTCGCAGAAGCCAGGGGCCCATGACAAGCAGATAGCCCGCACCAAGGAGAAGCGATGAGCGAATTGCCCGGCGGGGGGTGCCCCGGATTATCAACAGAAGCGGGAGAAAAAGGAGCGGTCCTTCGGCCCTCGCGAGATGGGCCAAACCCACGATTAGCCCACCTGTCAGCCAGAGAAGGGAATCCGGCTGGCGCTCCAGAGCCA
>Ga0190334_1000203_pt1 | contig 31229 bp, 23 predicted proteins | sample 48720478_MG_FD_161270 | JGI IMG/M metagenome (GOLD analysis project Ga0190334, IMG submission 161270) | Hydrothermal vent sediment bacterial communities from Southern Trench, Guaymas Basin, Mexico - 4872-04-7-8_MG | ecosystem: Environmental > Aquatic > Marine > Hydrothermal vents > Sediment ... | reverse complement strand
GACGAATAGGGCGGCTATCGCGACGCGATCCTTCCGGATCGGCTTCTTCCGATAACCGTAGTCCCTGTAGCTAGTCACTGCTCATCAACTCGAGGAACTGCTCGTTGTCCTTGGTCGCCAGCATCTTGCTCTTCACAAGCTCCAGCGCCGCCTGTGGATCGTTCAGTTCACTCATCATCTTACGGAGGATCCACACCCGATTCAATTCCTTCTCCGGGAGGAGGAGCTCCTCCTTCCGCGTTCCGGACTGTTCGAGGTCGATCGCCGGGTAGATCCTCTTGTTCGACAGGTTCCGATCGAGGATCAGCTCCATGTTCCCCGTCCCTTTGAACTCCTCGAACACGACCTGGTCGAGCTTGCTCCCAGTATCCACCAGAGCGGTGGCGATGATCGTCAGACTACCCCCTTCCTCGATGTTCCGTGCCGCGCCGAAGAACTCCTTCGGCTTGTACAGGGCGGTCGGATCCATCCCGCCGGAGAGGAGCTTCCCCGACGCTGGTATCGACAGATTATAAGCCCGCGCGAGCCTGGTGATCGAATCCATCAGGATGACGACGTCGTGGCCGAGCTCGACGAGCCTCTTCGCCCGGTCGGTGACGAGCTCGGCGATCCGCGTATGATGCCGCGGCTCCTGATCGAACGTGGCTGCTACCACCTCGCCCCGCTCGATCGAGCGGCGGAAGTCGGTCACCTCCTCCGGCCGCTCGTCGACGAGGAGGACGAACAGCTTGATATCCGGGTAGTTGGCGTTGATCCCGGCCGCGATCTTCTTCAGAAGCGTCGTCTTCCCCGCCTTCGGCGGGGAGACGATCAGGCCGCGCTGCCCCTTCCCGATCGGGCAGAACAGGTCGATGATCCGTGTCGAGACGTCCTCCGGGTCGTGCTCGAGCTTCAGCCGCTCGTCCGGATGGAGGGGGGTCAGGTCGCGGAACTGGACGCGACGCCGCGACTCCTCCGGATCCCGGCCGTTTATCTCCTCGGCCTTCAGGAGGGCGAAGTAGCGCTCGTCGTTCTTCGGCGCCCGGACCGTCCCGCTGACGAGATCCCCGTCGCGGAGGGCGAACCGCTTGATCTGGGACGGGGAGACGTAGATGTCCGTCCTCTCCGGGAGGCAGCTATCGCCGCGGAGGAACCCGTAACCGTCGGGATGGACCTCGAGGACCCCCTCGGTGAACCTGAGCCCCCCTTCCCGGGCGAGGTGGATCATCACCTGCCGGAGGACGTCCTCCTTGCTCCCGTGCCTCGAGTTCTTCAGGCCGAGCTCCTCGGCGAGATCGAAGAGCTCTTCGATCTTCATCTTCCTCAGTTCACTGACTTCCATCCTTTATCACCTCAAAACTGTATTCCGCGAGCGACGATGATCCCGGTCGCTGCAAGGTATGAGAGGAGGAGGGCGGCGGAGTCGACCCCGATCCCGAATACGCGGCGGCGCGAGCGGAGGGAGATCCCGATCACGGCGATCACCGTGATCAGCATCCCGAAGATCGCGACGACGAGCTGATCCGTCCCCCCCTTCCCCAATCCGGAGTAGATCGAGCCGCGCCGATAGGCGGCATCGGCGAAGAAGATCGTCAGGATGTTGAACATGTTGGAGCCGAACAGGTTCCCCACGATCATGTCGTACGCCCCGATCCGCAGCGCCCCGATCGAGGTGGAGAGCTCAGGGAGGGAGGTGACGATGGCGACGAGGATCGCACCCATGAACGACGCCGATAGTCCGGAGGAGAGGGATATCTCCTTGCTCGCCCTCACGAGGAAGATCCCCGCTGCGATGATCACCGCCCCGCAGACGAGAAACCCGATCGCCGCCTTGAGGAGCGGAAGGGTCGCCCGCTCCTTCTCCTTCGGCGCGTCCTCCTGCTCGGCCCGGTAGAGGAGGTAGACACCGACCACGTAACCGGCCAGTATCAGCAGGCTGATCGGGCTTATCCCGAGTATCGTCGCCTCCGGCTTCAGCACGATCCCGACCGCCGCCAGGAGGGTGAGGAGGATCGCCATCCCCCCGCTTATCGTGTGGTACGGCCGGACCTTGGCGAGGAACGGGCCCCGGCCGAGGAGGAGGACGTCCATCACAACGACGATCAGGACGTTGAACAGGTTGCTCCCGAACGCGTTCCCCAGAGCGATGTTCGGAACCCCGATCCCCGCGCCGGTCACGGTCGTCGTCAGCTCGGGGATCGAGGTGAGCGTGGCGAGGAAGATCAGGCCGACCCAGCCGTCGCCGATGTGCAGCCGCCTCCCGAGCGCCTCGCCGTAGGGGGCAAGCCGGATCCCAGCGATGATTATCCCGAGGGCGGAGAGGAGGAAGACGAGCCAAGCGCCGATCATCGAACCCCCGTTCCCTCTGTGGTGGTTGGGTCTCTCATATCTTCTTTACCAGCCATTTGATCATGTCGCCGTACATCTTCAGCCGGTCGCGGAGCCCCTTGGCGAACCCCCGCTTCTCCTCCTTCAACACGTGCGTTACTCCCTCGAGCTTCACGTACTCCTTCTCCCACCCCTCCTTCGCCGCCAGCTTGGAGAGGGCCATCTCGATCCCGTAGTTCATCTCCCCCACGTTCTCCTTCGCCCGCTCCCAGAGCACGCGGGAGATGACCCGCTGCCCCGAGGCGTAGGGGTTGATCTTCTGAGCGAGATCGGTGTTCTTCCTCCCGCTCGCAAAGACCCCGACGACCATGTCCAATCCCTCCTCCCGGTAGGTCCTGATCAAGGCGTCGACGTGCTCGGTCCTAAGGCCGACGAGGTCGGCATCGAGGAAGAGGAAGGTGTCGTTCCTCGCCCGCGATACGCCGGCGTCGAGGGCGGCCGCCTTCCCCCGGTTCTCCGGGAGGCGGATCACCTCGACAGGGAAGGCGCTCGCTTCCTCAGCCGTACCATCGTCCGATCCGTCGTCGACCACGATCACCTCGTCGACGAGGGAGCTGGCGACGACCGGTCGGAGGACGGCCCCGATCCGGTCGGCCTCGTTGTATGCGGGTACCACCACGGAAATGTTCATCGAAATGGGATGTTGTGAGCTCGCATCGATGAACCTTCACCCGGTCCATCCGCCCCATTCTAACCCCGAAAAAAGGTCAAGTCAATCGGGATCGCCGAACCAAGCGGTCACCTCAGCGATGAGGGAGTCGGGATCGGAGAAGGGCTCGATCGGAACGGGGAGGGCGGCCCTGAACCCTTCCCCATACCCCTTCGAGAGGATCCGGCCGTCCGTGATCAGTACGACGCCCCGGTCGATCCGGGTCCGGATCAGTCGCCCCACCCCCTGCCGGAGCCTGATGATCGCCTGGGGGAGGGAGAGGGAGAGGAACGGATCGCGGCCGAGCCTCTCGTAGTGCGCGCCGAGCGCCGCATTGATCGGATCGGTCGGAACGGAGAACGGGAGGCGCGTGACAACGAGGAGCTCGAGATCCTCGCCCGGGAGATCGACCCCCTCCCAGAAGCTGTCCGTCCCGAAGAGGAGGATCCCGCCCCGATGCCGACGGAACCGCTCGATCAGCCCGCTCCGCGCCCCGTCGACCCCCTGGGCGAGGACGGTGACCGACCGGTCGAGGCGCTCCCTGACGGCGTTCAGCATCCGATACGATGTGAATAGGACGAGCCCCTTCCGATCGATGGCGGATTGCACCCGCATAAGGAGATCGGCGAGCCCGTCGGCGTAGCCGTCCGGCTCATCTGAGATCGGGGGGAGGAAGGTCGGGACGCAGATCCGCATCCGCTCCGCATAGAAAAACGGGGCGTTGACGACCCTCGTCCTCACCTCGGGGAAGGCGTCGCTCAAGCCAAGGGTCTGGCAGAGGAAATCGAAGTCCCCGGCGAGCGAGATGGTCGCCGAGGTCAACACGATCGAACGGAGGCGGGGGTAGAGGGCCCCGGCGAGGATCGGAGCCACCTCGAGCGGGGTGACGTTCAGGGAGATCCCGCCCGCCACCCGCTCGAACCAATGGACCGTCTCCTCCTCCGGTCCGGCCTTCAGCATCGCTGCTACCCGGATCAGCTCATCCGCCCTGTCGGCGTACCCGGCCGCCTCCCGCTTTAGGTCCGGCTCCTCCAGCCGCTCCCCGATCCCCTCGAGCTCGGCCCCCAGGAGGCGGGCCGCCCGTTCGATCCCATCCAATCCTTCCGTTAGGCCGGGGACCGCCGTGATCGCCCCGCGCTGGACCGCTGGGAGCCGGTCGGCCAACGCCGCGAACAGACGGACGGAGGCCGTTCGGAGGGAGGCGACCGCGTCGGCCGCCTCCCTGACCCGATCGGGCGGGAGGGGGATCCGGCGGAGCCAGCCGCGGCGGTGCGGTCGGGACGGGACGAGCTCGGCGGCGAACCGCTCGACGATCCGCTGGGAGAGGCTCGCGGTGAATGCCTTCCGCGCTGCATCCTCAAGGGAATGAGCCTCATCGACGACGAGGTGGTCGTAGTTGCCGAGGACGAGGCCGGCTGCAGCGACATCCCCGAGGAGGAGGGAATGGTTCACCACGACGAGATCGGCAGCGCGGGCCCGACGTCGGGCCCGGATGGAGAAACACTCATCGAGGTGGGGGCAGAGCCCCTCAAGGCAGTGATAGGGGGAGTCGGCGAGCCTCTCCCAGAGCTCGCGGCCGGCCGGGTCGGAGAGGAACGCCTTGTTCTCCTCGACGTCCCCCGTATCGGTCTCGATCAGCCAGCGGACGAGCGGGGCGAGGGTGACGAGCCGATCACGCTCGAGCGACTCGCTCAGTTCGGCGACGAGGGCCTCCCAACGCCTGAGGCAGAGGTAGTTGTTCCTCCCCTTAAGGAGGGCTGTCTTCAGGCCGGGACCGAAGAGCGAGATGAGGAACGGGAGGTCCTTCGTGTAGAGCTGCTCCTGGAGCTGCTTCGTCCTCGTCGATACGACGAGCCGCGAGGATTCCTCCTCGCGGAGGCGGAGGATCGCCGGTATCAGGTAGGCGAACGTCTTCCCCGTCCCCGGCCCGGCCTCGACGGCGAGGGCCCCTCCCGCGGCGAACCGGGCGGCGACGTCCCGGGCCATGTCGAGTTGCCCGGGGCGGAACTCGTAGGCGGGGTGCCTCCGGGCGACGGCCCCGTCCGGGCCGAGCGCCTCATCGAGGCTCGGTTCTGCGGAGGGAGGCTCCGCTTCAGGAGGCGGAGCCTCGGCTGCAGATCGATCCGGCGGAGGGGGCGGGAGGGGGGCGATCCGGGAGAGAAGCCCGCTCAACGGCATCGGGAGGAGCCGGGCGAGGAGGGCGAGGACCCCCCGATCGAGGCCGATCGTCTCCTCGATCATGGAGGAGAAGAGCCTTCCGATCGCTTCGGGGATCCCTCGATCGCCAGGGGGGATCCCATAGTGGGCCAACACATCCCCCAGATCGTGGCTCGCCAGGGTCGGGTTCATCACCCGGGCGAGGAGGCGGAGCGGATATGCCTCTTTCCCGGGGAGGGGTTCGTCCGTGTAGACGACGAGCGGAATATCGGCAGGGGGTTCGATCCCCGGCCGGGGAGAGCCAGCGACGAACAGGAGCGCCTCCCCTTCATGGAGGGCGCAGAAACGGGAGAGGGCCAATCGGTCCCAGGCGATCCCCATCTTCAGAGGAAGTGCCGCAATAGGTCGATCCGCCTGACGCGGCCGACCAGCCTCCCCTCGTGGTCGACGACGGGGAGGTTCTTCACCCCTTCCCGGATGATCAGCTCGGCGGCGCGGAGGTCGTCGTCATCTTCGGTTACGTAATGGACCTCCCGATGCATGTACTTCTCGATCGGATCGTCGGCGATCTGGGCGAGCTTCTTGGCGAGCTGGTTCATGTCGGGGAGGAACGAGGCGCTGTGCAGCATCTCGAAGTAACCGGGGAGAGCCGCGCGGATAAGGTCCCTCTCCGAGATGAACCCGATCAGCTTCCCATCCTCGTCGACGACCGGCATGTTCGGCATCTCGGCGTTCTCCAGGATGAAGATCAGCTCACGCACAGGGATCTCGCGCTCGACCGCCGTTATGTCCTTCGTCATGATCTCACATACCCGCATGATCCCCCCTAGATCCGCTCCACCGCGATCCTCTCCGCCTCCCGTTCGATATCCTCCAGTCTCCCGATGTCCTTGTCCTCGCTCTCCGCGCTCAACAGGCCGGCGGCGAGCCCGAAGCGGAGGGCCTCCTCGAGCCGTTCTCCCGCTGCCAGCTTGTAGAGGATCCCGGCGAGGAAGACGTCGTCGGCACCGATCAGGTTCTTGAACCGGGACGGCGGGACCTCGGCCTTGATCTCCCATACCGCCCCCTCGGCCGTCACGGCGATGTCGCCGGTCACCTCGTGCGAGATGACGACGATCTTCGCCCCGGCGGCGACGATCTTCCTCCCGGCCTCGATGATCGCATCGCGCGAGCTCAGCTGGATCCCCATCAACTCCCTGTGCTCGCGGGTGTCCGGCTTGACGAGGTACGGACCGGCCTTTACCCCCTCGGTGAGCGGATCGCCCCCTGCGCTCAGGATCACCTTCGCCCCCGCTTCCGCCCCCATCTCGACGAGCTCGCGGCAGAGGGACGGGTCGATCCCGGGCCGGAGGGAGCCGCCGAGGACGACCCAACTCGCCCGATTCAGCATCTGGCGGTACCGGCGGACGAAGCGCTCGATCTCAGAGGGGGATACCGGAGCCCCTGCCTCGTCGATGAAGACGGGGATGTATTCCCTCCCCTTCTCGAGGACGGTGACGTTCGTCCGCGTCTCCCCCCGCGTCCATACGAAGTTCGTCGTCACCCCCCGGTCGCGGAGGTCGCGGACGACGACGTGGCCGGTGTGCCCGGCGACGAGCCCCATGGCGACGTTCTCCACGCCGATCTGGGATAGGAAGATCGAGACGTTGACCCCCTTCCCTCCGGCGAACGTGGCGCTCCGCCGCGCCCGGGTGAGGAACTCCTCCTGGGTGGCGTCGGCCACCTTCAGGTCGTCGACCCAGTAAACCTTGTCGACGGCAGGGTTCATGGTAACGGTGATTATCATCCCTCACCTCCTCTCAAGCTGGACGACGGCCGCACCGCCGAACAGGCTCGGCGGCGACGCCGCTTCGATCCGGACCGTGGCCAGATCGCCGACTGCGAGATCCCCGGCCGCGACGACGGTCCGATGGTCGTCGGCCCGACCGTAGACCGCCCCGCCCCGCGCCTCCCCTTCGATCAGTACCTCGACCTCCCGGCCGATGAACCGTTCGTTCTCCTCGAGGGCGATCCTCCGCTGGAGGTCGAGTACCCGGCCGAGGCGCTCCCGCTTCACCTCGGATGGTACATCGTCGGGGAGCCTTCCGCTTTCGGTCAACGGCCGCGGGGAGTACATCGCCACGAACACCGAACCGAACCGGCACTCCTCCAAGAGATCGATCGTTCGGGCGAAATCCTCCTCGGTCTCGCCGGGGAAGCCGACGATGATGTCGGTCGTGACGTTGATCCCGGGGACGATCTCCCGAGCGGCCCTGACGATCGATACGAACCGCTCCCGCGTGTAGCCGCGCCTCATCGCTTCAAGGATCCGATCGCTCCCCGACTGACAGGCGAGATGGAGGTGGCGACAGACGTTCCGATGGGAGGCGATCGCCTCGAGGACCCGATCGGTCATGTCGGCCGGGTGGGAGCTCGTGAACCTGATCCGCTCGATCCCGGTCGCCGCCACCCGATCGAGGAGGGAGGCGAAATCCCCGTACTCCGGCCGGTCCCGGCCGTAGGAATCGACGTTCTGTCCGAGGAGGAGGACCTCGCGATATCCGGAGGAGAACGCCTCCTCGACCTCGCGGACGATCCTATCAGGCTCCCTGCTCCGCAACGGTCCGCGCGCGAACGGGACGATGCAGTAGGAACAGAAGTTCGAGCACCCCTCCGAGATCGTCACCATCGCGCTGACCCGGCTGAAACGGACGAACGGCCCTTCGTCGATCCCGCATCCATCCCCCATTACGACCGGGCGTTCACCGGCGAGGACGGACTCGACGAGTGAGGGGAGGGCGACGTGTCCGTTGGAACCGAACACAAAATCGACCGCCGAAAACCGCTTCAAGAGCAGATCGCCGTGTATCTGACCGAGGCAGCCACCGACCCCGAGGATCAGCCTCCGGCGGCGCTTCTCCTCGACGACGGCGCCGATCCGGCCGTACACCTTCTCCTCGGCCTTCTGTCTGACCATGCACCCGTTGAACAGGACGACGTCCGCCTCGGCGATGGAATCGACGAGCGTGTAGCCGGCACGGCGGAAGACCCCCCGTATCCCCTCGGACTGGTGGAGGTTCATCTGGCAACCCCACGTCTCGACGTATAGGCGCTTTGGCATGATCGAAAAGACTATACCGGATCGGAAAATCCGGGTCAATTTCCCAAGGGAACGGGACGCTCCCGACCGGACAGACGGACTGGCCCCCGCCTTGCGGCCTCAGTTAAACTCGTGTGCCATGCTACGCCGTTGCGATCGGTACCTGCTCCGCGAGATGACCGGGCCGTTTCTCATCGCCCTCGCCGGCCTCGTGTTGTTCATCCTCTTGAACATCATCCTCTCCCTCTCCGATCTGATGGTCGATCGTGGCGTCGGGATGCTCACCCTCCTCAAGCTCGTCATCCTGAAGATGCCGAGCCTCCTCGTCGTCGCCGTCCCGATGGCCGGGCTGTTCGCCGTCTTCCTCGGCCTCGGCCGGCTCGGCCACGACCGGGAGATCGTCGCGTTCGAGTCGATCGGGATCCCCCTCCGCCGGCTCCTCCTCCCGCTGATCATCGCCGCCGCGCTGGTCAGCGTCGTCGACTTCGCCGTGTACAACTTCGTCGTCCCCGCATCGGAGCACGCCTATCAATCGGCCATCAGAAACGTCATCTTCCGGGAGGGGGCACCGCGGATCACCTCGAACGCGTTCTTCAAGGGGACGAAGGGCCAATTCTTCTACGTCCGGCGCTACGACGAGGAGGATAGGACCCTTTATGGGATACATATCTACGACACCACCGGAACCCTATTCCCTCAGGCCGGGACCCGGCTGGCGCTGGTCACCGCGGCCGAGGGGCGCTGGACCGGGACGGCGTGGGAGCTGGGGGAGGGGAACGTCTACGGCTTCGACTCGGACGGCCTCCTCGTCTATTCGGGCGGGTTCGACCGCATGACGATCCCGTTGAACGAGGGGGTGGAGGAGGTCCTATCCCAGTCGCGGACGCCATCGGAGATGGGGATCTCCGAGCTTCGGGAGAGGATCGCCCGCGGGAGGGAGAACGGTCAGCGGGTCGATGAGTACATCGTCGAGACCCATCTGAAGTTCTCTCTACCCCTGGCGACGGCCGTATTCGTCCTCCTCGGCGGAGCGGTCAGCCTCGCCTTCGGCCCCCGGAGCCGGGCGGTCGGGATCGTCATCGGCCTCGGCCTCATCGCCCTCTTCCAGGGGATCCTCTGGTGGACGCAGACCCTCGGTCGAAGGGGGGCGATGGATCCGGCCCTCGCCGCCTGGATCCCGGATCTGATCTTCGGGCTCGTCGGCCTGTTCCTCTTCCTCCGCGTCGACCGGCTCGCCTACCGCGACCTCCTCAGCCGGATCCGATCGCGGCTCGCGATACTGTCCATCCTCGTTCTCGCCATCGGGTTCATTGCCCGGGGAGAAGGGCTCCCGCTCCACCTCGAATGCGACGAGCTTTTCATCTCCTCCGATCGGACCGAGATCCACGCCGAGGGGAACGTGAGGGCTTCGTTCGAGGAGAGCAGGATCGAGGCCGACAGGCTCGATCTCGTCAAGGAGGAAGGGACTTGGCGTCTCGCGGCGGGGGGATCCGTCCGCCTCATATCGGGGGACGTTCTCTCCCTCGCAGCGGAGTCGGTCACCGCCTACATGACCGAGTCGAACGGGGTGATGAAGACAAGGCGGATGGAGGGAGACTCGTTCCACGGCCAGAGCCGATTCACCAATTCGGCCGGGGATGAGGAGACGATCTCCTTCACCGGAAAGCGGGGGGCGGTGACATTCGACAACGAAGGGGGAGCGGAGCTCTTCGAGGCGGAAGGGGCGGAGATCACCACCTGCGATTGCTGCTCCCTCCCGCTCCACCGTCAGCCGTACACCCTGAAGGCCGCCCGCCTCCTCCTCTATCCGGAGAAGCTCCTCGTCGCTTCCGGCCTGACCGCCTACGTCGCCGGGATCCCGGCGTTCTGGCTCCCGATCTACGTTCGGCCGCTTGAGGAGACCCTCGCCAGCCCCCTGTTCCCGGCGATCGGGAAGAGCGGGCTCCACGGCTGGTTCGTGAAGTGGAGCCTCCCGTTCTTCGTCAGCCGAAACCTGTACGGGACGGTCCTCGTCGATTTCTTCTCCCGGTTCGTCGAGTTCGGACTGGGGGGGGAGGTCAGGTACTCCGGGAGGGCGGGTGACGGCCGGATCTACGCCTACTACTTTCCCGCCAAGGTGGGGGAGGAGCGGGCCGAGCTCGACCTGAAGCACGCGATCGATCTCGGCTCCGGATGGAGGATGACCGGCCGGTTCTCCTACGCGAAGGCCGGAGGGGATCTCGACCTCTCGTTCGCGTTCGCCCTGGAGGGGGTCGAGGACTGGGGGGACCTATCCCTCCGCCTGAGCCGGAAGACGGAGGAGACCTCCGGTCGGATCGAGGAGCGGATCCCCGAACTGAACGTCGATCTGAAGGGATACCGGATCCATGGGATCACGATCCGGCCCGGGTTCAGCGCCGGTTGGTTCCGCGAATCGGTCGAGGGATCCCTCGAGGCGAGCCTCAGGCTGAGCGGGACGATCGAAGCGACGATCGATCCGCTCGAGGTCCAAGGGTTCTCGATCTCCCCTTCCACCGGCCTCGAGGTCGCCTGGTACGTCGGGCCCGGAGGGGAACGGCGGGATCGGGAGACCCTCTCCTTCACCACATCCGCGAAGCGCGACGGGATCAGCCTCGATTGGGAGAGTTCGTTCGTCCGCGGGAAGAGCCCGTTTACGTTCGATCAAGGAAGCACAGAGCACCGGCTGGAATGGAGACTCGAACGGGAGGGAGCGCTTCGGATCTCGCTTTCCGGCGCAATCTCCCTCGCGGAGGGCCCCGGACCGATCGACGGGACGATCTCCTGGGGGGAGCGGGCCGACTGGAGGCTCGATTTCGAGCTCGATCCCCTCGCAGGTGAGCTCTCATCGACCCGCCTCAGCGGTAAGTGGGAGGGCGACGGCCTTGAGCTCTCCTGGAAGATCCCTTACTTCCCGGAGGAGGGGAGGTTCGAGGCCGCCACGATCGGCGTGGCTACGAGCGAGTCCGGAAGGTCGCTCGAATTGACTCTGAGACTCGACCCGAACGATCCTTCACTCGAATCGGCGAAGCTCGCGGCAGAGATCGAGTCGGAGTCCGGATGGGGGGCGAGCCTCGGGGTGACATATTCGCCGCCGGCCACTGTGTTCCGAGCGATCGAATACGGTATCTTCCGCGACATAGCAGACTGCGTCCGCGTCGGGATCGAACAGAAGGAAGACGAGGTCTGGCTGTACGGATCGATCACCGCCTTCCCCGACGCCGTCCTCCGCTACGCGCCGGGGAGCACGAGCCTGAAGTTCGGCGGGTGAGCCTCGCTCATCCTTCTCGCGATCGGGCTAAACCTCGGTTAACATCATCATATGCGCCTTGGGGTAGTTCAGACATCGCCGAAGTTCGGGGATCGGGTGGAGAACCTGAGGGACGCCTTCTCCGTCATGTCGGCCGAGAGGGCCGATCTCTGGGTCCTCGCCGAGTTCTTCGCCACCGGGTACAAGTTCGTGACGAGAGAGGAGGTCCGCTTCCTCGCCGAGCCGATACCGGACGGCCCGACGGTCGAGGGGCTCGCCTCGTTCTGCCGCGAAACGGGATCGTTCGTCGTCGCCGGCCTCCCCGAGCTCTCCGGGGATCGGCTCTACAACTCGTCCGTCCTCGTCGGGCCGGAGGGGCATATCGCGACCTACCGGAAGGTGCACCTGTTCGGTGAGGAGAAGCGTTTCTTCTCGCCCGGGGATCTCCCCTTCCCCGTGATCGACATCGGAGTCGCGCGGGTCGGGCTGATGATCTGCTTCGACCACCTCTTCCCCGAGGCGGCGCGTACCCTCGCCCTCCGGGGCGCGGAGATCATCGCCCACCCGGCGAACCTGATCATCCCGGGCCTCGCTCAGCGGACGATGGTCGTACGCGCGATCGAGAACGGGGTGTTCACCGCCACCGCCAATCGCGTCGGGACCGAGACCCGGGGGGAGGGGACCCTCCGCTACATCGGGGAGAGCCAGATCGTCTCTCCAAAAGGGGAGGTCCTCGTCCGCCTATCCCCCGACCGGCCCGAGATCGGAGTTGTGAGGATCGACCCGCTCGCCGCCCGGGACAAGTCGCTCACCTCTCACAACGACAAGCTCGCCGACCGCCGGCCCGAGATGTACGCCCTATGAACGCGATCGAGATCGGCCTGAAGAGCGAGCTGACATTCGTGGTGAAGCGCGAGCATCTGGCGAGCAGCTACGGGAGCGGGCTTGTCGACGGGCTCGCCACCCCGGTCCTCGTCGGGTTCTGCGAGGAGTGTGCGCGGACCGGAGTCGATCGACTGCTGCCAACCGGCCAGAAGACGGTCGGGACCGCGGTATCCCTCGATCACCTCGCCCCGACCCCACTCGGGATGACGGTGACCGTCACCGCGACGCTGATCGGGATCGACGGTAGGAGGCTTACGTTCGAGATCGCAGCGCGTGACGAGATCGAGCCGATCGCCCGCGGGACGCACGAGCGGTTCATCATCGACTCCGACCGGTTCGCCGCGAAGGTGGAGGAGAAGGCGAAACGAGCGGGGGAACACCGGATACACACCCGCTCTTCATAACCGATTCACAAACGCCCGGCATCCTACTTCCGAGCAGCAGAGATGCCGCTCCTTCCGCTTAACCTCCTTGCGGATAGCCACCACACCAACCGGGGAGGCCCTTCCGGGGACCTCCCCGGCCGCCTCTTAATCAACCTCCCCCGACCGGTGGGAGGATCGTCAGCCGGTCGCCATCGCGAAGGACGGTCCGGAATCCCCGCCTGCGAGCGACGTTCCCGCCGTTCACGAGGGCGTTGATCTCCCTACGGACCCTCCCCTCGCGGTCGAACAGCCGCTCCTTCAGCGCCGGCTGGAGACGGGAAAGGTGCCGGAAGGCGCTTTCGACGTCCGTACCGTCGGGGAGATCCAGGGAATGGAACCCGGCGGGGAGCTCCCGTTTGAAGGAGAAGCCGATCTCGAGTTCGACCCTCATACCGCCCCGATCAGCCTTGCCGAGATCTCGTTGTGCCGCGGGACGAGTCGGTAGATCGACCGATCGACCAGCCGGCCGTCCCGGACCAGGACCTTCCCGTTCACGATCGAAAGGTCGACCCGGTCGGCGGCGCAGTGGACGATCGCGGCGAGCGGGTCGGAGTGGGCGCCGGCGAACTCGATCCCGGAGAGGTCGAACGCGATCAGGTCGGCCGCCTTCCCGACCTCGATCGAGCCGATCTCGTCTTCCCGGCGGAGGACCTTCGCCCCGCCGATCGTCGCGAGATACAGCGCGTCGCGGGCGGAGAACGCCCCAGCACCGTAGCGGACCCGCTGGAGGAGCATCGCCTGGCGGACCTCGCGGATCATGTTCGAGGTGTCGTTGCTCGCCGAGCCGTCGACCGCGAGGCCGATCCGAACGTCGGCACCGATCAGATCGACGACCGGCGCGATCCCCGATCCGAGGGTCATGTTTGAGCTCGGGCAGTGGGCCATCCCGACCTTCGCGGCCGATAGCTTCCCGATGTCCGCATCGTTCAGGTGGACGAGGTGGGCGAACCAAGCGTCGTCGCGGAGCCAGCCGAGCTGTTCCATGTAGTCGACCGGCCGCGCCCCGAACTTCTCGATGCAGAACTCCTCCTCATCCGCGGACTCGGCGAGGTGGGTGTGGAGGAGGACCCCGTACTCGTCCGCCAGCTCGGTCGTCCGGCGCATCAGCTCCGGGGTGACCGAGAACGGGGAGCAGGGGGCGAGGGCCACCCTGAGCATGGAGAGCGGCCCCGGATCGTGATAGGCCTCGATCACCCGCTGGGAGTCGGCGAGGATCTCCTCCTCGGTCTGGACGACCGGGTCGGGCGGGAGGCCCCCATCCTTCCTGGAGAGGGACATCGCGCCGCGGCAGGGGTGGAACCTGATCCCGGCCGCCCGCGCCCCCTCGACCAGAGAGTCGAAGAGATGAGGATGCCCCCGCGGGAAGAGGTAGAAGTGGTCCGAGCTCGTCGTCGCCCCGGAGAGGAGGAGCTCGGCCAGGCCGATCGTCGCGCTTACCCTCACCGCCTCCTCATCGATCCCCTTCCAACGCTCGTACAGGAAGACGAGCCAGTCGAACAGCTCCTTGTCGGCGGCCCCGGGGACGTTGCGAAACAGGGTCTGGTAGAGGTGATGGTGGGTGTTGACAAACCCGGGGAGGAGCACCTTCCCCTCACCATCGATCGTCTCGTCGGCTGCTATCCCGGCCGGGTCATCCCCGATGGCGGCGATCCTGTTTCCCTCGACGAGGACGTAGCCGGAGCGGATCTCCCGGCGATCCCCGTCCATCGTGGCGACGAGGTCGAAGTCCTTCAGAAGTATAGTCTTCATCTTAATCTCAGATCGACCGATCCGGCCTCCTCGATGAACGCGGCGAGGAGCCCTATCGCCGCCTCGAGGTCGTCCTTGTGGGCGGTCTCGACGACCGAGTGGACGTAGCGGGTCGGAAGGGAGAGGGTGACCGCCGCCACCCCTTCCCGGGCGAGCTGGATCGCGCCAGCGTCGGTCCCTCCCCGGGGGAGGATCTCCATCTGATACGGGATCTTCCGCTCCTCTGCGATCCTTCTCATCTCCTTCACCAGCCCGGGATGGGAGATCGATGCCGAGTCGGTCAGCTTGATCGCCACCCCTTTGCCGAGGGCAGTTATCCTCTCACCGGGCTGGGCGCCGGGGACGTCGACCGCCAGGGTCGTATCGAGGGCGATCCCGATCACCGGATGGACCGAGAACCCGGCGACCCGCGCCCCGCGGAGCCCGACCTCCTCCTGGGTCGTCCCGGCGAAGTAGAGGTCGCAGCCGAACTTCTTCGCCCGCTTGATCGCCTCGATCCCGATGTAGACCCCGGCCCGATCATCGAGCGCCTTCCCCGACACCACATCCTCGAGCTCGACGAAGTCCTGGCGGAGGGTGATCGGATCCCCGACCGTCACGCGCTTCTTCACCTCTTCCGCCGGGAGGCCGAGGTCGACGAACAGGTCCTTCAGCTCGGGGAGCTTCTTCCGCTCCTCCTCGGTCATGATGTGGATCGGCTTCGAGCCGATCGCGCCGATCAGATCGCCACCCTCCGTGTGCACTATCACCCGCTGAGCGATCAGGGTCTTGACGTCGAACCCGCCGAGGGGGTGGATCCGGATGAACCCTGTCTCCTCCTCGACGTGCTTGACGATGAACCCGATCTCGTCCATGTGGGCGGCGATCAACACCGCCGGACCGGACCCCTCCTTGTGGGCGATCAGGTTACCCAAGGGATCGACCTTGAACTCATCGACGATCCCTTTGAGCTCCTCCTCGATGATCCCCCTGATCTTACCCTCGTGCCCGGGGACACTGGCCGCTTCGCTCAACCGCTTAAGTAGATCCATCTTCTCCTCCCTTCAACCCGGATAGTTTAGCCCTTATGGGGGCTCGATCAATCGTTTGTCGGCCGGAAACCTCCCGGCTACCATCGGTGCATGATCCCGATCCGCGATATCCTCCCGAGCCGCCGGTTCCCGGCCGTGACGATCGCGCTGATCGCGATCAACCTCCTCGTCTTCCTCTACCAGGGGTACATCGGAACCCGCCCGCCCCTCCTCGGCGACTGGCGCTGGGTGCAAACGGCATGGGAGGAGAGCGGGCTCGAACCGCCGCCGAGCTTCGCCCCCCGCCGGATCGAGCTCCCCCCACCGCTGTTCGGGACGGTTACGACCAGGTTCCCGATAGCCCAGGATGAGCTTTTCATCTCCCGCTACGCCCTGATCCCGGGCGAGCTCTTAAGCGGGAGCGACCTTCCGCCGGCGATCCCGATCCCGATCTGGCTGACCCTTTTCACCTCCCTCTTCCTCCACGGCGGGCTGATGCACATCCTTGGGAACATGCTCTACCTCTGGATCTTCGGGGACAACGTTGAGGATGCGATGGGGCCGGGCCGGTTCCTCTTCTTTTATCTTGCCTGCGGCCTCGCCGCTTCCGCCACGCAGATCGCGATCGCGCCGACGAGCACGGTCCCGGTGATCGGCGCCTCCGGGGCGATCGCCGGGGTCCTCGCCGGCTACTTCATGCTCTTCCCGCAGGCCCGCGTCCTCACCTTGATCCCGATCTTCTTCTTCATCCGCCTGATAGCGGTCCCGGCCGTCTTCCTCCTCGGGTTCTGGTTCATCCTCCAGGTGATAAGCGGGGCCGGCTCGCTCGGGACAGAGGGCGGGGTCGCCTGGTTCGCCCACATCGGCGGATTCATCGCCGGCGCGATCCTCGTCATCCCGCTGAGGAGGAAGGGGGTGCCGCTCGGGATCTTCCGCATGTTTCGACCCAGGCGATACTGACCGGGATGAGAGAAAAGTCCGTTTCTCCGGGCACAGTTGGCTTCACAACCGCTCTTGGAGCTGTTATGATAGACCGGATTCATCTTGATCGGTAAAGGAGTGATGAGCCATGAAGAGGGGTGCGATCCTCAGTTGCACCGTCATTTCGCTCGCCCTGATCGGTCTGGTCACCGTCGCTGCGGAGCCGGCGGCCCACCGGGCGATCGTCATCACCAACGACTACGAGTTCACGCCGGAGAACGGCGTCTGCTCCGGCCAGGGCACGACCGAAGATCCCTACATCATCGAGAACTGGAGGATCGACGCCGGCCTCGATGACTACGGGATAAGGATCCACGGGACAACGAGGGCGTTCATAATCCGGAACGTCGAGATCAGCGGGGCTGCGAAGGCCGGGATCTACCTGAGCTACGTCAAGAACGGTACGATCGAGGACTGCGCGTTCGAGGCGAACTGGATCGGCGTCGTCCTCAGCTTCTCCTCGCTCAACCGGATCAGCGGTTGCACGTTCGAGGAGAACGTGGATGGGATCCACCTTTACTTCGCCCACGACAACCAGATACTCGGGAACACCTTCGGCCGGAACGACACAGCGATCTGGCTCGACGCATCGGACGGAAACGAGATCACCGATAACCTGATCGCGGAATCCCATATGGGCGCCTACCTGAACCTCGGTTCTGAGGAGAACAGGATCGTCGACAACGCGTTCCTCGACAACTACCACAACGCCCACAGCGACAGCCCGAACATGTGGGACGACGGGTCGGTCGGGAACTATTGGAGCGATTACGAAGCGATCGATGCCGATGGGGATGGAATCTGGGATTCGCCTTATCAGATCACCAGCGAGGGGGACCGCGACAACCGGCCGCTCATGACGCATCCCCGCGCACCGGCCCCTCCCGCACCGATCTGCGAAAACTAGAGGCGGGGGGCGAGGCGGTTGCGGAACGCCGCCGGAAAGGACAGGATGGCGCAAGAGCGTTTCTCCGAGCGGGTTCGGGGGGACGTCCCTTATCCACTCCGACATATACCGATCTCTGACATCCGCGAGGGATTGAGGATCGCCCAGTGCTTCCTCGTCAAGCAGAAGACAAAACGCTCGACGCGGACCGGGGATCCATATCTTGAGATCCTCCTCGCCGACCGGACGGGTACCCTCCCGGCGCGGGCGTGGTCGGAGGCGACCGAGCGGTACGCCTCCGAGTTCGAGGAGGGGGAGTTCGTCTTCGTCCAGGGGCGAGCAGAGACGTATCGGAACTCCCTCCAGCTGATCGTCGAATCGATCCGCCGGCTGGAGGCCTACGAGCGCGACTCCGGAAAGCTCCCCGGGTTCGATCCCGCCCTCCTCGTCCCGGCGAGCAGCCACGACATCGATGAGATGTGGAAAGCGGTTCAGGGCCTCGTCGCATCGATCGAGCCGGAGCCGCTCCGCAGGCTGACCGGATCGATCCTCGAAGAGAACGAGGGGGCGTTCAAGGAGTACCCGGCTGCGATCGAGTACCACCATGCCTACGTCGGAGGCCTCCTCGAACACACCCTCGAGGTCGCCCGCGGGGTCAAGCGGTTCGCCGAGGACTTCCCCGAGATCGACCTCGGTCTCGCCGTCGCCGGGGCGATCCTCCACGACATCGGGAAGATAAGGGAGTTCGACAACCCGATCGCCCCGCACCACACCTTCTCCGGCCAGCTTATCGGTCATCTCCTCCTCGGCCGCGACATGGTCCGCGAGGCCGCGCGAAAGGTCGATTGGCCGGACGAGAAGCTCCCCGAGCTCCTCGAGCACATCATCGTCTCCCATCACGGGGAGCTCGAGTTCGGTTCGGCCATCCTCCCGAAGACCCCTGAGGCGATCTGCGTCTACCACTTCGACAACCTGTCGGCGAAGCTGAACATGATTCGGCTCCACATCGAACGGGACTCGGAGACGGGTGACTTCACCGACTGGCACAGGCTCCTCGGCCGGAAGTTCTTCAAGGGAAGGCTCACCGACGCGTAGCCCGAGCGATTGCAAGCGGGAAGCGACGTCCTATAATTCGGTAAGATCCCGGATAACCAGGAAGGCGGATATCATGCGCACAGACTACTGTGGTGAGTTGAGCCCGGCCGACGTCGGCCGGGAGGTGAAGCTGGCCGGATGGGTCAACCGTCGCCGCGACTTCGGGACGCTGACGTTCGTCGACCTCCGTGATCGGACCGGGATCGCCCAGCTCGTCTTCTCCAAAGGGGAAAGGGAGGTCCACACCCTGAATCGGGAGGATGTCATAGCAGTGACCGGAACGGTCGCAAGGAGGAGCGAGGGGAACGTCAATCCGGGGATGAAGACCGGCGCGATCGAAGTCCACGTAAACGCCCTGACCGTTCTCAACCGCTCCAAGACCCCGCCGTTCCTGGTCGAGGGGGACGGGTCGGACGCGACCGAGGAGACGAGGCTCAGGTTCCGCTACGTCGACCTCAGGCGCGAGCGGCTCCAGCGGAGCCTCGAGCTTCGCCACCGCGTATTCAAGAGCACGCGCGATTTCTTCTCCGACAACGGGTTCCTCGAGATCGAGACCCCGTTCCTCACCAAATCCACTCCGGAGGGGGCGCGCGACTTCCTCGTACCGAGCAGGCTCACACCGGGATCGTTCTACGCCCTCCCCCAGTCGCCGCAGCTGTTCAAGCAGCTGTTCATGATCGGGGGGATCGACCGCTATTTTCAGATCGTCAAGTGCTTCCGCGACGAGGACCTCCGCGCCGACCGCCAACCGGAGTTCACCCAGCTCGACCTCGAGATCTCCTTCCCGAACGATAAAGAGGACGTCCTCGTCATCCTCGAGGGGGCGATGGCACACGTATTCCGCGAGACGCTCGGGGTCGAACTCGACCGGCCGTTCCCGAGGGTGACCTACACCGAGGCGATCTCCCGCTACGGTACCGACAAGCCGGATCTCCGCTTCGGAATGGAAATTTGTGATATCTCAGAGGTCGTAGCGAACTCCGAATTTCGCGTCTTCCGGGAGGCGATCGGAAATGGCGGGAAGGTAGCCGGGATCCTCGCGGCAGGCTGCTCCTCCTATCCCCGCTCGAAGATCGACCGCCTACAGGAGATCGCCGTCTCCGCCGGAGCGAAGGGGATGATCTGGCTGAAGGTGGAGGAAGAGGTCTCATCGCCGATCGCCAAGTTCCTGAGCGAGGGGGAGCTCGCCTCGATCAGGGAGGCGTTCTCCGCCCGGGCCGGGGATCTTATCCTGCTCCTCGCCGGTCAAGGGATCGAGCGGCCGCTCGGCGAGCTCAGGCTCGCCATAGGAAGGGAAAAGAAGCCGATTGACGACGGCTTTGGCTTCCTCTGGGTCACCGATTTCCCCCTGTTCGAGCTCGACGAGGATGGGAACCTGACGAGCGCGCATCACCCGTTCACCTCCCCGCGGCCGGAGGACATCCCCACCCTGGAGGAGGAGCCTCTCTCCGCCCTGTCGAATGCCTACGACCTCGTGCTGAACGGGACGGAGCTCGGGAGCGGGAGCATCAGGATCCACTCCAGGGATCTGCAGGAGCGGATCTTCCGCCTCCTCCGGATCGGGGAGGAGGAGGCACAGGAGCGGTTCGGCTTCTTCCTCCGCGCCCTCGAGTACGGGGCCCCTCCCCACGGCGGATTCGCCCTCGGGATGGACCGGCTGGTGATGATGATGGCGAACGAACGCTCCCTCCGCGACGTGATCGCGTTCCCCAAGACGACGACCGGCTCCTGCCCGCTGACCGACGCGCCGATGCCGGTGTCCGACGCACAGCTCGGCGAGCTCGGGTTGAGGCTGAATGAACGACGATGAGAGGGAGAAGGAGGTTACTCGCGATAGGGGATCCTCATCCTGATGTGGAGGCGAGGAGCCGATCATAGCAAGTACGAGCGGATGACCGACGCGGCTGTTCGTCGCCTTCCGCCTCCTCCGGAGCGAACGGAAAGCGGGCGGATAACCCGCCCGCCGTCACTCCCCGGACCGCCCTTTCGAGCCGTTACGCTAGAGGGAGAGCTCGCCGCATATCTCGGCCTTGAACCGCTGCTGACCCTCCTCCGTGCGGACGTAACCGCTGAACATACCGGAGAATTCCGGCCCGCTCATGCCGGGTGAGCTCGGATGAAGCCGGTAGGAAAAGGTGAGCTCCCCTCCCGTTTCGAACTCGCTCCCCCACAGGACTTCGAGCTCACGAACCTGGGCGTTGATGTTGGTGATCGCGCCGCCCGAATCGAGGATCTCCAGGCTGAATCCGTGCGGGATCGACTCCTGGAACCCGAGTGCCCGCGACCCCTCCGAGATCGAAACGGTGATGAGCACGAACAGGCTCCCGTCGCTATCTACCACAACATCCCGCCTGGCGAACGCCGGAATGCTCCCGACGTATATCCCTTCCGTATGGGTTTTCGTCCTCCCCGCCCCGTCGGTCAGGGTGAGGGTGACCCGGTAGAATCCGGCCTTAGGGAACGAATGATCGATCAACCCTTGATCGGTCTGCTCATCGTCCGTCCCGTCTCCATCGAAGTCCCAGCCGTAGCTGAAGCTCCCGCCGTCGAGGCACGGCTCGCAGACCGCGAACGTCACCGCCTCCGCAACGGCGGGGTTGTAGGTCGAAACCCCGAAGTCGGCCTCCCACGCAAACGACGCAAAGGAAAACGCAATCAACAACATAATCGGGAAGCCGACTGAGAGCAGCCTCTTTCTCATTCCCCCTCCTTTCTCACCTTGAGAAGCCGGACGATCCGCCCCCTAAGGGAGCGGATCGTGAACCGAGCTTCCGGTCAACCAATAGGCGATCAGATCCTGAATCGTCGCAAGATCGATCGATTTATTATCGGTGTGCGGAACCGCTTCTCCCGACAGCCAGAGGGAGACCGCGTACTGAATCTGATCGAACCCGACCAGCTCCCCAAGGCACGGGTCGAGCTTCCCGTTCGCAGCATCCCAGCGAGAGATGACGACCGGGATCGGAAGCTCCCGGACGAGCGTCAGCTTGTCCTCCCCACCGATCGCTTGACTGAACCGCGGGGAAGAACTCCCGATGTCACCGGTGATCGCGAACTGCTCAGGATCGGCCGGTGCGGCGCTCGGCGCGGTCAGGGTATAACGGATCTCCCGCTTCGAGTCGACGTCATCGTAGATGAGCTTCTCGAAGAAGATCCACTCGATCGCCCCTCCGGCCTCGCGGCGGGTCGCTCCGTCGTCGTCGACGGCCGTAAACGTCCAGCCATCGGGGATCGTCTCCGTGACCGAGAGGCCGTTGACCTCGGTGTTGGCAGTGATCGTCACGGTGACCGTGACCGTCCCCCCGGCGATCGTAACGTCGTCCGGCAAGCAGGTGTCGATCGTGCGGATCGCGGTAACGCTCGGGAGGACCTCGATCACCTTGGTATAGGTCCCGATCCCGCCGGAGTCGTCGGTGGCCGCCAGGGTCACCCGCACCTCGCCGGAGCTCGGGAAGGTGTAGGAGACCTGCGGGACCGCCGTGGTCCTGTCAAAAGCTCCGTCCCCGTCGAAGTCCCAGGAATAGGTGACGACGTGGCCGTCGATGTCGTTGGAACCGCTCGCGTCGAACACGGTCTCCACCCCGCTGCGCGGCTCCTTGGGGGAGGAGGTGAACAGGGCAGTCGGCGGGGTGTTCTTGACCGTGACCTGGGCCTTCGCCGCGGTGGAACGCGCGCCGCGATCGTCGATCGCGACCAGGCTTACGGTATAGGTCCCGGGCGCCACGAACCGGTGTTCGGGGTTCGGGACATCGCTTTTCTCCCCGTCCCCAAAGTCCCATTCCCAGCCGGTCACTTCCCCATCATCGTCTAGGGAGCGGTTAACGAACATCACGGTATCCATCGTGTTCGGATCTTCTGGAGAGAATGCGAAATCCGCCTTCGGAGCGTGGTTCGGCTCGATCGCCGTCAGGGTCACAGCCGGGATCTTCACAGACTGGTGCACCCCGCGGAAATCGAAGTATTCGACCGACGAATCGAGGTCGGTATCCCAGCTCCCCCTCGCCATCGCCTCCAGCGTGAGCTCGATCGATGCGCTACCCCCAAGGTAGATGTCGGAGAGGTGCCATACGGCGCTCGTCGTACCGTCCGGGTTGGCCTTCACGCTCGTCGGCCGGGGGGTCGAGTCGATCAGCGCGATCTGCGGGGGGAGGACCTTGTTGACGGTGACCCTACGGGCGGCGATCCCGGAAGTCAAGTGGTCGATGATCCCGCTCAAGGCGCGATCGGTCGGCCGGGAGTAAAAGACGCCGCCGGTATCGGCGGCGAGCTGCCCGAGGAGGTTCTTGTTGATCAGGGTCCCGATCCCGACCGGGATGATGGTGATCCCCATCTCCTCCGCCACGCCCCCCTCCACGTCCGGAGCGGTCCCGACGTTGCTCTGTCCGTCGGAGAGGAGGACTACGGCGAAGACAGCCTCGCTCCTCCCGTTCTGGGAGAATTCCCGCCGTGCCGCCTGGAGCGCAGCGCCGAGGGCGGACTTCCCGCCCGTGGCCAGATCGGCGATCGCCGCCTTCACCGCAGCACGATCGTCGCTCAACGGGGCGGCGAGTTGCGCCGTGTCAGCGTACGCCACCAGGCCGATCCGATCATCAGGGGAGAGCCTTTCGATCAGATCGAATGCGAACGCCTCAGAGGAGGCGAGTTCAGCGGTGGCCGATGTGTCGATGATGAAGATCAGATCGATCGGATAGCGTTCCCCTGCTACCGCGCTTCCGATCGAGAGGGTGAGGACCGCTTCGTCCTCCCCCTCCCCCATCCCGGAGACGAAGACCTCGGACCGATCGATCGTCTGCCTGACCGTGATCTCTCCTCCCCACGTCGGAAGGGAGATGGCTACCAACACTGACATAAGGAGGACGGCGAGGGGGATCCCCCTCGCCGTTTTGGTGGTCGTTCTCATACGTATCATCTCCCAACGAGCCGTCGTCAAACCGCCGAGTTATTCGTCACAGGTCCGAGTCTCTGGATCGCACGGCCCGCTCGGCATATACGGGAGCGGATCGCAGATGTTCGTCCCGGTCAGCCAGTAGGCGATGATCACCTTTAACATGTGGTAGTCCACGGTCTGGCCGCAGGTCCACGGGACGACCTCGTCCTCCAGCCAGAACGCGATCGCGCGCTGCACCTGCTGGAAGGAGATCTTGTCCGACAACGTGATGTCGAGCCGGTCGTTATCGACGTCCCAGCGAGAGATCGCAACGAGGACCGACACGCAGTCGCTCACGTCGACCCCGCTGTCGCCGGTGACCGTCGTGTCCATGCACGGAAGGGCAGAATCGACCAGACCGTACAGGTCGCTCCTGCTCGCGTAACATGGATCGCTGGCGGAGATCTCGATCGCCTCGGTCTGCGGAACCTCGACCTGGTAGATGATCGCCTTTATCGTTCCGGCCGGAAGCTTGGTCGGGTAGACCCACTCCAGTGTCGAGGCCTTGTAGATGAAGTCATCGTTCTGGACCGGGATCACCTTCCACCCCGTCGGGAGATCCTCCTTCAGCCCGACGCCGTAAAGGTCCTGATCGGCCCAGATCTCCACCTTGACGGTGAACGTGCTCCCCGCCTTATCCCCTCCCGGCCCATGGTAGTTGAGCAAGATGTTGTTGCACGGGACAGGGGTCGAGATCGTCCGGACCGCGTTGATCGTCGCCTGCGGGACAAGGGGAAGGGGGAGATCGACCGGGGTACAGGTGTACGCGTAGGCCGAAAGCTCCTTCAGCTCCTCGAGGTCGATCGTCTCACCCTGCGTCCACGGGACGGCCTCCTCGTTCTGCCACATCTCGATCGCACGCGTAAGCTGCTGCGGCTCGATCTTCTGCGAGAGGCGGAGGTCGATCGTGTCCTCAGTGTCGTAACCGACACGCGGAACGAGGTGAGCGATCGCCGTCTTCAACGGAAGAGCATCGGTGATCTCGATCTTCGAGTCCCCCTCGACCGGGAGGTCGAACGACGGGGACATCGATTGGAACGTCCCGGTGATCGTGAAGCAGACCGGGAGCGTCGTTGCGATCAGTTCATCGCTATCCGGCACAGTGACCTCGTATGAGATCACCTTCGTCGTATTCGCCTTGATCTGATCGACGAACACCCACTGGACGCTCGATCGCTTGAACGCTGCACCGGAGTTCTCGAGCGGCTTGATCTTCCAGCCGACCGGGAGGTTCTCCTGGAGGCCGGCGCCGGCGAGGTCCGTCTCCGGTTCGATACGGACGACGACGAGGAACGTGCTCCCCGGAAGGGCGGCGATCGTGGAGATCGTCCGCGTCACCGAGACGGCGAGCTCGCCTACATCGACGCTGATCACCGTCCGGCCGGTCGCACCCGCATCATCGGTTCCGCGGAGCGTCACGCTCTTGCGCCCGCTCGTCGCATACGTGTATGTGACGACCGGGTCGCTCGTCGTCTGATCGAATATCCCGTCCCCATCGAAATCCCATTCGTAAGAGACGATCGATCCATCCGGATCGGTCGATGCCGATGCATCGAACGTGATCGGCTCGTTGATGCGGGGCTCTGCCGGCGAAACGGCCGCCGAAACCTCGGGAGGCCGGTTCAGCGTCGCTGCAACGATGATCGGATCGAGAAGGTTCAGGGAGATCTCCTGCGGGCTGTTGATGCCCCCGCTCAGGAACTTCACCTGGTTGATCCCCGATGTAAACTGGGGGAACAGGCTGAGCTCGAACTCCGAACCGAGCGGCCCGAGGACCATCCCATCGCTGAAACCGTCATCCCACGTCCAGGAGACATCCCCGGTCGGAGGGGCCAGATTCCAGGTATCGCGGAAATCGAAGTTGTCATCTTGAACTAGGAAGTCCGCGCCTGTCGGAACCCCGTTCAACGTCAACGAGGCCGCTCCAGCGGTGCCGTTCGGCCCTCCGAGCAACACGAACAACGACAGGTCCCCACTCACCGTATCCCGGTAAAGGAACATCACAGCGGTGTTGGCCTCTTTCAACCCTGTCGATGCCACACTCCCCACATACCCGTAGAAGTCTACCGCTCCCCCGGGGTTCTCCAACGGTATAATCTGAACTTGCGTTTCCCCTTGACTGACAGTGTAGAAGCCGTCCCCCTGCGCCAAACCAGTCGCCGGAATTAAGAGGACGACCACCGCCAGAAGGAGGGAAAGGCCAAGCAGGCTGACCTTGCGCACCTTCATTGCTACCTCCTTTGTTGGCATTCTCATCTCCACCATTAGCAAAATCAGGAATCCATCCCTACTCTAGCAGATATACGTTCCTCAAGTCTGTAACACCGATTACCCTTCCCACCGCCTCCTTTCACCGTTTCTCCTTACAGTGCCACAGCGAGTTGATATAGGGCCGAATCGATCGCACCCTTCGCCGCCTCGAGAGGATCGGCAATGAGAAGCGACAACAGCGGCCGGTCTTCACAGGTCGTCGTGGTCGTGAATTCGATATCCCCGTTTGGGTTGAAGACCGTGGTGAACAGGGCGACGGTCGCCTCCTTGTCGATCCCGAACAGGAGACCCAACGGCGAGATCAGAAGCTGAAGGGAGGCGTCGAGGAACGATGTGGCGCCGAGGAGGAGGAGCGAGCGTTCAGGCTTGTAGGAGATCCTCTCCTCCCAGCGGATGATCCTTAAGTTCACGATATGGTCGACCCCGAGCGTCTGGGCGAGCCTCCGCAGCCCTTCCACCGTGATGCTGTCCCCGACGTAGGTGTTGGTCAGGCGTTGGGCATACATCAGCTCCCCTTGGGTAGCGATCTCGCCCCCGGTGATCATCGCGCAACGCTGGTTCGCATAGTTCTTCAAGAATTCAAGATCCGTCGCCGGGACCGGGGCGGCGGCCTGAACGAAGACCGCGATCTTCTGGGCGAGACCCCCGAACCCCAACCCGATTATCAATATCGCGACAACCGTCGATCCTACCAGGTTTCGCATCCGATTCGTCATACTCCTCCACCACCCGCATCGAATAGTTCCGCTTAGTGTGAAGGGAGTCTATTCCCCTCCTCTGACGGGCAGAAGGAACGGTGTCGATCGGAGCTACCCCGGTTTGTCTAAGGCGCCGTGGACAAATGTCCGGGAAGGGGCGGTCCGGAGTGACTAGATGTCAAGTTCCTTGGGGTTCTGAGCGGTATGGGGGTGGACAGGGCCGGCGTACACCTTCAGCTTTCTGAGCATCCGGCGGCCGAGCTTCGACTTGGGGAGCATCCTCCTCACCGCCTCCCGGACGGGGAGGGTGGGGCGACGTTCGATCAGCCGCTTGTAGGTGATCTCCTTCAGACCGCCGATGTAGCCGGTATGCCGCTGGTACAGCTTCTGATCCCACTTCTGACCGGAGAGCGCGACCTTCTCAGCGTTGATCACGACCACGTAGTCACCGGTATCGACGTGCGGGGTGTAGATCGGCTTGTGTTTCCCCTGGAGGATGACGGCGATCTCGGACGCAAGGCGGCCGAGCCGCTTCCCATCGGCGTTCACCAAATACCACTCCCGATCCCAGGTCTTCCCCCGCTCCTCGTTCTTGACCACGAATGTCCGCTGCATGTTCGGATGCTCCTTAGAAACTACGGTTAGGATGGCGATTATATCGGGGAGGCTCGCCGCTTTCAAAGCCTCCTGATCGTCTCCTCAGGCGCGGGGCCGACCGAGATCAGCCTGGCCGGCGCGCCACAGGCATCCGCGATCAGCTCCACGTAGGCGCGAGCGGCAGCGGGTAGCCGATCGAAGCTTCGGGCCCCGGCGATCGGTTCCGACCAACCGGGGACCGACTCGTATACGGGGACGGAGCGCTCGAGGTCCGCCGCCGAACGGGGGAAGTGCTCGATCGTCCTTCCACCGAGGCGATAGGCGACGCAGACCTTCAACTCATCGATCCCGGTCAGCACATCGAGCTTCGTCAGGGCGATCGCCGTCGGATCGTTCAAGGAGACCGCGTAGCGGAGGGCGACGAGGTCGAGCCAGCCGCAGCGCCGCGGCCGGCCGGTCGTCACCCCGTACTCCCCACCCCGGTCCTGGATCAACCCTCCGACCTCGTCCTCAAGCTCGGTCGGGAACGGCCCGGCACCGACCCTGGTCGAATACGCCTTCACGACGCCGATCCGTTCAGCGACCTCAGCCGTGGGGATGCCGACCGCGCTCCTCAGCCCGGAGAACGTGGTGGAGGAGGAGGTGACGTAGGGGTAGGTCCCGTAATCGAGGTCGAGGAGGGCCCCCTGTGCCCCCTCGAACAGGACCTCCTCCCCGCGGGCGAGCCCCTCCCGGATCGCACAGGCGGCGTCCCCGATCGACGACAAGAACGGGGCCGCGACCTGCAGGAGTCGGTCCGCGATCTTCCCCGGGTCGAGAGCGGCGACCTCGGGGACGCCGGGCCAGGCGCGCTTGAGAAGTTCGATCCGCCGATCGACCCGCTTCCTCAGCAGTTCCGGCTCCAACAGGTCTCCTGCCCTGATCCCGACTCGGGCCGCCTTGTCCCGATAGGCAGGGCCGATCCCCCGCCTGGTCGTCCCGATCCGATCGACGCTCCCCTCGAGATCCTCAACGATCGGATGATAGGGAAGGACGAGGTGCGCGTTCTCGGCGATGAGGAGCTCGGGCCGGGTGCCGATGTGTCTCGATATCGCATCGAACTCCTCCCTGAGGACGGAAAGGTCGATCACCATCCCGGAGGAAAGGACGGAGAGGGTACCGGGATAGAACGCGCCGGCAGGGATCAGGTGCGTCCCGAACTTCACCCCGCGATCGATCAGGGTGTGCCCGGCATTCGCCCCGCCGTTGAACCGAACGACGATGTCGGCATCGCGGGCGAGCAAATGGACGATCTTCCCCTTCCCCTCGTCGCCCCACTGCATCCCGAGGACCGCGATCGCCATCTAACCCTCCTTCACCCGGCTGAGACAGAAACCGACCGGGCTTCCTTCTATCTCGACGGAGCTTCGGTATTCGCAATCCGAGGATCCTCCCCGGGACATCTCCGTCGCCAGGACCTCGGCACGGACGAAATCGCCGTTCTCCTCGAGGATCCGACAAAGCTCCTGATCACCATCGTAGGCGAGCCTAATCCGGTCGGTCACCTCGAACCCGGCCTCCTTTCGGAGGAGCTGGATCCGATGGACGATCTCGCGCAGGAGCCCCTTCTCTCGGAGCCGATCGTCGATCCGGGTATCGAGGAGGAGGCTGAGCCCTCCCTCCCCGGAGAGGACGAACCCCTCCGGGACCGCGGTGAAGAACTCGACGTCATCCTTCGCTATCTCGACCTTCGTTCCATCCGCAAGCCCGGCCGTGACCGGCCCATCTGCGAGCCGGGCCCGGAGGTCATCCGGGTCCTGAGACTCGATCCACTTCCCCGCCGCCTGGGCCGCCCTCCCGAGCCGCGGGCCGAGGGCGGGGAAGTTGGGAGCGGCGGCGGTCCGCATGTACGAGGAAAGGTCAGGGACGAGGAGGACCTCCTCCACGTTAAGCTCGGTCTTGAGGAGGTCGAGGACCTCCTGCGGGAGGTCCCCTCCATCCGGGGAGGAGACGATAACCCGGGAGAGCGGCTGGCGGACCTTCACCTGCGCCTGATGACGCGCCTGGTGGCCGAGGGAGGCGATCCGACGGGCGAGATCCATCGCCTTCTCCAGCTCCTCGTCGCGGGCCGCTCCGTCCGGCTTCGGATAACGGCAGATATGGACGCTCTCCGGATCGGCGTCGGTCCGGAGCCTGAGGTAGATCGCCTCGGAAAGGAATGGGACGAACGGGGCGAGGAGCTTGGAGAGATCCACCAACACCCGGTACAGGGTCGAGTACGCCGCGATCTTGTCCTCCCCCATCCCCCCCTTCCAGAACCGCCGCCGCGATGTTCGGATGTACCAGTTGGAGAGCTCATCCACGAAGCGCTCGAGCGCGGCGGCCGGGCTCACCACATCGTAGGAATCGAGCGCCGCGACCACCTCGGCCGTAGTGGAGGAGAGTCGGGAGAGGATCCAGCGGTCGAGGACGGTCGGGGCCCCGCCGCGGTCGCGCGCCGGGTCGAACCTGTCGATCGAGGCGTAGAGGGCGAAGAAGTCGTAGGAGTTCTTCAGCGTGTCGAGGAACTTATAAAGCGGCTCCTTCACGTCCTCCTCCCCGAGACGCTTCGACTTCCACGGCGCGCTCGACGAATACAGGTACCAACGGAGGGTATCGGCCCCGTACTTCCCGATCAGGTCCCACGGGTCGATCACGTTCCCCTTGCTCTTGCTCATCTTAACCCCGTTCTCATCGAGGCCGAGACCGGTGACGACGCAATTCTTGAACGCGGGGAGACCGTAGAGGATCGTGCTCGTGGCGAGGAGGGTGTAGAACCATCCCCGCGTCTGATCGACCCCCTCGGAGATGAAGTCGGCCGGGAAGTTCTCCTTGAACTCGTCCTCGTTCTCGAACGGATAGTGCCACTGGGCGGTGTGCATCGATCCGGAGTCGAACCAGGTGTCGATCACGTTCGGGACCCGGCGCATCGCCCCCCCGCACTTCGGGCAGCGAAGCTCCACCCGGTCGATGTACGGCCGGTGGAGCTCGACCGTCCGGGCAAGGTCGGGATCGATGGCAAGGTCGACGAGCTCTTTCCTACTCCCGACCGCTACCGTCTCCCCGCAGGCGTCGCAGACCCAGAGGTTGAGCGGGGTCCCCCAGTAGCGGTCGCGGGAGAGGGCCCAGTCCTTCAGGTTCTCGAGGAAGTCGCCGAGCCTCCCCTCCCCGACGTGCATCGGGTACCAGTTGATCTTCCGGTTGTTCTCGATCAGCTCATCCTTGACCGCCGTCGTCTTGATGTACCAGGAGTCCATCGCGTAATAGAGGAGCGGGGTGTCGCACCGCCAGCAGAACGGGTAGTCGTGCTCGTACGGGGCGTAGCGGTAGAGGAGCCCGCGTTCCTTCAGGTCGTCGACGATCTCCCGATCGGCCTCCTTGACGAAGGTTCCCGCGCAGAGCGGGAACTCGTCGGTGAACTTCCCGGAAAGATCGACCGGATGGAAGAACGGAAGGTCCTTCTCACGGCCGAGGTTGTAGTCGTCCTCCCCGAACGCCGGTGCGGTGTGAACGATCCCGGTCCCCTCTTCCATGTTGACAAAATCGGCCGAGTGCACCCGGTAGGCGCGGGGATCGTCGATCAGGCGGTACGGGGGTTCATAAGCGAGCCCGATGAGGTCGGCGCCGGGGAATTCGCGGACAAGCCTGTAGTCCCCTCCGATCGCGCTTTCAGCAAGGTCCTTGGCCACGATCAGCCGCTCCCCCTCGATCTCGACCTCGACGTAGGTCGCATCGGCGGCGACCGCCAGGGCCACGTTCGCCGGGAGGGTCCAGGGGGTCGTCGTCCAGGTGAGGAGCGCGGTCTTCCCCGGTAGCTCTTGTTTATAGTTGGAGTCGGCGTCGGATGCGATCCGCATCCTGACCGAGATCGACGGATCCTCCACCCTCCGGTAGCCTTGCGCCACCTCGTGCGAGGAGAGACCGGTCCCGCACCGCGGGCAGTAGGGAAGGACCTTGTGCCCCCGGTAGAGGAGCCCCTTCTCATAGATCTGGGACAGTTCCCACCAGACCGACTCGATGTACTCGTCGGTGTAGGTGACGTAGGCGTTCTCGAGGTCGATCCAGAACCCCATCCGCTCAATCATCCGCTCCCACTCCGACTTGTACTTCCAGACCGACTCCTTGCACTTCTCGACGAACCGCTCGATCCCGTAGGTCTCGATCTCGGGCTTGGAGTTCAGTCCGATC
>Ga0190334_1000202_pt1 | contig 31413 bp, 23 predicted proteins | sample 48720478_MG_FD_161270 | JGI IMG/M metagenome (GOLD analysis project Ga0190334, IMG submission 161270) | Hydrothermal vent sediment bacterial communities from Southern Trench, Guaymas Basin, Mexico - 4872-04-7-8_MG | ecosystem: Environmental > Aquatic > Marine > Hydrothermal vents > Sediment ... | reverse complement strand
GGCAGCACATCCTTCCCAACCGCTTGGCGAGCGACGCGGATGGCGCTCACGAGCGCATGCGCATTGGACCGGCCATGGCCGATGAAGACCAGGCCGTCGATACCCAACAAAGGCGCGGCGCCGTACTCGGAAGGGTCGAGGATCTGTCGCACCCGGCGAAATGCCGGCCGCGCGAGAATCCCGCCGATTGTCGCTAGAGGCGAGGCGCCAATCTCGCTTCGGATGAGGTCGAAAAGGAACCGGGCCACAGCCTCGCTTGTCTTGAGCAAGACGTTCCCAGTGAAGCCATCCGTTACGACGACGTCCGCGTGGCCCCCGAAGACCTCCTTGGGCTCGACATTTCCAATGAAATTAAGCCCGGCGGCTTCGAGGAGGGGATAGGTCTTCTTAACAAGGGCATTGCCCTTGCCCGGTTCCTCACCATTGGAGAGCAGCCCAACCCTGGGATGATGCTTGGCGTGGATGCGCTCAGCATAGACGCTGCCCATCAGCGCGAATTGCACCAAGAATTCTGGGCGGCAATCGGCGTTGGCGCCAAGATCCAAGGCCAGCGCATGTCCCCCCTGCACGGGAATCGTGGGCGCGACGGCAGGCCGTTTCACGCCCCGGATGCGGCCCAGGCGAAAGAGCGCTGTGGCCATCGCACCGCCTGTATTTCCGGCGGTGACGAAGGCATCCGCCTTGCCCTCCTTCAGCAGGTCCATCCCGATGGCCATCGAATTCTGAGCCTTGCCACGGGCGGAGCGGGCGGGCTTGTCGGTCATCTCCAATACTTCCGGCGCATGGATGATCTCCACATTGGCCGCGTGCCCTCCGACGTCGTGAATGGCCTGCGAAAGTTCGGCCTCGGGACCTACCAGAAGGATTCTGTCTCCCCAGCGATCGTACGCCTCGAGCGCAGCTTGAACTTCTGGTCTGGGATGGGCGTCGCTGCCCATGGCATCCAGGACGATATGCATCATCGCCTCCTGCAATGTATGACTTGGAGCACCGGTTCTTATACCCGGTTGACATCCACATCGCGTCGGCTATAATACCGCAGCCTCAAGCTAGATATGCGCTGGTGCTGGAACTGGCAGACAGGCATGGTTGAGGGCCATGTGCCGCAAGGCGTGCGGGTTCAACTCCCGCCCAGCGCACTCAGTTTAGTTCGGCCGCCGGCTCCGGCGGCCTTTTGATATCTTCCCGCAGAACGTGCCAGGCCTACTCTTCGATCCGCATGCGCTGCTCCAGCACGCGCACGACGGCTGAAAGCATCATCGTCATCGCCAGATAGAGAAACGAGACAACGTTAAAGACCTCGAAGGTCCTGAAGGTGCTGGCCCTTCGCAGACGGCCAAGTTGCGTGATCTCCCTCACAGCCAGCACGGTCGCTAGGGATGAATCCTTAAGCATGGCGATAAAGTCGTTCCCGAGCGGGGGCAGGATCCGCCGCAAGGCCTGGGGAAGGATGATGAACCGCATGGCCTGGAAGTAGGTCATGCCCAACGAGCGGGCCGCTTCCATTTGCCCGCGACCGATGGATTGGATGCCAGCCCGGAATACCTCGGCTTCAAAGGCGCCATAGCCGATCGACAGGGCAAAGATCGCCCGCAGCTCCATGTTCACCTGCCGGATACTGAAATCCGCAAGCCCTTGGAACAAGCCCAGCAGGGGTCCGCTCTTCGCAAACGCCAAACCCCATCCACCTAAAGCGTTTAGGCCCGCCACAGCGCCAGGGACAAGCACAAAGGCGACGTAGAGCATCAGCACGATGAGCGGGATGCCCCGGGCTGTTTCTACATAGAGGGTTGCCAGGGTGAAGACCACCGGGTTCTTCGACGTGCGGCCCAAGCCGATGATCAGGCCGATGACAAGCGCGATCGAGAACGCCGTCAGGGTCATCCGAAGCGTAACCTTGATACCTTCTATGAGGAAAGTGAAGGTGTCACGGTATTCAAGATCGGCCAGGATCAGATAGGTCAGAAGGATTCCCAGGGCGATCAAGATGAAAGCCCACCAGGGGAGCTGGGCGACGCGGGCCCTGCGTTCCGCGGTGCGGTGTCGCTGGCCTGGGATTGCAGGGGCAGTTTCGGCGGTCATGGACTTCCCTATGGACTGACAGGCAGACCGCGGATGACCGCGGCCCGCCTGTCAGAGCTAGGCCCATCCTCGCTGGCTGCTACGGGTTGAACCACTTGTCGTTGAAGGCTTCGAGCGAGCCGTCTTTCTTCATCTGCTCGAGCGCGGCGTTGACCGGATCGATGAGATCGCTGCCGGGCGGAAAGACGAACGCCAGCTGCTCGTCGGAGGTGAGTTCGGCGCCGACCTTGAGCATGCCGGGGTTCTCGCCGATGAAGCCCACGGCGGCGACGGTGTCGATGACGACGGCATCGACGTCATTGGCGAGCAGGGCCGCCACGGCGCCGCCGAACTCCTCGAAGCTCTTGATGCGGTCTTCGGGGAAGTGCTGCTTGGCGACGATCTCGTTGGTGGTGCCGATCTGGGTGGCGACGAGCTTCTCGGGATCAGCCTTGAAGGCTTCCACGTCGTCGATGCTGTCATCGGCGCGGATGAGCAGGACCTGGCCGATGGTGACGTAGGGGATGGAGAAGTCGACGATCTCGTCGCGCTTTTCAGTGTAAGTGACGCCATCGGCGAGCCAGTCATATTCGCCGGCCTGCATGGCCGGGAAGATGCCGTCCCAGGCGGCCTCCTTGAACTCAGGTACGCAGTTGATGAGCTCGCAGATATGGCGGACCACATCGTAGTCCCAGCCGATGGCTTCGCCGGTGGCTTCGTCGATGTAGTTGAAGGGCGGGTAGGCGTTCTCGATCGCCACCGTCACCGCCCGGCCGCCGAGATCGGGAAGCGCCACCGGTTCGACCTGTGGGTTGAACCACTTGTCATTGAAGGATTCGAGCGAGCCGTCTTTTTTCATCTGCTCAAGCGCGGCGTTGACCGGTTCAATGAGATCGCTGCCGGGCGGGAAGACGAACGCCAGCTGCTCGTCGGAGGTGAGTTCGGCGCCGACCTTGAGCATGCCGGGGTTCTCGCCGATGAAGCCCACGGCGGCGACAGTGTCGATGACGACAGCATCGACGTCATTGGCGAGCAGGGCCGCCACGGCGCCGCCGAACTCCTCGAAGCTCTTGATGCGGTCTTCGGGGAAGTGCTGCTTGGCGACGATCTCGTTGGTGGTGCCGATCTGGGTGGCGACGAGCTTCTCGGGATCAGCCTTGAAGGCTTCCACGTCGTCGATGCTGTCATCGGCGCGGATGAGCAGGACCTGGCCGATGGTGACGTAGGGGATGGAGAAGTCGACGATCTCGTCGCGCTCTTCAGTGTAAGTGACGCCATCGGCGAGCCAGTCATATTCGCCGGCCTGCATGGCCGGGAAGATGCCGTCCCAGGCGGCCTCCTTGAACTCAGGCACGCAGTTGATGAGGTCGCAGATATGGCGGACCACATCGTAGTCCCAGCCGATGGCTTCGCCGGTGGCTTCGTCGATGTAGTTGAAGGGCGGGTAGGCGTTCTCGATCGCCACCGTCACCACCCGGCCGCCCAGGTCAGGAAAGGCGCCGGCCGGCGGGGCTGGCTCCTCAGTTTTTGGGGGCGCAGGAGCTTCTGTGGGCTGAGGCGTCGCCGCTTGGCCGCAGGCGGCCAAGATCAACGAGACGATGACGAGAAGCCCAAGCAATCCAAGTCTCTTCATGTCTTCCTCCCATCAGGTATCGCATGGTGTTCTGCATAGGGATATGGCAATCTTAAGCATGAGAAGACACCACCTCCTTTGGCGAAGGCTTCGCACCAGATCAGGTAGGCAGGGCGAACGGGGGGGGTGCTGCTCTGGCGAAGACGGGCTATCGATGGTTAAGCATAGCCGCACTTAGGGGGAGATGCAAGACATTCCCGGCGGGCAAAACGTGTCATGGCCTGCGGGGATCTGTCAGAATCTCCACATCAATGGCCTCGGCATCCAGGGGCAGCAACTGACTCCCAAGGGAGGCAAGCTGATAGGGCGAGGGCGAGCTGTAGGCGTGATCCGGAATGAGCGCCGTCAGAGGCGTGATCTCCGGCGTGCGGCCCAGCGCAGGGGCCCGAGCGGCCAAGGCCTCCAGAAGCCGGGCCTGAAGCTTCAAGGCCGATAGGGGCTCTCCCTGAAGAAGGCCGAGCGCGCCCACCGCAGAAGAGCCATCCAATTTCTCGTCCCCCAGCTCAATCCCCCCCATATAATCGATCAGCGCTGCGAAGCCCTCTTCATCCAAGACAGCAAATCCTTGGATCGGTCCGGGAGCATAGCTCGCCAGAGCGGCGATGAAGCTAGCGCCATAATCGGGGGGCTCCCAGAGCGAGAATGCATCGCATATGGGTGTGCCCTTCTCATCCAAGGGTGCATCGACCGGGATGCCCAGCAAGTGCAGTTCCCGGTTGGGCGGCTCGAAGCTGAGGAACCAGACAGCCAGGAGCTGCGGCTCCGCCCGCTGAATTTCATCCACCCCCATGACGAGAATGCTGATCTTCCCAGAAGGAACTGCCCAACCCCCCGGCGCAGCAGGCCGCGAGGTAGTCGCCGTCGGAGAGGGTGTAGGAACAGGGTGTTCGGCGCCCCCTTGCAGCCATACGCTGAGGAGACCCGCGGCAAAGCAGAAGATCGAAACAATCAGGAAGGCGGCGATCCGGGGTCGGCTCTGCATCATTGGGTTCTATGGCTTCGCCGGTTAACGGCAAAGGGCGCCCGCGGATTGTACTCTGGGCGCCCGATGACGGCAACGATGGTTCGGCGGGGCTAGAGGGTCAGGCTCCAGAGTAATAGCATGCCCACCCAACGCCCCAGGAGATAGGCCATCGCGCCGGCAAGCATTAGCGGGGCGACCCATATCACCTGCCGGAGCTGCTGGCGGTGGCGAACCGCGAGGCCGGTGGTTTCGGCGGCGATTCTCCAGAAGACCAGCCGGAAGATGTCTTTGATTTGGGGAAAGGTCTTATCCATATCGATATCCTATTTTGAAGTGCTCATCTTGATCACGCGCCCACTTTCGTTGACGATTACGCGCACTACCCGCTGCATCGTTCTTCCTCCGGGGAGCGAGGCTTTCCCCCGGTATGTGAGCACGAATTGGATCTGTCCGGTTGGGGTACGCTCCTTGCGGATGGAGGGTTTCGCCCCTTCGATCTCCGGGAACTGCTGGGCCACTTTCTTGGTTATGCGCGCAAGCGTGTGATCATCCACCTCTCTCAGCTCCTTTGCACGACGGCAGCCCGCCGTCGGAGAAATGTGGGCAGGTCCAAGTCATCTGCATCGGCGGCTTGGATTGCGGGCTCCGGCTCAGGAGATGGAATGCTCGCCTTGCGGGCTTTCATGGGCGTGGCGATAGGCTGTCCGCCCACACCGGTGAAGATCAGGATCACCTGAGCCCTGCCCGTCATGATCTCGCTTGTTGTGGCGCCCAAAATGACCTCTGCATCGGGCGAGAGCGACTCCCGAAGCGCGTTCACGGCTTCGCCTACCTCATACAGCGTCAGATCATCCCCGCCCGTGAAATGCACCAGCACGCCTTGGGCTTGGTCGAGGCCATCGATGGCCAACAAAGGATGGTGCAGTGCCTGGTGGATGGCGCCGGCGGCCTTCTCTTCGCCCTTTCCGAGGCCGATCGCCATGTAGGCGCCTCCAGCCTTGAGCATCAACTCCCGGACGTGGGCGAAGTCCACGTTGATCAGGCCGGGCTGGGTGATGAGCTCTGCGATACCTTGCACACCCTGTCGCAACACATCATCAGCGAGACGGAAGGCCACTTCCAGGCTGAGGTCCTTGGGAACAATTTGGAGCAGACGGTCGTTGGGGACGGTGATGAGCGTGTGAGTGTGCGGGCGCAATGCCTGGATGCCCTCGCGGGCGTTTTGAGAGCGCCGGCCCATTTCAAAGCCAAAGGGCATCGTGACGACTGCGATCACCACTGCGCCCACTTCGCGAGCGATCTCGGCGGCAACAGGGGCGGAGCCTGTACCGGTCCCACCGCCCATGCCGGCGGTGATGAAAACCATGTCCGCGCCGGCCAGGGCGGCCGCAATCTCGCGGCTGCTCTCCATGGCCGCGGCGCGGCCGATCTTTGGGTCCCCGCCAGCACCCAAACCGCTTGTGATCCGGGGGCCCAGTTGGAGCCGGACAGGGGCCAGGCTTGAAGCCAGCGCCTGCCGGTCCGTATTGGCAGCGATGAACTCCACGCCAGAGAGGCCGATCTGGATCATGCGATTGACGGCGTTCGAGCCGCCGCCTCCTAATCCCAGCACCTTAAGCGTGGCCTTGCCCACGGCTTTGGGCGCGGGCGGGTTGGTGGAATAATCAGGGTTGAGCAACATGCGGGGATCCGTTTCCATCTCAGGCTCCTTGCCGGGAAGGTCCTGCCGTCGCAAACTTGGCGATCGACTGCAAAATGGCGCCTTCTTGGCGGGGATCGATGCGCAAGACTTCACACCCCGAGGCGCGCAGGTCTTCAGCGAGCTCCTCTGGGATGGCCTTCCGGTCTCCGAGCAGGGTGACGCGTTCGGCCAGCCGGGCTTCCTCGGCCGAGAATCCCAGCGTGGGTTTGATCGCCATGGCGAAGGGCGCCAGGCTGTCCCAGTCGGCATGGGCATCGCGTGCTGCGGTTTGCGGCATCAGCACATAGTGGCGGATGATTTTCTTGGGGGCAGGTCTAATTCGCTTTTCCACGGAGGCCAAAGCTCGGCGGCAGGCCTCGACTAGCTCGGCAGGCTCCTGTGGGGATCGGTACCAGGCGAGGGGGTGGTGCGCGTGGCTTGCGTCGGCGGAGAGCGGGTAAAAGCAATATCCCACCAGGCTCTCGGGCACTTCGTCGCCTTGGAGCCACCGCACGATAGCTTCAGTCTTTTCGGCAGCCAGACGCTCAAGGCGGGGGTGTGCCTCGGGATCCAAAATGGCCCCGCCTGCGATGGCGATCATCGGCAGCTCGCGGTCGAACACTTGCCTGCATATCTCGGCGTACCATTCGAAAATACGAAAGCCTAAGTGATCCTGGGTGCCCGGTGTGCTGCGATAGGGCATCGCATCTGGCCAAGCCGCCTGCCCCCCCGTTCCCCAATCCAGAGGCCTGCCGTAGGTCCAGCCACGGAAGGCAAGTGCGAGGGAGTCCAGCACCTCTCGCTCCCCGCGGCGCTGAAGCGATTCGAGCGCCAGTCCCAGGAAAGCGGTATCCCAGTAATCGCCTCCCGGGGTGAGCGGAGGAAAGGTAGGAACCAGGCCCACCTTTCGCTGAAGACGCAGCATGGGCAGGATATGGTCGATAAAGCGCTCGACGAGATGGCCGCGCAGCCAGCCGCTCTCGGTCCAGCTGCTGCGCATATTCGGGCGATCATAGAGCACGACGTGGCGGACACCCCAGGTCGCATAGGCCTGAAAGAGCGGTGCCAGCTCGCGGATCGACAGGCTTCCAACAGTCGCAGGCATGTGGAGAATAGGCTCCATGCCGCGCTCGATCAGCGGACGGAGGAAGTCTTCAGGGATGGCTCTCCCCGGAGGGGCCTGCAGGGCGATCCAGTGTGCGTCGAGGGATTGAAGGATGGGAAGCCAGGCGTCTAGATCGCGCTGAGTGTAATGATGATCGTCGGGGAAGTAATGGAACCCGATGCGTGATTTTGCTGGAGACATGGCACCTCGCTATTTGCTTGCATCTTTAGATGCAAGTTGTGTGCCATGTCTCCAGCTTGATTTAGCGTGAGACGGCGAGCTTCATGATCTTGCCGTTCGGGCCGATGGTCAGATGGGCATAGTAAGGGTGCGCGATCTGGCCATCGGGTATCCGCTTGGCGAGCGTGACCACGAGCGCGCCCTCGCCAGAATCGTGGCCCAACTTTTTGGCCCCTGTAAAATCATGGGTGGGGCAATTGTGTCCCTCGCCTTCGCAGTGGACATGCTGCGCACGGATACGGCAGAGCCCCTTTTGCATTCCCGGCAAGTACTGGGCGACGATGGCTTCGATCTTCTCCATCGTGGAGGGATCGAGATCATTCTGCGAGAGCTCCGGCCCCCCGAGTGCGCATGCGGTCTTCGGGGTGGCGGGCCTGGCCTTGGAGCGGATGATTGCCTTTTCGCCCGGGCGCAGGAGGACGTCATCCGGCCGGAAGAGCGGATCGCCATAGAGCACGAAGGAGATCAAGGTCTTCTGATCTTCACCATCGAGGAAGCCCTGGCGGCCGTGCATCTCCGCCGCATATTTCAACTTTGCCCTGCGGAGCGCCTCGCCCACTGGCAGATGCTGATTCAGGTACTGCCAGAAGAGACGACCCAGCAGGTCCGCGGCGATGAGCGGCGGGGTCACAGAACCGTAGGAGATCTTGGTGGAGCCGATGACGGCCCGGCTCCCTGAGGCGAGGAACTTCAAGCTTAGGGCCGTCTCCGCGGTCTTGCCGATGCTATTAGCGCCATAGCACGCCTCAGTGAACACAACTTTCGGCGCCCGCCCACCATTCACGACATCTTGTGGCCGCAAGGCGACGGGGAATTCGGTCGTCACGCTCTGGTCGTGAAGAGGGTCGCGCTGTCCGTACCATTCGGGCGATCCCTCCAGGCCGTGCAGGTTGTAATAGGAGAGACGCGCTGCCTTCACCGCATGACTGGGGAGTCGTTCGGCCTCCACAGGGGGAGAGCTGATCATCGAGCGCGGGTCGCCGATGGCTTTATATACGGCTATGGAGGCGCGCCTCCATATGCTGGCGGTGTAGCCCAGCGTGCGACCCTCGCCGGCAAGAACTCGTCCCATCTTGCGCCGAAGCCAAAGGCGGAGCCGCAGGCCTAGGCTCAAGGATCGCTGGGCGGCGCGATGGTCACTAGCGGCACGCTGGAGCGCTTTTACGAGGCTCTCCGCATCCTTGTCGAAGGGCAACCTTCCGACGGGCCATTCCGGCATGAAGTAGTTCTCATCCGAGGTGGCGTAAGGATTGTCGGAAGGGACATGCTCATCGTCATCGTCGGTAGGGTTGGGGAGCAGGTGGAAAGGTACGATGTCATGCCCGCCGACGATCAGAACGGCGCCGATCATCTCGCCGCGCTTCTCAAGCGCTTGATCCAAATCGGCCAAGCGAAGCTTGATCTGCCAGGCATTGCCGGGATCGGTGGGGGAGAGCCCGAACGGCTGCAGGGTGTCAGGATCATCCACATAGAGGCGATAGGCAGACCATCCGGGTCGCTTTCGCACCGTCTCTAGCAGCGCCAGCATGGATTGGTCTATTGCCTGGAAGGCTTCCACCCCTAGCACCTGCTGCAGGCGTGTATGGCTTGAGAGCAGGATATAGGCCGGGGACCGGCCGTCTTCTTCGCGCAACCGGCGCCTGGCATTCAGCCGCGCTGCCAACCGGGCGAACTCGCGCTGTACCTCGGAAATCACCTGCTGATCTGCGCCCATGTCTGCCGAGTCGATCTCGCCTTTGCCTGGATCCGGGCCCTGGAAGGCTTCCCAAGGCTGGGGCTCGGGGAAACCTGTCGGCGAATGGGCTGTGGCATCAGTCTTCCGACGGGCCCTCGGCGCGCGCGCCCTCGGATTGGAATCTCTGGCAGCCGCGGGCGGACCCGCCTCGGCAATTCTGCCATCTGCACCCATCAGCCGATTCTCGCCCAGCACGGCCGCCACATCGGCCGGGATCGGTCTGGAGAGGGCGGCCTCGTAGGCCTTTGGCCAGAGATCGTGATAGGCATGCCGGTCGCCGAGAATTCGGGCTGTGATCCGCCCTTGCGTGTCGGCGCGCGCGGCTTGATGGAGCAGGCTTAGGCCGCGAACCGGGTCGCCCTGGCGGACCCAGTGGTCCCCCAAAAGAATTAGAAAGGGCAGACTCGAGGGCCACTTCTGGTGACCGTATCGTGCATATGCTATGGCGGAATCTTCGTCGCCCGCTGCCATCGTAGCTTGGACGACGATCCAGGCAGGCAGTGGCATTTCATGATCAGCGGCGAGGACCTCCTGAGCCATATGTGCAGCGTCCTGAGGGCGCCCTTGTGCCAAGGCCTTTCGGATCTCGCCCATGCGGATTGCCCATGCCGGGTGCCGACGCGGGTCGAGTGCCAGCCCCTTGAGCGCGAGCGCGCAGGCATCGTAGATGGAGGCGGGAAGGGCTTGTCCTTGAGAACGAAGCGCGCTGGCGAGCATTTGGTAAGCCGGTGTGGCTTCTGGATCGAGGATGACAATGTCCTTCAGTCGCTGGGTGGCCGAATCCAGAGCGCCGATCTCCATCTCCGCCCGGGCCAGCATGACTTGCACATCCAGGTCGCCTGGCCAGACGGCAAGCCAATCCATGGCGATTTGCCGGGCAAAATCTGCCCGATGAGCAATCAGAGCGGTTCGAAGGAGTTTGATGTAAGTGTCGCGATCGGTTAGGGTCATGTCGCCACCGCCTGCGCTTCGATACCACCGTGTACGAGTTGCAGCGCCCGCACAGCCGCGAGCTGCTGATGGGTTTCCGCGTTGGTTGCGTCGAGCTTGGCGGCGCGCTCCAAGAATTCGGCTGCCGCCTCATAAGCCTTTTGCTGCTTCAGAAGCATGCTGGCGCGGAAGAGCGCCTCGGCATCTTCCGGGTTGATGGCTATCGCTCTCTGGTAGGCCTCCAGGGCCTCATTGGGTTCTCTTCGAGCCTCATGCACCATCCCAAGCTCTCGAGCAATGTCGGCGTCGTCCGGGAAGGCCCCCTGTGCCCTGGAGAGCACATCCAGGGCTTGGTCGAGTTGACCAGAAAGGCGGCTGATACGGCCAAGCTGCACCTGATAGACGCACGTTCGAGGGGCGATGCGTACAGCCCGTTGGGATGCGCCAAGCGCGCCAGGTAGATCGCCGTTCCTTTCCTTTGCCTCGGCGAGCAGGCTCCACCCCTGATGCAGGTCGGGATATTCTTCGAGCAATTGCTCGAGGTCAGCGATCGCCTCCATCTGCTGGCCTGTTAGCACGAGCAGACGACTTCTGGCCAACCGCACCTTCGGATCTTGATCTGAGCTTTGCAGGGCCCGGTCGTATACCTGGATGGCCTTCTCGAGCTTCCCTTCACCTGCAAGGATCTCGCCTAAGCCGGTGAGCACCTTTGTGTCCTGGGGGGCCAGTTGGAACGCCGATTGAGCCCGTTTCAGAGCCACTCGAGACTTGCCTTGCATGGCTGCGGCTCTTGCAGCGCCGATCATGGCCGCCGCGTCCGAGGGCGCCAATGCGTTAGCGCGTTCAAACCAGACTTCGGCCTGGGAAGCCTCGCCTAGGGCCAATGCAACTTCGGCGGCCTCCTTCCAGATAGCGGGGGAGGAGGGTGAATCCTCGAGTAGGCGCAGGTAGACCGATTTCGCCTCTCTGACTTGCCCCATGGCGCGATATTGCCGGGCCAGTGCCGCGAGATATCGTGGATCGGTAGGTTCAAGTTCGTTGGCTGCCTGCAGATGGGGCAGGGCGGCGTCTGGCTTATGCTCTGCAAGGTACAAGCCCGCGAGTTCGAAGCGCCAATCCGCTTCGTCGGCCCATAGGGATACGGCCGCGTTGAGCGCATCGATGGCCTGGCCTCGGTCATTCTTGGACAATGCAAATCTAGCTCTTAGATACTCCGCCACAGGCCGCAGGAAGACATGCCTTCCGGCCAGCTCAAGTGAATCCCTGGCAGCCTCCTCGTCCCCGGCATGCCAGGCCGCAAGGGCCAGAACCAGTCGATCAAAGCCAGGCTCAGAGGCACCGAGCGGGCTGTCAGTCAATTCTTGCATTGCCTTCGTGGGTCGATTGGCCCTGATCAGGGCAATGGCCTTGGAGAGCCGGATAGGGGCCTCTGAGAGGGAGGCCGTCTCGCCAAAGTCTGCTTCTTCCGGGCGGACGTCGCCTGATACGAGCTGCCTCCATAGCCTGAGAGCTTGCACATCTCGAGGCATCGCGCCTAGCGCCGGGCAGGCCTCGATCCAGTTATCCAGACGCTCCCAAGCTGGGCCCTCGTCCTCTGGAGCGGGGGAATGAGCATTGGATTTGGCCATCTCATGCAAGAGCCAGCGCATCTCGATCAATCGCAATCCAGCTTTGATCCGTGCGAGCGCTGTCTCGAGCATCCATTCGGCGGGGGCGGGATCGCGCAGCATCTCAGAAACGTTCTGCCATCGGCCCAGCCCCAGCGCGGCTTCGAGCTGCCATGTCCATGCCTGAGCATCTTCGATGGGTTGCGAAGTCGCCAATGCGGCAAAGGCTTCCGAAGCCACATCTCCTTCGCCGCGCTGCGCCGCCGCCAAGGCCTTGATGGCCTGAAGCGGCCGGGTCAGGCTCGAGAGACTTTCGGCATATTCGGCGATATCCTGGGCTCCTTTCGCATCGCCCATTCTCAGGCAGCATTCGGCCGCGGCTTCGAGCTTGGCGTCATCCATGCTGCTGCGCGCAGGTTCCTTTTGAAGCAAAGCTAGGCCCTCTTCTGGGAGCCCGTTTTGAGCCATTGCGCGTGCGATTTCGATTTGCAGTTCCAGGCTTGGGGCGGCTTCGAAGGCCTCCAGATACTGCTGGAAACCAAGCTTGCGCTGGCCGACGGCTATAAAGGCTTTGCCCAGGGCAGCTTTGTAGGAGGCATCCTCTGGCGCTAACGCCGAAGCTTGTTGCCAGAGGCTGATGGCCGCGCTGCGTCGGTTCAATCGCCACAGAGATTCAGCCGCTTGGGCAAGAGTTTCTGCGTTGGCCGGAGACAACTTGGCGCTTGTAAGCCATGCCCGCTGCGCCGTGTTCAGATCGCCATTTCTCTCGGCGGCGATGGCAAGCTTGGCCTGAATGACCTGATCGGTAGGCGCTAGTTCCGCGGCCCTTCGCAATAGCCTCAGCTTGAGGCGCGAAAGGCCTTGACGGCCGGCGACTTCTCCAGCTTCGGCGTAGGCCATTGGGTTCGCATCTGCAAGGCGAATCGCCTTTGCGAGGTCCTGGCGAGCCGGCTGGGCTTGGCCTGCGGTCCAGCGGATGCGCGCGAGTTCGATCCAACCCATGGCATCTTCCGGCTGGAGGGCTGCCAGCTTGGTTTGCGCGTAAAGCGCTTCCTCAATTTGACCGGCATCCTCGGCGGCTTCCCGGTAGACCCGTAGGGCCATGGGGGAGGTCGGGTTCATTTCGGCCGCTTGCTTCGCAATGGCGTGCGCGTGGGCTTGATCGCCATCGGCGCGGTAGGCGCGACTGAGCAGCAGCAGGAGGCTAAGCGAGGTGGGGAAGGCCTGCCGCGCATGTTCAAGCCGGGAGATCGCCAGAGCCGGCTGCCCGCATTCCAACGCGGCCTCGGCCAAGCCTGAGACCGCCTCTAAGATCTTGGGATCGTCGCCGTCTTCGAGGCTGTCGAGGAAATCCTGATAGACGACGGCCGCGGCCTGGAACTCACCAGCCTTTGAAAGCGCCTGGGCCCGCCAGAATGGCAAATCGCCGGACTGGAAATCGCGCTCGCGGGCCTGGTCCAGGTACTGCAGGGCCTGCCTGGCCTGCTCAGCGTCGGCGGCAGCCTTCGCCAGGATCCGGCCGGCATGGTAGCAAGCTTCTGGAGGAGCATCCTGTGGCCCATAGCGCAGAGCCTCCGCAGCAGCTTCAACCTTTCCGTCGGCTTCGTAGACACGTGCGAGTAGGACTTGCGCCTGCCAGCTTTCGGGCTCACGGGCAAGCGCCTTCTTGGCGGCCAATTGCGCTTCCTCGGTGTGTCCCAATATTCGCAGTAGATCGGCATGCTCGAGTAGCCAAGTGGTCTTCTCGGGCGAGATTTCGACGACTTTGGTGGTATGTTCGAGTGCCTGGCTGAGCATGCCTTTGGCCCGCAACCATCGGGCGCGAGCCATATGCAGCGCGGCTTCCCTGGGCAGCACCATCAGGCCTCGTTCCAGCGTCAATCCAGCCGCGTCGGATTCGCCAAGTTCTGCCTGGCTCTCCGCTAGGCTGATCCATGCCCGAGGGTCTTCTGGCGCCAATTCGACCGCCTTTTCAAGCATGTCTCTGGCCCGGATCACCTCACCGGAGGCGAAAAGGGCTTTGCCCATCAGGAGCATGGCATGCGTATCCTCCGGATTCTCGGCCAGAGCGAATTCGGCTGCTTCTCTGGCGATCTCCGGGCGCTTGGCCTGCAATGCGCACTCGCCCATGGCCAGTTTGGCCTTGGGGCGCTGATCGGCGATGGCCTTCCAATGGGCCATGGCGCCGGCGGCGTCTCCGATGGATTGCAGGCTCTCGGCGAGCAGCTGTCTGGCCTCGAGATTGGAATCATCCATTACCAGGATCAGCTCGGCCTGAGATGCGGCCTCAGCGTATTCTTCAAGCTCGAACATCAGTCGGGCGAGATGCAGTCTTTCGGAGGCTCGGTCCGGGACGTAGGTCAAGTAACAGCCGAGGGCACGTGTGGCAGCTCGGCAAGCGCCGATCTGACGCAATCCGTCGGCAAGTCTGGGGAGCCAGGTGGGGAGCGGGATGTTGCCCTGGATCATGGCCTGGTAGCCGCATCGCAGGGAAGACGCGGCAGAGGCGCGGTCCCCCAGCCGCAGATGAATCAAACCACCAAGAATGAGGCCTGCAGGATCATCCATCGGCCGCACGATCTCCAATGCATCCTCTGGGCGCCCGGCAGAAAATAGGCACGCCGCCAGTGCTACACGCCGCGCAGGCGTGGCGTGCGCCTCGAGGGATTGGCGGCGAGCCTCGAGCTCGAGCAGGGAATCCCCCTGGCGATGCGCCATTTCAGCCAGCGCGTCCGAGATGAGGGCACCCTGGCGGTTTCGAATCTCCCAGCCAAGTGTCAGGCCTTTCCGCGCGGCCGCGAATTCTCCTTTCTGCGCTGAAGCCAAGGCCTCCCGGAGTGCAAGGTCCGCCCGGGCATCATAGGCGGAAGGCTGCTGGCCTTCTTGGCGGAGGACCATGAGATCTGGGGGGGTCCCTGGGATCTCGCCGAGGGCAAAGGCGAACAGACGCTCCTCGATGGTCATGCTTTCGAGGAAGCCGTCGCGGTCGGCTTCGCTGACAAAGAGCTCAAGGCTGCGCAGGGCCAAATAGGCGGCTTCGGGGCTCCCACAGCGGATCAGGATTTGGAAGAGGTGACGCGGATGCTGAAGATGGTGCCAGGCGCAGGCCAATGGCGAGGCCCAGCGTAGATATCCGGCGCCAGGCGCCTCGGCCCAGGACCTTAAGGAATCCTCAGAATTCTCCAGCCGAAGCAGATGGCGAGCCAGGAGGCCCACATCCAGAAGGGTCCGAGTTGCTGGCTCCGTCCCGCTGCCGATTGCCCGTAAGACGCGCTCGATCTCGGCCTGCAGGCTGGGATCGGCGGGATTGATGGCCAGCAGCCCCTCTTGTGCAAGCGCGAGGTCGGCCAGGACACCGGGATGGAATGCGTGCTCGTGCGCGTCTTCCTCGGCGGATTCCAAGAATTCGGGGTTGCGAAGGGCCTGCCAGGCCTCTGGCACCCATTGAAGCCGATAAAAAGCCTTTTTGGCAGTCTCGGCTCCAAGCGAGTCGATCAGGCGGGAAAGAATCTCAGCATCCTTCAGCATGCGCGCGTTCCTTTGGGTCAAGAGAGTAACGGCTTAGACAGTCCAGGGCAGCTGCTGGATGATCCAATAGCCAGCGAACATCAGGCCCAGCCCGAGGGCGAGGAGCAGAATCCCGACCCCATTGGCGCTGCGGACGAGCTGGTTCAGGGAGGCAACCAGCTCAGTGGCGCTGTTGACCAGCCCGGTAATTTCCTGCGACAATCCTTTTTGGCCGAGGCGGGCGGTGTGGGCGGCCAGGGCACGTATCTCACGCGAGTGGCCGCGGCTGACAAGCACGATGGCGCCGATCAGGACCAGCAGGAATCCCAGCACAAAGACGGAACCGGCGATCAGGATTTGGACGTCTTGAAACGTAAGCGGAATCATCATTGCCTCCAGCGCGAGTGTCTGGAGGCAAGAGATGCAAGGACTATGCCAAGAGGTTACTGTGTGGCAAGGGCCTGAATATCAGGCGGGAGGTGCGCCAAATCAATCATCTCCTCGTCGCAGAAGAGGATGGCGCGTTCAATCACATGGCGGAGCTCGCGGATGTTTCCAGGCCAGCTATGAGCCTTAAGGGCTTCAATGGCCCGAGGCGTGATCCCTTCAATCGTGCCGCCAACGCGCAAGTTGATCTGACGGATGAAGTTGCCCGCCAGGGCGGGGATATCTACGATGCGGTCTCTGAGGGGGGGGAGGTGGAGGTCCACCACTTTGAGGCGGTAGTAGAGATCCTCGCGGAAGGAGCCCTCGGTGATCATCGAAGGCAAGTCACGGTTGGAGGCAGCAAGGATCTGCACATCGACGGCGATTTCTTTCACGCCGCCGACGCGCCGGAATTTATGCTCATCCAGCACCCGCAGAAGCTTTGCCTGCATTTCGGGCCGCGTGGAGGAGATCTCATCCAGGAAAAGGATGCCGCCGTCGGCGATCTCGATCAGCCCCGGTTTCTTCTTCTGGGCTCCCGTAAAGGCACCGGCCTCATGCCCGAAGAGCTCGGACTCGATCATGGTCTCCGGGAGGGCGGCGCAATTGATGGGGATGAAGGGCTTATCGGCCCGAGGGCCAAGGTTATGGATCGTTCGGGCCAGGACCTCCTTGCCGGTGCCTGTTTCTCCCGTGATCAGCACCGATACTGAGGCCGCGGCGGCGCGTTCGGCTTCGCGCATGACTTGGGCCATGATAGGGGTCTCACCGATAACCATCTCCGTATCGCCGGTGCTTGACCGCCGGAGCAGGTTCAGCTCTCGCCGCAAGGACACCACCTCGGAGGAGCGCTCGACAGCCTGAAGGAGCCGTTCGAGATCGAGAGGTTTCTGGAGGAAATCCTGCGCGCCTTTCTTCATGGCCTCCACAGCGGTATCGACCTCGCCGAAGGCGGTAATGAGGATCACCGGCGGCCGGGGGTTCTCGAGCGCCAAGCGATCGAGGAGCGATAATCCGGATCCGTCGGGGAGCTGGATATCGAGCAAGATGATATCTGCGGCTCCAGTGTCCACGATCTCATTTGCCTCTGCCAACGTGCCAGCTTCAAGAGCCTCGTAGCCGGCGTCCCCAAGAGCTTCGCTGATGAAGCTTCGTGCCGTATCTTCGTCGTCAACGATCAGAACGGTTGAAGTCATCGGGAGAACATCCTCCAGCTAGATGGCTGCAGCGGGCAGTTGAATCGTGAAAACCGTTCCGGCATCCGGAAAGCTCTCTACGTGAATATTGCCCTTATGGGCGGTCAGGATGCGGCGCGAGATTGCCAGTCCTAAACCGGTACCGTCCTTCTTAGTGGTGAAGAAGGGGTCGAAGATGCGCTCAATCGTGTCTGGCGGAATGCCTGGACCGGTATCGGCGACTTTAAGCTCGATCATGGGGTCGAGCGTATCGCGTGCGGGCGCCAGTGCGACGGAGAGCGTGCCTCCCTCGCTCATGGCCTCCAAGGCGTTGCTGATCAGATTAACGATCACACGCTCGAGTGTCCGGGGATCGGCTGAGGCTTTGGGCGTATCCGGGTCATAGGTCGTATGGCAGCGCACCCCGGACTGGTGGAATCGAGGCATCCACCTTCCAAGAATACGATCCATGAGCTCCGCCAGATCGAGCTCCTCCATCTTCAATTCCAGCGGCCGGGCGAAAAAGAGCACATCGCTCATCAGTTGATCCAGCCGGGCACACTCTGCGCGGATCCGCTCCAAAGCTTCATGCTGCGGGTGATCCTGGCCCAATCGCGAGGCGATGAGCTGCACGCCTGTGGAAATGTTGTTGATTGGGTTCCTAACTTCGTGAGCGAAGATAGCCGTGACCTCGCCCAGAAGGGCGCGCTGGGCAAGAATCTCCGTCTGGTCCTCGATGGCCTGCTGCTCAGATTGGTCTCGAAGGATGACCAGGAGATGAGTGCCCAAGTTGGTCTGGATCGGCAGGGCCCGCAAGTGCACTGGGAGGGGTGTGCCATCGCGGTGATGCAGGATCAACCGCGAGCGCTCCGCCTCGCGTCTGTGGCCGAGCGCGTCCAACAAGGAAGCGGTCACATCCTCAGGCCCAACCAGGACATCCTGGATGGGAAGCCCGATGATCTCGTTAGCCTGATATCCAAGCAACCGGCTGATGGAGGCGTTCGATCGCTGGACAACGAGCCGCTCATCCACGGTAAGCAAGGTGTCTGTGATGGCCTCAATATGGGCGGCGAGTTCTTCTTCTATGGCCTCGCGAGCCTGTTCACTCTCGGCGAATGCGGAGCGCAAGCTCCCCATGTGCAGGGCCAAATGGAAGAGCGTTGCCAGGATTTCCAGCAGAGAGGGGGCCTCTTCGGGCAAGGCCTCATGGTTGTCCCAGGCCGCGACCAGGACTCCGATCCAGGCCTTCTCATCGCCGACCAGCGCGGTCTGCAGTGCCTCCAGCTCGGCGGCCCGGGCGGCGCGCTGCAGTTCATGGGCGGGTCGCTGGCCAAGCGACCACTGGGTCAGTCTAGCGAGGCCAGTAAGGGAGGCGGCGGGCAGTTTCTCTGGAAACTCGCTCGGCATGGCGCCTTCGATAAGAAAATCCGGTGCCATTGCACCGAGCCGATAGAGCGCCACATGCGAGGCGCGCAGGAATTCTTTGGAAAAGCCAATCAGGGCTGGAAGGGAAGCGCCGCCTTCGGCGAGAATGGAACGCGCCATCTCGGCCAGCGTGTATAGCCGCCTGGGGGCGAGCAGCTCGCGGCCTTCACTTGCTTGCCGCTCCTCCGTAGATTGCAGGAAGACCATGATGGCCGTGCGCGGCGGTGGGACAGGTCGGGCCTTGAGATCCACCTGGATGACCCGGCCGGCTTGAGTGCGCAAGGGGACAGCCTGTAGGGAGATCTCTGGATCCTCCCAGCATTTCTCGAGCCGCTGAAGTGCCTGGCGACCGGGTTCGTTGACAAAGATATCGGCGGGAGTGAGGTCATCTAGGTCGCGACGCGCGTAACCTGAGAGCAGTAGAAAGGCGTGATTGCAGGTCAGTACTCTCGCTTCGCTGCCTGAAATCACGAGCAGAGCTTGATCGAGGCTGTCGGCCAGGGTGTGGAAGAGCTCCCGGTGGGGGTCAGACTTGAAGATCCTTGCAAGGGGGTTGGTGGGAGACGTATCCTTGGCCAATGATCAGACCCTACGCAGCTTGGGAAAGCTGCCTGGCGGCGCGCAGGCGAGCCGGCAGGATGCCCTCCATAGCACGATACTTGGCAACCGTTCTGCGGGCGATTTTAACGCCTTCCTTGCGAAGTTGCGAGGCGATCTCATCGTCGGTCAGGGGCTTCTGCTCGTTGCGGACGATCTCTTTGATGCGATCGCGCACCGAGAGGCTGCGGTCGAAGAACTTCGCCAGCGGGATAATGCGCCCATCCGGCAGGGCTACAGACTTGTTGGCCACGGCTCGGGAGACGGTTGACTCGTGCACGCCGATGGCCTCGGCGACCTGCGCCCGTGTCATGGGTTTCAAATGGCGAGGGCCTTTGAGGATGAAGTCGCGCTGCTGGGAGACCATCAGCTGCATCAGCTTGCGCATCGTGTTATTGCGCTGCTGGATGCACTTGACAAACAGGCTGGCCTTCTCCAAGTGCTCGGACCACTCTTCCGACGTACTCTCTCCGGCGGTCACCATCGCCTTACGGAATAGCGGGTTTACCCGCAACCAGCCCGAAATCGGGGAAAATATCTCGACCATGAGTGGGCCGCCCTCATCGACGGGGTTGTGTGAGATCATGATGTCTGGCTGATGATAGACGTTGGGATCTCCGGGAGCGGCCTGGCGGCCCGAGCCCCAGTAGGCACGCGCGGGGTAGGGGTTGAGGTTGGCGTGGATGAAGGCCGCGGCGTCATGCACTTGCCGCGGGCGCACCCCGAGTAGGTGGGCGATCTTGTCGAACTCACGTCGGCCAAGCTCTTCGAAGGTCTGTTCCAGCATGCGGCGTGCGAGCGTCGCAATAGGTTGCTCATGCTGGATCTGGTCGAGCTGCGCTAGCAGAGCCTGGCGCGGACCTAGCGTCGCCAGACCGACAGGATCCGCGGTGGAGATGAGCGCAATGACCCGCTGGACACGATCCAGGCTAGAGCGAGTCGCCTTTGCAATCAGGGCGGGGTGATCCCTCAGGAAGCCGTCCTCGTCCAAGCTGGCGAGAATGTAGATGGCCAGAGGGCGGTCCTCCGGGGCTAAGTCAGAGGCAAGCTGGCGCAAGATGTGAATCGCCAGGTCTTCGGGGGCCGCGGGCTCCGTCTCCATGGGTTCTTCTTGGAAGCGGGCGCCACTGCGCGGCCGTAAGCTTTCGCGGGGCGAAAGGAATACAATGGGCCCATCTTCGGAAGCGCGTTTTCGGCTGCAGACCGGGCAAGGGCTGGCGCTGCGGAGCGGCCGATGACATTCGGGGCAGACGCGCTCATCTAGGAGCTCGAGAGCAGGATTGGAAGATAGCTCGGCCAGCACTCGATCGCGGAGCTCTTGGTTGGACAGCACCAGCAGGCTCATCGTCTGGGCCAGGTGGGCCGTGGTGAGGGGTCTCAGGGATTGGTCTTGAATTTGCAGCATGGCTTGCCTCGCTCTCTGGATGGGAACCCGGGCCCTGCATAGGTTGCAAGTTCCATGCCAATGAGCCCATGATACAATGACTGGGATGAACGGTCAAGTGACCATCGTTGGGGGTGGGTTGGCCGGGAGCGAGGCCGCTTGGCAGGCCGCCCAGCGAGGGCTGCTGGTCACCTTATACGAGATGCGGCCCATCGTTCCCACTGGCGCACATCAAACGGCATATCTGGCCGAGCTGGTGTGCTCGAACTCATTGGGATCCAAGCTGCCGGATAGAGCCTCGGGCGTGCTGATGCAGGAATTGCGCGTCTTGGGCTCGCTCTTGTTGAGATGCGCAGAAGAGACGGCTGTGCCCGCAGGGGGCGCTTTAGCGGTCGATCGTGACGCCTTTGGCCGCAATGTCACCGAGACATTGCTTTCGCACCCGAGGATCGAGCTGCGCAGGGAGGAGGTCCATCGCCTCCCGGAAGGCCTGACGATCCTGGCAACTGGACCGCTGACCTCCGAGGAATTCGCACGGGAGCTGGAATCCTGGATGGGGGAGGAGCGGCTGTTCTTCTTTGATGCGCTATCGCCCATCGTCGAGGCGGAAAGCATCGATATGTCGATTGCCTTCAGGGCCTCCCGCTATGGAAGGGGCGAAGCCGAGGAAGGCGATTACCTGAATTGCCCCATGAGCCACGAGGAATATAAGGCCTTCATGGAGGCATTACTAGCGGCGGAGCGCATTCCGCTCAGGTCTTTCGAGGCAGCCATCCGAGAAGGGGTCAAGGCAGGGCCACATCGGTTCTTCGAGGGGTGCCTGCCCATCGAGATCCTAGCCGAACGGGGTCGCGAAGCACTGGCCTTCGGGCCGATGCGTCCAGTGGGCCTTGTCGATCCGCGGACCGGGCGCCGTCCCTATGCGGTCGTCCAACTGCGACAGGATAATCATTCGGCAACACTTTATAACCTGGTTGGCTTTCAGACGAACCTCACCTATGAAGCGCAGCGACGCGTTTTCCGGATGATCCCGGGGTTGGCGCATGCCCGCTTTGTCCGCTATGGCCAGATGCATCGAAACACGTTCATACACAGTCCAACGCAATTGCTGCCAACTTTGCAGCACCGCCGCCGCGACGATCTGCTCCTTGCAGGGCAAATTACGGGTGTCGAAGGGTATCTCGGCAACATAGCCACAGGGCTTCTGGCAGGCCTGAACGCCGCTCGCCTTGCAGGCGGTGAGCCCCCGCTGCACCTGCCGAGATCCACGATGCTTGGGGCACTTTGCGACTACGTCGCTCATGCGGCTTCTGAACTCTTCCAGCCCATGAAGGCTAACTTTGGCATTCTAGAGCCTCTGGCGAGCCCACCGAAACGCCGGCGGGAGCGTGCGCGAGCATATGCTGAGCGGGCAGGGGCGGATCTAGAGCAGGCCTTGGAGCAACAGGGCGAGCTAATGCGTATAGCCAACATAAGGACTCAGGAAATCTCTCATGCCAATCTTTGACAAGCCGAAGGCTATACGCATTCTATGGGCATGCGCGGCGATTGCGGTATGCGGCTGCGCGCCCATTCACGGTGATATTTCGCGTGGCACCTTTCAGGCGGACAGGGCGTTCGAAGATCTGGAAAGGCAGGTTCGGTTCGGCCCTCGCATCCCGGGGAGCCCAGGGCATGCAAAAACGATCGAATGGTTGCAAGGCCGCCTCGTGGAGGCTGGCTGGCAGGTGGAGCGGCAGTCTTTCGAGCACGAGGGCGTCGCGCTGACAAACCTGATCGCCACGCATGCGGATAACGCCGTGGGAACGCCCCTGATCCTGGGAGCGCATTTCGATACCCGCCCGATAGCCGAGCGGGACCCGATAGACCCGGAACAGCCCGTGCCTGGAGCAAACGACGGTGCATCGGGCGTGGCGGTCCTGCTAGAGCTGGCACGGGTTTTGGATCTGGATAGAATCGATGTGCCTGTCTGGCTGGTATTCTTCGATGCAGAAGACAGCGGCGGGCTGGAAGGATGGGACTGGGCACTGGGTTCGCGATTCTTTTTAGAATCGCTCGCGTTCCCGGTTCAGGCGGCCGTCATTATCGATATGGTGGGGGATCATGAATTGGAGCTCTACTTTGAAGGAAATTCGAGTCCTGACTTGCGCTCGGATATATGGGAGACAGGCATGGCTCTCGGCTTTCCTGGCTTCATCCCAGAGGTGCGCCACTTCATCCTTGATGATCACACTCCATTCTTGCAGAAGGGGATCCCGGCAGTTGACATCATCGACTTTGATTACCCATACTGGCATACCTCCCAGGATGATCTCGAAAGGGTCTCGGCCGAGAGCCTTGAGCAGGTCGGTCGGACGCTGGAGGCCTGGCTTGAAAGCCTTCCGCCTGATGCCCCCTAGAGCTCCGTCCAAACCGGCGCGCGCCTTCGCTGCGCGGGTTTTGCATGGCGCTGCGGAGTAGGTGATGTTGCCCTTCGAGATGCTGCTTAAGCTGAGAAGTTCCTGGCTAACTCACGCCGGAGAACTATCGCGCCAGCAGGCTTTTTCGCCTTGGCCGATCAAGGAGGAAGATTGCGAGCGCTTCTTTGATGTACTTTCTGAGTGCATGCTCACGGGTGAAGGCTCCGCCATGGAACGCCTTATCGATAGTTGGCTGGAACGCGGTGAGAGCGAGCTGCTTGATGACCAAAGACTTGATCAGGCGGAGCCACTCGTGACAGTGGTTGACGGGCTGTGGCAAAGCGTTCTCGATGTGGCCCGCGAGCATCTGGCGCCTGAGGATACCGCTCAGCTCATCGAGGCTGCGAGACCCCATTTCTCGGAAGCCATCCGCTACGCTGCTGGGGCTGATACATCCGCCCGGATGAACCGGCTCACAGAGGAGGAGAAGACATACCGCCGCGAGCTTCAACGTCTAGACCGTTCGCGATCTACTTTCATCCATCTTGCCGCGCATGAGCTGAGAACACCCTTGACGCTCGTCGAGGGCTATGCCGAGATGCTTCGAGAGGAGATGGATCCTGGAGGGCAAGATTATAGCCTTCTGCTGCAAGGGATCCTGACCGGAGCCCGTCGCATGCGGCGGATGATTGACAACCTGATCGATATTTCGCTGGTGGATAACCAGATGCTGGCGCTTCACTATGAACCGGTTCGCATTGCCGATGTGCTGGCCACGGTCGAGCGATCACTACGCGGCGCGATACAGGAGAAGCAGCTCACCGTTGATACCCGGCAATTTGAGGGATCGCAAGTCGAAATCTTCGCCGACCGCGAGCGGATCGCGCAGGCGCTGGGTCATGTGCTGCGGAATGCGATCCAATATGCACCAGATGGTGGCTCCATCATCGTTGACGGGAGGACCGTTCCGGGGTTCATTGAAATGACCATCGCGGATACGGGTGTAGGGATCGCGCCCGAGGATCAGCAACGGATCTTTGACGCATTCGCGTATATCTCCGAGCAGGGGCGCTATGATGGTCGCACCCGCTTGCCCTCGAGCAAGCATGGGGCGGGCCTTGGGCTCCATCTGGCAAGAGGCATTCTGGAAGCGCACGGCGGCGCAATTTGGGTAGAATCTCCAGGCCATGATGAGAAAGCCTGCCCCGGTAGCACCTTCCACTTCATGATACCGATGCGTGACCGCCCGCCAGATGATCTGGCTGCCAAGCTATTCGGTCCGAAAGAGACGGGCCCTTCTCGATGACTCGATCTTCCTTGCCAACTGAGCCACCGCGCGAGCGCGCTTTCCTCGTTGGGGTTGATCTCCCCGGTCAGGGCGCACTGCCCATGAAGGAATCGCTTGCCGAGCTGGAACTCCTGGCCAAGACAGCCGGTCTGGATGTCGTCGGTTCGGCTTGGCAGTCACTCCCTCGCCCCAATCCCAAGACGTTCCTGGGGACGGGAAAGGTGCAAGAGATCAAGGAACAGGTCGACGAGCTCGTCGCCGATGTGGTTATCTTCGACGAGGAGTTGAGTCCCCGTCACCAGCGCGAGCTCGAGCGCATCTTTGGAGAGAATGTGCGCATATTGGATCGAACTGCGCTGATCCTGGATATCTTCGCTCAGCATGCTCAGACCCGCGAGGGCGCCCTGCAGGTTGAGCTGGCTCAGTATGAATATCGGCTCCCACGCCTGACCAGGGCCTGGACACACCTGGCTCGACAGGCCGGCGGGGGCGGTGGCAGAGCCGGCCGAGCGGGCGGGGTTGGCCTGCGAGGCCCTGGCGAAACACAGCTCGAGGTCGATCGGCGCGTCATTCGGCAGCGCATTTCCAGGCTTCGGAGTGAGCTCGAGAAGGTGCGAGCCCACCGCGGGCGGTACCGGGCTCGCAGGCGCCGGGCTGACATACCCACCGTCGCCATCGTGGGATATACAAATGCTGGCAAATCGACCTTGCTCAACGCCCTCTCCGAGGCAAATGTATACGTCGCTGATGAGCTCTTTGCCACGCTGGATCCGACCACGCGTCGAGTTGAGTTGCCCGGTGGAAAGGCCACCTTGCTCACCGACACCGTGGGATTCATCCAGAAGCTGCCCACCACGCTGATTGCGGCCTTCCGGGCCACGCTGGAGGAGATCCAGGAGGCTGATCTTATTCTGCATGTGGTGGATCTCTCTCATATCAGTGCCGAGCTCCACGCACAGGCAGTCCGGGATACCCTGGAGGAGATCGGAGCGCAGGATATCCCGCGAGTCACCGCGCTGAATAAGATCGATTTGCTCTCGCGCCGCTATGGCTTGATCGATCTTCTCGACCATTTCGACCGCGCCGTGCCGATTTCAGCCAAGACCGGCGAGGGATTGGACAACCTGCTGCGAGTTGTCGAACAGGAGCTATTCGAGCAGATGGTCCCCTTGGAATTGTGCCTTCCCTATGGTGAAGGGCGACTTCTCAGCCTCTTTCATGAGCACGGTTTGGCGGAGCAGGTTGATTACCACAAGAAGTATGTCGAAGTGCGGGGGAAGCTGCCAAGGCGATTTGTGCATGAATTCCGCTCGTATCTTCCTGAGTTGGAAAGCGGAGGTGGGGAGACCGGGGAGGCTGCTAAGCGGAGTCCAAGCCAGCGCGGGCCTGATGCGCTTGGCGAAGGCGTTCCAGGTGATGCCTTTGGCGATCTAGAAGACCCCAAAGTCTCGGGCAGTGCCCCAGATGGGCAGCATCAGCAATCGGCGAAGGAGGAAGGCGCTGCTGATGGCGACTGAGCCTGCGCGAGCGGGCGCCGCCCTGGAACCTGGCGGCAAGGAGGGCTTCCACTTGCTTCTCGCGCCGGCGTGCACGCAACTCATACATCTGGCGATGGTAGACGGGGATTGGCTCATCATCGTCCAATTCACAGATGCGTGGACAAGGGACGAAAAGCAAATCTACCAAGGGAAATGAATCGGGACCTATGCAAGTAGTTATCCTAGCCGCTGGACGCGGCCATCGGCTTGGCCGGCTGGCGGAACGATATTCGAAGCCAATGCTCCCCATCATGGGTGAGCCTATGATCGGAAGGATTCTAAGAACCTTCTCTATGCTCGCTTCCCCTGAGGTCATCGTCGTTGGCAGCCCGGGCGATGACGCATTGGGGGCCTACTTGAGCTCTCTGGATGGCAAAGGTCCCGCGATCCGGCTCTTGCATCAGAAGGAGCCTCTAGGGACGGCCAATGCGCTCCAGGTTGCCGCAGATTATGTGGGCGATCTGTTTCTCGTGTCGGCGTGCGACCACATGGTGGAGGCGGACGAACTGCGGCGCTTCGCGGAAGCCGCAATGGAAATGGACAATTGCGATGCGCTGTTAAGCATCATGCGGATGGACCGCAACTTGATTCAGGAGAGCGCGGCTGTCTCTTTGGATGATCAAGGCGAGGTGCGGCAAGTTGTAGAAAAGCCCAAGCCCGATGAGGCCGCCTCCAGGTTGGCGGCCCTTCCTCTCTATGCATTCCGTCGCTCGATACTAGAACATATGGGCGCCTTAGATCCCTCGCCACGGGGCGAATACGAGATTCCTGCGGGCATACAACGGATGATTGACGGCGGGGGAAGGGTTCGGGCGTTCATGTGGAATACGAGGATGACCGTCAACACCGTGGCCGAGTACCTGGATGTGCATTTGCGGCTGCTCAGGCGTAGTGGGCCTTGGGTCTCAGCCGAGGCCATCATTGGCCGGGAGGTGATCTTCCAGGCGCCTGTCGGCGTTGAAATTGAGGCACGTCTAGGGGATGGGAGCCAGATCGGACCAATGGCTTACGTCTGCAGGCGAGCACGGATCGGCGCAGGGGCCCAGATTGTCCGCTCAGTAGTGATGCCGAACGCAGAGGTCCGTCCCGGAGCGCGAATCGTGGACCAGGTCGTCCTCGAGTCGGCGGGCTAAGATTCGCGGCGCTCGAAGATTTCGTAGTATTCACGATCAAGCTCATCATCGCTGAGGTGCGCGTAGCGCTGTGTCACCGAGATGTTGCGATGTCGGGCGAGCTCCTGAGCCAGCTTTAGGTTGCCTCCGGATCCCCGCAGGACTGTAGTCACAAAGTAATGCCGGAAGGAATGCGGGGTGATGCTGCCCAGTGCATCTGGACCCAGGGCCTGCTTTACATGGGTGTGGACGATGGCGCGTCCGGTTGTGGTCGAGATGGGACGGGTGCGTCTGCCGGCGCCGCGATCGTGTCGAGCAAAAAGCGGCAGAGAAGCCAATGGGCGGCCCGTAGAACCGTCGAGTTCAGCGCGGGCTCGAAGGTAATCCTTCAAGGCGCGCAAAGCCCGGGATGAGAAGCGTACCACGGCTTCGCGGTCGCCTTTGCCAATCAGCAGAGCTCGACCCTCGTTCCAATCAACGTCTCCGCGCCGCAGACCGCAGGCCTCGTGCACTCGCAATCCTGTGTCGGCGAGTGTGAGCAGGAAGGCTCGATCGCGCAGGTTGCGCAGTCGCTCTTCTGGATTCTCCGCAGGGCGGGACGCCAGCCGGGCGGCGTAGTCGAGGATGCGGTCGATTTGCTCACGCGGAAATTGTGGCAGGCGCTGGCCAGGGCGGCGGGCGCGCTGCCGTATGAGCAGGCGCAGGCGCGGGAGGTTGACGTTTGCGATCTGCTCGGCCGCCAGATACTCATAGAAGCCTGAAATGGCGCTCAGATAGAGCCTTTCGGTCGCCGGCGCGTAGCGCTTGAGGTCTTGTGCGAAGCGTGCGACCCAATCCTCGCGAACCTGCGCTGCGGCAAGTTCTTCAGGTGCATTTTCCAGGTGGGCAACCGTATCCATAAATGCGTTCAAGGCGTTTGCGTAGGTGCGGGCGGTATTGGCGCTGCGGGATCTGGCGATGGAATTCAGATATTGCTCGGCGGCATCTCTCAAGTTGATTTCACTTATCACGCCTGATACTCCTGGGTGGCAACTTGGGTTGACGGGTTGCAAAGATCAGGCTTGCTATAATGACACTTATCATAACCTTATCATGCCGACAGACTTCTGTCAATGCACATTGCTGCCCCGCCCCATTCTCGGGCGACAATTCGAAGAAAAACGGTGAAGCATCACTCGAATATGGACAATTAGGAGCGTCGCGTCCGCCAGCGTGCGATGTCCAGTCGAAGGCGTGGATGGCCCTGCCCTACCGGGGTATCCCATCTGTGCACTTGCGGCAAGAATGCATGGAGCCTTCATTAAATGGCTCGCGGCGCAACATGGAACGTATGTGCTATTTGGCGAATTCGGAAGGATCGAAGCTATCGGATCGGCTATTCGAAAAGGGCCGAGAGAATACGGTTTCGCCCCTGTTCCTGGTATTCGACGATGGCTGCGCCTAGATGTGCTCCATAAAGGACGATGCTCATGCTGATATAGATCCACAGCATGAGCACGATAATGGCCCCGAGCGAGCCATAGATCAATTCGTAGCGGGGCAATCCGCTGGTCAGGTACCATGTGAAGCCGGCTGTCGCAAGCTCCCAGCCAGTTGCGGCGACGACCGCAGCCCAAGTGAAAGCTTGCCACGGCACTCTGCGATTGGGCGCCCAGGCATAGAGCAGCGCGAAGATGAGCACCTTGATGAACCAAGAGGCCGCCCGGGCTAGGAGAAACTGAAAAGGCCGCCAATCGAGGCCTAATGGAGCCGAGGATGGTAGGCCAAGCGGTGCCAGCAGGCTGGCGGCTGTCGTGGCGAGCGCCGAAAGCAGCAATAGCGCGGCCACGGCGGCGGCGATGCCGAGGCCCAAGAGCCGTTTGCGCAGGAATGGACGCGGCCGCGAACCCGGCCAGGCCCTATTGATGGAGTGTGTAAGGCTGGAGAAGACGCCTGTGGCCGACCACAGCAAGCCTAAAAGGCCCAGCGCCCCTATGGGGCCGCGCAAGGCGGCTACGGTGCGCAGGTTTTGCTCGATCAAGTCTTGTGAGACGGGAAAGGCGGCAACGATGAACCGCTCAATCTCCTGATAGATTTCCTCTCGATCCAGGAAGAAGCTGCCCGCCGCGATGAGTGAGAGCAAAAATGGGAAGAGCGAGAAGAGAGTATAGTAGGCTAAGCTGGCGGCCGTTTCGGCGCCGCGCGCAGCCCCATAGCGCCGGATGGATTGGATGAGAACCTCCAGGACGCCACGGGTGGCGTCATTCCAGCGCAGGAGGGTATCCCGAAGCCGGTTTCTGTCCAATCGCGCCCCTCCCCATCAGGAAAGCAAGCTGGTTCTTGTGCTTTCAACGGCATAGATTATACGTTCAAAGAGGAGGAGCTGATACGCGCCGTGGCTACTTATCCGAGGTTGCAGGCGGCTGGTGATTGCTGCGCAGGATTTCCTGAATCTTCCCGGTTTCCCAGCAGCGCTTGAGCGCTTCGACGACCCCAGGGTCGAATTGCTTGCCCGCGCCACGAAGGATTTCCTGATAGGCGGATTCGCCCGAGAGCGCCTCTCGGTATGGGCGGTTGGTTGTCATTGCATCGAAGGCATCCGCTACTGCAAGCACGCGTGCCCCCACGGGAATATCTTCCTCCGAAAGGCCTTCGGGATAGCCTTTGCCGTCCCAGCGCTCATGATGGTAGAGCACCATAGGAACGGCTGCAGCTAGGTAAGGAATATCCCGGATCATGCGTGCGCCGACCTCAGGATGGCGCCGCATGTGCTCTTGTTCTTCTTGGCTGAGACTTCCGTTCTTGAGTAAGACAGATTCCGGGATGTATATCTTGCCGATATCATGCAGGATAGCCCCAAACTCAAGCACTTCAAGCTCCTCTGCGGTCCATCCCAGCTCCGTGGCCAAGGCCTTTGCATAGGCGCTCAGCCGGTGCATGTGAGCATGCGTGTATGCATCCCGCGCTTCGATGGCGTTGGCCAGCACGAAGAGGCTATCCCGATAGGCTGATTTGAGCTGTGCGAGCATCTGCTCGCTGGAACGCTGTAGCCGGGCTCGCACTGCTGAAAGCAATTCGTGTGTCGTGACCGGCTTTGTGATGTAATCATCTGCGCCCAATGATTTTCCGGCAAATATGTCCTCACGCGTGCCCCTGGCGGTGAGGAAAATGAACGGGATCAGCGAGCCGCCAGGGCGCTTCCGGACGGCTTCAAAAAGCTGGTAGCCATCCATGACTGGCATGGAGATGTCACTTAGAATCATGTCGGGGCGAGCCTGGTCCAGCTTCTCCAGTGCAGCTTGACCATTGTGGGCCGTGATCACGCTGAACCCCGCGCCTTCAAGGACGTCCCTGAAGGCGACCAACATGGCGGGGTCGTCCTCCACGACCATGAGAGTCACGCGCTCGACATCCCCCTTGGTGTCCGTATCCTTCGTCTCGGCGACCATTTTCCTCGCGTTGCTCGGTGGAATTCCTGGCTGGCACGGAACACTATGATTATTGCAAGCCTATCGTGGAGGCGCAAGCATGATATATGTACCCCCCTCCCGGCATGCTACAATCGGGATATGGGATCTTGCCGTATCCCAACAGCCCGAGGTACCCGGAGGTAGCATGAGCGACGAGGGCGTGAAGGTCGTTGCCAGGAACCGCAAGGCCGCGCATGACTACCACCTCGAGGATCGGCTCGAGGCGGGGATCGCGTTGCGCGGCACGGAAATTAAATCGATCCGATCTGGACAGGTTAGCTTGAAAGAGGCGCATGTGGAAGTCGATGGGGAGCAAGCATGGCTGGTGAATGCGCACATTGCCCCCTACCAGGCCGCCAGCACATTCAATCACGAACCGCGCCGACGCCGAAAGCTACTGCTTCACAAGCGTGAGATCCAGCGGCTATATGACCGGGTGCGGCAGCGCGGCTATACGATCATTCCCACCCGGATGTACCTCAGGCGGGGACGCGCAAAGCTCGAGATCGCTCTCGCTCGGGGAAAGCGCAAGTATGACAAGCGGCGCGAGCTGGCGGAGAAAGCTGCCCAGCGCGACATCGATAGAGCTCTTGCGCGAAAGGGTCGGTCCTAATCGTGTATTCTATCGCAGCCATCAACCAGATGCCTGAGGAAGACAAGCTGCGCATCTACAGCCGATTCATTCCGCGGCCACTCCTCGATAGGTTTGGAATTGCGCCGGATTTCAAAGATACGCTCGGAAGACCGCTGTTGGAATTGCGTTGCAGGCCCGCTGCCACGGACGTAGTAGTGGACCTGCGGCATGTGTATGGCGCGCAGGACCCCCTGCTCTACGCACACTTGACGGATACGATCAATGGCCAGGTGCATGTCCTGCTCTACATTGTAAATGACCCTGAATCGCCGAGATTTGATGTGGATCGCATGCCAGACGGCAGGGCTACCGAGTTTGGAACCTTCCAAAGAAACCTCGAGGCCGAGCAGGCGGCGATGGAGGCGGGGCTGGCGCCCGGACAGGTGCGGCGGGGTCTGCGCATGCTCCAGCATTCGATCGATGCCTTCGAGGAATTCGTGCGCTCGCTGGGACACAGCGTGTATTTTACGGAACCGCTCTACTATCACAACGCCATCATTTTCGAACGCTATGGTTTCCGGTA
>Ga0190334_1000201_pt1 | contig 31424 bp, 26 predicted proteins | sample 48720478_MG_FD_161270 | JGI IMG/M metagenome (GOLD analysis project Ga0190334, IMG submission 161270) | Hydrothermal vent sediment bacterial communities from Southern Trench, Guaymas Basin, Mexico - 4872-04-7-8_MG | ecosystem: Environmental > Aquatic > Marine > Hydrothermal vents > Sediment ... | reverse complement strand
CAGACTCCTTATGAAGCTTTTAAGCTTAGGAAAAATGGAGTCCTCTGTCCCATATCTTTTACCTCGCTAACAAATATTATATATTTTATTAACATAAAATATAATAAACTAATTTATCGTAGGAGGAGAGATGAGTAAAGAGAAATTTACCCCTTTTGTACCCGATGAAACAGATCTTAAAGAATTTACATTAAGAGCTGTTGTACTTGGTCTTTTTATGACAGTTGTACTTGGGGCTGCCAATGCATACCTCGGGCTTAGAGCAGGTATGACAATAGCAGCAACATATCCTGCTGCTGTTATCGGAATGGCTATATTAAAATTGGTTAAAGGTTCAATTCTTGAGGAAAATATAGCCAGAACGATAGGTTCCATAGGAGAATCAATAGCTGCGGGAGCTATTTTTACTATTCCTGCTTTTGTTATTTCCGGTGTTTGGACAAAATTTGATAGTTTTGAAGCATATTGGAAGTCATCGGCATTGATGCTTGTAGGAGGTATTTTAGGAATTCTATTTGTAACTGTTTTGAGAAAAGTTATGGTTGAAGATCCGGAATTACCTTTTCCTGAGTCTGTCGCAGCTTCAGAAATTCACAAAGCTGGGCAGAGAGGAGGAGAAGGAGCGAAATATCTTTTTCAGGCAATGGGTATTGGCAGCTTAATCTATCTTTTGGGTGTTTTTAAATTTTTTGCAGCTTCAAAAGATTTTATCTTTGGATTGGGAAAAACTCTCAATCTTTCGATTGGAAAATTAAAATTAGCTGGTAAGGAAATTCTCCCTAAAGTAAAGGTCGGAGGAAAAGCTACTTTCGCCGGACCTGCTATAAGTCCTGCATACATAGGGGTTGGATACATCATAGGACCAGAGTTGGCCGCCTTGAACTTTGCCGGTGGTGTTCTTGCATGGGGACTTTTCGTACCTCTTGTAATATTTTTTACAGGGCCGAATCTTACCACCTATTTTCCTGTTGGGGGAGGTATTGAAGGTGCAGAATTGTGGTATAAGACAGCAATATTGATTTGGAAATCAATAGTAAGACCTATTGCTGTTGGTGGTATGTTAGTTGGAGCTGTTTATACCCTTTACAAAATGAGAAAAAACCTTGCTCTCGGAATGAAAAGGGCTGTAAGTGATGTTAAGAAAGCTACAAAACAGGAAACTTCAACAAAAAGAACAGATAAAGACCTTAATTTTAGGATTGTGGCAATAGGTCTTTTCCTTACACTTATAGCAATGACAATTATCTATTATGTGTTTACCCACTCCTGGAATGCAGCCTTGACAGCAGCTCTTGTAATGGCCGTTGCAGGTTTCTTTTTTGCAGCAGTTTCTGGGAATCTTGTAGGTTTAATAGGATCCTCAAATAATCCAATCTCAGGGCTAACTCTTTCAACTTTAATTATAGCTGCTCTTTTAATGCTTGTAATAGGGGCAAAAGGGACAGCTGGAATTGCTGCTGTTTTGGGAGTGGCAGCAGTTGTTTGTGTCTCTTCAGCTGTTGCAGGAGAGATGCTTCAGGATTTGAAAGTCGGACATATTCTTGGAGGAACACCTTGGAAAATGCAGGTGGGAGATTTGATAGGAATTCTTGTCGGTTCCTTAATTATGTATTTTCCCCTTTTAGTTTTGCATATAGGAGATATTAAAGGGGGGGGAGAAGGTTTTGGAGGTAAAGCATTGCCTGCTCCTCAGGCCGGTCTTATGGCTGATCTAACAAAGGGAATTGTTGGCGGAAATATGGCATGGCTTTTAGTTGTCGTAGGAATGCTAATGGGTATTGCTTTCGTAATGGTAAAAGTAAAATCACCTATGCTTGTAGCTGTTGGTATGTATCTTCCTCTTGAAACAACTTTTGCGATTTTTGTAGGTGGTATGATCAGATGGATTGTGGATAGTAAAATCAAGAAAAATAATTTCAACGATAATCAAAAAGCAAGAGTGGAGAACACAGGTGTTTTACTTGCCTCAGGGTTAATTGCTGGGGAAGCTTTAACGGGGCTTATTATTGCAGCTTTAAAGTTTTTTGACATTTCAATTCCAGCAATATTTGAACATGCATCTTATTTGTTGGGATTGGTTTTCTTAGTGCTAATTGGTTTTTATCTTGTAGCCCTCCCTCTTAAAAAAGCAGGAAATCCTGACGAGCCAGCAACACAAATAGCAGAATAATAAGATAGATAAATAAATCCGCTTCCCAGTACGGGAAGCGGATTTTTATTATGAAATTAAAAGAAAAGTTATTCCTTTCTTTTTTTTCTTTTTTCCTTATTTTTGTTTTTTTAAACTCACTCATTGTTTCATTCCTCTTTACAAAAAATGAACAGAGAGCTTTAAAAGAGAAATATTTTTCCTTTACTGCAAGTACAGTCTATAATATAAATCATCAACGAAAATTATATCTGAAGCACTTTCCTATAAAATTTCATTCTTTTATATCAAAACTTGTGAGAGAGGAAAGGAGTTTTGAAAATTTTGAAATAGTAGATGTATATTTTAATCTTGTTTATTCGTATAAAGATTTCTTTAAAAAAGAAAAAGAAATGATGTTTAAACTTCCGTTAAACTATGTAAGAGATGTTTCTTCTCATGTCATAGAAAATAAAAAATATTTAATAGTTCTTGTTCCTGTTTTTGAGGAAGATGGGAGCCATCGCTATTCCTTCATATATTATTTTGATTTTTTTGTTTTAAAAAGGGTATTTTCAAAGTCATTTTTTGTTATTTTACTTATTAATATTCCTCTTTTTATTTTGCTTTTGGCTTTTGTTAATAGAAGGGTAAAAAAAATTACAAAATCAATAGAAAACTTGTTAAGTTATGTTGAGGGAAAGAGGGAAAAAGATTTTTTAAAAAACATGGTAAATTCAGGTACATATGAGATTAGAAGATTGTCTACATCTCTTAGTGAGATGACTCAGGAGATAGAAAAGAGTTTTAAAAGAGAGCAAGAAATTAGAAGATTTCTTGAATCTGTTTTAAATAGTTCACCTAAGGGGATTTTTATTGTGGATAAAAATTTAAAAATAATGTTTAAAAGTAAGGTTTTTGTGGAAAAGTATGAGAAAAATAAAGGACTTTTGTGGGAGATCTTTGAGCGTTTCCCATTAATTAAGAAAAATGAAGTTCTTAAATTAGAGGGAAGAACTTATAATATATCTTCATATAATGTAGAGGGGGGGTTTAAGGTTATCATAATAGATGATATTACTTCTGAAATAGAATTACAGCAAAAATTAATAATTGCTCAAAAAATGGAAAGTTTAGGTTTTTTTATTGCAGGGATTGTTCATGATATTAAGAATATGCTCGGGGTTGTTGCAGGTTATGTTGAAATTTTGGAAGAAGAGGCTTCTTCTGAGTTTTCAATATATGTTGAGAATATAAAAGAGGCATTAAAAGAGACGCAGGGTATTATTTATAATTTTCTTAAATTTTCTCGTGCTAACGAAGAGGAAAGAAAGATTTATCTAATAGATGAAATAATTTTAGAAACACTTGAACTGATTTCAGCAAGGCTGACCAAGATAGATTTAAGAGAGGAAATTAAAACTAAAAATGCTTATTGTAAGTGCAACAAGGAAAAAATGGTTCAGGTTTTAATAAATATTTTTCTTAATGCGATAGAGGCGATTGAAAAGAGTGAAGAAAAAATTATTTGGCTTAAAGTTGAAGACTTTTTTTTGGATGAGGATAGTCCTGTTCTTAAAAAGGGAAGGTATATTATGATTTCTGTAAGAGACAATGGTCCCGGTATTTCTGATGATGTTAAGAATAAAATTTTTGAACCTTTTTTCACCACGAAGGAAAAAGGCACTGGCCTTGGTCTTTTTTCTAGTTATATTATAGTACAGAATGAGGATGGATTTTTGGAAGTGAAATCAGAGGAGAATAAAGGAGCTGAATTTATTGTTTATATACCAAGAGTAGAATGAGAAAAAAAGTATTCATCTTCTTGTTAATCTTTTTTATTTTTAATTTAACAAGTTGTAGAAAAGAAGGGAATGTTTTAAAAATTTCTTTCCCTAATACAATGTTTATTTTTGACCCCCATCAAACAGGCTGGTCAACGGATTGTAAGGTTAATTCAAATGTCTTTGAAACATTGGTGAAAATTAAACAGAATCTGGAGATTGTCCCATTTTTGGCAGAAAGGTGGTACAACCCTAATCCACGGGAATGGGTCTTTGATTTACGAAAAGGAGTGAAGTTTCCCAATGGAGAGGAGTTAACTGCGGAGATAGTAAAAAAGAATTTTTTGAGGATTTCTACAAGAGAACTTTATTCTCCATATTCAAATATTGCCAAAATAATAGATCGGGTGAAAGTTTTGAGTCGATACAAAGTTTCTTTTTTGTTGAAAAAAAGAAGTGATAATTTTTTAATTCTTCTTTCAGATATTAAACTTATTTACTTGGGGAATAATCTTTTTTCAAAAAGCTCTGATAATAAAAAAAGAATCTTTCTCGGGACAGGCCCCTTTTACTTTTACGAAATTGGGAAAGATAAAGTAATTTTACGGAGATTTTTGAAATACTGGAGAAGGCCCTCACATATAGAAGAGATACAGTTTTACTTTAATATCACAAATGCTGCTAATTCAAAAAATTATGATATTTCAGAGATTTTTACTTTTCCCAAAAAAGTTGAGAATAATTTCCATTTACTTATAAAGCCGTCAAATTATATATACTTTTTAATTTTTAATCTTAGAAAAAAACCTTTTTCTGATAAAAGGTTAAGAGCTTTGGTTTCAAGTCTTTTGCCATATGAAAAGATATTAAATGAACTTAAAATTCCCAATTCCTATCGTATCAACCAGTTGGTTCCTCCGTGGTTAAGATATTCTTTAAAAGAAAATGAAGTAAGAAGTGAAAAGGGTGAGTGCAAGAAAAAGTTTCTCGGTAAAATTATCTTTGTTTTCAGAAAAACCAATGAAATTAGTAAAATCACTTCGAAAGTTATTCTTAGTGAACTAAAAAAATGCTTTCCAAATTTAGTTTTACTTCCTTTAAGTGATAGAGAATGGAGACAAAAACTTTTCTTCTCAAAAGATCTTGATATGACTCTTTTTAGATATGGGAGTGATTCCGCGGGAGTTGATGATGTCTTAATAAAATTTTTTCACACTTATGATGGAGGAAGAGGAATTTTGAATTTATTTGATTATTCGGATAAGGAACTTGATAAATTAATAGATGAAGCTGAAAAGGAAGAGAATCTTGATTTAAAAGAGAAAAAATACAGAATAGCTCATAAAAAAGCCCTTGAAACAAAATATTTTATTCCCCTTTTTATTGTTCCGAATTTTTATTTAGTCCGAAATAGTATTAAAGAAAAGGAAAATGTTGACATCGGGAATATATATGAAACTGTTAGGTGAATTTAAAATAGAAAAACTAAGGAATTTGTGCTAAATTATATCAGATGAAAGAAAAGAATTTAAAAAAGAGTAATTTAATTAAAAATGTTCTTGAAATTGTTGGGGAAAGGGATAAAGGAATAAAGTATTCTTCTATCTCTAAAGAGCTGAAAGATAGAAATGTTCCATTTCATTCAAAAGTTTTAAAAGATACCCTTAAGGAGCTTTTAAAGGAAGGGGCAATATATAAAGATAGAAATAGGTATTTGATTAAAAGGTCTAAGAATTTATTGAGGGGAGAGTATTCCGCGGCAAAAGGAGGCTTTGGATTTGTTATTCCGGAGGATGGAAGCAAAGATGTTTTTATTCCTCCCGGTAAAACAAAAAATGCAATGAATGGTGATATGGTAGAAGCTCTTTTTTACGAAAGAGGAGGTAAAAGAGAAGGGGAAATCATAACCGTTTCTAAAAGAAAGTATAGAAAAATGATAGGCTATTTTAATCTTGAAAGATTAAGGGCATATCTTATTCCTCTTGATACAAAAATAGATGATGAGTTTGAAATAAGGAGTTTGACAGGTGTCTCCGTATTACCGGGGATGTTAATTGAAGGGGAGCTTAAAGAAAAGAAGAATGATATTTATATTGAAAAAATAACAAGGGTTTTTGGTTTCCCGGATGAAGAAGGTGTTGATATTGAAGTTATAAAGGCAAAATATTCTTTGCAAAAAGATTTTCCTGAAAAGGTAAAAAATTTTATTTCAAATTTGAATAAAGTTGTAAAGAAAAACAAAGAAAGAGCTGATTTGAGAAAAGAGGTTATATTTACGATAGATGGAGAAGATGCAAAGGATTTTGATGATGCTGTCTCCATAAAAAAAGAAGGTAATTTTTACTTTCTTGGAGTTCATATTGCAGATGTATCTCATTATGTGAAAAGAAATACACCTCTTGATAAGGAAGCATTAAGGAGAGGAAATTCTGTTTATTTTCCCGGTTTGGTGATACCAATGCTTCCGCATGAGCTTTCATCGGATCTATGCTCTTTAAAAGAAGGTGTAGACAGATATACTCTCTCTGTTGAAATGAAAATAAACAAAAAAGGAGATGTGCTCAATTATAAAGTCTTTCCTTCAATAATTAAAAGTAAAAAAAGACTTACATATAAAGAAGCTCAGGAGATTATTAATGGTAAAATAACTGATGTTGATAAAAGTATAAAAAAATCTCTTTTAATTATGAAGGAGCTTGCTGAAATTCTTATTAAAAAAAGAAGAGAGAAAGGCTCTTTGGATTTTGACCTTCCCGAGCCAATTCTTTTGTATGAGAAGGATAGTCTTGTGGGAATTTCGGCTGCTATAAGGCTTTTTTCTCACAGAATTATAGAGGAGTTTATGCTTGTGGCAAATGAAACAATCGCTGAATTTTTAATGGAGCAAGGATTGCCTGTGCTTTTCAGAATTCATGAAGAGCCTGATCCTATAAAATTAAACCATCTTAAAGAAATTTTAAGTAAATTGGGATATGAGTTTGAACCTAAGGAAGGTAATATCCCACGGCAGCTTCAAAAGATTATTGATAAGGTCAGTGGGAAAAAAGAGGAGACTTTTGTAAGTCTTTTAATCCTTAAATCAATGAAACTTGCAAAATATAGTCCGGTAAACAAAGGCCACTTTGGCCTTCAAAAAGAAAATTACTGCCACTTCACTTCTCCTATTAGGAGATATCCTGACCTTGTTATTCATAGAATAGTAAAGGAAATTGTTGATATAAAAAAGAAAAAAAAGGTTTTTTACTCTGAAAGTGAACTGGAAGAAATTGGAAATTGGACCTCAAAAACAGAGAGAAAGTCTGATGAGGCAGAAAAAGAGCTTATAAGGTGGAGAATTATTAGGTTTATGAAAGATAAGGTGGGCGAGGAACTTTACGGGAGAATTACAAATTTTACCCAGTCTGCAATTATTGTTGAATTGGAGGATTTTTTTGTTGAAGGATCTATTCCCTATTATGAGCTTACAGATGATTTTTATGTTCCTACCAAAGAAAGGTTGAAAATAACAGGTTCAAGGACAAAAAAGGGGTTTAGCATTGGAGAAAGAATAAAAGTCTTAATAGCTTCAGTAGATATTTACAGACAGAAGATTTATTTTCTTCCTGTTGACTTTATAGAAAAGAAGGAGAAAAAAAAGAAAAAAAGGAGAAAGAAAAAGGAGGGAAAAAATAAATGAACTTTCTTGCAATTAACGGATCCTATAGAGAGAATGGATTAAATTCCAAAATGATTAATTTACTGAAATCAGAATTTGAAAAAAAAGGCCATTTTTTAGAAATAATTCTTTTAAAGGAATATAAAATAAAAACATGTGAAGCTTGTCTTTTAGACGATCTTAAAAACTGCACGCCCGAAAGATGTTTTTCTTTAGGGGACGATTTTGAGTTTATAGCTAAAAAGATGCAAATTGCTGATGGATTAATATTTGCCACGCCTGTTCACTGGTATGCTCCATCAGCCCTTATGTGGAATTTAATTGAAAGGATGACTTCACTGGAGAATACGAGGAATAAGATAATTCAGGGAAAACCTGTTGCGGTAATATCTGCGGCTGCTGAAGATGGGAGCCAAAGTGCAATTACAAATATTATAGTGCCTTTAATTCACATGGGGCTTTTTGTTTTACCTTTTGGGATGACATATTATTCTGGTAAAGAGGACGACAAAGAGACAGAAGAGTATCTTAAAAGAATCGTGAGAAACATGATTTTCTTTTCTTCCCAAAAAGGAATGAAAAAGCATTCATGGTGGTAGTGAGTGTATTCTTGAAAACACTTTTCTAAAATGTTAAACTATTTAAAATGAAAAACAATAGGAAATATAAAGATGAGCGAGGTTGACCTACCGTATAGAAACAGGAAACTGTTTAATTCCATACTCTCCAAGCATAAGAAAAACATAAAAGAGATGTTGAGGGTTGAGATAAAGGTTGTTGAGGAGAATGGAGAGAAGGAAAAAATAATTATTTCTGGAAACAGAGATGACATAGAATTTGCTAAGAATTTCTTTTTAGAAATAAGCCAGCTTTTTGAAGAAGGTAAGGACTTAGAGGAGGAAGAGTTTTTAAAACTACTTAATAACCTTCCTGATGATGAAAGTTTTAGATTAGATTCTGTATCGAAGAAAACTTTGCTCTCCCCTTTTAACAGAAAAAGGGTAAAACCAAAGACTTTTAACCAACATCATTATATTAAGGCGATGAAAGAAAATGATATAGTTTTCTCCATAGGGCCTGCAGGAACGGGAAAAACCTATCTTGCAATGGCTTATGCACTCTCCTCTCTTGGGAAAAAGCAGGTTAAGAGAATTATTTTAACAAGACCTGTAGTTGAAGCAGGAGAAAAGCTAGGATTTTTGCCGGGGGATATACCACAGAAGGTAAATCCTTATTTAAGACCTCTTTATGATGCAATCTTTGATTTGCTTGATCCAGCAAAAGCAAGAAATTTTTTGGAAGATGAAACTATAGAGATAGCACCATTGGCTTATATGAGAGGGAGAACACTAAATGATGCTTTTGTTATATTAGATGAAGCCCAAAATACAACACACGAGCAAATGAAAATGTTTTTAACAAGGTTTGGTGTTGGTTCTAAAGCTGTAATTACAGGGGATATTACACAAATTGATCTTCCATCTAAAGTTAAATCCGGTCTTGTCGAGGCTATTAAAATTTTAAAAGGGATAAAGAAAATAGAAATAGTATATTTTACGGAGAAGGATGTTGTAAGGCATTGTCTTGTAAAGGATATTATAAAGGCATATGACAAATATGAAAACAAAAGATAAGATTAAAGGAATAGGAGAACAGATTTCTTCTAAAGAAACAAATTTGAAGAATCTGATTTTTTCTTACAAATTTGCTTTTTCCATATTTTATTCTATAGTTTTAACTTTTGTTCTTTTTTTTAATTATTCTCCTCAGATCAAAGAATACACACCGGGAGATATAGCCAAAAAGGATATAAAAGCGCCATTTGATTTTAAGGTTATAAATGTTGAAGCTACCGAAAGATTAAAAGAGGGGGAGCTGAAAAAATCCCCTTATGTTTATGATTATGTTTCCAATTCAAAAGAGACCGCATTGGAAAGGGTTAAGAGGCTTTTTTCTTATTTGGAAGCGCCAAAGAAAAATTATAAAAAGATAGACGAAGAATTCGGAATAACTCTTAGTAAAGAGGATATAAGAGTATTTTCAAGAAAGAGCAAGAGAGAAAGGATTGGAAATATTGTTAAAGAAATAATAGATGTTCTTTATTCGAAAGATATTATAAGAGATAAAAACAAATTGATTGGAGAGGGAAAAGAGGAAGCTATAATTACAAAGGGAAGCACAAAAAGTATTTTAAAGCTTTCCGAAACATGGGGAGAAAGGGATATAAAAACATTTATAAACAAAATTAGTAAAAAAAGAGGTTTTAGCTTAAAGGAAAGTGCTCTAATAGAAAAAATTATTTTTACAGTTTATTCTCCTATGTATCTTATAAATGAAAGTAAAACCAGAGTGTTAAGAGAGAGCACAGCTAAAAATTTAACTCCCGTATACAATATTATTAAAAAAGGAAGGATTATCATTAGAAATGGAGATGAAGTTGATGAAAAGACATGTGATATATTAAAAAAATTGAGAACTCTTCAAGAGCATAAAAGAAAACCTTTCTCTTTAATAGGAATTTCTTTTCTTTTTATTTTGCTTATTTTATTTCTTTCCTCTTTTATTCTCGCTTTTTTTGAAAGAAGGTATTTGAGTGAAAAAAAGATAATCCATATAGCTTTTACCAATCTTGTATTTTTTGTGCTTTTGTATAGAAGCATCTTAATGCTTATTGATGTTTTGGAAAGATCGGGGGCTTCAACACTTTTGTTTACTCAGAAAATTGTTCATTTTTTTGTCCCTTTTCAAGCAGGAGGGATTATTCTTGCTTTTTTGGTAGGCATTGAAGTTGCTGTAGTTTTTATTCTCCTTTTTGTTGCTCTTGTAGGGATTTTCCTTGTGAAAAACTATTATTTGTTATTTTTTATTTTTATCACCTCTTTTATTCCTATTTTAAAGATTAAAGTGAGCAGGGAAAGCAAAAGAAGTATGCCGATTAAACTTTCTTTATACTACATTTTGCCAGCAGCTATAATTGTAGTTCTTTTTGGGAAAATCATTGCTCCCTCGGTTATGGAGTTTAATCTTTTCTCTGTTTCCATAGCTCTTTTAAGTGATACTATACTTGTAGCAATCTTTGTTACAGCTTTCCTTCCATTTGAGGAAAGTATTTTTAAGGTGGTATCAGATTTAAAATTGCTTGAACTTTCAAATCTTGATCTTCCGATTTTTAGAGAAATGGCATTAAAGGCCCCGGGGACATATCATCATTCTTTAATGGTAGCTTCTTTAGCTGAGCAGGCTGCGAAAGATGTTGGAATTAATCCTACTTTGGTTAGATGCCAGGCCCTATATCACGATATAGGAAAAATATTAAGGCCAAATTATTTTATTGAGAATATTCCTTCAAATGAAGAGAATATACATAATAAACTATCGCCTACGACAAGTGTGGTTTATATAAAAAACCATATTTCGGATGGGGTAACCCTTGCTAAGAAGTACGGACTTCCAGATATGATTATTGATGGAATAAAACAGCACCATGGAACTTCTCTTATATCTTTTTTTTACAATAAAGAGCTTGAAAAAAAGAAAAAAGAAAATAGTGAAAAAGAGGAACTTGAGAATGAGGAAGCAAAGATAGATAAAGAATTTTTTAGATACCCAGGACCAAAACCGCAAACAAAAGAAACGGCAATTCTTATGTTAGCTGATTCGGTAGAAGCTGCTGCGAAATCATTAACTGAAATAAATGAGGAAACTTTTAGTAATCTTATAAAAAAGATTTTTTCAAAAATAATTGAGGATGATCAATTAAATGAATCGGATCTTAGCCTTAAAGATATAAAAATTATTTCAGAATCATTTTTGAAAGCATTAAAGAATATTTACCACGGAAGAATCTCTTATCCCGGTTTTAATTTTAATGAAGGGAAAAAGGAAAAAAATGATAATAGTAAATAGAACAAGGAAGTATAAGGTAAACAAAAGCAGAATTAAAAGATTAATTAAATTTTTGATAGAAAAAACGGGTAGTAAAGTTAAAAATTTAAGCATCGTTTTTTGTGGAGAAAGATTTATTAGAAATTATAATAAAAAGTATAGAAAAAAAGATCAAACTACTGATATCCTTAGTTTTGAATCCTTTGAAGATAATTATCTCGGAGATCTTATAATATCTATTCCAGATGTTTATAAAAATTCAATAAGAGAGAAAGTTCCTTTTGATGAAGAGCTATTGAGGATAATTACTCACGGTTTTTTGCATCTTTTAAGATATGAGCATAAAGAAAAAGATTCACCAATGATAGAGCTTCAGGAAAAATTATTAAAGGAGTTTATGAAAAAAGATGGATAAATATTTAGCCCTTGAAGTTTTTACCTTGCTGATTTCATTTATCTTTTCATTGTGGGAGTCATCTTTTTTGGAGATAAAAAAGTGGAAATATCTTCAACTCGTGGTTGAAAAAGATGAAGAAAAGTATAGGAATCTTTCTGACCTTGAATTTTACATTATTATAATAAAGAATTTAAAAAATTTTTTCTTCCTTTTGGCTCTTGTTGGCTTTATGTTTTTCACTTTTTCCAAATTTCCCTACAAAGAAAGTGTTGCTATTATAAGTATCTCTTTTTTTATGATATACCTCATACCTTCTTTTCTTATAAGAAAAGAAAGAGCTTATAAGTTTGTTAGTGCTTTGCTTCCGTTGCAAGCAGTACTTTCAAAAATCTTTCCAAAGGAAGAGGAAAATATTCCCACTTCTGAGGAAGAGAAAGAGGAAAGAATAGAAGCTTTTTTGTTGGAAGGAAAGGAGAAAAAGATAATTACGGAAGAAGAAGAAGAGATGGTTGAGAAGATCATCTATTTTAAGGAGAGGACAGTAAGAGAAATTATGACTCCACGAATAAATATTATAGGCATTGAAGAGGGAATGAGTTTAGGGTATTTAAAAAAATTAATAATAGAAAAAAAGAAATCCAGAATAATTGTGTACAGAGAAAGAATAGATAATATTGTTGGAATAGTTATTGCAAAGGATGTATTCAAATATTGGGGGCAGGATACAATAATTTTGAAAAAGACAAAAGATCTTATAAGAAAGCCATTGTATATTACAGAATACATGAGAATTTCAGATCTTTTAAAATTACTTCAGAGAAAAAAACAAAAACTTGCAATAGTTACTGATGAGTACGGAGGGATTTCAGGAATTGTAACAGTTGAGGATATTTTAGAGGAAATAGTGGGAGAAATATATGATGAATACGAAAAAGAGGAAATTACAGTGGAAAAGAGAGATGGATATTATATTGTTTCGGGAGAAACACCTATAGAGGAGATAGAAGATTTGTTGGATACAGAATTTGAGGTTGATCACTCTGCTGTTACAATAGGTGGTATGATTAATTATATTTTAGGGAAGTTTCCTGTTAGAGGGGAAAGGATAATTATTGACAATTTTGAGTTTGAGATAAAGGAAATTTCTGAGAAAAGTATTAAGAAAATTATTATAAGAGGGTTAAAAAAAGAAGAGGAAGATTAAAAATCAAACCCAATCCAGAGCCTAACTTCAGGAGAGAAGTAATCTACAAAGTTTGTTCTGTAGACCCATTCTATATGAATCGGGTATCCTCCAAAAAAGAACTCTATTCCATAACCAATAGAACCTACAGGATCTTTTAATCCATTTTTAAAGGAATCCCAGAATTCAAATTTTTCATCATTAAACCAAGCTCCTCCCAAGTCTGCAAAAAAGACACCTCTAACAGGTCCTAAAAGGCCCAATGGGGTTAAAGCAATATGGATGAGGGGAAATCTGAATTCAGCGTTGAGATGAAAATAGTTATTTCCAACAACTGAAAAATAATAAGTTGATCTTATATCATTATTTCCACCGCCGTAAAAAATATAAGGGTTTTTACCTCCGCTGAAAGCTCCAAACCCTCTGAAGGCAAATAAAGTATCATATCCCAAAGGGAAATATTTTCTTAAATCTATTTGAAAGGCATAGGCATCTCTCCAGCTGTATGAAAAAGGAAGTGTTTTTGTGAAGGATAGATTGTAAGTGTATCCTTCGTAAGGACCATATCCCCTGAAAGCGGTCGTTTCTCCTGTTAAAGACAAGGTGAATGGTATTGAATATCCGTTAAAAAAGGGATTTCTTGGACTATTCATTATAAAATAGTAGAGATCTTCTTTTTGATAATAAAGTCCGGCATCAAGTGATAACCTGTGAAATTTGTTAAGTGGGTATATTCCTGAAAAGGTAGCTCCTAATATTTTTCTTGTTGCCAGGGCATCTTTGTAGGAGTAATATCCGTAAAGATTAGCTGCCCAGTATTGGTAGGGTAAGTAGTAAAAATATGTGTTTGAAAATAATTGAATTCCATAGTTTAATCTATGACCAAGGTTAACGTAGCTTAAAGTATAATTCTTGAAGCCCATTACTGAATAAGCAAATATTGTAATATTATCATTGTTTAAAGTATCGCTAAAATTTAAATAGGCTCCTCCGTAAGTTGTTCCATCTGTTGCTACAGCGAAGCCTATATTCGGAAGTCCACTTACTACTATATCTTCAAATTTCTTGTATCTTCTTATTTTATTTTTATCTATAATAAAATTTTCCTCTCTTCTTCCTAAAATATTTTTTTCTGCTGTAATATTAATTTCCTTTAATTTATCCGCTTTATATAAGCTGAAATTATTATGTGAATATCCTAAATAATAAATATTATTATTCTTTATTTGAGGATAAAACACTCCAGTGGAAAGGTTTGTTAGGGTTTTTATCTTCTTTGTTTCTATGTTTAAAATAGCCAAATTGTATGCATCTTTATAATAGTATGAGAAGAGAATATTTTTTTCATCCTTAAATACCGGGTTTATGTGATATGTTTTCTTAAAAGTTAACTGTTTTTCTTCTTTTGTTTCAAGGTTTAAAAGGAATAGCTGATGATACCTACCTATCATTCTATCAAAAACAATATATTTTCCATCCTTTGAGAAGGATGCTGAAAATTCATAATCTATGGAATTGGTAAGTCTTGTGATTTTCCCATCTTTTATTCTGTAAAGAAAAAGATCCCTTTTTGCATCCCTTATAGCTGAAAAAACAAGGTATTTATCATCCGGTGAAATTTCAATTCCACTCGGTTCATGTAGATTTTTAAGTTTTACCCTTTTTAGGAATTTTCCTATAGAGGAGTAAAAGAGAAGGTAATAGTCATAATTATATCTTCCAAAAAAGGCTACATAATCACCTTTGCTATCCCAAACTATGGATTTTCCATCTTCCGGAGAAAATTTTAAGTATAAATTTTCAAATTTTGAGCTATATCCCGGCGTAATATCCTTATAAACTTTTCCATTTTTTAAATCAAGGAGTGAAATTGTAAGGGCATATTTTTTGTAGTTGGCAGTTACAATTGCCGCTGTTTCTCCGGAAGGTGAAACAGAAAAAGAATAAACCTGAGAATAGGGATATTCCGGGCTTATTCTTAACCCATAATCTCCAGGAAGGTCTCTTCCGAAAAAGTCCTTAAATCTTTTTCTCAAATATCTTTCGAATTTGCTATTAAATACATTGTACTCAAGATTAAAGGTTTCCTTAAATATTCCCTTTCCTTTGAAAAATGAAAATCTTTTCAGATTCCACCAAAATTTTCTTAATCCTGTTCGTCCATATTTTTCATATAAGTAATCATACACAAGGTGCCCGAAGTCATAGGGAGATCTTGAGCTTGGGGTATTGTATCTGAGGTCTCCGTATTTTGTTAGTTGAGGGATCTGTCCTGTAACGACTGCATCTCTTACAATCATGAGTGAAATGGGGTCCCATTCTCCCGGAATAAATTCTGCAAACCCTTCCATAATCCAAAGTGGTAAATGGAAGAAAGACGAAAGACTTTGCCTGTGTCTTCCGTATAAAAGATTAAATTGAAAGATATGTGTAAGTTCGTGGGTTATTAGATGTCTTAATACAGAAGGAGGATACTCAGCCGGAACAACAACTCTGTTACCAATTGGTTCGGAAAACCCCATTACTGGCTCGGGCACTGTTGATGGATAAAGGTTTGTCATTTCAAAATCTTTATGTGATTGGTAAAGAAGAATCGGTATTTTCTTTTCCGGTGAAAAGCCTAAGAATTCAGACAATTTAGTGTAAGCATCTTCTGCATCAACAACACTGTAATTAAGAATTTCAAGGTGTTTTGTATAAAAATTAAATTTAAAATGTTTGGTTTCATAAACATACCACTGTTTCTCTATTTGGATTTTGTTTTTTCCATAATAAGGGAAAAACTGGTATTGAGCATTTGAGAAAACATAAAATAAAACTATTATGAAGAATATAACTATTTTCTTTTTAATCCTCATTCTTTACCTCAATAATTAAAAAAGTATCTATACACTATACGCTCTCTTTGTAATATTCTGTTCATAAGCCTGTCCACACCAATACTTATTAACTTGCTTACAAGAACACTATCGGTCTCTCCGCTTTCATCCGTAATTTTATAATTAAATCTGTATTGGTAAAATTTTTTACCACTCTCTCCATCAAAGATTAGAAATAGGATATCGCAATTTATTAATTTTATGGTTTTAAGAATATTCTGGCTTTTGAGAGAAAGAGGAGTTGATCTTACTGTTGTTATTTTGCTTCTTTCCTCTTTTTTTATTTTTATTATTCCCGTTATTACTGCGGATTTTTCTTTTTTTGCATACTCTCTCCAGAAAAATGGATTAGAAAAAATTCCTTTTGTATAAATATTGATTTTTTCCCCTGTGATTACATTTTTTCCATAATTTATTGCCAAATCCTCTTTAAGTGTTTTTTTTATCTCTTCTGCAATCATTTGGTTGTTTATCTCAGATGAGATTCTAAAAGGTGCTAAGTAAACATTATCATACTTTTCTATATTTAAAAGAGGTCTGGTTTTTACAAGTACTCTCTGCATTTTTGTCTCCGAGCAAGATGGTAAAACCAAAAGTATTAAAATCAAAAGCAGACTAAAACTTGCGAAATTTCTTATGCCGTACCTTCTGACCACTTTTCTCCTTATTCTTAAATTTTTCATAATTACTCCTTATAAAATCATTATTATGACTAAGGTTTAAAGCTAATCTATATTCCTTTTCTGCTTTTTGATATTCACCAAGAGCTTCATAAGCAATTGCTAGGTTATTGTGGGCTTTATAATCATTAGGGTTCAATTCTACAACTCTTTTCCACCTATAAGCTGCTTCCTTCCACATCTGGTTCTTTTGGGCATAAGTTCCAAGTTTACGGTTTAGTTTAATTAGATAATCTTTGTTTTTAATCAGAGATAGTCTGTTGTTCGAACAGCTAACGAACAACCCTAAAATAATAAATATAAAAATAAAATTTTTTTTCATAAAAAAATTTACTCCCAAAGGGGGTAATTGTCAAGAGCTTTCCTTTGGCTCAATGTAAATGTTCTTCACTTCTGAATGTTTTGATTTAATCCTTTTCTCGATTTCTTTTATTTTGTCATCTATGTAATCTATATCAAGTCCGTCTTTGAAGATTACTTCAATGGCTGCAAGAATTGAATCAGAACCAAGCACCATTGTTTTTACCTGAGCAACTTTTTCAATCCCTTCTGTACTTTCCAATATATCAACTATATTTTTAATAATATAGGATGGAGCTGCTCTTCCAACTATTAGGGATTTCATCTTTGCTCCGAGGCCAATTGACACTATTATGAGAAGCATTCCTATTAGAATAGAGCCGATTGAGTCGAATATGGAGTTTTTAGTTAAAATGTACAATAAAGTTGAAATAAGAGCTATTGTTATCCCGGTAATTGCAGCACTGTCTTCAAAAAACACAACAAGAAGTTCAGCCTTATAGCAGTTTTTCAATAACTCGATCAGGGAGCTATTTTTTCTGCTTTTGTGGATTTCCTTTTTTGCTTTTAAAAAGGAAAAGCCTTCTGCAATTAATGAAAAAAGTAAAACTCCGATAGCAACCCACGGTTCCTCAATTTTATGAGAGTGAACCAGTTTCTTTATTCCCTCAGAGAGAGAATAAAGACCTCCTAAAAGAAAGAGCATTACTGCAACAAGAAAAGACCAGAAATATTGCTCTCTATTGTATCCGAAAGGATGAATTTTGTCTTCTTTTTTTAAACTTCTTTTTAATCCTATTAGAAGTAATATTTGATTTCCTGTGTCAGCAAGAGAATGAATCGCCTCTGACAAAAGAGCGGATGAGTGAGTTATGAAGGATACTATAAATTTGGCTGCCGCAATCGACAGGTTTGCCAAAAATGCAAATATCACAACTTTTATTGAATCCGCTTTCATTCAAAAATAATATAATAATCCAGACTCTTCATCAAGACTTCTTTTATTGTAACCAATATAGTGGTAAAATCTGAGCTGCAACATTTTTTAAGAGTTTTCGTATTTAAACAATAACTTAATGATACTATAGCGGAGGAAAAAATCAGAAATGGAAAGAAAAGATAATCTTTTGTTTTTCTCTTTTATTGTTTTATTTTTTGTTTATTATAATCTTTTCGGAGCTGTTAAAATAAAAGCTACTTTTGTTGAAAAGGGACCAAAAATAGATGGTATTTTGTCTGATCCTGTTTGGGTGAAGTCTCCTCTTTTTACTGAATTTAAAATGATTGAGCCTGAAACAGGAATTGCTCCTTCTGAGAAAACTACATTGAGGATTCTTTATGATAGAGACAATCTTTATTTTGGAATTATGTGTTATGATGATAAGCCTGACAAAATTTCTGCCAACAGTATGAAAACCGATGAAAGGGGAAGATCAAATGATATTATAAGAATCCTTTTGGATACATTTCAGGATAGAAGGAATGCTTATGTTTTCTTTGTTAATCCTAAGGGAGCAAGAAGTGATGGGCTTGCCTTTGGTGAACATTTTAGTTTGAATTGGGATGGTATTTGGGAAGCAAAGACAGAGATTACAGAGGAAGGATGGAGTGTTGAAATAAAGATTTCCTTCAAAACTATTTCATTTAACCCTAAACTTAAAACATGGGGGTTAAATGTGGAAAGATACATCCCGAGAAAGATGGAGGTCATAAGGCTTTCAGGAATTTCAAAAGATAGCTTTTTTTATAATCCAGCGGAAGCAGCTTCTCTCGAGGGTATTTCAAATATAAAACAGGGAAAAGGAATTACTATAAAGCCTTATGGTATAGTAAGCTCAATAGAAGATTATGAATTTGGAGCAGAAAGAAAATACTCAATGGATGGTGGTTTTGATATTTATAAAAATTTCACCCCGAATTTAGTGGGTGTTTTTAGTTATAATACGGATTTTGCTGAGACAGAAGCTGACACAAGAAGGATAAATCTTACGAGATTTTCTCTATACTTTCCTGAAAAGAGAAGTTTTTTTCTTGAGGGTTCTGAAATTTTTAGTTTTGGAATTGGTCTTCACAGATCTTTTGTCCCTTTTTTTAGCAGAAGAATAGGACTTTACAATGAAGAGCAAATCCCTATTCTTTTCGGAGCTAAAACATTCGGTAAGTTGGGAAATACTAATATTGCATTTCTTGATGTTAAAACCAGAGAAACAACTTTAAGCGATGGTACTGTTTTTTCGAGTCAAAATTTTTTCGCCGGCAGAATTTATCAAAATATTTGGGATCAAAGTAAAGTCGGAATAATTTTCACAGATGGGGAACCCGGAAGCAATGGGCTTAATAGAATATTTGGAGTTGATTTTATATATCAGACCTCAAAATTGTTCGGGAAGAAAAACTTTGCTACAGGTTTTTGGGGTGTTTATAATTGGAATGAGATTAACGGAGGAAAACATTATGGATATGGATTTAAAATAGATTACCCAAATGATTTAATTGATGCCTCAATAACCTATACATACTTTGGGGATTCACTTAATCCCGGCCTTGGTTTTTTACCCAGAAACAATATTCAAACATTGAGAGCTGGTTTGGATTTTCAACCAAGACCTGAGAAAGGATTAATAGGTAAACTTGTAAGACAATTCTTTTTCCAACTTTACGGGACGTTTTATTGGGATCTTTCGGGTAAAATGGAAACATGGATAATTTTCACAGCTCCTGTTAATTTAAGAACAGAATCCGGTGAGCATGTCGAGTTTAATGTTATGCCAAACTATGATGTTTTGCCTTATGATTTTGAAGTTGCAGAAGGAGTAATAATCCCTGCAGGCCCATATCATTATACAAGATATAGATTCGAATTTAATTCAGCATCATATAGAAATTTAGTTTTTGATCTAAGTTACCGATTCGGAGAATTTTACAGTGGTCATATGGGAGATATGAATTTAAGGTTAACTTACAAATTGGATGGGTTTTTGAATTTATCGTTAGAGGGAGAATTTATAAAAGGGAATTTACCTCAGGGTAAGTTTGATGAGAATTTATACAGAATAAAAGCTGATATATTTTTCTCACCTGATCTTGCGCTTTTAAATTATATTCAATATGATGATGTTTCAAAACAGTTGGGAGCAAATATAAGGTTTATGTGGAGGATTTCTCCGGGCAATAAACTTTTCATTACATTTAATAAAAATTGGGAGCGAATCTGGGATCCGAGATCAAGATTTATACCTTTACAGGACAGACTTGTCTTTAAAATAGTTTATAGTGCACGACCATAGTTTAAAGAGTAAAAGTAATTTCAGTTAGTTCAAGCAGATCCTCTTAGAGTTTTATTAAAACCTGATTTGTTTTTTAAAAAAAGCTGTATTAAAATAAGGTGTTTTACATTGTTTAAAGAGGGTAATTGAGATGAGTAAAAAGAAAGAAATACCTTATGATTTTAAAAAGACTGAAGAAAAATGGCAAAAAATTTGGGAAGAAGAAAAAATCTTTGAGGCAAAGGAAGATAATTCAAAGCCTAAATACTATTGTCTTGAAATGTTCCCTTACCCTTCCGGGAAAATTCATATGGGACATGTGAGAAATTATTCTATAGGTGATGTTATCGCAAGATTTAAAATAATGCAGGGATATTCTGTTCTTCATCCGATCGGCTGGGATGCTCTTGGTTTACCTGCTGAAAATGCCGCAATTAAAAGAGGTCTTCATCCTGAAAAGTGGACAAGAGAAAATATTGATTATATGAAAGGGCAATTAAAAAGATTGGGATTTTCCTATGATTGGAATAGAGAGCTTGCCACTTGCGATGAAGAATATTATAAATGGAACCAGTGGCTTTTTCTTAAAATGCTTGAAAAAGGAAAAGCTTATAAAAAGAAAAGCTGGGTTAACTGGTGTCCTTCATGTCATACTGTTCTTGCTAATGAGCAGGTTATAGATGGGAAATGTTGGAGATGTGGCTCTGAAGTGGAGCAAAAAGAGCTTTCACAATGGTTTTTGAAGATAACTGATTATGCCGAGGAGCTTCTGGAAGGTCATGAGGAGCTTAAAAAATGGCCTGAAAAAGTTTTGTTAATGCAAAAAAACTGGATCGGAAAAAGTAAAGGAAGTGAAGTTGTATTTCATTCGGATGATCTGGATTATGATATCTCCATATTTACAACAAGAATAGATACTATTTACGGAGCTACCTTTTTAGCAATCTCAGCAATGCATCCTCTTGTTGGGAAAATAATAGAAAAAGCTGAAAATGGCAATGAAATAAAAAAATGGGTTGACGAAGTCGTAAGGGAGTTAAAGTTTAAAAAAGACGAAGAGCCTGAGAAAAAAGGAATATTTTCGGGTTTTTATGCAATAAATCCTTACAATGGGGAAAAAGTTCAAATCTGGATTACAAATTATGTTTTAATGGAATACGGAACAGGGGCCATTATGGCTGTTCCAGCCCACGATGAAAGAGATTTTGAATTTGCAAAAAAGTATAACATACCTATTAAAGTGGTAATTGTTCCTGAAAAGGATAAAATAATAAAAGCGGATGAGTTGGAGGAAGCTTACACAGAAAAAGGTTATTTGATAAATTCAGGGCCTTTTACTGGTATGAATTTTAAAGAAGCTTTTGAAGCAATGAACAAGTATGCTAAAGAAAAAGGTTTTGGTGGCGAGAAAGTAAACTACAGACTAAGAGACTGGGGGATTTCAAGACAGCGCTATTGGGGAACTCCGATTCCTGTAATAAATTGCCCGAACTGCGGCATTGTTCCGGTAAAGGAAGAAGATCTTCCAGTAAAACTTCCTGTTGATATAGAATTTAAAGGAATTACAGGTAATCCTCTTGATAAATCTGAAAGCTTTGTTAAAGTAAAGTGTCCTGTCTGCGGTGCTGATGCAAGGAGAGAAACCGATACAATGGATACTTTCTTTGACTCCTCCTGGTACTTTTTAAGATACACATCTCCCCGTGAGGATAAGGCAATGTTTAATAAGGAGAAAGCCAAGTACTGGATGCCGGTTGATATATACATAGGCGGAGTTGAGCATGCGATTTTACATCTTATTTATTCACGATTTTTTACAAAATTTATAAGGGATCTTGGTTTAACTGATATAAATGAACCTTTTCCGCATCTTTTAACTCAAGGAATGGTTACAAAAGATGGTTCTGCTATGTCAAAGTCAAAGGGAAATGTTGTGGATCCGGATGATATGATTAAAAAGTACGGAGCTGATACTGTAAGACTTTTTATGCTATTTACAGCTCCCCCTGAAAAGGACCTTGAGTGGAGTGAAGCAGGGATTGAAGGAAGCTTCAGATTCGTTAATAAAATATGGAAGCTTGCTGTTTCTAATCTTGACGTTTTTGAGCTTGAAGGTAAGTCTGATAAATATATTGAAGTAAAAAGGAAGATACATCAAACAATAAAAAAGGTGACAGAGGATATAGCAGAAAGATATCATTTTAATACTGCGATTGCTTCAATTATGGAACTCTACAATATGGTAAGCACCAATTTGCAGAAACTCAGAAGTGATGAGGAAGGTAAAAAAATTCTGAGAGAAGCAATAGAGTCCATTATAATGCTTATGTCTCCGTTTACACCTCATTTTACAGAGGAACTATGGGAGATTACAGGGCATAAGAAAAAACTTCTTGATTCCGAATGGCCCAAATATGATGAAAAATATCTTGTTGCTAATAACTTTACCCTTGTTGTTCAAATAAATGGTAAGATAAGGGCAAGAATGGAGCTTGAGAGAGGAATTGATGAAGAAAAGGTCAAGGAAATAGTTCTTTCTGATAATAAGGTTAAACAGTGGATAAATGGCAAAGAAATAAAGAAATTTATTTACATAAAAGAGAAGATTGTTTCAATTTTCGTAAAATAATTATTTTTTATTGTTAATAGTTCCTATTGAATGAGCAAGAACTACAAAAGTCTCTTCTCCTTTTATATTGAGGAAATTTTTAAAACCTTTGTCTGCGAAAGCTCCGATTGCACAACTCCCGAGATTCAAGTATGTGGAAGAAAGATAGATGTTTGATGAGATATAAGAGGCATCCATTAAAACATAGCGAATGCCTCTTTCTCCGTACCTGTATGTGCTTCTTAACGACCTTGCTACTAATATTATTAGTACGGAAGCTTTTTTAATAAATTCCTGCTCTATGCAAATTTCGTAGAGCTCTTCTCTGAAATCGCCCTTTGAAAGAAGCTCAAGTTGAAACTTTGTGTCATTGTATTTGTATAAGCCTTTTTCAAGGTTTTCCGCATTAAATACAGCTACATAAATATCTATCGGATATTTGGCTCCAGCTGAGGGATAGGTTCTGAGCTTTTGTCCCATTCTCTCCCCAGAGATAGAAGATGCTGAGTATAGGATAAAAGATAATTGTTCAAGAGATAATGGCTCATCTGTATATTCTCTTATGGATCTTCTTTTGCTTATAAGATCAATAAAAAAATCTTCTGATATCGGTGATACCAATTTTGTTTTTTTTAATGTTTTTTGAAACTTTAAAGGCTCTATCTTTAAATCTATTTTTATGGAACTCTCTTTTATAAATTTTTCACCTATCATAGTATTTTACCATATCTTTAATTCCTTCTTCGAGAGGATACTTGGGTTTCCATCCTAAAATATGCATTGCTTTTTCATTTCTCAAACAACTTCTTCTGATATCACCTAATCTTGGAGGATATATTTTATACTCTGATTTACTATTTAATATTTTCTTCATAATAAGAAAAAGATCAAGAGTTTTTGTTTCTTTACATGTTGAAATATTGATCTCTTCAAAATCCCCTTTTTCAAGGGCCAAAAGATTCGCTTCTGCAACATCTTTGACATAGACATAATCCCTTATCATGCCATCATATACATCAGGAAATGAGTATATTATTATCTCTTCATCTTTCTTCATCTTTTCCATAAAAATTGATATAACACCTGCCTCTCCTTGAGGAATTTGTCTTGGACCGTAAACATTCGCATATCTTAAAATAACATATTTTAGATCATTTGAACTTGAAAAATATTTAATAAAATACTCTGCGGAAAGTTTTGATACTGCATAGGGAGAAAGGGGAAAAGGTATTGCATCTTCTGTATATGGATAATAATCTGTATCTCCGTAGATTGCTCCTCCTGTGGAGGCAAAAATAAATCTTTTCACCCCTTTTTTAATGGCAGCCATTAAGAGATTTATTACACCTTTTATATTAACATCAGCGTCAAAGTCCGGTTTTTTCACTGATTCAGGAACCGAAATTTGAGCTGCTTGATGATTAATAACATCAATTTTTTCTTGCTCAAGTATGATTTCTATTTCTTTACTCCTTATGTCCATCGGGTAGAATTTTGCTTTGGGATTAAGATTCTCAATCCTTCCTGAGTAAAGATTATCAATAACAACAACACTATGCCCTTCTTCAATATATTTATCAACTATATGAGAACCGATAAAACCAGCTCCGCCTGTGACTAAAATCTTCATTCTTTACCTCCTCATTTTTTATTTTCTTTCATAAATTTTAATATGCCTTTCGGAAGCTCTGACGCAAATTCATTTATAAGAAAAACGATTTTCCTTATTTGCTCAAACACATCTGATTTCCCAGGCCAATATTCGGAAATTTTGTTTAAAACAATAGGATCTTTGCCATTAATTATTCTATTCAAAATAATAACAGTAACTAAAAGGTCATCTACTAAACCGGCAACAGGGACAAAATCTGGAATAATGTCAATAGGAGAAATTAGATAGGCAAGAGCTATTCCTATTAAGCTTTTCGTTCTTTTTGGCACTTCTCTGTCAAAAAGCAGTTTTATCAAGAGATAAACAATATCTGGTAGTACAACAAGATACTCCGTAAATTTTCCTACCCATCCTTGAGTTTTTCTGTTCAATTCTCCACTACTTACCCATCTCATTATTTTTGCTCTTATCTTTTTATAAAAATCTTCATATTCTTCTTTTTTTCTTAATTGTAATTTAGAGCCCATCTTTACCTCCCTTTTGAATTTATTTGAATCCTTGTTAATTTATTTTCCTCCTCAGCAATCCACCCGGTTGCCCAGTAATAATAATCTCCGTCATAAAGGGTAATTGTTTTGCTATCATAGTAATTATCGAAACCCACCGGTTGAGCATATAACTCTATTGTCCTCCATGACCCCGGAGATAGACTGTTCCATGTGATTTCAAATAGAGAAGAAGTATTGGGGGGAATAGTATCACTGTATCCTGCTACTGTTACTTCAATGTTAATATTCCCTTCATTCCCTACCTCAACAGTTGCCTTTCTTTTACAAGATGCAAAAGCAAGAATTGTGCTTAAAAGGAGAATACTTAGTATTTTCTTTTTCATTTACTTCCTCCCTCGACATAAAAGAATCTTATGTCTCTTACATTTGTATTTGTTTGCCCTGTGATAATAAGGGAATCTGTTTTTTTGAAAAAGGAGTAAGAATCATTGTTATTTAAGTAAAATTGAGGTATCAGTTTTTCTCTCTTTATTTTTTCATAAATATTATTATCAATTACAGCTCCAGCTGCATCGGTAGGCCCATCTATTCCGTCGGTTCCTCCACTTAAAAGGATGAATTTTGAGTTCAATCTCTGAAGCTCCAAAAGCATAGCTAACAAAAGCTCTGTGTTTCTGCCTCCCTTTCCTTTACCTTTAACAGTGACCGTTAATTCACCGCCTGTTAGAAGAACAACAGGAGGAGAGAAAGGGTTTGATGAGTTTGCTGTCTCTTTAATTATTGCTGAGTAGAGTTTTGCCACTTCTTTTGCTTCTCCGGAATCATTTGAAGTTAGTATAAGAGTTTTGAATCCATTTTTCTTAAATGATTCTTCAGCTTTTTTTAGTGTATAGTATGTGTTTCCAAGAACAATTACTTTACTGTTTTTAAAAACTTCGGAATCTGGTTTTTCAGTTTCCTCAATTTCTCCTTTTATTCCTTTTTTAAGATAATGCAAAACATTTTCCGGGATTTTATCTTCAATTTTATACTTTTTTAAAATTGAGAGGCAATCATCAAAAGTACTTAGATCAGGTACAGTAGGGCCTGAGCCAATATCTTCGGGATCATCATCCTGAACATCCGAAATTGCTATTGTAATTAGAGTTGCAGGGTATATCTTCTTTGCTAATTTCCCACCTTTGAGAGCGGATAGATGTTTTCGTATGGTATTCAATTCCTTTATGTTTGCTCCTGCATTCATTACTGTTTTTGTTGTTTCTCTCATTTCTTTTAGTGAAACACCCTCCGCAGGGAGTGTCATCAAAGCGGATGCTCCTCCAGATATCAAAAAGAAAACCAAATCATTATTAGAAATACTTTTATCTACAAACTCAAGCACTTCTTTTCCCGCATTCAGACTCTTCTCATCAGGATATGGATGGGACCCGTAAGCAATTTTTATATTCTTAATAGGATTATCTACCTTTTTAAGGTTTACCGAAATACCCTTTTCAATCCTACTACCCAAAACATTAAAAAGAGCCTCTGTCATTGGATATGCAGCTTTGCCCACTGAAAGAACCTTTATGCTTTTAAACTTTTTTAAATCAATATTTAAATCTCTTAAATTTAAAATATCACCTTCTATCCTTATGTTCTCCCTGAACAAGTTTTCTGGATATACACTTTCAAGGGATTTTTTAAAAATTTCCACAAACAATTTCTTCATTTTATCTTTGATACTGTTATTTTCTTCTGAGCCTGATATTTACCCTTTTTATCCTTATAAGAAGTTTTACAGATATTTTCAGCTTTGTAAAAAACCAATTGAGCAATTCCTTCAAATGCATACAATTTTACAGGATAGGGAGAAAGGTTTGCTATGCTTATTGTAAGATATCCCTCCCATTCTGGTTCAAGTGGAGTTACATTTACAAAAATTCCAGAACGGGCAAGCGTACTCTTTCCAAAGCTTATTCCAAGTATATTTTTTGGTATTCTAAAGTACTCATAACTTTTCGCAAGAATAAAGGAATTGGGTTTCACTTCAAGAATTTTTGTCTTTATTGGAGCAAAAAGATTATCCGGCACATTCTTGGGATCTAAAACACCTTTGAATTCAGAATCTGGAACCAAAAATTCATCTGCAATTCTGTAATCATATCCGTAAGAGGAAAGTCCGAAACTTATCACTTTTCCTACGGACTTCCCATCAAATGGATCTATCATTCCCTTTTCAACAGCAAGTTTTTCTATTTCAAAATCTGCAAGCATAAAAGATTATACATCTTAATGGAAGCCTGTTCAATAAAAGGGGATTAATCATTTTCCTTTTTTTATCTTTTCCCATTCCTCATTTAGTTCTTTTAATGATTTTTGATTATAATTTTCTGTGTTTTCTATTAACTTTAAAAATCTTTCGGAAAACTTTTTGTTTGCCTTCTTTAAAGCGATTTCAGGATTTACATTGAGTTTTCTTGCAAGATTAACTATTGTAAAAAGAAGATCTCCTATTTCCTCTTCAATATCTTTTGAATCTTTCTTGTTAATTGCTGTTTTTATTTCCCCTATCTCTTCATCTATCTTTTCAAAAACATCTTCAGGCTTTCCCCAATCAAAGTTCATTTTTGCAGCTTTTAAGGAAATTTTAAGACTTTCCAAAAGTGCAGGAAATTTTTCATACTTTTTAAAATCTATCTTTTTTTCTTTTCCTCTGTTTTTTACACTGTCCCAACTTGCTTTTGCCTCTTCGGGGGTATTTACTTTTATATTTCCAAATACATGGGGATGTCTTTCAATAAGTTTTTTTGATAAAGCATTTAGAACATCATAGATATTAAACTTCCCTTTTTCTTTCATTAATTGTGAAACAAAAACAGATTGGAGCAAAAGGTCTCCTGCTTCTTCCTTTATGTTTTCGATATCCTCTTTTCTCATAGCATCTACAAGTTCGTATGCCTCTTCAATTATATTATCCCTGAGATTGAAAAGATTGCGGGATCTATCCCACGGGCAACCTTTTTCTGACCTCAATATTTCCATTATTTCCACGATTCTTTTAAATGGTTCTTTGTTTTTTACCTTCATTCCACTTCTCTATTAATTTTCTCATTTTTTCGGGAACTTTTGCAGGTTTGCCTGTTTTTTCATTCAAAAAAGCTCCGATTTGAAGAGCATCTGCAACTAAAATCCCTTCATTTTTGTAAAATTCCGCTGTTAAATAAAACTTTGGTCCCTTTATACCTGAAATCCACATTTTTCCTATTACTTTATCAAGAAGAATAACACTTTTTTTGTAATTTATTTCTGTTCGCACAATAACAGGAACTACTTCTTTCATCAGTCTTTCCCATCCATAGTGAATCCTCATCATCTCAAACCTAAGATCCTCAAGCCACTTTATGTAAACCTGATTGCTTACTATACCTGCATAATCAATTTCATAAGTTTTGGGGATAAAGGTAATTTCCGTAATAAATGTTTTCATTAAAACACCTCATGGAAAACTATTTTTTAATAGTCTCTTTTGGGAATTACACAGATAAACCTCAAAAGAGAATCCCCGTTATTTACGAACTGATGCATTTCATTCGGAGGAACAAAGAGTATCTCATTTTTTTTGAATTCAATATTGCCATCTTCCGTTTTAAGATATCCTTTCCCTTCAAGAATAAAAGCTTCATGTTCCCAGTCATGCTTATGATAGGGAGTGCTTCCTCCGGGCTCTACATCAAAAATTCTGAAGTAAAAATTCGGCACATTATCATTTGGACCTAACATCCATCTAATGTAAGTTTTTTCAGCTGTTTCTACTTTTTCTTTTTTTACTTCATTAAGGCTTTTTTTTATAAACATCTGTTACCTCCTAATCTAAAATTTCTATAAAAAAATCATCAAAATCCACAATGTTTTTCTTCGGGAAAAGGGAAAAAAGATAAGATTTTGCAGCTGCTTGCTCAGCCTCTTTTTTTGTTTTTCCCTGCCCTTTTATTAAAATTTCATTGTTAACACCTATCATAGCCACTTTGAATATTTTATTGTGTTCTGGACCAATCTCCTCTTCAACGACATAAACAGGAGCTTTTTTCCATATCTTCTGGAAAAGCTCCTGAACTTCCGACTTATAATCATTGATTTTTATCTTCTTTCCTCTGAAAGCCGTAAAAATCCTTTCGAAAAACCCTTTTAAAAAACTATCTACCGATTCAACTCCCCCATCAAGATAAACTGCTGCCACAAGAGCTTCAAATGCTGATGATGTAATATTTACTTTCTCACCTCCTTTATCCTGCTTTTCTCCTTTCCCGAGGTATAAAAAATCCCCGAGTTTTATCTGCTTAGAAAGCTCAAAAAGATATTTCCTTGATGATAAAATTGCTTTTAGCTTACTTAAATCTCCTTCTCTCATATCTGGAAATAGTTTTACTAACTCTTTTGAAAGATAGAAACCTATAATAGAATCTCCTAAAAATTCAAAAACTTCATTGCTTTCACCTGTTTTGCTAACATAAGATGTGTGGGAGAGGGCTTTTTTCAGCAGATTGATGTTTTTAAACCTATAGTTTATGATTTCTTCAAATTTCTTCAGTTTTTTATCCATAGTGATTCCTTATTATCAAAATTGTAATATCGTCATCAATATAATTATTCCCAATAAATGAATATACTTCTTCCTTTATTGTTCTTTTAAAATCTTTTACATTGTCTATATCTTCATTTTCAAACATAGAAACAATTCTTTTAGCTCCATATATCTTCCCCTCTTCATCCTGCATTTCAGATAGCCCATCAGTGTAAAAAACAATCGTTTCTCCTACTTGAAGTTTTACTACTTTTTCTTCAATGTGTTCTTTAATACTTTCCCTTATTCCCAAAGCAATTCCTTCTGAAAAAATCTCTTCAACCTCTTGTGAGGTGGAAACTTTAATGGGAAGCGGATGACCGCATCTGACATATCTTAATTCATTTTTTGAAATATCCAGATATCCTATGATTGCAGTAACAAAGCTTATTTTTTCTATTGAATTATGGATTATGTGGTTTATTTCTTCCACTATCTCTTTAAGTTCTTTAGCGGAGTGAGCAATACTTCTTATAATTCCCTTAATTTCAGCCATATAAAAAGCTGCGGGCATTCCTTTACCTGCAACATCAGCTATAGAGAAAAATATTCTCTCTTCCTCTTTAAAATAATCATAATAATCTCCCCCTACTTCCTGAGCTGTTATTGATAGTCCGGAAAGTATTAAATTACCAGCTCTCAAATCATCTGCGGGTAATAATTTCTTCTGCATTTTCGTAGCAAGTTCAAGCTCTCTTTTCAATCTTTCCTTTTCTTTCTCTTCCTTAAGAAGCTGCTCAATACTTTCTGCCATTGAATTAAATGAATTTGCCACTTCCCCAAGTTGGTCGGAGGGTATTTTTGTAATTCTGTACCTGAAATTCTTCTCAATTAATTTTTTCGTACCAACATATAAATTTGATATGGAAGATGTTATGCTTTTGGCAAGAATTATCCCCAAAATAAATGAAAGAAGGTACAAAAATGACAAAATTACAGTAATTGAGAGAAAAATGAAAAGTAATGCCTTTTGGGATTCTAAAAGTGTACCTGAGAGAAGTGTTGTTTTAAACTTTTGCTTTGCCAATCTTATATCAAAGGAAAGAATTATGATTGCCGTATTAATGTCAACTTTTTCTAAGTTTATTACCTTTACTATATTTATCCACTTAAATTTCAAGAGCTTTGAGAGTTTGCTTTCTTTTTCCCATGAAGCTTTCAAAGGAGTTTTTAATTCTAAAATTGTTTTTGCTTTTTCAAGATCAGTATTGTTTAATGTGTTTTTATTTAAGTTTAATCTTTTTATTATGAAGGTTGATTTCCACAAGGTAGCTTCTCTTATTCTGTCCAAAGTTTCCTTAGATATCCTCCATATGTAAATATCTTTTTGGTTATAATAATAAAGGAAAATAGATGGTTCTTTTTTATCTCCTCTATAAATCAAGAATCCTTTTCTTAAATCTTTTTTATCCTTTTTCTCCCATTGTAAAAGAAGTTTCTTAAACCCTTCTATTTTATTTTTATCCTTAATCTTTATGATGTTAAGTCTTTTTGCATAATCTTCTCTGTTTAAATTAACCACCCTTTCCAAAAAATTCAGCCTGTTCTGGAGAGTATTAGTGAAGATATAATTGCCATATTCTCCAAAAAGAAAACTTACGAGAAAGTATGAGAGAAAAATAAAGAGAATAAGAGGAATTATTGCTACAAAGAAGTATGAAAGAATTAGTTTATTCCTGATTTTCCATAGTATTTTTTTCAAAATAAAAGAGAATATTTTCACAAAAAGATAAATAGAAATCAAAATAATTGAGAGTTGCAAAGCGTCTTTAAATGGAAGAAAGAAAAAAAGAAGAATTAATAATGAGATAGCTAATATACCAAGCAGTTTTTTCACTTAAATATTCTATCTTTTTTTAGGTTTATATTCAAGAAAATCCTGTGTTTGTTTGCAAAAATTAAAGCTTCGTAAAATTAACTCACTTCTGTCCTGAA
>Ga0190334_1000200_pt1 | contig 31488 bp, 27 predicted proteins | sample 48720478_MG_FD_161270 | JGI IMG/M metagenome (GOLD analysis project Ga0190334, IMG submission 161270) | Hydrothermal vent sediment bacterial communities from Southern Trench, Guaymas Basin, Mexico - 4872-04-7-8_MG | ecosystem: Environmental > Aquatic > Marine > Hydrothermal vents > Sediment ... | reverse complement strand
AATAAGTTAAGAGGTTCTAATGAAAACATTTAAATTATTGCTCCTTGGTTTTGGCAATGTAGGACAGGCGCTGGCCCGCCTGCTCCTTGAAAAACGCTCAGAACTTGAGCAACGCTACTCAATCCGCTTTTTAGTTACGGCCGTGGCTACCCGCACTCACGGACGGGCGTTAAATCCTGATGGGCTTGACCTGGAAAAGGCGCTGGCGATCATGGAATCTGGCCACTCGCTGGATGAACTCTCGCCCTCGGCAGCACCCCTAGACAGTCTCGAATTGATTAGAGCCAGCGGTGCCGATGTAATGTTTGAGAACACGCCTGTCAACTACAATGATGGCCAGCCCGCTATCTCTTATATCGAGACTGCCCTGAAGAATAACATGCAGGCCATCACCGCCAACAAAGGTACTGTGGTCCACGGCTACTCCTACCTTCAAGCCTTAGCTGCCGAGCATGGTGTTAAATTCTTTTTTGAATCGACGGTTATGGACGGAGTGCCAATTTTCTCCTCCTTCCGCCAATTACCAGTCATGGGGCTGACTTCCATCTGGGGCATACTGAATGCCACTACCAACCTGGTTCTGTCTCGCCTGGAAGCAGGTGACAGCTTTGATGAGGCGGTCAGATATTCTCAAGAGATCGGCATTGCTGAGACTGATCCCAGTGGAGACATTGATGGCTGGGATGCAGCCGTCAAGGTGGCGGCTTTGATTACGGTGCTGATGGACCACCCCTTTACGCCCGATATGGTTGAGCGGACTGGGATTCGAAGCATCACTCCCGAGATGATCGCGAAAGCGAAGGCAGAGGGTAAACGCTATAAGCTTGTGGCCCATGCCTGGAAAGAAGGCGAGAAAATCAAAGCTAGAGTTTCTCCGGAATTGGTTAGTTCGAATTCAATACTCTACAACATCAACGGGACGACAACCATCGTCCAGTTCGAATCAGATGTGCTGGGGAAATTATCCTTCATTGAGGAAGACCTCGGCCCCCGGACGACCGCTTACGGTCTGCTGGCGGATTTTGTTAATGCCGTGAGAGAGTGATTGGTTATTTCTTCTTAAGCTCAATCACCTCTTTTTTCGCAAGATTATAGAAAAATTCTGCCGATTTTTCGGGCAGAGGATCACCACATTCAGCCAGCACTGCTTGGGCTATCTCGAGCATAGTTCTCTTACCATCTATGAAATTGGCCAATTCCCAAGCAGCAAACGGATATTTAAAAATCTCATGAGATTGGGGAAGATCGGGGTCCATATCTAACTCCATCTGAGCCACCATGCCTTTTGCTTTTTTGGTGGGAATTAGCCTCTTCATCTTTTCTTCCTCTGGAGTTAATCTCAGTTTCTGAGGTTTAATACTATGCTCTCTACACAAAAATTTATACATCTTGTTAAGGGATTTTAGCGAAGCCTTCATTTCATTAATAAGATTAGCTGACTCGATTTGAATCCTACTGAGGGCATTTTTATCATCTTCAGCTATTAACTGGATAGTCTTTAAATTTTCGAGTTCATGTTGATAAGCCTGTTCTATTGTTATGGCGGCCTTGCAATTAACAAAAAGATGATTTTCTTAAATGAAAACATAGGGTCTCTCTTCTAAATTAATTTGGTTTTATTAAACAATTCTGAATAATAATATAAACAAAATGCTAATTTTTCTAATCTTATTTATTTATTATATTTATTATATTCGGCAAGGAACTAACTTCAAAGTTGTTGACAAGGCAATATTCATTAATATACATACTATAAAGAACAAGCGGTACGATTTCTGCCATACAGTAACATAAAAGGCGATTAGAGATAATATTGGCAGCCCTAATTGGAGTGGAGAGGATACCATTAGAAACTCAGATGAATTTGCTAAGTTTTTCCTCTCAGAATTTAAGCAAAAGATTGTTTTTTAAGCACAAAAGAAAAGGGCGGTGCATTTAAATGGCCATTCTTGGCTTTATTGGCTGTATTGCTTATAAACTAAAAAATAGATGAAAAAGTGAGGTGGATATGAAGAAAAGGGTGAGTCATTTTCTAAGTTTAGTTCTTCTCCTGGGATTGGCTGGGGTGATTGCCCTTGGGCAAGGAGGCGATAACCGCCGCAACCTGACCGTGGATGATTATTTCCGAATTCAGCACCTTTCCGATCCACAGCTCAGTCCCGAAGGCAAGTGGATTGCTTTCGTCATTTCCACTATGGACCTTGAGAAAGACGAGAGCCAGAGCCGCATCTGGATGGTACCGGTCGAAGGTGGTGAAGCGATACCGATGACCGCCACAGGTACTTCCGCCTGGCGGCCGCGGTGGAGCCCTGACGGCAAATATTTGTCTTTTCTCTCTGCCCGGGGCAATGGTAAAACCCAAGTCTGGACGCTATTCAGAAAGGGCGGAGATGCCGTCCAACTCACCGGCATCCCCCAGGGAGTGCAATCCTACGAGTGGTCTCCGGACAGCAGCAAGTTACTGTTGACCATTAAGGATCCCAAGCCCGAAGACTTAGAAGGCAAAAAAGACAAGAAGAAAACACCTAAACCCTGGGTGATCGATCGTCTTCAGTTCAAGCGGGATTACGTCGGCTATCTAGATCATCGTCGGAGTCATCTCTACGTCTTCGATATTAAATCTAAAAAGGTGACTCAAATCACATCTGGCGATTTCGATGACAGAGAACCGGCCTGGTCACCGGATGGTAAATTTGTCGCCTTCGTCAGTAATCGGACTGAGGAACCTGATAGTAATTATAACACCGACATATGGGTGGTGGCCGCTGACAATCCTGACAAGGGAAAAACGATGCTCCAGGTGACCAAGAATCCTGGCTCTGACAGCTCTCCCACCTGGAGTCCAGACGGTAAGTACATCGCTTACATTTCAGTTACCGATCCCGAAGCTTTTGTTTACGCTACTCCTCACCTTGCTGTAATACCTTTTAAGGGTGGAGAACCCAAGGTGCTTACCAAGAAGCTTGACCGCCATATATCAAATCCCCGTTTCTCCCTGGACGGAAAATCGATTTACTTCGTGTTAGAAGACAGTGGTGAGTATCAACTGGCCCGGATTCCGGTGGGAGGAGGCAAGGTGGAACGGTTAATTACCGGCTCTACGGGTGTCTACGATTTCGAAATAGGTAAGGGAGGGATGATTACTGCCCTCATTACCGAGCCCCATCTGCCTCCTGAAGTGTTTATCTACGCTAAAGGTAAGTTAAAGCAACTCTCCCACGTTAACCAGAAGCTTCTTTCTGAGGTTCGGCTTGGAGCCGTGGAGGAGATCCGTTTCAAAAGCAAGGATGGAACCGAAATTGAAGCCTTTGTAGTTAAACCGCCGGGCTTCGATCCGAGCTTTCGCTACCCAACTTTGCTTCGCCTCCATGGCGGACCAGTCGCCCAATACGATTATGGTTTCAATTTCTCAGCCCAGCTTTTCGCCGCCCACGGCTATGTGGTCGTCCTGCCCAACCCGCGTGGTTCTTCAGGCTACGGCCAGGATTTTTCCTTGGCCCTCGTGAAATCAAAGGGGGATAAAGAATTCGAAGACGTCATGGCCGCCGTTGACTATGTAATTGAACAAGGTTATGCAGATCCCGATCGGCTGGGGGTAGGCGGATGGTCGTACGGAGGCGAGCTGACTAACTTGGTCATCGTCAAGACTGACCGATTCAAGGCCGCTATCTCTGGTGCTGGCACTGCCCTGTATGTGAGCAATTATGGCCACGACCAGTATCAGCGCTGGTGGGAGAATGAATTAGGCCTTCCCTGGAAGGAGGAGAATCGAGAAAATTGGGAGAGGCTCTCGCCTTTTTACTATGTGGAGAACGTGACCACTCCAACCCTCTTTGTCGGGGGGGAGAAGGATTGGAATGTGCCCATCATCAATGCCGAGCAGTTCTATCAAGCGCTCAGACGACTTGGACGGACCACTCAACTCGTCGTCTACCCTGGTGAGTATCACGGAATCGGCACGCCATCTTACCTCAAGGATCTCTATGAGCGTTATCTAGACTGGTATGACAAGTATGTAAAAGGCAGCTCCTCAACCAAGTAGGCCTGGGCTTGCCTCATATTTAACCATTCTTGGTGACCGTTTGTTTATTTGAGGCCACTGAGGGTGATTTAATTCCTATTTTTCTCTTGAGTAGTTAACAGGCTTTAGCTATATATCAAATGAATTAAAGGCCTTTATCTATAGAATAAAAATAACCAAAGATCACCATTTTCCTTTTGAGGTTTTTTAATAGAAAAAGGGCATTTTAAATAAAAGTGGCAGTTAAGCCAGAATATTTGTCCTGTTTGTTTTTTTTCAGGTAATGATTCCTGCGAAAAATCAAATTGGGCCTAAGGATACATTCTTTCTAGAGCTATAAATAACTTGATTTCTTTGATGAAAATTAATTTAATTACTAGAAGTATTTAGGCTATGGAAATAACAAAAATTGAGATTTTCCCCTATGGCCTTCTCCTTAAAAAATTTGAAAACCTAACTAGGAAAAACACTAAGATCCCTTGAACATTGATAAACAGGTGAGGAAGGCATATTTTCCCCAGAGGAAAATATTAGGGTTTACTTTAAAATAAAAATACAAAGGTAGAAATAAGGAGCAATTCTCTCTGGAAGAAGCCCTATTTACAGACCACTTTAATTGTTTAAAGGAGGATCACATGTTTAGCGCAAATACCTATAAGGAACGCCGGCAACGGCTGAGAACCCAGGTCTCTTCAGGTTTAATCCTTTTGCTAGGAAACGACGAAAGTCCTATGAATTACCGGGATAATCCCTATCCTTTCCGCCAGGACAGTTCTTTTTTGTACTTTTTTGGCCTGTCTTATCCTGGGCTGGTGGGGGTGATTGATGTTGAAGAAGGCCGGGACATCATTTTGGGAAGGGAGCTGACAGTGGAAGACATCGTTTGGATGGGGAAACAGCCCAGCCTCGAGGAGAAATGTGCCCGGGCAGGAGTTAAGGAAACTTTGCCTTTAACCGACATTAAAAACCTTCTCGCCGCCGCTCGGTTAAGAAAGCGGCCAATTCATTTTCTCCCGCCCTACCGCTGCGAGCACATCCTGAAATTGTCAGATTGGCTGGAAATGACTCCGGAGCAGGTTGAGAAATCCGCCTCCGTTGAGCTCATTATGGCTGTTGTGGATCAGAGAAACAAAAAAACACCAGAAGAAATAGAAGAAATTGAAAAGGCGGTGGATATTTCGGCTGATATGCATCTTACAGCCATGAGAATGGTCCGGCCAGGCATTACTGAAGCTGAAATAGCGGCCGCCGTTCACCAAGTTGCCCTGGCTGCGGGAGGACAACTCTCTTTCCCGATCATAGCTACAGTTAACGGGCAAATCCTTCATAATCATAGTCATGACAATATTCTGCAGAGCGGGCAGATGTTTCTTTTAGATGCCGGAGCGGAAACAGCCATGGGTTACGCCGGTGATCTGTCGAGCACTATTCCCGTGGACAAACATTTTACTTCCCGCCAAAAGGAGATCTACCAGATTTGCTTGGAGGCCCATGAAGCGGCCATCGCTGCTTTGCAACCCGGAGTGCCCTTTAAGAATATCCATCTCTTAGCCTGTCGAGTCATTGCTCAAGGATTAAAAGATATGGGTTTCATGAAGGGGGATGTGGAGGAGGCAGTGGCGGCAGGTGCTCATGCCCTGTTTTTCCCCTGCGGGACAGGGCATATGATGGGGCTTGATGTTCACGATATGGAAAACCTCGGGGAAAAATACGTTGGGTACGGTGGCAAGGAAAAAAGCACTCAATTCGGGCTCAAATCTCTCCGGCTGGCCAGAGAGCTAGAGCCCGGTTTTGTCATCACCATTGAACCTGGGATCTATTTTATCCCCGAGTTGATCGACATGTGGAAAGCAGAAGCTAAATTCACCCAGTTTATAAATTACGATAAGGTTGAGACCTACAAGGACTTTGGTGGTCTTCGGAACGAAGAGGACTTTTTGATTACCGAGGATGGTTACCGACTTTTAGGAAAGCCTATTCCCAAGACCATCGAAGAGGTGGAAGCCATGAAAGCTTGAGAAAGCCCAGGGAAAAGGAAAGCCTGCAAACTTGATGATATATTCGGCCCGATTTCCATCCGGTTAGAATTTGGCCAAGCCTAAAGTTTAGGGTTCAGCCTTCCTTCTAAGCTTGGGGGGCCTTTTAGATTGACCAGATGGCCAAAGTGTGGTAAAAACACCTATTCACAGTAATTACATCAGATATTAGATTTTCACAAAAAAGTGAGATTTCTTATGGGCAAGATAATTATTCTTCCGTTAGTTTCCTTTATTCAAGTTGTTTCCGGGAAGATTTCGGTCTTCAGGAACGACCAGCGATTTAAGTCTTCTTTATTCTCTCTGAAGACCAAGGCCGGATTAATCCTTAAAAAGATGTTCGTTCTAGGGCTAACTTGCTTTCTTGAGCTCCTCTTTTCCTTTATACCTGTTTTTTCCCTCAAAGAACTTGCTTTTCTTAGGCACAGGCTCTTCTTTTCCTTCTCCCCTAAGCCTTCCCCTTTTTCGAAGCCTAAGCTGAAGGCTTATTTATTACGCCAGGTGCCCGCGGTCCTTGGCGTTGCTCTTTTAATGTGGGGCCTCTTGGGGAGTAGCATATATTCTCAGGCGGCCGAGAAATCATCAGCCGCCCAGGTCTTCGTCCTTCCTGAAGGACAAGGTCTTCATCTTCGGCTTGATGGGCAACTTACTGAACCGTGGTGGGCCCAAGCGCCCTCGATAGGACCATTAACCATGGTTGAACCTAACGAAGGAGCTCCACCCAGCGAAAAAACTGAAGTCAAAATCCTGGCTTCCACCGACACTCTCTATTTTGGCATCGTCTGTTATGACCGGGAACCAGATAAGATTGTCAGCTTTACCATGAAACGGGATGCGGAACTACGGGGAGAAGACTATATCAAAATTGTTATTGATCCTTTTCTTAACGGCCGGACAGGCTATATTTTTGCCGTTAATCCTAATGGAGCTCGCTATGATGCCTTGATTGAACGAGAGGGAGAAGGAGAGAATCGACAATGGGATGGAATCTGGGAAGCGGCTGCTTACCGCTTTGCCGAAGGGTGGAGTGTGGAGATTGTCCTTCCGATTAAAACCTTGCGCTTTAAAGAAGGAGTTAATCGCTGGCGGTTTAACATCGAGCGGCGCCTCCAACGACGCTTAGAAACTGATCGGTGGGCGGCAATCAATCTCAATCTTAAAGTAACCCACATTAGCCAAGGGGGATTGATGGTTGGCCTGCCTCTTTTCCGGCAGGGATTGGGGTTAACAGTGAGGCCTTACTCCTTAGCCACTTTTTCCAAGGAGGAATCTCATCCCACCGCGCGAGAGTTTGAACCTGGCCTGGATATAATGAAAAACTTTGGGGGCAGTGTCAGCGGATTGATTAGTGTCAACACTGATTTTGCCGAAACCGAAGTGGATTCCCGACAAATCAATTTAACTCGCTTTCCTCTCTTTTTTCCCGAGAAGAGGACGTTTTTCCTGGAAGGATCTGATATCTATAATTTTGGCCTTGGTTTAGCCCAGTATCATGAACGAGATTTAGTGCCTTTTTTCAGCCGGCGAATTGGGTTATACGAAGAGCAAAGTGTGCCCATTGATGTGGCCTTAAAGACCACTGGTAATATCGGAGATTGGAACTTTGGCGTCCTGGATGCGGTGATGCGCCCAGTAGAAGGCCTTACTCCCCGGACTAATCTCTTCGCCGCCCGTGCCTATCGTAATATCTGGAGTGAATCCAAGGTTGGTTTTATGGTTACCGCCGGTGACCCCCAGGGACGCCAGAATGCTTGGTTGGCCGGGCTTGATTTTGTCTATAAGACCACTGAATTTCAGGGTGATAAGAACTTGCTTGTGGGGGTGTGGGGTTTAATCAATCAGCGTGAAGACCTTGGATCAGATCGTACCGCTTGGGGTTTTAAGATTGATTATCCTAATGATATTTGGGATGCGTCGCTTACTTTTAAAAAAATAGGCGAGGATTTTGATCCTTCCTTGGGATTTGTGCGTTGGGCAGGGATTACGAAAACTAATTTGAGTTTGGCCTATCGCCCGAGGCCAGATTGGTCATGGCTTCGGCAGATTTATTATGAATTGTTTACCACCGTTGTTACTGACCTCGACGGGCAGGCCCTCCAATGGCGGATCTTCACGGCCCCTCTAAATTGGCGCCTGGAAAGTGGGGACCGGGTTGAAGTTAATATCATGCCGCAGATGGAACGGGTGCCTTATGATTTTGAAGTTGGAGAGGAAGCGGTGGTTAAAGCTGGTAAGTACAATTGGATGAGGTACCGTCTCGAGTTCGATTCTTCCTCTACCAGGCCGGTTAAGACCAAGCTGACTTGGTGGTTTGGGGGATATTACGATGGGCACCTGTCTCAATTCCAACCCCGAATCGTTTGGCGTCCCTCTCATCATTTGAACCTGAGCCTCGAAGGAGAGTGGGATAAAGGCCGTCTTCCTACTGGAGAAATAGATATTAAACTAGGAAGGGCTCGAGTGGATGTTTATCTTTCGCCTAATTTCCAAATCTTAAATTACTTACAGTACGACAACATTAGCCATTCTCTCGGGCTTAACTCCCGTCTTCGTTACACTTACCGCAGTATCCTTGATGTTTTCTTAGTTTATAATCGCAATTGGTTAGAGAGTAATGGCCTTTACCGGATCCAGCTTAACCAGATTATGCTGAAGATCCAATATTCCTGGCGAGGTTGAGCCGGGATGAAAAAGTTAATGGCTAAAAGAACCCCTTTTCCTCGGGTTTTTTGGGTAGCTAACTCCATCGAAGTCCTCGAGCGCTTTGCCTATTATGGGATTTACATGGGATTTGGAATTTACATGGAACACCTGGGTTATACCCGAGCTCAATTGGGTATTGTTCAGAGTCTCTTCCTCTTTTTTTCCTATGTGATTCCGGTCGTCTCCGGCTCTTTTGCCGACCGATTTGGCTTTAAAAAAGTGTTAATCGTTTCTTATCTGGCCTATCTACCCTCGATTCTGCTGCTGATGTTGACCAAGTCTTATTCCGGGATTGCCTTAACCATGTTGTCTATCGGCTTAGCCGCCGGAATATTCAAGCCTCTTATCAGTGCTACCGTGCGCTCGGTGACGGATAAAACCAATAAAACCCTGGGCTTTGGCCTCTTTTACGCTATGGTTAATGTCGGTGCCTCTTTTGGGCCGATTGTTGCTGGCCGCTTGCGAGCTATTTCTTGGAATTACGCTTTTTTGGCGGCCGCCGTGTCTATTTTTATTATGTTAGTGGTCACCATTTTGTTTTATCGAGAACCAGAGAGGGAGATTCAAGGAGTTACTCTTGCTGAAAAACTCAAGGAAATCGGAATTGCTCTTTCAGATTTAAAATTTGCGATTTTTTTAGTGCTGTTGGGGTTGTTTTTCTGGCTGCCGTATTGGGCCTTTTTAAATCTGTGTGCCCTTTATGTCGATCGTAACTTGGACACCGCCGCTTTATATCTTGATGTGAAAAAGGTATTGGGGGTGGGCGTAGCTAACTTTTTTTCTCGCGTTGATGACCAAGGAGTGAGGCGCATTTTGGGAGAAACTATTTCCCATACGGGTTACATCATCATTCTGGGGCAAGTCTTTATCTCTCGCCTCTTAGAGAAATTTAAGGCTATTCCTGCCTTCTTGAGTGGCCTGGCGGTTTTAGCTGGAGGTTTTGTCATTCTCGGCTATGCTCGCTTGAGTGCGGCCGGATTTGTTTTTCTGGGAATATTTTTGGTGGCTGTGGGTGAGATGATGGCTTCCCCGCGGATTCAGGAGTACATTACTTGGCTGGCTCCGAAGGAAAAAGCCGGGTTATACATGGGCTCGAATTTCTTGGCCTTGGGCATTGGCGCTGCTTTGAGTGGAGTTATCTATACTACTTTATATGGTTTCTTTCGGGCGCAGGGCCGCCCCGAATATATTTGGTTTACTTTGGCTGGCCACATCGTCCTGGGGATTATTGTTTTGCTTTTTTTTACCAAGATAGGAGGAGAGTTTAGAGAACAAGAGCAATGACCTTAGATTAGGAAAACCCAACTAGAGAGTAATGGTTGAGGAAATAATAGTTTATGAAAGAGAGAGAAAACGGAAATTCCCCGCTAATGATTATTTTACCAGACGGAGTGCTTGGTGCGGAGAAATAGTCACCACCGAGGACAAAATTAGAAAAAAGCCAAGCGAAACCCCGATCCAGGAGAACTGGGGATGGACATGAAGAGTATAATCTCTCGTTGTTGTTAAAACCTAATTAAAAGGAGAAACACCATGTTAGTTAAAGAAAAAACGGATCAAGCAATTAACATTCTTAACCAGGAAAACATAGATTGTTGGCTTACATTTGTTCGCGAAAGCGCTATTATGCATGATCCTAATCTTGATTTTTTGACGGAAACCAATGTTACTTGGCCTTCGGCCTTTATCATCACCAAGGGAGGAGAAAAAGTGGCCATCGTCGGGCAAATGGACCGGGCCACTATTGATGATTTGGGGGTTTATTCCCCGGTTTTGAGTTATGTGCAAGGGATTAAAGAACCTCTTCAAACTACCTTGCAACGTTTGCAACCCCGGCAGATAGCCATCAATTATTCCCGCGACAGCGAGGTTGGGGATGGGTTAACTCATGGGATGTATTTGCTCTTGATGGACTATTTGAGAGAGATTAATCTTGAGCAGCGGGTGGTCTCGGCCGAGCGAGTTGTTTCCCGGCTGCGAGCCTGTAAAACTCGGGCGGAATTAGACCGCATCAAAGAGGCCATTGATCACACCGAGGACATTTTTCGATTAGTAAAATCTTTCATTAAGCCCGGCCGGACAGAAAGGGAAATTGCTGATTTCATGTTGGCCGAAGTGAAGAAAAGAGGACTGGAAGTAGCTTGGGAAAAAGATCATTGTCCGGCGGTGTTTACCGGCCCCGAGACGGCCGAGGCGCATTACCGTCCCACCGAAAGACAAGTGGAGCCGGGTCATGTTCTTAACATGGATTTCGGGGTCAAGGTTAAGGATTATGTATCTGATCTCCAGCGAACTTTTTACATTCGTTCTCCAGGGGAAGAGACAGCTCCCCCAGAGGTGGTGCATGGTTTTCAAACCATCGTGACGGCTATTGAATTGGCTCGGCAAGCCTTAAAACCGGGAATTCAGGGGATTGAGGTGGATCGCATCGCCCGCGAGCATGTGGTGAGTCAGGGTTATGAAGAATTTCCTCACGCTTTGGGGCACCAGGTGGGGCGTTTTGCCCATGATGGGACTGCTTTACTGGGTCCGGCCTGGGAGAAATATGCCCAAAAGCCATTTGAGCCCCTTGAGCCGAACATGGTGTTTACGCTCGAGCCCCGACTAAAGGTGGCTGGCCGAGGAGTTGTTACCATTGAAGACATGGTAGTTGTTACTGAAGATGGGGCTGAATTCTTTTCCACTCCCCAAAAAGAGTTAATTCTTATTTAGGAAAAAGGTTAACTGCCTTTTGTTGAAACCTAGTGAAAGCTGGTGACAGTTCACCTATTTACCTAAAAAATCCCGCAAAACCGAAAAACGGCGGATATCGGAAAAGAAAAGGAATCCCTAAAAACCGGGAGAAATCCCGGCTATTTTCTCCCCTTAACCCTAAATATTTTGCTTCGTGAGAAGGGAGAAATGTTTTTTTCTGGAAAAGCGAAAGAGAAGGAGTAATAATTTCATGTTTCGCAATTTGATTCTTTAAGTTATTGGGAGCAAGCGAGATTGGTTGTTAATGGTAACATAAAAATGTACCTTTTAGCAGAGAACTCATTCTCAGATAGAGGGCTTGGCATGTCAGAGAGGAAGAGAGAGAATACCTCCTTCAGATCGAGGGAGGTGCGACCTAACGAAAACTGGGGACAGGCGAAAACTGGCGAAATGTGGGGATACAATACATATTTACCCTATTTTTTTAAACTAACGAAATGGGCAATACAATAAATAATAGGATTTGTCCCCAAGTGAGGGGAATGAGTTGCTACGTTAAGGCGAAGGAAAATATTTCCGCTTCGGTCGAGATTTTAACCCCATTCCTTCACCGTCCTTCTCAGCGCTGGCGAAACTGCGCCCGATCAATTCGAACCCTTGGACTTTATTCACTGTTAAGATGAGTTTCAAAACTCTAACCAAGTCGTGCTCAATAGGCGCTCGGCGCCTGCACTCGAGGCGGTCGGGTTCCTTTGAGGGACGGTTCCGGAAGGCTAAATCTTCAATGTCGCTCCGATCTTCTCCTTCGCCTTTCGTTCGATTTTGTTTCCTCTCACTTGGGGACAAAGCAAAAAAATAAGTAATTGAGCTGTTGATTTTTTTTCTTTAAGCAAGAGAGGCGGAGAAGGAAAAATATTTTAAGTGAAAAAACAGCTAAATAGGTAAACTGTCATCAGTTTTTTCCCCAAAACCAAAAAGAACCCTTGATCCGTTTTCCCTTTTCACCCCCACCATTTTTTCTTAAAGAGCCAACCATTTTAACAATTCCAAAGGATGCCTGAGAACCACGGCTGCTCCTGCCTGCCGCAGCTCTTCAGAGGTTCGAAAACCCCACTCTACTCCTACTGGCCGCATGCCAGCTCGATGGGCAGTTTCGATATCGATCTCGGTGTCTCCCAAGAAGACAATTTGTTCGCACTTTATGTTTAAGGTTTTTGCCACCAGCCAGGCTCCGTCTGGAGCTGGCTTTTTTGGTAATTCTTTTTTCTGCCCTAAAATAACATCGAACGACCATCGCCTCAGAAACTTCTCGGCAACCACCACTGTATACTCATGGGGCTTATTGGAGAGGATGTTTAAGCTTAGTTGGCGGGCCGTTAGTTTGTCTAAAAGCTCTGGAATTTCAGGATAAAGACGAGTTTTTTGGTCCCAACGCTGTTGATAAATTAGACGCAGTTGCTGTTCCACTTGGTCGAGGAGAGAGGGGTTTCTCTTAGCAGGGGGAAGGGCCCTCTCGACAAGAGGACGCAAGCCATTGCCGACCATGTATTTATAATCATCAAGGGAATGAGGAGGCAATCCAAAATGTGCCAGGGCTTCGTTCATCGATTCAGCAATGTCCTCTAGGGAATTAAGGAGAGTTCCATCGAGATCGAAAATAACGGCTTCAATCTTATTAAGTTCCAAATTGCGAGGAAATGGCACGGGCAGTTACCCCCTGGCAGTGGGTAGGATGAGGCAAGTGGGGCCGCCACTTCCTTTGACGAATTCGGATAAGTTGAGGAGATGGATTTTAAACCCGGCTTGGTCAAGAAGGTCCGCGGTTTCTTGGCTGCTGGCCTCGACGACAAGTTCCCCTTCTCCAAAGGAGATTACATTAGCGGAGGTAGGCTCTTTTGCTGGAAGGACGTGAGTTTTGAAGCCAGATAAATATTCTTGAAAGTTCCAGTCAGAGGTGCAAATGACGTCTTCTGGGGTAAGCAAACTCATCATCCCGCCGAGGTGAAGATGAGGAGATGGGGTCGGGACAATCCGGACCTGATAGCCCGCTCGTTCCAGAATTGGCTTAATCTGACTAACCCCAGCCTGATTTGAACGAGGAGAAAAACCAACGAAGGCCACCTTGCCGGCCAGGATAATATCCCCCCCTTCTACTGTGCCGGGAGCTTGAATTCTAGCTATTTCTTCTAGGCCTAAATTAAGGAGATTTTGGGCCATCCAGTCCTCTTCTCCGCGGCGAGAAGGGAGGCCCATTCTCAGGTGAATAAACCCATCGGGAGTGACCAGCGCCGTGTCTCGGGTGAAAACTGAGTTGGGATGCTCGGCCAGCTCGGGAAGATTGATCACTTCTGCCCCTGCCTCGGCCGCTAACTCGCGAAGAGATTGATGTTGAGCCTTGGCTTCTTCAGGGTTGGCCACTGCTTCGATATTGTGGGCCTCGAGATTGTCAATCTGAAAGTACTCCTTTTCAGGAGCACAGACGATAACTTGACGAAGCTTGTCTGCTTCACATCTAACCATCAAAGCTCCTCCTCTCTCTTTAAATTTTTTTATTATCTGAATTAACGATGATTCGCGGCAAATGAGGACTTAGCCGGGTGACAACTTCATAATTAATCGTTCCTATTAGGCTGGCCAAATGTTCGGCGGGGATTGATTCTGAGTCCTGTTGGCCGAGGAGCACCACTTCTTCGCCGATTTGGATCCCGGGGATGTCGGTTACATCGACCATGATTAGATTCATACAGACTCGACCACGCAGAGGGGCCCGACGGCCGCGGATAAGCACGTAACTTTGATTGCTAAGACGTCGGTCATAGCCATCGGCATAACCCACCGGCAGCACAGCCAAACGAGTGGGGCGACTTGTCTGGTAGGTCCGTCCATAGCCGATAGTTTCCTTAGCGGGGACTAATTTTAGCTGGCTTACCTTAGTCTTCCAGGTTAACACGGGCTGCAAAACAGGTAGATTGTTGTTGACCTTTTTAATTTGGTAAGCGACCAAAGTTTCCCGGGAGGGCCAGAGGCCGTACTGGCTAAGGCCTAGTCGGACCATCTGAAAATGAGTCTCAGGGAAAAGCAGCAAAGCTGCTGAGCAGGCGGTATGAAGTTTAAGATTGGTAAAGCCAGCCTTCTGGATATAAGTTACTAACTTCTTAAAACGATTCAATTGCTGGAAGGCATAGCTATGATCAGTGGTGTCTTCGATGTTAGCGAAATGAGTATAGGCAGCTTCCAGTTGAAGCAAGGGTGATTGGTGGAGGCGAGTTAAAAAGGGTTCTAGTTCATCTGGTTTTGGCCCAATTCCTAGTCGAAAAGTGCCAGTTTCCAGCTTGAGGTGAACCCGAACGGGTAGATTTAGGCGGCGGGTTGCCTCGTCTAGTTTGGCTAACGTTTGCCCATCAAAAAGAGCTAACCTAAAATTTTCCCTGATTACCTGATCGAGTCTAGCGGGGGGGACAGGTCCCATGATGAGAATATCTTTTTCGATTCCCCAAGCTCGCAGCGCCAGGGCCTCATCCAGGGAATAGACACAATAGGAATCGACCCCGTATTTTTGGGCTAAAGTCACAATGGGCCTAAGTCCATGGCCGTAGGCGTTAGCTTTGACGACCACCGAGAGTTCTACACCCGGCTTAATTTTTTGGCGGAAAAAAGCTAGGTTATGGGCATAAGCTTTCTCGTCCAGCTCAATCCACGTCAACCAATCATTGGTTGTTTTTTTCATTTCTAAGCTCATTTTTTAATTTTTTAATTATCCTCTTTTGGCAATTAAGACGATGCTTAACTTAAGGTAAATTAAGATCTAAATTTAATTATAATAATTCTTTTTGGCCGCGATCATGAAGATATTTCACTACGTCTCTCACTTTTTGATCCAGATCTTTACGGCAGATTAAGAGAGCATCGGGAGTGTCGATCACTACCAGGTCTTTAGCGCCGATAAGAGCGGTGAACTTATGGGGGCTAAGAACAAGACAGCCGGTTGATTCGAGCAACAAGCTTTCCCCTCGCACAGAATTTCCCTGAGCATCAGGGGGCCACACAGCCAATAAAGACGACCAGGAGCCCACATCTGACCAGCCAAAGTCGCCGGTGGTCATTAACACTTGGCGCGCTTTCTCCATGAGAGCGTAGTCAATGGAAATGGCGGGCAGTTTTTCAAAGATTTCGGCTATTCTCCGGGCATCGTTATTCTCTAGGGCGGAGATTATTTGAGGCCAGAAAGCATACATTTCGGGGGCGGCCTGAGCCATCTCGTGAGTAAAGACATCAACTTGCCAGAGAAACATCCCCGAATTCCAAAAATAGTTTCCCGCTTGGAGAAAATTTATGGCGGTGGCTAAGTCCGGTTTTTCCTTAAACATTTCTACCGGGTAAAACGGTTCACCTTCAATGTGTTGTTGGGCGGATTGTTTAAATTGAATATAGCCATAGCCAGTTGCCGGGAAACTAGGGGGAATTCCAAAGGTGATCAGACTATTTGTTTGGCGAGCAGCCCAAGCGGCGGCGGTAAGTTTATGACGGAAACGATGGGGATCGCTGATGAGGTGATCGGCCGGAAGGGCTGCAATTATGGCCTGGGAAGAACGAAGATAGATGGCGGCGGTGGCCAGTAAGAGAGAAGGAGCAGTGTTTTTGCCTTGGGGCTCGATGAGCCTGTTTTCTTCGGGTAAGAAGGGACAAATCTCCTTGATTTGGGCTGTCTGGTCGCGGTTGGCAATAGTAAAAATGCGGGAAGCGGGAATTAGAGGAAGGAGACGTTCTATTGTTTCTTCCAGCATGGTTTTCTCGCTGATAACAGGTAGAAACTGCTTGGGTTTAGCTTGGCGACTAAAGGGCCAGAAACGAGTTCCCTGCCCTCCAGCCATAATTACCGCATAGAGGTCATCCATTTCATCCTCCTTAGTCATTTTCTACCAAATGCTCACCAGAAAAGCTAGTCCCGCCATGAGGAGGCAGTAAAAGGAGAAAAGATAGAATTTCCCTTCTTTAACTAACCGCGTCAAATAGACGAGAGCCAGGTAACCCACTCCGGCAGCGAGCACGAGTCCAGCTAAGTAAACAATAAGGCCATTGTCACCTGTTAGGCCGCCTTGCTTCACCCACTGGAAAACGGTTGCTCCGCTAATGGCGGGAAGAGAAAGGAGATAAGAGAAGCGAGCTGCTCTCTCCCGTTGAATTCCCAGTAACAGTCCGCTGCCGATAGTTAATCCCGAGCGGGATAGTCCGGGGATAATGGCCGCAGCTTGAAAAACACCAATAACCACAGCTTGCCAGGTGTTTTCTTCATGAGACCGAGGCTGGGTGTTTTTGGTCAGGAAGAGAAAAAAGGCGGTACCTCCCAAGGCAAAGCTAACCGAGCGAGGAGAAAGAAAAAGTTTTTCGAAAAAGTCAGAACCCCAATAGCCTACCATGACGATAGGAATAGTAGCAATGATTAGATGAAATAAAAGGCGCCGAGCGGCCTGGTCGGAAGCGGAAAGACTTTTTCTCCCCAGGCGGAAGAAAGCCTTGGCCAGCAATAAGAGTTCGTGCCGCAGATAGATGATGAGAGCCACGGCTGTTCCGACATGCAGAAGAGCATCGAATAGGACTTGGGGTTTTTTGAGCCCCAAAAGATATTGGAGGAGCACAAGATGCCCCGAGCTAGAAACAGGGAAAAATTCGGTTAATCCCTGGATAATTGCCAGTAGTCCAACTTGTCCCCAGGTCAATTATTTATTCTCCAGCTGCTGAATGACTTCGCGAAGAACCTGTTCTACTTCTTCCTGAATGGCTTGCTGGTGAGCTTCCGTATCAGCCTCAAAACGCAGAACTAGCACTTCTTGGGTGTTGGAGGCGCGCACCAGCGCCCAACCATGCGGGAATTCAGCCCGAACACCATCGATATCGATAATTGGATATTTTTGAGCCAATATTCTTTTTACTTGGTCGACAATCTTGAATTTAACTTGATCGGAAGCATAGATCCTGATTTCGGGAGTGGTGTAAGTTGGAGGAAGATCGCCTAGGAGTTGAGAAAGCGGTTGATTTCCTTGGGATAGAATTTCCAGCAGACGAGCCGAAGAATAGATGGCATCGTCAAAGCCGAACCATCGATCAGCAAAAAAGATGTGGCCGCTCATTTCTCCGGCTAAGAGGGCTTTCTCCTCTTTAATCTTTTTCTTGATTAAAGAATGGCCGGTTTTCCACATAATTGGCCGACCACCAAGACGTTCAATTTCCTGGTAAAGGAGTTTCGAGGCTTTTACTTCTGAAATAACTGCTGCCCCGGGATGATGAGGAAGAATTGCTCGGCAGAAGATAATCATCAACTTGTCGCCCCAAATAATATTTCCCTGGTTATCGATCACCCCAATTCGGTCTCCATCTCCATCATAGGCAAGGCCTACTTCAGCCTTGGTTTCTTTTACCCGAGAGATTAGATCTTGAAGGGCTTCCGGAATGGTGGGATCAGGGTGGTGGTGGGGAAAGTGCCCGTCCATTTCGCAATAAAGAGGAATTACCTCGCAGCCCAGTTGTTTAAAAAGAGGCACAGCTATGACTCCGGCCGTGCCATTGCCAGCATCGACAACTATTTTCAGGGGGCGAGCGAGAGAGATGTTTTTGCGGACATAGTCAATATATTCCTCGACGATCTTCATTTCCCGGCGCGCGGGAGCTTGACCGGTCGTCAATTGGCCTGATTTGATGATTTGATAAATTTCTTGAATTTGTTGACCATAAAGAGTATCTTGGCCAATCATCATCTTGAAGCCGTTATACTCGGGGGGATTATGGGAACCGGTAATCATAACGCCACTTTCTAAGTTATGGTGATACACGGCAAAATAAAGGAGAGGGGTGGGAACTGTGCCTAGATCGATCACTTGGCAACCAGTTAACTCTAATCCCCGAGATAAGGCCTCAGCCAAGGAAGGAGAGCTTAACCGGCAATCTCGGCCAAGGGCAACTTCTTTTACTCCTCGTTGACGGAAGTAAGTGCCGATGCCTTGGCCCAGGAGTTCCACCGAGTCTAGGGTTAGATCTTCCCCAATTTTGCCGCGGATATCATACTGGCGAAAAATTTCTGGCTTAAGCTCCATTTAGTACTCCTTAATTTCTTATATTAGCTTATCAAGAAGAAGAAAAAGGTTTGAATCAATCTTATCAAAGCTAATCCTCGGGAATATAATTTACTTGATTTGAGTTAGTTCCGTCAATTTTTCTTCAATTTCTTCCCACTTGTCTTGGGCCGTCAGGATAAAATCGATAAATTCTCTCACGGCCCCCCGCCCTCCAGGCTTGGTGGCGATAAAATGACAGACATTTTTTACCTGGGGATGAGCATCAGCTACTGCTCCAGCCAAGCCCACCATTTTGAGGACTTCCAGGTCGCCCAGGTCATCTCCGATATAAGCTATTTCCGTTGGTTGTAAATGGTGACGCTGACAAATATCAGCGAGGATGGATTTTTTATCCATGATTCCTTGATGAATCTCGTCGAGTTGTAGTTTGGCCGCTCTCTTTTCCAGTGCGGGTGAAGTTTTGCCAGTGATGACTCCCGTCTTCAAACCAACAAGATGAGCCATTAAAATCCCCATTCCGTCTCGGACATGATAGGCTTTTAGTTCCTCTCCAGAAGAAAAAACAAGAATGGTCCCGTCGGTAAGAGTGCCGTCGACATCCATTAAGATCATTTTAATTTTTTTTGCTCGCTCGCTATTAGTCATTGGTACTATGCCCCCAAAATTTTAGAGAGTAAATTGATATGCTCTTCAGCCATGGATAGAAATTCTCTATCTCCTGCGAATTGATATTGTAACACTGGGGAGAAAATTAAGGCAAGGGAAAACTCTGGCCCTAAAGATTGATTGATGAAGGAGGGATCTTTGACCATTACCTTAATTTTAGGTTTTGTCCCCTCCGAAATCTGGGGACAACTATGTGTGCCCCAAGTCAAGAGCCTAATAGAAATTTTTTTTAATTTTCAAAGAGCCAAGTCAGACAACTATTCGCCCTTGATAATGGCAAAGTATATATTCGAGTGAATGGCCAGCAATCACAATCTCGACTTTGAAAGTCAGTCCCCGTTCGCGGTCCATTCACCACCATCTATCTTTAAACTTGGTTCGGGTTTTAAGCATGGTATAGCTTATTACGGCCAGCTCTCTGGCCACCGCTCCTATGGCTTTCTGCGCACCTTTCTTACGGGCCACTCGGGCATAGAGCCCTGCCAGACGGACACTCTTCTTCCTGGCTATATGGGCCGCTTCCACATAGGCCCAGCGCAGCCAGGGATTACCCTGAGGTCTCAGGTGACCATAGCGCCTGCTCTTCTCTGAGATACGCACAGTCGGGACCAACCCACAGTAGCTGGCATACTTGTCAGCATTAGCAAAACGACTGACCTCTCCCATCTCGGCCATTATCAGCAGCGCATTATGATAGCCAATACCAGGAATGGTCATCAATAACTGGCAGTCCGGCGAGCCCCCGGCTATCTGCCTGATCAGTTTAGAGCTTCTCTTCTCCCGTTCATTTAAAAACTCCAGAAGCTCTAAGCACTCCTGCAGCTCTAACTGATACATCCCGCCCAGTTGTAATGACTGGAGAAATTTTAAACCCCGCCCGGTAAAAAGATTATCAAACGGATGCCTCACTCCCAGCTTGTCCACAAGACTGTGGATCCGGTTCTTGACCTTTGTCCTCATATCCACCAAAGAGGCCCGATGCCGCAAAAGTTCCCTTAACTGCCGAACCGCAGGCGAAGGAACATAACAGGTGGGAAGATAATTGACCCGCAACAACTCGGCTATCACCCGAGCATCAATCTTATCCGTCTTGACCGTCGACTCGGCAATCACCCTCATCTTATGTGGAGCTACTAACTTCAGACTATCCACCATCCCTTCCACCAGGTCATAAAACCAGTACCAGTTGCGAGTTGCTTCCAGAGCAGCCACCTTAGGCCCTTCCAGTTCAGAAAAGAACTTGATCACGGCCTCCCGTTGCGAAGGTATCCTGGCCCGCTTCACCACATCCCCATTTTGATTTAAGACCGCAAAATGGGTATAATGCTTGTGAAGGTCAATGCCTATGTAGGGCATTAGCCACCTCCTTGTGTTGGTTTTCCCCCTAAGATCATCAACCTAGGGGGTGGCACACCATTATATCACAATACATATTTACCCTATTTTTTAAACTAACTAAATGGGCAATACATGGAAGGGACAAGGGCCTTATTATAGATTTAAACAAGGAGGCTTGCCTCGATGGCTATTTTTTGAGAAAATCGCGCCGAATTATTGACTAAGCTGGAAATTCTCACCAGGCTAATTTTTTTGGGTAGCTAATTTGCCGCTAGAAATATTGGTCATAACCAAGGCGGTTACCAAAAGTAAGAGCTTATTCCGGGCCGACGTCTTTGCTCAGTGATTGAAGCTTCATTCAGAGAGATTATCTGCCCGGCGAAACTTAGGCAAAAGTGATTGAGCTTGACTATCTTTTAAACTAAGCCCGGCGATACATCCCAGCATAAAGATGGGTAAAACCCAGGCGAAAGCTTGACTAAGTTTTAAAACATTTCGGTTCGCCAGAGGTCATGGAGGTGGATGATGCCTTCGATTTTTTGGTCTTGGTCAACCACAATGAGTGAAGTTATTTTATTTTCCTCCATGATGTTTAAAGCCTTGGTGGCCAAGTCATGGGGGCTAATTGTTTTCGGCTGGGGAGTCATGCAATCTTTGGCCGAAAGGCGCATCATTTTTTCTTGGAATTGTTGAAGTTTGCGACGCAAGTCGCCGTCAGTAATGATGCCCACTAGCCGGTTTTCATGGTCAACCACACAGGTCATGCCTAATCTTTTGCTCGACATTTCTGTCAAAACAGCTATCATCGGCGTCTCTTCCAGGACGATTGGAATCTGTTGTCCCCGGTGCATTAAGTCTATTATTTTCAATAGTTTCTTACCAATTTGTCCTTTCGGGTGAACTCGAGCGAAATCGTCTTCGGTGAATCCTTTTTCGCGCATCAGGGCCACGGCCAAGGCATCACCGAGGGCTAGCGTGGCTGTACTGCTAGCGGTCGGGACCAAGCCGGTAGGTTCGGCTTCTCTCGTCACTCGGGCCGAGAGAACGATATCGCTATAACGGGCTAGACGAGAACGCGGATTGCCGGTGATACAGATCAATTTAACGCCGATACGTTTGAAAAAATCGAGCAAGTCGATAATTTCTTTGGTTTCGCCGCTGTAGGAGATAGCCATAACGATATCTTGTTTTAAAACCATCCCTAAATCACCATGGCCCGCCTCGGCGGGGTGAATAAAAATAGCGGGAGTGCCACAACTGGATAGCGTAGCGGCGATTTTGCGGCCGACCAATCCGGATTTTCCCATGCCGGTGACGATGACTCTACTGGAGGTATGCGCTAACAACTCTACTGCTTGAACAAAGCTTTCGTCTATCTGGTTAGCTACTTCTTGCAGGCCTTGGGATTCGATCTGGAAGACTTCGCGGCCAAGTCGAATAATTTCTTCTTTGTTCATAATTAATCCTCTAAAACTTAAGTTTTTTCTGGAGGAGCAAAAGAAGCAAGACAAGTATAAAGTTCCTGTAATTCATCGAGCAGGCGAGGCAGCTCAGATAAAGGCCAGGAGTTAGGGCCATCAGAGAGAGCCTGGCTTGGTTGATCGTGGACTTCCAGGAAGACCCCATCGGCGCCAGCAGCGAGGCCCGCCCGGGCGATGATCGGGATAAATTGGGCTTCTCCTCCCGAAGAGTCTCCTTGGCCTCCCGGGCGCTGCACGCTGTGCGAAGCATCGATGACCACCGGGAATCCCCATTGCTTCATAATGGCGATGGACCGCATGTCGACCACCAGATTGTGATATCCAAAACAAGTGCCGCGTTCGGTAAGGATTAAGTTGTGGTTTCCTTGGCTTAAAGCCTTGTCAATTACATTCCGCATTTCATAAGGAGAGAGAAATTGTCCTTTTTTGAGGTTCAAGGGTTTACCTGTCTGGGCGGCGGCGACGATAAGGTCCGTTTGACGACATAAAAAAGCAGGAATCTGGATTATATCCAACACTTCGGCTGCTGGTTGGGCTTGGCCCGGCTCATGAATGTCGGAAATGATTGGTACTTGGAATTCTTTCTTGACTTTAGCGAGGATATTTAGCCCTTGAGTAAGACCGGGTCCTCGATAAGAACGAAGCGATGATCGATTAGCCTTGTCAAAAGAAGCTTTAAAGATGAAAGGAATGGATCGGGATGAAGTTATAGTCTTTAATTTTTGGGCTAGAGAAAAGACGTGCTGTTCATTTTCGATGACACAGGGGCCAGCGATGAGAAATAACCCCGAGTTTGTCTCGATCGTTGTCGAGGGATTAAGCTTTATTTTTTTGGCAGCGATAAGCATAGCTGGCTCCGATAAAAGCTTTAAATAAAGGGTGAGGTTGGAGTGGTTTGGATTTAAATTCAGGATGGAATTGACAGCCTAAAAACCAAGGATGATCAGGCAGCTCAATTATTTCCACCAAGTTATGGTCGGGATTTTTTCCCGAAATTATTAACCCCGCCTTGCTCAGGATTGGCTCAAAGGCAGGATTAAACTCATAACGGTGCCGGTGGCGTTCCCAAATAGTTAGGCGACCATAAGTTTTCTCGGCCAGAGAACCCTTCTTCAGGCGACAAAGATAGGCCCCTAACCGCATTGTGCCCCCTAATTGTTTGACATTTTTTAATTCGCGCCATTTAAAAAAGACTTTGTGGGGAGTCCGAGCATTAAACTCAGTGCTGTTGGCTTCTTTTAAACCAGCCACATGGCGCGCAAACTCAATAGTGGCGCATTGCATACCTAGGCAGATGCCAAAGAAGGGAATCTGGTTCCTCCGGGCGTAAGTGATGGCCTTTATTTTTCCTTCGATGCCCCTTACCCCGAATCCTCCCGGCACCAGGATACCATCAGCGTCTTGGAGCAAGCATTCAGGAGATTGATCTTCAACATCTTCAGCTTCCACCCAAGATATATTAACTTTTAAGTGATGGGCGGTGCCGGCATGGTCTAAGGCTTGCTTTAAACTGATGTAGGAGTCATGCAGCCCGGCATATTTGCCAACTAAGGCAATGTTAACTTCATCGCGAGGATGACGCCTCCTCTCGACCATGTCTTTCCATTTTTTCAACTGGCGGCGGCGAGGGGGGAGATGAAGGCGGTTAATAATGATCTTATCCAAGCCTTGTTGAGCAAAGATGAGAGGGATTTCGTAGATGTTATCCACGTCTTTGGCGGTAATAACTGCTTCCAAGGGGACATTGGTGAATAGAGAAATTTTCTGCCTGATTTCTGGGCCGAGGAAGCGATCGGTTCGGCAAAGGATAATGTCAGGCTGGATACCGATGGCCCGCAGTTCTTTGACGCTGTGTTGGGTAGGCTTAGTTTTGAGTTCTCCCGAGGTTTTGATAAAGGGGACCAGAGTTAAATGAACAAAGAGAGTATTTTCGGGACCTAAGGCCAGGCGCATTTGGCGGATGGCTTCCAGAAAGGGCAGGCCCTCAATGTCGCCAACCGTTCCACCGATCTCGATGATAATGATATCATTATCATTAGAGACCGCGTAAAAGGCACTCTTGATTTCATCAGTCACATGAGGAATCACCTGGACTGTTTTGCCTAGAAATTGGCCTTCCCGTTCCTTGCGCAGAATCGTTTCATAAATTTTCCCGGCGGTCCAGTTGTGAGCTTTGGTTGTTTTAGTCGAGGTAAATCGTTCGTAATGACCTAAATCAAGGTCAGTTTCGGCTCCATCATCGGTAACATAAACCTCGCCATGCTGGAAAGGATTCATGGTTCCCGGGTCGACATTGAGATAAGGATCAAACTTTTGCAGAGTTATTTTATATCCATGGCTTTCCAAGAGCATCCCGATGGAAGCTGCGGCGATGCCTTTTCCTAAAGCGGAGAGAACTCCTCCCGTAACAAAAATAAATTTAGGCATTAGTTCTTTCTCTATCCTTTAAAAATTTTTCAACTTTGATTATATCCTCTGGAGTGTCGACGCTCAAGGTTTTTACTGAAGTGGTGACAATTTTAATGGAGAAGCCATTTTCTAGAGCACGGAGTTGCTCCAGCTTTTCTTTTTTTTCCAATAAAGAGGGGGGTAATTGCACAAATTGCTGAAGAAAATCTCTTTGATAACCATAAATCCCGATATGTTGCCAAAAAAAATCAAAGAGGCTGGAGGAAGAATAAGGGAGGGGAGACCGGGAGAAATAAAGGGCAAATCCTTGGGAGTTAATCGCCACTTTGACCACGTGGGGGTTAAAAAAGTCTTCGATTTGCGTTTCTTGGCGAGCTAAAGTGGCCATGGGGATAGAGGAATCTTGAAGGGTGGCAATGAGGGCATCAATCATGGCTGGCTCCAGCAGGGGTTCATCACCCTGGATATTGATAACTAGAGGGTGGTCGTAATTTTGAGCAACTTCCGCCACTCGATCGGTTCCCGAAGAATGCTGGGGCGAGGTAAGAACGGCTTGAGCGCCAAAGGAATTGGCTTTGCTTAAGATGCGTTCATCATCGGTAGCAATGATCAAGTTATCCAAAGATGAGCGCGAAGCAGCCTCGTAGACCCATTGGATGAGAGGTTTGCCGGCAATATTGACTAAAGGTTTACCCGGGAGACGGGTAGCCGCATAACGAGCGGGGATGACACCAAGTGCTTTTTTCACTCTGGTTGATTAATTTCGGGGGTGGATTTAGGTGTTTTTTCCGGAGGGGTTTGGGGAGGGATTTTATCGGTTGTTTGACAGTTGGCTTCGAGAAAGGCTCCTTCTTCGACCACTAATTTGGGGGTGAGGATTGTCCCCGTAACCCGACCTTTGGAGTGGATCTCCACTCTTTCTTTAGCCTGAATATTGCCTTTTATTTGGCCATCGATTATGACTGTGCCCACTTTGATATCCGCCTCTATTTGTCCATGTTCACCAACTACTAACACCGATGACGAGTTGATATTACCCTTGAATCGGCCGTCAATTCGAAAAGAACCTTTAAAGCTAAGATCTCCTTTGAGTTCGGTCTCTTGATCTAAAAATCCAGTTATTTTGTCTTCGTCAAATTCTCTTCTTTTTTCTTTCATCTTATTTTGCTCCTTTAATTTTATCAAAAAGACGATTTAACTCGTCGGTAGAGTAGTAATGAATTTGAATCACTCCTTTTTCCAGAGTTCCTTTGATGATTACCTTGGTGCCGAGGGTGTGGATCAATTGTTCCTGGGCGGCAACTAGGTCTGGATCAGGCGGAGAGTCATGCCTGGGGGTGCTTTTTGGAGGAGCGGTCATTCTTTGAATAATTTTTTCCACTTCTCGCACCGAAAGGTTGTTTTTAATTGTCTTTTGAGCTAGAGCTACTTGCTCTTCTTGATCTTCCAAAGCCAAAAGAGCCCGGGCATGTCCCATAGTTAATTTCTCTTCTAAAAGCAAGGATTTGATCTTGGTGGGGAGCCTTAAAAGTCGAAGGTAATTGGCCACCGAAGCTCGATCTTTGCCCACTTTCGCCGCAACTTCCTGTTGAGTATAGCCCAACTCGTCCATCATTTTCTGATAGGCCTGGGCCACCTCCAAAGGATTGAGATCTTCTCGTTGTAAGTTTTCAACCAAGGAGGCTTCGATTTGCTGGGCCTTGGATAATTTACGGATGATAACCGGAACTCGGTGGAGTCCTATTTTCTGAGCAGCTCGCCATCGTCTCTCCCCGACGACAATGTAAAAGAAATCATTTTCCCCCGGTACTACTACCAACGGCTGTAGAACTCCCGATTCTTTGATGGATTGAGCCAGTTCATCGATGGCGCTTTCCTTAAAATTCATCCGGGGTTGAAGAGGATTTGGGACCAAGCGCTCAATTTCCAGTTCCGTGTAGCTTTCTTCTTTAAGGATGCCGTAATCGTCGGGAAGAAAGGCTTTTAATCCTTTACCTAAGGCTTTCTTTTTCATGGCTAATAAATTCTCCTGCTAGGTCTAAATATGCTTGGGCTCCTTTAGATTTTATATCATAAAGTAAAATGGGTCGACCAAAACTTGGTGCCTCAGCTAATTTTACCGTTCGGGGAATGATAACCTGGTAAGTAATATGAGAAAGAGAAGATCTTATTTCTTCGGCAACTTGTTTGGCCAGATTAGTCCGCTCGTCATACATGGTCAAGAGAATGCCTTCGATGACGAGAGAGGGATTGAGCTTACGTCGAACTTCATCTAAAGTTTGGAGTAAGGCCGGGATTCCTTCCATACAGAAAAATTCAGTTTGAATAGGAATGAGAATGGAATCAGCGGCGGACATGGCGTTGATGGTCAAAAAACTCAGGGAGGGAGGGCAATCGATGAATACATAATGAAATTTATTTTTGATGGGCGATAAAGCCAAACGAAGGAGTTTTTCTCTGTTTTCTTGGCTGAAAACTTCTGCTTCAAACCCAGTTAGCTCAGGAGAACAGGGGCATAAATAAAAATTGTCAACTCCAGTTGAGAAAAGCTGATTCATTAGATTGGCCCCGTTCATCATCACTTCATAAATGCCTTGTCCGGATTTTTTGGGGAACCCCAGACCCGCTGTGGCCATGCCCTGGGGGTCAAAATCAATAAGAAGAACGCGTCGTCCCTTTACAGCTAGAGAAGCCGCCAAATTAATAGCCGTGGTTGTTTTGCCTACTCCCCCTTTTTGGTTAACCACCGCAATAATTTTACCCATTGTCTTAATCTCTTGAGGAAAATGTTCCACGTGGAACATTAAAAGCAGCCTCTCTTTTTTTTAGTAGCCGCAAATAAACATAAAGATTGAGGATGGTGGCCGGAGTTAAGCCCGGTATTTTTTTGGCTTCGCCGATTGTTTGGGGGGAATATTTGACCAATTTTTCGACTGCCTCACGGGTTAACCCGGGGATACGCGAATAGTCTAGGTCTTGGGGAAGGCGCAGGTTGTCCATTTTGCGCATTTGAGCAATCTCAAGAGCTTGTCTTTTAAGATAGCCTTCGTATTTCACTTCTGCTTCGAGATGCCTGATTTCTTCATTGGTGAGGAGCACCTCAGGTTGGCTATATTCTACCACATTTGACCAGTGGACATGAGGTTTTTTTAAATACTCTTTCAGGGAGACTTTTTCCCCTGGTGAAATTTTAATTTTTACTGTCTCCAGAAAAGTGAAAACCCGTTTAATCTTTTGTTGCTTAGCTTTGAATTCGGCATAAAGCTCAGGGGGAATCAAACCTAACCGGTAGCCGAAAGGCATTAGGCGTTTATCGGCGTTGTCAATCCGCAATTGTAAGCGATATTCAGCGCGGGAAGTAAATAATCGATAGGGCTCCTCTACCCCCTTGGAAATTAAGTCATCAATAAGAACGCCAATGTAGGCTTGATCACGGTTGAGAAGAAAAGGTTTTTTCCTTTTTATTTTTAAGACGGCGTTAATTCCGGCCATCATACCTTGAGCGGCGGCTTCTTCATAACCAGAAGTGCCGTTGATTTGACCAGCCAAATAAAGTCCTTGAATTGTCCTTGTTTCCAGAGTTGGTTTAATTTGGGTAGGATCAACGGCATCATATTCAATCCCATAGGCTGGTCGAAGGATGCGTGCTTCTTCCAAGCCAGGGATGGTCCGGAGGAAGGCTTGTTGAACTTCTAAAGGCAAGCTTGATGAGAGGCCATTGACGTAGATTTCTGCGGTCTCCAAGCCTTCGGGTTCCAGGAAGAATTGATGGCGAGGATGATGAGGAAATTTAACAACTTTATCTTCGATGGAGGGACAATAGCGCGGCCCAATGCCGACGATAAGGCCACTATACAGAGGTGACTTATCGAGGTTTTGCCGGATAATTTGATGAGTTTTGTCGTTGGTGTAACCGATGTAGCACAGGACTTTATTAGTTAGTGGCTTCTTAGTACGAAAGGAAAAAGGCACGGGGTCATCATCCCCTGGTTGAGGTTTGAATTGAGACCAATCTATGGAGTCCTGGTGAAGGCGCATGGGAGTTCCGGTTTTAAGGCGAAAGATCCTCAAGCCTAATTTTTTGAGGTTTTCTGCCAGTTCCAGGGCTGGAGGTTCATTAGCCCGGCCAGCTGGATAGTGATTCCGGCCGATATGGATGAGACCATTCAAGAAGGTGCCCGGGGTGATGATAACCGCTCGAGCAGAAATGGAGGTTCCTTCCATGGTCCGCACCCCCCAAACCTTTTCTTTGCGGACTAAAACCTCGGTGACAATAGCTTGGAAGAGGGTTAGATTGGGGGTTTGTTCTAGCCATTTCTTCATCACCAACCGATAGCGTGCCTTGTCGGATTGACAGCGGGGTGCTTGCACAGCCCCTCCTCGGCTGCGGTTGAGCAAGCGGAATTGAAGACCAGTTTCATCGGCTAACATCCCCATTAATCCTCCCAGGGCATCAATTTCGCGAACCAGGTGTCCCTTAGCCAATCCGCCGATGGCGGGATTACATGACATCTGGGCAATTGTTTCCAGATGAATCGTGATAAGACAAGTATTTAACCCCATGCGGGCGGCCGCAGAGGCCGCTTCACAACCGGCATGGCCAGCCCCGACGACGATAACATCAAAGTCAATTAAGGATTTATCCATCTTTATTTTCCGATGCAAAATTGGTTGAAAATATTTTGAAGAACTTCTTCGGATCGAACTTCTCCTAAAAGTTCATTAATGGCGGGGAGAGTTTGGCGGACCTCTTCGACAATAAGTTCCTCCGAGTGATGACTATCCAAAAGAGCTAAAGCTTTGGTCAAACCATCTTTTATCTGTTCCAACAGTACTTTTTGGCGTTGATGCAGGATGACTTCCTGTCCAAAACCCTGGTGGGGGACGAAGGTTTGATGGATTTTTTCTTTTAGGGCAGCGAGATTTTTGGCTTGGAGAGCGGAGATGGCTACAATTTCTCGACCCCGAGCTTCCCCTTGAATGTCTTGAGCTGAAATTTTCACCGTTAGATCAATTTTGTTGAGAATGATCAAGGCAGGCTTCTGATTGAACTGGCGCAGGAAGTGGTGATCTTCTGGGGTAAGGGGTTGAGAGGCATCCAGAACGAGGAGGAGACCATCGGCATGCCGGGCTCGTTCTTGAGAGCGACGGATACCTTCTTTTTCCACCGGATGAGAGGACTGGCTGAGTCCAGCCGTATCAACAATCCGGAAAACTGAATTTTTAATGAGAATCTTCTCTTCTAAGTAGTCTCGGGTAGTCCCAGGTAAGTGAGTAACAATAGCCCGCTCATGGCCCACAAGGGAATTGAAAAGAGTGGATTTACCCACATTTGCCCTGCCCACGATAGCTAAGCGGAGACCTTCGGTATAGGTTTTCCCCAGAGCATAGCTTTGAATGAGAGTTGTGATTTGATTAATCGTCTCTTGAAGCGCCTCTTTTACTTGCGATGAGGTGATTTTGATCTCTTCTTCGGGGAACTCAATGGATGTTTCGAGAAGAGAAAGCACCTCGATTATTTTTTGGCGAAAAGACTTGAATAGTTGGGAGAGGGAACCAGATAATTGCTGGAAAGAAATAGCGGCTTGTTTAAGCGATGTAGCCTTGATCAGGTCGAGGACAGCTTCAGCCTGAAGAATATCGAGGCGTCCGTTGAGGTAAGCTCGCAAAGTAAACTCTCCTGGTCGGGCCAGGCGAGCTCCGGCGGAGATTCCCAACCGGACGATTTCTTCTAAGAGTAAAGGGCTGCCGTGGCAGGAAATCTCAACTACATCTTCTCGGGTATAAGTTTTGGGGCGGGGAAAATAAGTTAAGAAAGCTTCCTCGATGAAGCCTTGTTCTTTCGGGTGATAAATTTTGCCTAACACTGGTTGACGGGCTGGAAAAGGATTCTGTGGCCGGAAAGGATGGAAAAAACTTTGGGCAATCGGGAGCGCCTTGGGTCCACTTAGACGAATAACTCCCAATCCCCCGAATCCTGGGGGAGTAGAAATGGCAATAATTGTATCGTCAACCATCTTCTTTCTAATAATAGTGACTGGAACTAAAAAGGTAAAGAGGAAGTGATGCTCTGAACTAACCAAGTAGTTGTTGAGGTCTACTCGGAGACGGAGCCGGCAGAACTCTCTGGATAAACTCTAATTTGTTTTAAGAAACCTTCGCCTAAACTTTCAGTAGCCAACCCAGGAATTTGGTTGACCGTAAGATGCACGATTCTTCTTTCGTAAGGATTCATGTAATCTAGTATTTCTTCTTGGCCCGTTTCCTGGACAGCCCGAGCTGCTTGTTTGGCTTTTTCCCTTATTTCTCTTTCCTTGCGCTTTTTGAAAAAGTCGCAATCAATTTGCACTTTCGCCTCAGAGATCTTGTTGAGGATGTGTTGAAGGGCCAGCAAAAGAGCTCCATCCTTTCGAAGGAGAAGGTGTTTGTCAGGACCATCGAAGATGACAAAGAGCAGGTCATTGCGTTCTTTAAGGTAATAACTTAGCTCGAGGGGAAAGATCTCCATGAAATTATTAAGAAACTGGGCGGCTGGTGTCTCATCAAGGGTTTTTTTAGGCCAGGCTCGAATAACGATTTCCTTGCCCTTAATACCAAATAGCTTTGTTTTCTCGGTAACAATCTCGTAGTTCAGTTGGGCCCGCGAGAGCTTGAGCACATGCTCAGCGTGACTAATGGCCTCTTCCAGGTTACGACCTTTAAATTCTGGAAAGGGATTATTTTTTTCGTTTTTTTCCATGAGCTACTCTCTTTTTTTTGTGCATAAGTTTATTCATGATGTATTGTTGGCCAATCTGAAGGACATTATTGGTCAGCCAGTAAAGGACCAGTCCACTTTGGAAGTTCATAAAAAAGATGGTCATGATCACGGGCATGATGAGCATCATCCGTTGTTGGGTAGGGTCAGCCGAGGTGGGGGTCATTTTTTGGCTGATAAATTGAGTAATACCCATTAAAATCGGGGTGACATAATAAGGATCTTTGACGGAAAGGTCTTTAATCCAAAAAACAAAGGGGCTGTGACGAAATTCGATGGATACAGCCAGCATCCGAAAGAACCCCCAAAAAAT
>Ga0190334_1000199_pt1 | contig 31494 bp, 26 predicted proteins | sample 48720478_MG_FD_161270 | JGI IMG/M metagenome (GOLD analysis project Ga0190334, IMG submission 161270) | Hydrothermal vent sediment bacterial communities from Southern Trench, Guaymas Basin, Mexico - 4872-04-7-8_MG | ecosystem: Environmental > Aquatic > Marine > Hydrothermal vents > Sediment ... | reverse complement strand
CGAGCAGCACACCACGAAGAACAAGGAAAAAAAGGACGCGTGTCAATAGAATTCTGTTTGACAAGACCGTATACTACGAATGATAAGTATGGTAATGATGAGAAGCACGGGTTACGCCCTTTTAGACTAGTAGAACAGGAACCATCATTCTTCTCTCTGACAACACCTAGAGCTCAGCATAGCTTCACAGACTATTCTCATACGCTTTATCTAATAAAGAATAAGTCTGGGGGTGAAAAACCAGAGATCTTAAAACTCCTCAACCCAGAAATAGGCGAGTACGTATTAGTTATTAATAAGGAGACACAGAAAGCTCAGTTCTACAGATTAGACTACGTGCTTGTTGATGAGACAGATGTAAGTACAGGGCGGAATCCTGGGGATAAGCAGAGACAAGGCGATCATAGAACACCAGAAGGCGTATTCCGAGTGATCTCTGTTGAGAACAGTAAGAATTGGAGGCATAATGGTCGGCTTGCTTACGGTCCTTTCTTTGCAAGGCTTAACTGCGGCTCCTACGACCAGCAAGGTAATCATAACCCTCAAGGAAGGTCAACTATAGGTATTCACGGAACTGATGAGCCAGAAAAGCTAGGCCTCAGAGCAAGCGAGGGGTGTGTAAGGCTTCATAGCAAAGTCATCCAGGAATACGTGAGTAAAGGTTACTTGAGAAAAGGAGTGAGAGTAGCCATAATCCCTCATAATAACTACTTACCAACCACTCCTCTTATCCCAAGCACGTTGTCGTTGTCATCAGGGCTCACCCAGAATAAGGAACCCCTGACTAATACCTCTCCTAATGCCTCTCATAAGAAACCCTCTGAGAAATCCAAGACATCCCCTGCAGCGCATATAAGCTTGGAAGGCGTCATAGGAAGAACCGAGTTCAAAGACATGAGCCGAGAGGAGTATGAGGAATATGAGGAACGCTACAAGAATAATATGAATAGTATAAACAGTACGTGTTACGGAGCTGCGAATCAGAAGACAAAGAAAAGAAGTAATAAGACGAGTAGTTCTTATCAGCCGTACTCACCTGTTCATTCAAAAGACGAAATAATAAGGGTATCCCAGGAAATGATTGACAGGATAAACAAGCTTCTCTACGACACGAATCCGGCCAAGCATACGGATAAGAAGAAGAATAAATCTGAGAAGAAAGGTGGTAGGGGTGCTTAAACAGGAGAAACTTCTAAGAATATACGATTATATCAAGGATAACCTCTACTTATGCAACTGCGACCTCTGTATAGGAAGGGATTATTTCAACTCAACCCTCTTGTTCGGCTTGCTCACAAGTGTTAACAAGGGCAAACAATTATTAATGGGAGAGTACGGTGGTGGTAAGACCACGTCATCAGAGCACCTCCTCAGCATAATATACGGGATTCCTCAGAGAGTCCTAGTCTCAAGCACTATAAAAGGCAACTCTGAGTTAACCCTTGAGAAACTCACAGGAAGGCTTAACTTCGGCTACCTCAACCAAGGAGTGGAAAAAGTGATTTGGTCCTTATTCGTAACCCTTGAGCCTAAGATCATAGATGAATTCAATAGGATACCAGAAGCAAAACAGAACCTCTTGCTTGAAGGCATTGATAGGGGGAACTGGCAGTACCTCAACGAGATGATACCCACAGGGGACTTCTCCTTATTCGCCACTATTAATTACAAGGATTCTGGTAATACCAGGCTTGTAGAAGCAGCTCTTGACAGGTTTGAATTAGCTGTTGAGTCAAGGCATCCTGGTGTTAATAACTCCAGATTGATACGTTACAAGCAAGGCAGGAATGCCATGGTTACGAGTGAGCCTGTAATAGAAGAGGAGATGTACAAGGTGATGCTCAGCGATGAGCATTACTCTGAGAAAAAGAAGAAGATACGAGTCTTACAAGACAAATTCAAGAAAGTGTTAAGGTCTAGGACAGGCATGGAGCTCCTCTCAGGGGAAGAGCTTGAGGAAGTTAATAATGAGATAAGAAGAATGCCTCTCAGCAAAGAAGCAGACTTATTCCTTGACCTAGTAGTAGCAGAGCTCTACTCCTGTGTAATGTTCGGTCAGAAGAGGGGTAACGAGGAGTGTCTCAGGAACTGTCACTACCAGAACCTCTTATGCGGTAAGAAGAAGAACTGTGACTCTGTGAGGAACCAGTTCGCAGAGCTGAAATACGCTAAGAGCCTTGCATGGCTGTTCGGGGACAGCGAGGTAAGCTCTAAGCACATAGTTCTTGTCCTACCATACGTGTTATGGCACAAGCTGAGCTTTGCTGAGAGCTATGCAAACAAGTTCGTAAATGACATAAGAAAGGATCCATTACAGCTATACATAACTAAGAAAGCTGTGGATGAACTGGTTAACAGGTTTTCAAAACTAAAAGATGAGCAGTACAAGATGATTCAATTATTAAGGAGTAATAAGTTTGACGAAGCCAAGAAACTAGCACAAGAAGTAGATCACCCGGTATTCCATGAATACCTGAACCTTACATGAAGCGCGTGGATAAAACAAAAGTAGAAACAAAAGAGTTTTAGCAGGATGTTATGAGATAGGAAAAAATGGTTGTAAAAACTATTCAAAGCACTCTCCTCACACCCAAGCACGGCGGAGAGGCAGAGAAAAAAGGAGGAGGAACACTGGTAAAAGAAACACCTTCATTAGATGAGGAACTAGAAAAAGCCTGGGAATGGGTGCAGAGAAGACTCTACTGCTATGACTTACCATTCCCCAGGATAGAGGAGGACACACCAAATAATCCTACTCGTACAGCGTGTATCAACATGGTGAACCACCAGATTACGATTAATAAGAAGTTCATAGACTACCTCGCGTCGAAAGGATTAGACTACCAGACGATTCTCAGAGGGGTTCTCAGCCACGAAGCAGGACACTTCAAAGTAATGCCCTGGGATTTGAAGAACTTCCTTGTACTGCTCTTCCACGCAGAGAAGATATGCAATGATAAGAAGGACAAAGTCACTAATTACTTCATGGATGTAAGTCTCAACCTAGAATTAATACTTAATAAGCACAACAACCACCTCTACGAGGTGTATAAGCACCTGGATAAGAAGTCAAGAATTGATAACCTCTTAGGTCATCTCTACTCATTAAAAACAGGTCTTGACTTCAACAACCCCCGGCTCCCAAGAGAATTAAAAAAGCACCTCTTAGAGCTTGGGAGGATACGCTTCACGAATAATAAGAAGAAGGTGTATAAGAACCTTAAAAGATTTGCAGGAATCATAAAAGACTTGGTTAATGAGGAAGACTCTGAGAAAGAGAAGGAGCTAGGTAATAGCACGGATGGTAATCTGAATTACCCAGATTACTCCTTATCAAGGATTGACACGTTCGGCATAGAGGCTTATGATAAGAATGAGATTAGGAGAGCTCTAAAAGAAATCGCAGAAGAGCTAAGAAGCCCGTCTGATTTCATAGAAGTATACGAGTTTGTGAGGAGAATTGAAAAAGAAGCAAACAGAAGAAGAGATAATAAGAGTAAAGGGCTAGGTGTGGGGATAGGAACAAGGAAGGTAACAAGTGAAGAACCAGAGTCAAACTCTCTCTTAGAAGCCCTTATAGAGTTTTATACTGTGAAATCAGAGTCGCACATGATTAGTATAAAAGAAAAAGAGTGTCATAGAAGCAGTAAGAACCTGATGAAATCAGAGCTAAGACCCTGGGAAGCAGAAGACCCTTACCTTAACATTGATGTGTTTAATAGTTACGGAAAGTTCTTCCCTAACATTACCAAGTCATGGGATTACTCTGACACTCAGCAGGGAAGACAAGAAAGCAGGATAATACCTGACCTGCTCTTAATGATAGACTCATCTGGGAGCATGATTGATCCTGCTAAGAAGAACTCCAACGCTGTTCTAGGAGCAATATGCGCAGCAAGACAATACCTTAGAAGAGGAAGCAGTGTTGCTGTGATTAACTTCAGCACTTTTACCAAGGCGTACGGATTCAGTCAGGAATACAAGAAGATAGCAGAGAGAATAATCCAGTATCAGGGCGGCTGGACTATGCTAAGTGAGAAAGCTATTAACAAACTCATCTCAGGCGCACAAAGAGAAGTTGATATCATGCTCATAACAGACGGTGGGATATGGAATCTTAACAAAATTATGACCGACCTGAATAAGAGGAGTAATACTAACAGAATAACAATTATTCATATCCCTCTCTGGAGCGACTTATCAGACTACCATACTACTAATCCGGGTTCTAAAGAAGAAGCAGGTAAGATAAACATCTACCGTGTCAGAAGAGAGAGTGACATCCCAAAAATCGTGATTAAGGATATGACTAAAGGGGGTGTTATGTAAGGATGAGTAATGCTGATAAGTATTTCGGAGTATTCTATGATAATCACAGAGAAGAGTATCTTCTTGATGACACGATAAGAAGAGTGATAGGAAGATTGAATAATAAGGTTAGAGAAAAGACGAGAAGCTCTGCCTCAACCGAAGAACCACTCTACAAGCCACCAATGCATGAAAGAGTAATCCAAAGAAAGAATAGTGATAAGAGCGAAGAAGAGAAAGGACTTGAAGACATAATCAAAGAGACAAAGAAGATAAGCACTCACTCTCATCCCAAGACAAAGCCCACATCAGTGCCTCGAAGTAATAAGCAAAGCCACACCGAACAGTCTAATAGGAGGTCACAAGGAAGCACTTATCACCCATTAAAGTACGTGGCTGACCAACTCCTAAGAACAGTAAGAGAGACCTTAGTATCTGATCCGACAAACCCTACGTATGGGTTCATGAGAAAACTCGCTCCTGTAATACTCGGCAAACCAAGGAATGACTTAGAAGAGCAACTAATGGAGGTCCTCATAATCCTAAGCTACAAAGCCATTGACAAAGCCCTTACTAATAAGGTAGAAGGAAGATAAAAAGAGGAGAAGACAGAAGAAAGATAAGGATGATGATAAGAATGATTCAAAAACAAGGAAAATCAGAGCAAAAGCTTAATAGGTGACTGGGAATGAAGCTGCCTGACTGGGCAAAGCACATGATAGGAGGAGGACTACTATCAGTAGTAATAGGCCGCGTTGTTGAGGATTATACCAAGCACAAAGACGGGCTGAGCGAGAACCAGAAGAAGCTAGTCATAGGAACAGGAGCAGGCATAGGAGGAGGCAGCTTAGTAGGTTACTACATAGGTGACAAAGTGATTGATGGGAACAACCATGATAGCGCAAAGAAAAAGTTTACTAGTACCCTAATAGGTGCTGCTAGCGGAGGGATCCTCGGCTACTTCATCGCAGAGAAACTCGGAGGATACAACAAGAAGGACAACAATAATCCTGCTCTTACAAACACGTATGAGAAGAAAAAAGAAGAACAAGAAGGAGGGGATAAAAAATGGTGGATATGATAAAAGCAGCAGCTTATATCGGGTCTGCTGCAATACTATACCACGGTGTAACCAAGGATAAAGTGTTAACAGAGGAGAAAGTGCGCAACGCCACACTAGGAGCCCTTGCAGGTGTCTTACTAGGTCCGAAGCTGGAAGATATAACAAGGAACGATAAGAGCCTAAAAGAAGAGGAGAAAAACAAGATTCTTGGCACAGTGATAGGCGCAGGAGTGGGGGGAGGAGCAGGCTACATCCTCACAAACAAAATACTAGATTACTTAAGCAAGGAGTTAAAGAAATACAAGGCAGCACAAGTACAAACAGGAACAAACACGAAATAACCTGGGCATCAGAGGAAGGACAAAGAAAAATCTTTTTTGTTCTTCCTCCACCCTCTAAAAAAAATATTTTTTTATTTTTTTGATTATTTATGAGGGGGAGAACGAATAGAAGAGTACAGATGAGAAAGAAGTCTAAGAAAAGAAAAAAATTAGTGGGGGGTGCGACTCTTATGAAACAAGGGAGGTGTTCATCTAACCCGGGAGTGCTAGGACACGCCTTTGAGAAGAGAGTAAGATACGCTCTTGAAAGGAATAGTTACGTACTTATTAAGATGAACCAGTGGTGCAAGAATTATGCTCCTGAGAAGGACAACGCTACTAAGAGGGAGTACGACCTGGTAATGTTCAACACAAGAGACAAGCAGTTCTACATCATAGAATGCAAAGCTCACTACACCGAGAATAAGCTAGTAAGGCTTATCCAAGTCAAAGAGTTTTGTTACAAACTAAATAACTATGATGGTAAGCATGCAAAGAAGATGATGGTCACAGATACTGATTTCACCATCCCTGCAAAGAGGTACGCTTCAAAGAATGATATCATCCTGGTAAACGGCGCAGAGCTCAGGCAAATGGAACAAGCACATGTAAGAATAAGCCGTATAGTAGCAAATAAAATAATCACCACCAACCTTGAAAGAATAATACACAAAATAATAAGAGGAGTCTTAACATGATAAGAGGTGGAGAAGAATGGGAATAATAATGAGTGCGATATACAACGCTTTCCCAGGCCTCGAAGAATTCGAGAAAACCCTTGAAGAAAGTATTAACGAGTTCAAAAGAGCATACACGCTTGGTAAGAATATAGGGTGCTACGTATTAGAACGAAGAGAAAAATTAATTTCCAAAATAGAAGAGGGTATTAAATCATATGTTTCTGAATTATTTAAAGAAGTCAAAGATGATTTTACAAGGTTCTATCAGCAAAGCATTGTAACTAACAAACATACAAGCGTACCAGGCAAGCATCGCAAAACAATAAGCACAGGGATAAGACCTGCACAGCACCAACAGGCTTCACGAGCATATCAGCCCACGCCTATCAAGGCGTACCCATCACCCACACCGAATACCACACCTAATCCTAGCACTACTCAAAGAATAATTCACGCACCGCACACACCTAGGAGAGTGGGAGAAAAGAAGAAGACTAGTCTTGATGATTTAATAAGAGACTTTAAAAATAAACTCGCAGAGTTTAACAAGGACTTTGACGCAGAGATAAATATTTATGAGAATAATCGTATAATCCGGGCTTATGGGTTGAACAAGAAGGTTAATGCTCTGCGTAATCCTGGTCTTAGCATTAATGAGCAGAAAAAAAGCTTAGAGGATAAGGCGAATGAGACATACACCGGCTCATCACTCAGAGGACTTAACTCAAGGTATGTTGAGGACTCCATTAGGATCGCAGAGTTATACAACAAGGGGTACACTACACGACAGATTATCAGGGAAGCACATCAGAGGGGTTACAGAGGAGTGAGTAATTATGAGGATGTCACTAGCCGCGTTGTTATAGGTATAAAGCAAGGAGTGCCTTACACAAGGAGGAGTTATAATAACATTATTGCTACTAAGCTAGGAGCAAGAACCCAGCTTATAAAGGACTACTTAGCGGGTAAGTCATACAAGGAGATAAAAGATAATCTTAGAAGGAATACTAATGGTATGAGCATAAGCAACTCAACCATTCTGAGAATAATGCATGACTATGAGAAGAGAACAGGTAGAAGAGTGGTTGGGAGGAGGACTAAGAAGAGAGGAAAGAATGGCAGGAGGAGGAAACACGTGAAGAAGAAGAATCATTAAGAAAAAAAAGGGTTAGTCATCCTCAATAATAACACTAGCAATCTCTCTTACCTTCTCCTTTACTTTCTGCTTCAAGTAGTCAAGATTTATATCTTCTACTTCTTTTCTGAGTTCTTTAAGAGTAGCTTCTGCTACCCGAATCTTCTCCTTTACTGACCTGAGCCATGTCTCGTTCTCAGAGATGTTCAGAGCAACAACGCTTTGGTTAATCCTAGTAGCCGCCTCCTTGTTCAAGCCTTTGAGTCTTCCAATCTCAAGCTTCATCTTTGTAAAGAAATCCTTGGTGAGCTTGTTAAGCATCATACTTGTTTTCTCAAGCTGTTTCTCTTTCAAATCCAAGGTGCTAAGCTCCTGCTTCATCTTATTAAGAACGCTTATTATGCTAAGACTATCATCGGATTCAAGAGCGCCAAAGGGGTCTAATAAGTATTTATCTATGAGCTCCTCACTTAACGAGCCTCTCTTATACTTCCTCAGAGGCCTATTAAGCTCTGCGAATACCTCTTTAAGTTCGTTCTCAATGCTCTTAAGCTTCTCCTCGTACTTCTTCTTCTTCTCAAGGAACACCTTGTACTCAGCGTAGTCCCGGCTCTGCTTTAGATTATTTATCCTTTTTTCAAGTCTTGTTTTTCTCTCCTTTAACGAGTTAAGACTCTTCTCGTGGCTTATTATCTCTTCTTCAAGCCTTGCTCTTTTCTTTAAATCATCCTTGTACTGTTTCAGCCTGATCTTAGCATCCTTTATTATTTCTAAACCTTCTTTTTCTATCTGAGCTTGTAATTTTAAGAGTTCATCTTCAATACTCTTAACAGCTCTCACCACGCGTGATAATTCTTCCTCCATGAATTCTCGGAGTACAAGATAATTCTTATGCGTCTCCTCACTCAGAGTGTTGAGTGCTTCTGAGAACCTAGCAGCATAGTACCCTGCCTGGGAGTAATCATCAGGAACATCTAATTCATCAAGAAACCTTTTCAGCTTATTAATATACGTTCTCCTATGCCCTTCCATTATATGCTTCGCTCTTTCAGGAATATTATCATTCTTTAATCCTGCTCTCTCCAACTCCTCTAAGGACTTGTAAGCCTCTTGAACCCTCCTCATTATCACCTCCTTTGCTCTTCTCACTTTTTGGTCCAGCTTCTTATCCTCTACTTGTTTATCAAGCCAAGCCCCTATCTCAGAAAACTTAATCATTACAGGTTTTCTTCTTCTTAAGAAGTCAAGGAATCCCATGATGATAAGTGCAAATACTCCGCCCTTTATATTGGTTTTGGAATTTTCTTAAGTTGTTCTTACTTTTAGTTTTCCTTAGTGCCGTAGGTCCCCTCATAAGAATCAAATAAGGATTAAAAAGATTAATCATTTTTATTATTTAGAGTTAGAACCTGGGATAAGTAAGCGGTCCTAAAATGCCAGACATGCTTTTTTCAAAAAACATTTAAACCACGTATTTTAAACCTTACTTATCATGTTTACTATTGCTGAAATACTGGATATCGTAATCATGACTTTTGCGATAGGCTTCATATTCAAGGATATCTTTAAACCAAGGAGAAGAGTAGAAGTAATAACCCCTGATTATTATCTTAGAAAAAAAGGTTTTGTATGGGCTGATTTCTGGTACGCAGCAGCAATAGTAGCTCCTAGTATTATCCTGCACGAGTTCGGTCATAAATTCGTTGCCTTGGCTAATGGTATGAGCGCTAGTTTCCACGCTGCTTATACATGGCTTGTTATCGGAGTGCTTCTTAAACTCATAAACGCTGGCTTCATCTTCTTTGTCCCAGCATACGTTGCTATTAGTGGAACAGGAACACCGTTGCAGTTCGCTAGCATAGCACTCGCAGGACCAGGTGTTAACCTTGTTTTATGGCTGACTGGATTAGTATTATTAAGAAAAGTTAAGCTGAGCAGCGATGCTTATAGGTTCGTATTCCTAATCAGCAGGATTAACATGTTCCTCTTCATATTCAACATGCTCCCATTACCTGGTTTTGACGGGTTCAGTGTGTATAGTAATTTGTTAAGAGCATTACTCTAGAGCAAGTAATCCTTATTTTTTATTTATGTTCAACTTCTTTTTTCTAATAAAATTTTTAAGCTCATCTTGTTTTCTCATTAGGTGTGATGAACTATGAGAGAGCCCGTGAGGAAATGGTAGAATACCAGGTTCTGAGAAGAGGAATCCTTAATAAGAAGCTTCTTGAGGTGATGAGGGCGGTGCCGAGACACGTATTTGTGCCTGAGAATATGAGGGGGTGTGCTTATGATGATAATCCTCTCCCCATAGGGCATGGTCAGACTATTAGCCAGCCTTACATCGTAGCGCTTATGACTGATCTTCTTGAGCTCAGAGGGGATGAGAAAGTACTTGAGATTGGTGCTGGTTCTGGTTACCAAGCCGCTATTCTCTCAAGGCTTGCAAAAAAAGTTTATGGTGTTGAGCGTATCAAGGCATTGGCTGATAGGGCGAGGGAGTTGTTAAAGAGGTATAATTATAGGAATGTAAGAGTAATACACGGGGACGGATCACAGGGTTATGAAGAAGGAGCTCCTTACGACGCGATTATTGTCACAGCAGCTGCTGAGCGTATTCCTGGGAAGCTGATAGAACAATTAGGAGTGAATGGGAGGCTTGTTGCACCTATAGGTCCTAGGTATCACCAGGAGCTGGTCAGGATTAGGAAGCTTGCTAAGAACAAGTTAGAGAAGGAGTGCTTCGGAGGATGTATTTTTGTCCCTCTCATCCCAGGAAAAGATTAAAAAAAGCCTGAAACAGGCACTGTTCAAAATCTCCTACTCGTCAGCCCATAACCGTATACTGTGTATACGAACAATGGTCTGCCTCGCCGTGCCATGCCATCATTTACTCCGTAAATAAGGCAAATGACGGCAACGACAGAGACTTTTTGAACGCAGCCCCTGAAACAAAAATATTTATATATAACCTGAAAATTTTTTTATCACCCTTAAAAAAAAGGGTTTTTGGTTTTTATCTTTACAAAGCCAACCGCTTTTTTTGTACTAAAGAAAAAAGGAGGTAAGATACTATGGGAAACAAGAAGTACGTCTATTATTTCACAGAAGGAGATAAGTCAATGAGAGATATTCTCGGAGGAAAAGGTGCTAATCTTGCAGAGATGACCAGAATGGGAATCCCTGTTCCTCCTGGGTTTACAATCACAACAGAGGCTTGCGCTGAGTTCAATAGAACCGGGAAGTGGGTTAAGGGCTTAAAAGAGGAGGTTGAGGAGAACCTTGTGAGGCTTGAGAAGGATATGAACGCAAAGTTCGGGGACCCTGAGAATCCTCTGCTGGTGTCTGTGCGTTCAGGAGCAGCTGTTTCAATGCCTGGAATGATGGACACCGTGCTTAATCTTGGTCTTAATGACATAAGTGTTGAGGCTCTTGCAAAGAAGAGCGGCAACGAGAGGTTCGCATGGGATTCTTATAGGAGATTCATACAGATGTTCGGGAATGTTGATATGGGTGTTGAGCACAGGTTTTTTGAGGAGGTATTACAAAAAGCTAAGGAAACCAAGGGTGTTCGGTATGATAATGAGCTTGACGCTGATGACTTGAAAAAAGTTGTTGATGAGTATAAAAGAGTTATTAAGGAGCGTACTGGTAAGGAGTTCCCTCAGGATCCTACAGAGCAACTAAGACTTAGTATTAATGCTGTTTTTGGTTCATGGAATAATGAGAGGGCTGTGACTTATAGAAAGCTGCACCGTATTGAGGGCTTGCTGGGGACCGCTGTTAATATCCAGGCAATGGTCTTCGGGAATATGGGTGATACTTCAGCGAGTGGTGTGTGCTTTACAAGGAATCCTGCGACAGGGGAGAACGTGTTTTATGGAGAGTTCTTGTTCAACGCTCAAGGAGAAGACGTGGTTGCAGGTATAAGAACCCCGTTACCTTTATCAGAGTTAAAGAAAAAAATGCCTGAGCAGTACAAAGAGCTTAATAATATAAGGCTTATGCTTGAGAAGCACTACAAGGACATGCAGGATATTGAGTTCACGATACAGGAGGGGAAACTCTTTATTCTCCAGACAAGGCGTGGTAAGAGAACAGCCCAGGCTGCTGTTAGAATAGCTGTGGACATGGTACGCGAAGGATTGATTAATGAGAAGGAAGCAGTGCTCAGAGTACCTGCTGATCAGCTAGACCAGTTACTGCATAAATCACTCGACCCTCTGGCTAAGAAGAGAGCAGAGTTACTCGCTAAGGGTCTGCCTGCAAGCCCCGGAGCAGCTGTTGGGAGTGTTGTATTCAGTGCTGAGAAGGCTTTTCTTCTCGCTGAGAAGGGGGAAAAGGTTATTCTGGTGAGAACAGAGACAAGTCCTGATGATATTAAGGGGATGCACGCAGCAGTTGGAATCCTTACTGCGCGGGGAGGGATGACTTCTCACGCAGCTGTTGTTGCTAGGGGTATGGGTAAGTGTTGTGTTACTGGGTGCAGTGATATTAGTGTTAAAGAAGAGGAAGGTAAGTTTGTTGTTAACGGGGTTGAGATAAGAGAGGGTGACTTTATTACTCTTGACGGCTCAACAGGCGAGGTGTTTAAGGGAAAGCTTCCTGTTATTGATCCTGAGCTCAGCGGTGACTTCGGGGAATTAATGAGGTGGGCTGATAAGTATAGGCGGTTGAGAGTGAGGACTAATGCTGATAATCCGCATGATAGCAGGGTTGCTGTGGGGTTCGGAGCAGAAGGTATTGGGCTTTGCAGAACAGAGCACATGTTCTTTGAAGGCGAGAGGATAAGAGCAGTGCGTGAGATGATACTCGCAGAGGATAAGAAAGCAAGGGAGAAGGCTATTGCGAAGCTACTCCCGATGCAGAGAGCTGATTTTATAAGCGTATTCGAGGTAATGCAAGGCAGACCTGTTACTATCCGCTTACTTGACCCTCCGTTGCATGAATTCCTGCCCAGAGAAGAAGATGAAATCTTAGAGCTTGCTAAGGAGATGGGGGTGAAGCCTTCTGTGTTAAAAGAGAAGATTGAGGACTTACATGAGTTTAATCCTATGCTTGGGCATAGGGGTTGTCGTCTTGGCATAGTCTACCCTGAGATTTCTGAGATGCAAGTAAGAGCTATTTTTGAAGCAGCGGTTGAGGTTAAGAAGAGGGGTGTGGGTGTTAAGCCAGAAATAATGGTTCCACTAGTGGGTGATGTGAAGGAGTTAGAGCTTCAAAAAGAAGTTATTGTAAGAATAGCTGAGGAGGTGATGAGAAGAGCAGAGCAGAGAGTTGATTATGTTGTTGGCACAATGATAGAGGTGCCTAGAGCAGCTCTTACTGCTGATGAGGTTGCTAAGCAAGCAGAGTTCTTTAGTTTTGGAACTAATGACTTGACTCAGATGACCTTGGGTCTTAGCAGGGATGATGCTGGAAAATTCTTACCCGAGTATGTTAAGCTCGGTATTTATCCTCAGGATCCTTTCCAAGTAATTGATCAGAGAGGTGTGGGTTACTTAATGCGCATATGTGTTGAGAAGGCAAGAAAGGTTAAGCCAGGATTAAAGATTGGTATTTGTGGTGAGCACGGCGGAGAGCCAACTAGTGTTGAGTTCTGTGATGAGCTAGGCCTTGATTATGTGAGCTGCTCGCCTTTCAGAGTGCCGATTGCACGCCTAGCAGCTGCCCAAGCAGTGCTTAAAAGGGAGAAAAGAGAACAGTGAGAATGAAAAAATAATAAGGGAATAAAAAGAAGGGTGTGTGTTGAGGGATTAAAAAAAGAGGTGTTTTTGGAGAACAAAAAAAACTTTTTTTAGTATGCCTTTTTTTATTAATTTTCTTTTATTAAGTTTTGGGTTTTTTTATACTTTCTTTGTTATCTTCGCTTCTTTATGGCAGGATGTTTCCGCCAAGCCCTATTGGTGAGTATGTGAGGGTGCAGGTATTATTAGCGCATCTCTTACCCAGAGGCTTTGTGAGGCTGCAGGGCTCGCACTTAACACCAGCACAATCATTCATTCCTTGTTTTCTCTCTAGTTTCTCCCAGTACTCCTTGTACTCCTTGTTAATAGCGGTTTGGCATTTACAACACCCGTGTGTATAAACTACTACGCAGTCACTGTCAAAGTTGCACTTCTTAACTTCTTGTAGTGGGATCTCTTTGGAACACGCACTGATAAGAAGCAAGGAGGCGATTACGAGTAGTAAGACTAGTATTCTCATCAAGCAATTAGATAACTAGCACTTCCTATTTAAATATGTCGGTTTAGAAAGGGGCTGGGTAAAGCTAGGGGGTCAAGCTTCTAATCTAAATTATCATTGATACGTTTAAAAAAAAGCTTTTTTTTCTTCTCATACCCTGGGGGTTTAAATTTGATAATAAAGAGAATAATTCTAGGAGAGTCGGAGAATAATAAAGTGTATACTCATTTCAAAAATTTTATAAAGAGGTGTTATTTATTAGTTTTTCAGATGGCTAGGAAAAAAAGGGGGTTAAGCAGGACAAGCAGTTCTAGATTGTTTGAAAAGCAGCTCAGCGAGTTATCTGACCAGGAGTTAAAAGAATTATTATTAATCAATATGTACAAGTTAGCTCTGGTAAGGGCTCAGTTAGAAGCAATAACTAGCATTCTTATAAGGAACAAACTCACCACTTTTGAAGAAGTTTGGAAGGAGACTAATAAGAACTTTAAGGACAGCATATAAAAAAGTTTTTTTTAGAATAAAAAAAATTTTTGGGGGTTCATAATTTTTATAAAGTTAATAATTAATATTTAAGGATTATATGATTATAATTCGGGTTTATGATTAAAAAAAAAGAGGTGATTCTCATGGTAAGAGTGGCTATTAATGGTTTTGGAAGAATAGGACGCATGGTATTCAGAGCAGGGCATGCTAATCCTAATATTGAATGGGTTGCTTTTAATGACTTAACAGACACAAAAACCCTTGCTAATCTTCTAATACATGACTCTGTTCATGGGAGGTTCCAAGGAGAAGTAAGTTATACTGATAACTCCTTAGTTGTTAATGGTACTGAGATAAAGGTGTTTGCAGAAAAAGATCCTGAAAAGCTACCTTGGAAAGAGCTTGGTGTTGACTTGGTTGTGGAGAGCACTGGCTTCTTCAGAACAAAGGAGTTGGCAGGTAAACACTTAAGAGCAGGTGCGAGGAAGGTAGTAATAAGTGCTCCTGCAAAAGGAGAGGAGCGTGTTAAGACTTTTGTACTAGGCGTTAATGAGCATGAGTATAACAAGGAGGAAGATGTTATTATTAGTAATGCGAGCTGCACAACGAATTGTCTTGCTCCCATGGTGAAAGTCTTGAATGATAATTTCAGGATAAAAAGGGGTTTTATGACAACAATTCATGCTTATACCGGGGATCAGAGACTAGTGGATGCTCCTCACAAGGATTTAAGAAGAGGCAGACACGCTGCTATTAACATGGTGCCTACGACTACAGGAGCAGCAAAAGCTGTGACCGAGGTGATTCCTGAGCTTAAAGGAAAACTTGATGGGATAGCGATAAGAGTGCCTGTTCCTAATGGCTCAGTCACGGATTTTGTATGCGAAGTAGAGAAAGCAGTTACTCGGCAGGAGGTTAACGAGTTGTTCAGAAGCGTATCTAAGCACCACTTAAAAGGTATTCTTGAGTACTCAGAGGATCCGCTTGTATCTACGGACATCATTGGTAATCCTCACTCCTGCATCTTTGACTCGCAACTTACCAACGTGCTTGAAGGTAATTTTATCAAAGTAGTTGGGTGGTATGATAATGAGTGGGGTTATAGTTGTAGGATGATTGATTTGATAAATAAAATGTTCTGAACCTTCTGAATAGTTCTTTTCGTAGTAAAGAAGAGAGGGTTTTTGTGAGTGTCTTTATGGAAGACGAGTTCTTAGGAGAGTAAGAAGACCTTTAGAACACATGGTGTTTTTGTTTTTTTTATTATGAAGACTCTTTTTTTGTTCTTTGTTCATGTAGGGGGTGCTGTGCTCAATACTTGGCTTTTTTTTTGGGAGTTGGTTTTTTCATGCTTTTTTTTTAATAAATTATTTATACGAGGAGGAGTTATTTGGTGTTTATTATGCCTTTGAGAAAGCATAGGCCTAAGCCTTTGAAGCAGCGTCGAGTGGCTCTTGAGAGGATTGAGGTTTTGTTCAGGGAGGCTGATAAGGCTTTTAAGCATAGTCCTGCGCTTAGTAATAGGTATGTTGGGTTGGCTCGTAGGATTGCTATGAAGTATAAGGTAAGGATTAGGCCTGTTCTTAAGAGGAGGTTTTGTAAGCATTGTTATAGTTATCTTAAGCCAGGGGTTAATTGTAGGGTGAGGTTGGGTGAGAAGCAAGTGGTGTATTTTTGTTTTAGTTGCAGGCGTTTTATGAGGTTCCCTTATAAAAACAAAAAAAGCGGTTTAACTACTTCTAAGTGATTACATAACCGAAAGATTTATAAATAGAAATAACTATTAGCACAACACGCATAGAAATTCAGAACTTACAAAAAACCATTTATGAAAAAAACACCGCACTAAGAAAAAAAATAGGAGTGTGTGGTGAGGGGAGGCGTGAAAAATGGAATTAGACGAGATGATCATATTACAAAAAGAGAAACTCCAAGCAGAAATAAATAATTTCCTGAACATGATTAAATAAGAAGGAGGTACGGCAACATGAGAAGAATAAGTAAACCCGGTCTCACAGCAATAATACTAGCCTCCTGGGTTATGCAAGGCTCATATCTAATAAGCTTTCTTCCTCAGCATGGTTCTTATTCTCAACCACAAAGAATGGTTGTAGAGGAAGTGATAAGCAAGAAGCAGGAGAAGGTAGCTAAGCAGAGCCAGCGACAAGCACAGCAACAACCAACCCAAATATTACGCGAAGAATCAGCTCGTTACTTCCCCCTCAGGCACAAGGGGGAATGGTATCTCATCCCTATAGACCGTGTTTACAAGAAAACAATTAAAGCAGGCGAGAGTGTTGCTTTGTGGTGGTGGAGAGAGGGAAAGGAAAGCAAAGACATTGACCTTGCCAAGCTCATATTCCTAGCTGTTAATGAAAAAAAATATTATCCTCAGAACTTTTCTGCTGATAGGATAAGCGAATACGATATCAGGTTAATAAAAGGCGAACAAGCCAATTTCGTGGACTTAAACAAAGACGGCAGAATCTTAGGTGAACGAGGAGAACCACTCTCACAAAGAGCTGTGCTTGATATACTAGCATTAAAGAATAATAAGGGTGAGCTATGTGTTAAGTGAATTAGAAGACCAGGAGCTTATTGAACAACTACGCCGAGAAGAAGAAGAGGATTTTAAGAGTCTTATTAATAAGAAGAAGATTAGTAAGTGGGAGATGGATAAGGCTTTCCTCGGAGAAGCTTAACAAAACCCTTTTTTTATTAACTTCCTCTCCCATTAATCACCCTTTTTTTGGCAAAACAATTAAAAATACTTCTTTATTCTTATGCTTAGATGAAGGAAATAGCTAGAGGAGCAGAAGCAGTTCTGTACGAACACAAGGGAATGATTATTAAGCGAAGATTAAGGAAGAATTATAGGATTAAAGAATTAGATGAAGAGCTCAGAAAACAGAGGACAAGAAGAGAGGCTAGTCTCTTATTAAAAACACCTATTCCGCATCCCAGACTGATAAGAACGGATTACAAAGAAGAAATAGTGATGGAGAGAGTAATAGGTGAGAAGGTAAGAGACATACTTGATGAGAAGCCAGAACTAGCAAGGCAAATAGGGTGTTTGGTTGCGGAGCTACATAACCATAACATTATTCATGGTGATTTAACCACAAGCAACATGATTCTGAACAAAGAAAAAAATGTTGTTTTCATTGATTTTGGACTAAGCTTTCACTCCCATAAAATAGAGGATAAAGCAGTGGATATTCACTTATTCAAACAAGCTCTTGATAGCAAGCACCACAAAGTTTATGATGCGGCATTAAAAGAATTCCTTGAAGGGTATAAAAAGGCTAATAATTACGAGGAGATTATTAAGAGGCTTGAAATGGTTGAGCTTCGAGGCAGGTATAAGAAGGGATAGGAGAGAATGAAGAAAGTCGTTTTATTAAGAATCTTAAGAGGATTATTAAGAGTAACCTCTCATACGACCTTCCTATTATTATTCTTATTAACATTTATTAGCTTTGCAAGTGCAAAAACTCATCATATCACTCTCCTCACAATCGGAGAAATCGGAGGCGACACTGTTGGAGGCACAGCAGATGCTTTTCTTGAAATTAAGCATGGAAGAGGCAGAATTTTTCTGGACTCGTTCCCGTTAAGCAAGATTGATACTCAGATAAGCACGAGGTATGCTAATGAGATTGCATGTGATTATCTTGACATGGACTGCTCAGCATACGACTTTTTTTACACTATTAGGGCGGGTTCCACTATTGTCGGCGGACCAAGTGCAAGTGCTCCTCTAACTATTCTTACCATTGCTGCACTTAAGAACCTTGAGCTACGGAATGATACTGTGATGACAGGAACCATTAATTCAGGGGGGAGTATTGGACCTGTGGGGGGTGTTGTGAAAAAAGCTTTAGCAGCTGAAAAAGCAGGTTTTAAGAGAGTGCTAATACCCATGTTCACGATCAGCCTTGAACAAAGACTTGTTGGGAGTGATGAGATTAATATTAATGCTACTAATAACACTAATAATACTAGTCCTAATATTACTCGTATCATTAATAATGGGTCGGGGGATACAGCTAGGAATAACACTGTTAATGATAGTATTAAAGATATAACCGAGGAAGAGCTTGGTATTGAAGAAGCTAATCTCAGCATTGAGGTAATAAAGGTTAGTAACATCGAGGAAGCCTTAGCTTATTTCACAGACATACCTGTTCGGTCTGTTCAACGCAGCTTAGAAGTACCCCCGGAGTACACCTCTACTATGAGGGAAGTGGCGAGTAAGCTGTGTAAGCGTGCCTTGGACTTGTATAATAGAACACGGCTTGTTAAGGACGAGGACATTAACAAGTCAGAAGAATATATTAGTAATATTAAGAAGGGTTTTGAGCACAGTAATTATTACTCTGCTGCGAGTTACTGTTTCAGTCTGGGAGTGCTGGCAAGAAAGGCTAATCTCAAGGAGTTAGAGGAGAAGAATCCTTCAAGAATTAGAGAACTCTACAACGTGCTATGGAAGGCTATTAACGAGTTTGACCACAACCTGGAGAGGATTAATCTTACCAGTCTGGCACAATTAGAGACGTACATAATTGTTAAGGAGAGATTATTCGAAGCAAAAGACAGCCTGGTAAGAATCGCTAATAATATCACAGCTGATGAGCTAGCTTATGCTATTGAGCGTTACTACAGCGCTGTTTACTGGTCAGACTTCTTTAGGATTAAAGGGAAAAGAGTGGAACTGGACGCCGAGTACTTACAAGAAGCTTGTTATAAGAAGTTATCAGAAGCCGAGGAAAGGCTTAATTATGCCAGCCTGTACGTCCCTCCTGCTCTTCAGAACTCAAGGAATACTATTAAACAAGCCTATGCCTTCGCGTTAGAAGAGAATTATAAGATGTGCTTGTTTAAAGCTAGTTTTGCAAAAGCAGAGTCTAACCTCCTCTTATCAACGATTGCTGTGGGGAAAAACCAATTAGACGAGCTTACCGAGGAGAAGCTCAAGGCTGTTGAGAAAGTGATTCTGAAAGAGCAGTCAAGAGGAGGATTCCCAATTCTCGGGTACAGTTATTATGAGTACGCTACTTCTCTTAAGGAGAACAATGATGTTGTCTCCGGCCTCGTCTTTGCAGAGTACGCACTGGAATTAAGCAATATAGAGATTTATTTTCCTAAGAAAAGTTTTTTTCCTAAGATAAGTCTTATACTGCTGAGAATTAATTATCCTATTATCATGTTGTTTGCATCCGCTTTTATTCTCGGATTAGCTACCGGAATCTTCCTTACATCAAGGATTACACGTAAAAAAACAGAGAGAAGGAAAAAGCAACAGAAGCAACAAAGGAAGAAAACCAAAAAGAAGAAGAGATAAAAAAATAAAAGATAATAAAAAGCAGGGATACACTCTTAATCCTTTACTTAAGACCTCTAATAATGATTTGTTCTCTCTCAGGACCGTTTGATAACATAACCACTCTTCCACCTGTAAACTTCTCAAAATAATCAATGCTTTCTCTTAGAGCAGATGGTAATTCATCAAACTTAATTATTCCTCTTATATCAGAATACCCTTTAAAGGATTTTAGTCTCGGCTCTACCATTCTTAAGAAACAGTCCTGCCTGTTAAACTGTGTATGAATCTTTCCCTTAACCATATACCCGTCGCATATACTGAATTCATCGCATCCTGCGAGGGCATCAAGTTTTGTGAGAATAAACAAAGGACCATTAATCCTCGCTGCGTATCTTGCTGCAACCCCATCAGTCCACCCGGTCCTCCTCGGTCTGCTAGTGGTTGCTCCGTACTCATTAGCAGCTAGCCTTACACCCACACCTTTGATAAAAGGATCAGGCTTATTTATCAATCTAACAACATCATCTCTATGAGCCTTTATATAATCATAAACTTCGAACTTGGCTTGTAAGAGTTCGTCTTCTTTCTTCTCTGCCCTGAGCTTTCTTATATTATCTATGTCAAGAGGCATGCCAAGGTATTCCTTCACCTCATAGAATATGTCGTGTTTAAGGCCTTCAGCACAGTACTCCTCAGACTTCTTACCTCCTAGTTCTGTTGGAAAAGCACCCGCCCCTACTCTTGTCATCATCGGGTACTTCACTAGACCAAGAACTATATCAACAAGTTTTGCGGATAGACCTGCACCCGAAGAGGTCCCGTTTATAGAGCAATCAGAAGAAGTGACGTATGGATAAGTACCGTGGTTTTTGCTTAGTAATAATCCTTGGGCTCCTTCTAACTGTATTTTCTTACCTTGCCTTAACAAAGTCTCTATTTCTGCATCAGTATTCGTTACAAAGTTCTTAATCCTATTAATATACGGCTGTAGCGTTTCTATTATTTCCTCTACATTTATTTTCTGGTCTGAGTAGTATGGTTTTATATTCGTAATCTTCCTCACAAGCAAGTCCTTATCAAATAAATCATTTACTGTGACCCCTCTCCTCGCAGTTCTATCAGTATAGCACGGACCAATCCCCCGACCTGTTGTCCCAATCCTCCCCTCTTTCTGCGTGGCTTGCTTTTTATCCTCTACTTTATGGTAAGGCATAATAATATGAGCATCCTGGCTTATCATAAGATTATTATAAGGCCTCCCTACCTTATCCATCCAATCCAGTTCTTTACACAACGCCTCAAGATCAATAACCATCCCGCTTCCAAGAATACTAATCTTCTCTGGTCTTTCTTTCTCATAAACAACCCCTATTGGCAATAAGTGGAATATTACTTCCTTACCTTCAATGTAGAAGCTATGACCTGCGTTATGCCCGCCTGTGCATCGTATATCAACATCAGACCAGTAAGCTGCGATTAAGTCAGCAATTTTACCTTTACCTGAATCCCCCCATTGGTTACATATTGTTGCAATAACCTGGGCATCTCCTAGAAGATTATTTATCCTTCCTTCTAAGGACATCATTATCACCTTCCCACTTTCCTACCACCTTCCTCCAGTGCCGGGGTAGTTAGGTGCTTCTTCTGTTATTAGGACGCTGTGAGGATGGGATTCTCTTCGCCCTGCAGGGGATATCCTGTAAAACCTGGCTTTTTCTCTGAGCTCTTTAATAGTAGCTGCACCCACATAACCCATCCCGCTTCTTAAACCCCCGATATACTGTGCTAGAACTTTATGTAATCCTCCTTTGTAAGGTACAAGAGAGGTTACTCCTTCAGGGACAAGGTCTTCTGTTTTCTCGTTTTGGCGATACCTATCTCTTGAGGCTTTGCTTTCCTTCATTGCTTCTAATGAGCCCATACCCCTGTATTTTTTCCATGAACGTCCTTCTTTGAAAACAATTTCTCCTGGAGCTTCGTCTGTTCCTGCAAGCATGCTCCCCAGAGTAACTGAGTGTGCCCCTGCAGCTATTGCAATTGTGATGTCTCCGGAGTATTCAAGACCTCCATCCGCATTTATAGGAACCCCGTACTTATCCCCGACTTTTGAACAGTTATAAACAGCGGTTACCTGGGGTGTTCCTGTTCCGGCTATAATCCTTGTAGTACAAATAGCTCCTGGGCCTTGGCCTACCCGAATACCATCCGCACCTGCTTTTATTAATCTCTCTGCTGCTTCAGCTTCAGAAATATTTCCTACAACAACATCAATGGAGGAGTGAGTTCTTTTAATTTCTTTTATGTAAGGAATAACTCTTTTTAATGCTTCGTGAACACTTCTTGTATCTGCATGGGCAGTGTCAATTACAATTACATCGACGTGTTCTTCTATAAGTTTTTCTAATCGTAAAAGCTCTTCTTCACCAACACCAATCGCTGCCCCAACTATTAGGCGTCCCTCTGAGTCAAGGTTATATTGCTTAGTGTTCCCTGCTTTTATGTTCTTTATATCTTTAAAAGAATAAAGACCTATTAGTTTCCCATTATTATCAATCACAGGCAGGTGTTTCTTCTTAAAGGCCTTCATTTTCTCATACGCTTTTTCAAAGCTTGTGCCTTCTGGTATTGTTATTAAGTCTTTAAGAGGAGTCATTATTTCTTTGGCTTTCATGGTTAAGTCGTCACAAAAGGTAAAATCATTCCCTGTGAGTAGACCGAGTAGGACCTTGTTTTCATTTACTACAGGGAAACTGTCAAACTGGTAGTCCTTCTTCTTTTTTCTTTCAAGAATTTCATTAATGGTGTCGTGTTCATGAACACATATTGGTTTCTTTATTAAGCCGGTTTTCCCATTAAGATGGTGTTTAACCCTTCCAACATGATAAGCCTGCACTTCTGGGGGTAATCCTCTGTGGATTATTCCTAAGCCTCCGTGTTTGGCAATCTCTATGGCTAGTCTGTACTCTGTTACTGTGTCCATGGCTGCGCTTACTATGGGAATCTTTAAAGGAGTGTTTCTTGAGAATTTTGATTCCAGGTTTACCTCGTGAGGCATTACCTCGGAATAGTCTGTTCTTAATCTGACATCGTTGAAGGTGAGGGCTAAACCTAGTTGTTCCATTTTTCTGAAGAATTCGTCTTTAGGTAAGCTTCTTCTCTTGAACATTTTTTTATATTATACTCTTTTTTAATTCTTTGTATCTCTTTTAGTTTTAGACAAGGCGTATGGGTTTATAGGTTTAGAGAAAACCCAAAGAAGACCTCAGAGTGAGGTCTTCCCGGGAAAAAGAGGTGAGTTTAAAGTTTAGCATGGATTTTTTGCTCTTTTTTTGGACTAAAAACCACCCTTCTTTTTTCTTCACTTTGGAATGGATAAACTCATATATAAATTTTTCGTTTGATAACCATTACGAAATAGTGACAAAAAACAAGTGATTTTTCCGAAAAACAAACCTCACACTTTATTAACAAGTAATCCAGCAACCCAAAAAAATATGAAGAAAACACGCAAACCCCCTAACATAACACTAACAACAAGATTAATATTAATTAGTATAATCTGCGTAGCACTAACAACATGTAAAACAGAAGTAACACCCAGAGAAAACGGTACGATACAAGTATGCTTCACCTCTCAACACAACTGCACTCAAACCCTCATAAACCTAATCCGAAATACACACACAATCAAAGCCGCCCTCTACGACCTCAGCCAAGAAGAAATAATCAGCGTACTAGAAGAGAAACACGCAGACATACTCATAGATAAAAACAATTACCTCGGTATAGGCAAGAAGATAAGAAGCAAAGGCTTAATGCATAACAAGTTCTGGATACTAGACAACCACATAATAACAGGTTCTCTAAACCCAACACCCAACGGTTTTAACAAGAACGATAATAATATGATAATCATAAACTCCAAGTACTTAAAAAAGAATTACGAAGAAGAATTTGAAGAAATAAAAAACAACAAAGAAGACAGACCAACAAAATACAAGAAGATAATATTAAGCGGCAGCCAGATAAACAATTACTTCTGCCCGGATGATGGCTGCGAGGATGCTATTCTTACTACTCTAAGAAGAGTGAATCATAGTATTTACTTCATGACATTCAGCTTCACCTCAAACAGAATAGGAGACTACTTAATAAGCATGAAAAACGAACTTGATATTAGAGGGGTGTTTGAGGAGCGCCAAGTAAAGAGCCAAAAACAATACACAGAATACTATAAGATGATAGATAATAATATGAATGTAAGACTTGATGGTAATAAGAACAACATGCACCACAAAGTCTTCATAATAGACAACAACACAGTAATCACAGGCAGCTACAACCCAACAGCATCCGGCGATAAGAGGAATGACGAGAACATCCTAATCATACACGACCCGAGAATCGCAAAGGAATACTTGGAAGAATTTGAGAGGGTCTGGGGCTTAGCAAAGACCCAGCTCCTTACTAGCCAGCACAAACATGGCATGACTCCAGCAGAGCGGACTAACTGATTTCTGGATATTATTATCAAACAACTGCTCAGGAATATATTTATCCGCTCTTTCAAGCACAGCATTGTAGTACTCAAGAGCTTTTCCTTTATCACCTAGTCTTGCATAATAGATGCTGATCCAGAAGTTCAGCAAAGGCCAGCTACCCGCGCCTCTCCTAAAATCAACACCCTCCTTCCTAAAGCCATCATAGTCATCATAAGCACAGCGATAAACCAGCTTGTTCCTCACAAGATTATCCTCGATGTTCCTAATAGTTTTCACCATTCTCTCATCATCTGGTTTTATAATCTTAAAAGGCTCAACCAATCCCAGAACAGAAGCATCAGGTGTGTGGTCAGAGATCCTTCCGTACCGCCTCAAGAAATAGCCGTTCTCCGCACTATAAGAATCCATAATCCTCTTTTTCATTTCTACGCTGGTCTTCAACCATTTCTTATTAGGAATAATCGTGTCTGCTAATCTTAAACCATGAGCACACGCTGCTAATGAATAAGTATGAGTATCCTCTGCTTCCTCACATGTAAAGTGCTCTTCCCATAAATCCTGGGTTATATTTGTGAAGGTGCTGCCATTCCATACTTCGCAAATGCCATCAGCAAGAGTGGTTATCAATTCCTTGTACTTCATGGCTTTTTTCAAATCATTTTTATAATGCTCATGGATTGCCCAGAGCACAGACCCGTTATTATCAGGCTGGAAACCCAGCCACCTCTTAGGACCATTAACATAATAGTTCTGAAACAATAACTTGCTCTTCCTAAAGCCTTCTGCCCTGTTCCAAACCCAGTCAAAAAAAGGTTCTTGTATGTTACTAATCCCAATCATATCAGCTGCTACACAGATAAAAGCAGCATCCCTTGGCCACACATACCTGTAATCCTGGACACAGCTCGGGTAGTATTCCTTATCAGAATTAGCAGCAACAATAGCGCCGTTCTCCAAGCAACAATCAAGGAATACCTCCTTGCTTGACTCCAATAACAATCTGGTTCTGGGATTCATCTTAGTCAAAAAAAACCTTCAATCAGTAATACTTAACTCATACTCCTGTCTTCCAAGTCCAAGCATTTCTGCTTCTCTTACTTGCAAGTAGGGATCGTGATGATGCACTTCTTTAAAAACATTCCTGCATTCCTGTTTGTTAACCAAGTCAATGCTCGCCTTATCAACAGCCACAACATCACCGCCCAGCAGAACACCAACATCCCTTGCTATTGGCTTGCCCGGGTCTTTGAAACAATCACAATTCTTGGTTATCATCCTAGCATCATTAACATAATACACAGGCTTATTGTAAAGGGCTTTTAGAACAGCACTAGCAGCTTCTGCCATCAAGGTATCAAAAGTCAGAGTGGTGGTTATTACCTTACTAGGACAGTTATAAACACAGTTAGTGCAACCCCAACAAGCACTGACATCAATAACCGCTTTTTCTCTTATCTTAATAGCGCCTGCAGGGCAAACAGTTTCACAAATACCACAACCAGTGCATCCCTGACTCACCTCCGGAACTCCTAGGCTGTGCTGATCTGCTTTTGACCTCGGAGATACACAGCCCATTGCAAGGTTCTTAATAGCACCACCAGCACCACTACAGCCATGACCCTTGAAGTGTGTAAGTACAAGAAGAGCATCTGCTTGGGCAAGGTCTCTTGAAACCTCCACATTCATATGCTTAGTCTTCACCACAACATAATCGTCTGAGATAAGCACCGGGCATCCCATATTAGTCATAGTAAAGCCATGCTTTGAGGCTGTGTTTTCATAAGACTGTTTTGTATGCCTAGAACCATAATACTTTACCGGAGTGTCAAAAAGGAAAGGCTTACAACCAAGGTTGTTCAGAAGCTTTATTGTCCGCTTCGCAAGGCTAGGACTAAACATGCCTTTCTCCTCACCCATATGAAGCTTAACAGCAACAACCATCCCATTCTCAAACTTATACGCTAGTTCTCTTCCTAGCACTTCCTCGTACTTGTTTGAATCCGCATTTCTAACATAATACACTTTGTTCATTCTCTACTAAGCCTGCCTTTCACAGCACCCCAGATTAATGGTAGTGCTATTGTCACATCACAGATGACATCTGTGAATCTTGCTCTTTCCCTGAGCTTCCCCCAACTAATGCCTTCTCGTAGCTCTGCACCACTACTACCTCCTGGTTCAGGTCTATCCATTGTTATTTGAACACCATAACTGGCTCCTTGGCTGAACTGCAAGGCCTGCTGTATGTAATTCTTAGGTACTCCTCCGCCAAGGTAGATGAACCCTGACTTCTTAGAAGACCAAGCAATATCAAGCATGTCTTTCAAGTCCTCAAAAGCCTGTACATCAACTTCTCTGTTCCGTGCAAGATGACCCCATACCATTAAGCCAATCCCTGAATCAGCAATAGCAGGACAGAACAATTTAATCTTTTTTTCATAGCAGGTTCTTAGAATCGAAGGTTCTTTTCTTGGCACAAGGGCTCCGAGCTTGAAAAGAAAATCCTTAATACTAAGCCTCTTCTTAAATAATTTACTAAAATGCTTTGCAAAGAACTCTTCTAAACCCTCATAAACCTCGTTATGCATAAAAGAATCATACATCCTGTCAATGCCTTTTTTGTGAAGAACAGCGTCATCAACACGGGCTGTGCCTTGATAATGAGAATAACCAAGAGCCTCCACTAAGTCATGCGTCAGGATTGCTCCTGTTGTTACAAAAACCTTTATCCTACCAGTGCTGAGCATATCTATCAATATGTTCTTCATGCCGCCAGGTACAAGAGCACCAGCAGCTCCGAGGAAGACTGTGCAGTCCTTGTCCTTAAACATATCAGTAATTATGCTCGCAGCTCGCGCTATCATGCCGCCACCCATCACGCCTGCTCCGCCCATTCCGCGGACAAGTTCATCCACAGAGATATCCTTATTTATCCGTAGCTGCTCTACTTTTTCCAATCCCAAAAATTTATTCTTCTTCACCTTAACCTTATTCCTCTTAGCCTGATTCTTCATACAAGAAAAAAAAAGGATTAATCAAGGATTTATAAAAATTATTATCCGCATTCATTATTGCGCTTGAAACAGCAACCTTTAAAAAGTCTTTATTCTTCCTTTACAAAAATAAGAACTTTGTTGAGGTGCTTTAATATGACCGTGATCGGATTCAGTTTTACCAAGATGCTTGTTGAGAAGAAAAACCCTGTTAAGGGCAAGGTTAATATAAATAATAATGTAGGTATTAAGAATCTTGAGGAGACCAAGCTTAATATTAATACTAAACGTAAGGCTTTAAAGCTTGAGTTTGAATTCAGCTCCACGTATGAACCGAATATTGGCAAAATCTTATTAACCGGAGAAGTAATTTATCTTATAGACAAAGATAAAGCTGCTGAGGCAGTTAAGAACTGGAAGAAGAACAAAAAGTTAGAAAAGGATATGCTCACCACTGTGCTTAATAATGTGCTTGCAAAGTGTAATGTGCAAGCTTTAATCCTAAGCAAAGATATGAACCTGCCTCCCCCCATCCCCTTACCCAAAGTAGGTGAAAAGCCAAGGAAGTGAGGAATCCCCGATAAGGCTGGGATGAGTCGCGATAAAAAACCTGTTCTTTTGGTTAAGCGGAGTATTCATATTAAAAATTTTTTTAGATTAAATCTTCCAAAGAAATAAAAAGATTTTTTTGTGTTTAATGTTTTTTAATCCAAAACTATATAAATACTGCTATACTTCACTGAGAATAAAAAAATGCCTAAGAGTATAAGATTAAAGGTTGCTGAAGCAATCCAGGAAGACGTGAATAAAGGTATTGTTAGAATAGATACTAGTTTCTTGAAACAAATTGATGTGAGACCAGGAAGTATTGTTGAGATTAAAGGAGAGAGAACAACAGTGGGTATTGCTGATAGAGCACTCCCGGGCGATATGGGTTTAAATATTATCAGAACAGATCCTCTTATCAGAAGAAATGCTAAGACGAGTATTGGTGAATTCGTCACTGTTAGGAAAGCTGATGTTAAGGAGGCAAAGAGCGTAACTATTGCTCCTGCTAGGGAAGGATTAATGATAAGAGCTAATCCAGCGGTCTTCAAGCAGGGCTTGCTCGGCAGAGCTGTTGTCAAAGGCGACCTAGTATCTCTCGGAGGCACTCGGAGAAGAAGGAGTACTATGATGGGTCATCCTTTCTTTGATGAAATGTTCAGCATGCTTAATGAAACCACTCTTGGCTTTGGATTAGGAGAATTAAAATTCGTTGTTGTGAACTGTGAACCAAAACAAGCAGTGCTCATAACAGAGAACACCGAAGTGATTGTTAATCCAAAAGCAGTGGAGGTAGCAGAAGAGAAAGCTATTGATGTTACTTATGAAGATATTGGTGGCTTAGACAATGAACTCAAAAAAGTCAGGGAGATGATAGAGCTACCTTTAAAACACCCAGAGATTTTTGAAAGGCTTGGAATAGAGGCTCCTAAAGGCGTATTGCTTCATGGCCCTCCAGGAACCGGGAAGACATTACTTGCAAAAGCAGTTGCTAATGAGACTAATGCTAACTTCCTTCTTATTAACGGCCCGGAGATTATGAGTAAGTATTACGGACAATCAGAGGAGAATCTTAGGAAGAAGTTTGAAGAAGCAGAGAAAAACGCTCCTTCCATTATCTTCATCGATGAGATTGATGCTATTGCTTCTAAGAGAGAGGAAAGCAGAGGAGAAGTTGAGAGGAGAGTGGTAGCACAGTTATTAGCATTAATGGATGGTTTGCAAGCCAGAGGGAAAGTAATAGTAATAGCAGCTACTAATATTCCTAACGTACTCGACCCTGCTCTAAGAAGACCCGGAAGGTTTGACAGGGAGATAGAGATCGGTGTTCCTAATGAGCAGGGCAGACTCGCCATACTAAAGATTCATACAAGGAACATGCCCTTGGATAAGAGTGTGAGCCTAGAAAAGCTAGCTCAGATAACTCATGGCTTTGTAGGAGCTGATCTTGCATCTCTAGCTAAAGAAGCAGCAATGACAGTGCTCAGACGAGTCCTAGGTGATACCCAGCTAAAAGAAGGAGAGCCAATACCTCAAGAGATACTTGAGAAGCTCGTCCTTACCCAGCAGGATTTCAAAGAAGCATTAAAAGTGGTAAGGCCGAGTGCTCTTAGAGAAGTCCTCATAGAAATCCCTAATGTTAAGTGGGAGGATATTGGGGGTTTACAAAGTGTTAAGCAGGAATTAATAGAAGCTGTTGAATGGCCTCTTAAGCACAAAGCAGACTTCAAGAGGCTCGGGGTGAAGCCTCCTAAAGGCGTATTGCTGTACGGCGCTCCTGGTACTGGGAAGACATTACTTGCAAAAGCAGTTGCTAATGAGTCAGAAGCTAATTTTATTCTTGTAAAAGGGCCTGAGCTTCTAAGTAAATGGGTTGGTGAGAGCGAGAAGGCTGTGAGAAAAGTGTTTGAGAAAGCAAGGCAGACCAGTCCGACAATCATATTCTTTGATGAGATTGACGCCCTAGCGCCCAGACGAGGGTCTGGGGGAGAGGACCATCATGTCACTGAGAGAGTAGTTAACCAATTACTCACAGAGATAGACGGACTACAGGAGTTAAGCGATATCGTTATTATCGGAGCCACTAACAGGCCGGACATTCTGGACACTTCTTTGTTAAGACCAGGAAGGTTTGATAGGATCATACTCACACCTGTTCCTGATAAGAAGAGCAGAGAAGAGATTTTCAAGGTGCATACAAAGGGTATGCCTCTTGATAAGGATGTGAACCTAAAAGAGTTGGTTGAGAAAACAGAGGGTTATGTCGGTGCTGATATTGAGAGTGTATGCAGAGAAGCAGCTATTTTTGCATTAAGGGAGGATATGAAGGCTAAGACTGTTAAGATGAAGCACTTTGAAAAAGCTCTTGAAAAAGTAAAACCATCAGCAACTAAGGATGTAGCAGAGGCTTACAAGGAGTTAGAGAAGAGTTTCAGAGCAGCTCGTGGTAAGGAGATGAAAAGGGATATGCCTAGCTACCTGGGTTAAAAGCTGTGCTTAAGGCTTCTCTGATTCTTGTTTTGTATATTATTTACTTTAAAATTCTTGATATTCTTAATTTTAATTTTTTAATCCTTACTTAATATATGATTTTGTTTTTTTCTAGAACGTTTCTTTTAATAAGAACCGTTTGGTGAAACCAAAAAATTTAAATATAATAAGAATAACTTATATAACTTAAAAAAATTATAGAAAATTTTCTTAATAAGAACAGCCCGGTAAAACCAAAAAATTTAAATATAATAAGAATAACTTATATAACTTAAAAATATTATAAAGAGAATGCTTACCCAAAAAGAAATCAAAGTTCTAGAACTAAGAAAAAAAGGCTTAACCCAAATAGAAGTAAGCAAAAAACTAGGCATAAGCCAAGCAGCGGTTTCTCACTTCGAAACAAACGCCCTCAAAAAAATAAGAGAAGCAAAAAAAATCCTCCAAATAGCTCGTAAACTAAGAATAAAATGAGAATAGAAGAAAAAATAAAAGAACTGGAAGAAAGAAAAAAAGAGATAATCAAATACCATAACAAGCTAGACGAACAACTAAGAACAAACAAGATGAGCAGACAAAAACACACAGCCCTACTCAGAAAAACCTACGGAAACAAAAACAAAGAACAACTCATCCAAGAAATACACCAAGAAATACACCGCCTAAAAGAACAATCCAAACAACACAAAAAAACCAGAACTCACCTAAGCACAGCAGCAATAATCCTAATAATACTCGCACTAACCACCACACTAACACAAACACCAACAACACCCACAGGCTACACAATAAACACAAACACCAACACCACACAAACCAAAAACATAACAAAAAACATAACCATAAACCAAACCATAACAAAAAACACCAACATAACCATAAACCACACCAACATAACCAGCATAAAAATAAGCGGAAAAATAACAGGCACAGCCACCATAAAACTAAAAACAAACAACACAGAATACCTAGTAGCAAACATAACCAGCACAACACAAACAAAACAAACAAACAACAACACAAACCAAACAACAAACCAAAACTACACACTAACCACAAACAAAAAAGAATACGCCCTAGGAGAAACAGTACACATACAAATAAAACCAGAAACACAAAACAAATCACTATACATCACACACAAAAACACCACCAAAAAAATAGAAAACAACACATACACCACAACACAACCCGGAGAACACAAAATAACAGCACTAATAACACTACCAAACAACATCCTCAGACTAGAAACCAACATCACAACCACCAACCAAACAACAAACACCACAACCAACACCACACAAAACAAAACAACTAAAGAAACCACAAACCAAACCACAAATAAGACCACTAATAAAAACATAAACCAAACAAAAATTTACGAATTCTCAGACCTCTGCACACAAACATGCCAAATACCACCCACAAACCAACCCACACTAACCATACAACCAGAACC
>Ga0190334_1000198_pt1 | contig 31561 bp, 20 predicted proteins | sample 48720478_MG_FD_161270 | JGI IMG/M metagenome (GOLD analysis project Ga0190334, IMG submission 161270) | Hydrothermal vent sediment bacterial communities from Southern Trench, Guaymas Basin, Mexico - 4872-04-7-8_MG | ecosystem: Environmental > Aquatic > Marine > Hydrothermal vents > Sediment ... | reverse complement strand
CCAGTTTTATAGCCATTTCTGGAAAATATTTCAGCCATAGTCACTTCATCTTTGGGTAAAATTGATCGACCCATGATTGTATGCCAGACCCCTGCTCGACTTGAATATCGCCCGGTAAGAAGAGAGGCCCGGGTCGGAGAGCAAGTGGGATCGACATGAAAATTGGTCAGGCGGGCTGATTGATGATAGAGATGATCAATATTGGGTGTTTTTACTACTGGGTTGCCGTGACAAGATAAGTCTCCGTACCCCAGATCATCAACCAGGATTAGGATTACATTGGGGCGTTTCTTTTTGTTTACGTTACTTACCAATGGATTCCCTAAAAAATCGATGAAAGCTCCAGTGGCCATGGCACTGCCCGCAATTTTAATAAAATCTCTTCTCCTTAAACCTGACATAATCTACCTCCTTTTATTTTTATTCGGGCACAACAGTAATTTTTACAGGCTTTTTGGCCTCCATCTTGAGCCAGATTACAAGATCTGTTCTTTCCGGACGGCGTACATAGCCAGCTCTATATTTGTTCCTGGTCAAAGTTTCCTGGCCACTTTTTAGCAAAAGTTTGCTTTCTCCCCAGTTTTTAATGTAAATTGCAGGGTTATATAGAGTTGCGTTTGCCGCTGGGACTAGTTCCAATGAAAGAGGCCGGACTTTTTTCACCACTTTCGAAATAACATAGGCTCTTTGGGTCATATCATATCCAGAACTTTTATACCCCTGAGAAATAACTTTCATTTCCGGAGGATTAATCCAGGATTTAGCAAGGGGAAGCAGGCTTTCTACTGGTTTGTCTGTTGCGCCATATATCCAGGCCCACCAAAAGGTATTTGCTTCTCCTTTATGAGGAGGTGGATCTGACCAGGCTAAGCAAAAATGAGATGCACGATCAGGGGCTAGGCAATATCTACCGTCAGAAGGAATTTGAGCAACCGGCCAGTGGTTCCACCAGGGAAAATGAGATATTCCGCCACGATATTCTATGCCGTAGATTCTTACTCGACAACCTGTTTCAAAGATTTCATATGGTTTGTATCTTGATTTAAAATTAATCATAAGCACGATCGGCTTTTCTTCCGGTTGATCTCCGAAGTGCAAATATTCACCTTTTTCGTTGTCAATCTTTGGTGGACCTGAATGCCAGTCATATGTTTTTGTCTTTCCTTTCAGATTCATAAGTGTTAAAGCCCTTAAATCAATCACATCCTCTGGAGTCTGGCCAGGATGACAAAGAGGAATGATATTATCGGGATGAGGATAATCGATGATTTCGTCAGCTTTTGTATGGAGAATGACTTTTCGGACTCCCACTTGATCAGGATAAAAGGTATAATACTCATCCACCCAATCTGGCCAGCCAGAAATGGGATCAACTTGGGAACGAGCCCCATTTGCCGAAACCGGGGAATACCTCCAGTGGACCACCACCCTTGCCTCTGTGTTTTCTACAATTCTCACGTGAGAAAACTGACATTGATAATCAAGCATGTGTTCCTGACAGCCATCCTGATCCGTGAAGTTTTCAATGCTTTGGTCAGCCATCCAGTACATTTTATCCATGACCCAAACTGGCGAATACCTTGTGCCACGCCAGAAAACTACTCTAACCGGAGAATTGTCAAACTGCACCACTACATCGGCATCTTTAGCTACTGGCCAGAGCCGATCCCATTCAGGATAATAGTTTAAAGTTGTATAGTAAGCACCAAATTTACCCGGACCCTCCGGTCCTGAAGGCATAATCCTCGCCGGAAGTTCTGGCTCATTCTTCGGTAACTCCGCTCGAAAAGAACTGGCTATCTCCTCCTTTGGCAGAGCTTCACCCAGTATTTTTATTTCGTCCATCATCCCATCAAAAGAGTACCAGCATGCCAGCGTGGCAAATGGTCTCACCGGATAAGCAGGCTCTCTCTTCTCCCGGTTCATACCAATACGCAGCGGTTCTTCCTTAGCCTGAAAAAACAAATACCTTCCAGCCTTTTCGCCTTCCTTTTTCCCATTGATGTATAGCTCTATTCCCGTCTGTCTTCTAAAAACAGCCGCTACGTGGACCCATTTTCTTAAGGGCAGTTTCTCCTCACTCTTGCAAATTACCCATCCTTTGTTCGTCCCCAACATAAAACCCAGATAACCTTCCGGCGAAACGCCAAAGTAAAATCCGTCCTTGGGAGAATTAACCAAAATGTCATACGGCCAGTAGTAGCTGTCAAGATTGGAATTCAGACTAATGGTATTCTCCTGAGCAATAATCGGTGCCCAGTTCCAGGGATAAGCACCCAGCGCTATCCAGGCCGTAATGGTAAAATCCGATCTTAGCTCCGGAACCTTCTCCGCCGGATGAACCAGGTAAGTCGTGTAGCCATCAAAGATGAGCGCTTTACCTTTTACTCCACTCACCACACGGTAGTTCCCACTGACTGAATCCAGAACAGCTTTCACTTCTTCCTTCGCCTTCCCTTGCTCAAGTAAATCAAAGCTCCAGTAGCTGAGCAGCTTCTCTCCAAAAGGTCCAGCGCTTAAAAAAGAAAAGACGCCTAAAAACATAATCAAAAATGCCAGGAGATATTTTCTCATTTTATTTCTTCTCCAATTTTATCCTTTTATTGTAGTAACATTTGAAAGTCAAGAAAGTTTTTTAAGCTTTGAGAAACAGATGTTGATTGCTCAAGCTTATTTGTTTTGGCCAACCCTTAGTTCATGACTTATCTCATAAAGGCGAGCTGGTTGAGTGCCCATACAGCTAGTTGAAATCATGCTCAATCAAATCGGTCGATGGCTGCCTTAGCCAGCTCGTAGCTCGTAAATTCATTCAACCAGAGAAACTTCTCTTTAAGCGTTCGCATCATCCACTCAGTCTCCGCATTCCCCTGGGATTATCATAGGTGCAGAAGATCTGTTCGATCCCTAGAATGGAGAGCTTTGCCATAAATTTGGTTAAAGTAGCCTGGCTACCAATTTCACTAATCAGCTTTAGCGGATATTTCCTTACTTCTTCTGTAAGTTCTTTCATAAGGCCTTATTCAGCGCCTGTTTCCAATTCTCTGAGTGCGACTCGAAGTATAGTATAGTTATAGTATAGTTAATTTTTGGCAAATTAATCGGCTTTAAATCTACTTGGCTTGAAAGCTCTGTTTTCGGATATGCCCCCTATTTTTTGCTTACATCACATCATTATAGAAAAATGCTTCATTTTTAAAAGCTTGGCTTATTTTTGATAAATAAAAGTTATTTTTTATAATAATTAAGATGGAGGTAAAAATGAAAATCAGGAATAAAAAGCAAAGTCTAAATCATCTAATTGTTTGTGTTTCAAGCGTAATAATCTTGAGCTTCCTTTTGATGATACCAACCGCTTTGTTATCGTTTCCTGCTGGTCAGAGAGAAAACTCAGAGAGGTGGTTGACTTTAGAAAGAATATTTGCCAGCCAGGAGTTTTAGCCAGAGAGATTTGGACCTGCCCACTGGCTTGATGATGGAAAAGGATTTTTGGACGACCAAGTCTTAAAGATGCGGTAAGGTCGGGAATGTTGGTTTTCTGTGATGGTTCAACTATCAGCGTTTCGGAGCTTCCCAGTTATGATTGGATCGCAAGGGAAATAAAGTTTTCAGAAAAAACCATCACTTGGCTGGCTTTTATTATTACCAGTGTTTCACTTACAATCCGAAATATTGGACTCGCCGAGATGGCTGTTGTTAAATGAGAATAAGGAATAACCACTTTTTCCAGGGATGGTTATGTGTAACTCATTAGAAAAGATGAACCTGAAGAAAGGAACGTTGTTAAGAGGAGACGGGTTTCAGTGACAGACGAGTTGAAGAGGCTGGAGCAAATAGATCCTTATCCTTCACTCCATAAAATGGCAGGGAAATTAAATTTATAAAAAATTAAAATAAATTTTATAAGACGGATAAAAAAGGAGGTGAATCATGACAAGAAAAAAATATTTTATACCGATTCCTGCCTGGCTTGTTTTTTTATTTGTGTTGTTTCCGTTATTGGTCAAAACCGAAGACAAAAACAGGACTGGTCAGTTGCCAAGAGGGCTTCATGGATATATCAGCTTTAGCCATGAACCCCGGCCCTCTCAACCATCATACACTGCCGGCATGGGATTTTATGCAGCTGTTTGGCCGCTTATTGAAGAGCCATTGGCAGGTTTTCAGATAGGGCTGCCCAGCACATGGATTTTACCTGACAATTCTGACAACAAAGACAAACCACTCTGTCCGGAGGGAACTCTGGCCCGTAAATGGAAACGACGGGGACCTACCTTTAGCTCGGTTTTTCAGACAATTGAAGGTGGTATTGGCTACTGGGCAGGCAATCACTTTCGCTATGGTCCCCCAAAATTCAGCATGAATGGCACTCCTCAGTGTTATGATTATGAAATTGGTTCACCAGGGTGGTCATTTTTTTACTCTGACGAAGCTCTACCTGATGATCGGCTAGGCATAGCTCAGATAAGCAATCGTCTGTTAATCCCTCCAGATGGGCTTACTTTTGAAGGAAATCCCAACGGCGAATTCTTAGGCTATGCCTGGATGGCTCTACCGTTTACTGAGCCAACAACAGACGATATGCCCACTGGCGAGCAATGGTGGACCTGCTTTCTTAGCAGCGAAAATTTTAAGGGACCAATCGCAGCTTTTATTCCCGAGACTTGGAGTAAGATTGGAAAGTTGTTCAATTATCCCTTTCTCTTTGGCCGCGGCCTGGATGCACGACCTGGTATTGCTGGCGGTGGGGCGATGGAAATTAACACCGTTCCACGTTTTGAAGCGCGCGACGCGAAGGGTGTGCTCTATGCCAAGCTACCAAAGTTGCAATTCCCGGTGGATGAAAAAGGTCAGGCCATCCTGGTTCAAGATGTAACTTATTATTCTAAATTTGCCCTATATGATGCCTTCAAAGTTTGGCGGGATAAAGGTGGCTTTTGCTCGGGCAAATTCAATGAGCGGGGAGCCTGGCGTCCTAAGCTCTCTACCCGTCGGATTCGCTATGATATGGCTGGCAAAGAAATCGTGGGTGTAAATGAGGTCATGAGTACCCGGATTTTTGAAGGAAATGTCTGGGGAGTGGAATGGCAAAGAAAGGATGGATTTAAAAATGGTGTTTTTCCTCAATATTATAAATATGTCGGAGGTAAATATATAGCAATACCAGAATCAGAGGTTCCGTCAGAAACTGGGCTTTTACAGAAAAAATTCAAGCTGGCTGAACCAGGGAAGCCTTATACCTCGCCAAAGAAAGGAGCCTGGACTACACCGGGACCAACACGGGGTCCATTCAAGGTGAAACTGGTTGACGGTTCGGTTGTGACCTATTACTGGTACCGATTTATTGACCAGCCTGCTTTCCAGCAGTATCACTGGAGCGAAGAGAAAAAGGCCAGACTCCAGGCTCTGGTGGAGATGATCCATGCCAGCTGGCCTATTGACCGGGATTACATGGCGCCCCCCACGCGGGGTCAACTTGTTAGACTGGATTCTGCTTTGTTAGTGAAACCTCCTTCGGGGTTGGAAGTTGGATATGTGCCTATTGTAACGAGGCAAGAGTATGATAAATAAAGAATTTAATGGAAACTGTCTGAGGGATTAGACAATAAGAATTGAGCGTATGAAATTATGGGAGTATGGTTGAAAATTCAATAGGGTAATTGCTGTGAAATTTAGATAAAAATTTAGGTAAAAGGATAATCTCCCGGTTAGTTGGTAAAAGCTTGCATGATCTTTAAGTAGAAGTAACGCAGGTGATGGAAGCCATATGCTCTCCGTTTAATAACTTTGATCTTGTTATTGACGCCCTTATATTATTGTTGAATAGCCTCCTGACGAATAAAGGTTAGTACCTAGCCAATTACTAATCCAGGGAGGGGTATTGCAATTGAAGCTAGGACCAAGTTTACCAGTGGAGTGAAGGCTGCCAGCGCCATGTAAGCCTGCTCAATCCGGCCAATTCGCACGAATTTTCTCTACCAAGATCAGCTTTTTTAGTTGGCGAATTAAAAGGCTAATAAAACTGGCTGATTAATAAATTTATACCAATAATATGTCACTTATGAGCCGTAGGCTTGATTTGGTTTTATTAAAGTTTTCCTTAAGGAGAAAGGCGAGTTTGCGGTACTTTTTAATGAAATCTGCGCGTCAGTAAACAATAGTTGCCCTTTGCCCCTTAAGCTCGGGTAGAAAACTGGAAGCCTAATTTTCTGCCAACTTGGGAAGAATTCTGAGCTCGTCTACAATTAGCGACAGTGTCCTTGCCTTGTCCATCCTCAACCCGTTTTTCAAGTATTTGCGAGAAATCAACATTAAAGGCCACACCATTCGGCTCAAAGGCATCAATGTTTGTCCCAGTCGATCCCTTTTTCTAATTGATCAAATATCCACTTGTCCCATTTCACATTGTAAAGTCGATGCTTTGGCAAGGGCCAGAATGCCGTGTACTCAGAATTCTCTCTGGCCTTTCTCATGATTTCATCCATTTGTTCTATGATTTCAGGATGATCATTCGCCAAGTTGTTCTTCTCTCCAATGTCTTGACTGAGATCATACAATTCAATCGGTTCTTTGATTCCCCCAAACCGAATGCCTTTCCACTTCCCCATTCTGACGGCCTGTTGTTTTCCCATATTAAATTCCCAATAGAGATATTCATGATGTTTCTGTTGATCCGGACGGCCTAGCAAGGTAGGTACCACTGAAATTCCATCCGTGTGCCCAGGCTTTTCGGTTCCCGCCAAGTCCGCAAGTGTGGCCATAATGTCCCACCCCGCCCATGGAAGATTGCTAACTTGACTCGGCTTGATTTGACCGGGCCACCGCACGATCATGGGGACACGGATTCCTCCCTCGTACAGGAATCTTTTTTTACCTCGCAGCGGTCCGGTGGCTTCGAATCGTTTCGTATACCCATAATAGCTATTTTCGTCTCCATTATCGCTAGTGAAGAAAATAATAGTTCTCTCATCTAGACCTAATTCCTTAAGCTGTTCGATGATTTGACCGATGTGATTGTCTAAACGAGTTATCATCGCTGCATATAACTTCTCTAAATAACTCCAGTCACGGTCTTCGTACGGTCCGATATCCGGTACCTGGATTTGAGCGCCATCCCGGGGAGATCTACCATGAGGAATCTGGGTCGGAAAATAAATGAAGAAGGGTGAGTCCTTATTCTCGCGAATAAACCTTAATATTTCTTCGACAAAAAGATCTTGCGAATAAACTCCTCGATTGCCTACGATCCCGGGTTTCCGCACATCTTCGGCCTTATTCGCCTCGAAGATAATCTTGCGGTCGTTCTTCCATAATTCAACAGGATAATACTGGAAAGCGGCTCCTGTCGCCCGAAAGCCAAACCAGTAATCCCAACCATGCTTTGTCATCATTCCAGGTCCCATGGGGATTCCGGCCTCGAGCTTCCCGAATTGAGCAGTTTTATAGCCCGCTCTTTTCATGACCTGACCTAATTTCGTCTCTTTGGGAGGCCAGAGTTCTTTGGGCCAATCCTTCATGTACCCTGAAAAATTCTTGAGATGAGGCGGGAAATTATCACGAATGGAGGCATGTCCCGGATGCAAGCCGGTTAAAAGACTGACGCGAGAAGGGACACAAACCGTGTTCCCTGCATAAAAATCCGTAAAACGTATTCCTTCCTCCGCCATTTTATCGATATAAGGCGTCTGGATAAGTTTCTGGCCGTAACAGCCGAGAGCCGCATAGCCAAGGTCATCGGCCATAATTAAGATAATGTTGGGTTTCCGGCCTACTCCGCTGCGGCACCCAGAAAGACCCACCCCAAACATCCACAGGTATCCGGCAGCGGCCGCCGAACTGAGCGTTTTCAGGAATGTTCTTCGATCTAGTGTATATTTGTTTGTCATTTTTATCTTCCTCCTTTTGGTTTCGTGCCCTAGCAGAGTGCATATTAATTTAAGAAAACAACTTATGTTTTTCAAGAAATTTTTAGGTTCCTCGGGTCTCTCGGTCTCCCTGGCGCATCATCTTATAAAGCCTTCCTGGGCGCTTCTGGATGCTCTTGCAAAGCTCCTTAAACTCTGTTACGCTGAGATTGATTTCCGGAGGATCTTTCTCCTTGTCTTTTTGTGTTCTTCGATTAAAACCCTATTTTAAGGGAAAGAGCCTTTTATCTATTCTATCATGTTTGCAAATTTACACAGTAAATTTTACACAGCCCCAAAATGAATCCTGATTTGTAATTAATTGCCGATCCATATTATTTCTCACGTGAGTATACGTATCATTAAATAAATTTTGGGGGGCAGTTCAGAAATTACATCAAAACTATGGGTTATTTATCAATTGTTTTATCTCAAGGAGCTATATCTCACAGGCTAGGTAGGCAAAAACGGGGTTTAAAAAATCCTGGCAGATTATATCTGTTGAGAATGTGGCGAAATCGCGAGCAGATCTTGAAGGGTCCTTTTTACTTAGTTTTTTGCGTGTTGAGTAGGTTCAAAAAAATTCAGAAGCGGAGAGGATGGCTAGCTTCGCCCGTGCTAGGGTATTTGGTGCCTTTCATTCATTAAGATTGCTGACTGTTGCAAATTTTCTCTTACCTCGAGAAGCTCAGGGAGGAAGTGAATTTAAATGTTCTATGACCGCGCTCAGAACAATTTTGGCTAACTTTCCTTTTGATGGCTTAGGATTTTCTTTTGTATACTTAACCCATTAGGGAAATCGATAGTTAACATGATAAAGATTGGAAGAGGAGTGACCAAAATGAAAAAAATTATCAGCATTCTTTTTCTGGTAATGTTTCTCAGCACTGGTTGCGAGGTCAAGACCAAAGATACGGATTTGGTAAATGGTTTCAAACAGCCCGGTCACGAGGCTCGGCCGAGGGCCTATTGGAACTGGTTAAACGGAGCGGTAACGCTTGATGGTCTGACCCGTGATTTAGAAGAAGCTAAAGACAAGGGATTGGCTGGCCTGGAAATATGGGATACCGAAGCGATGCAAAATCCTGACGGTTTTGTTCCCACCGGCCCACCCTTTCTGGGGCCTGAATCCGTTGCGGCCATCCACCACTCAATGAAAGAAGCCCACAAATTAGGACTGACTCTGGGGCTGGTCACTTCCAGTGGTTGGAATGCAGGAGGTTCCTGGGTGCCTCCGGAAATGGCCAGCAAGAATCTATATTATTCAACTTTGGTTATCAAAGGCCCGGCTAAAATCAGGCAACAACTTGAGTTTCCCGAAGTTCCACCCACCTGTCCTAAAGGTGAAGATGGAAGGCCGAAGTGGTATCTTGATGTAGCTGTGCTTGCCTGGCCTTATGCCGAAAATAAACTTATTCCAGACATTTCTAAAGTAATCAATATAACTGACAAGGTAACAAATGGTCAGTTGGTGTGGGATGTTCCACCTGGTAAGTGGCAAATTGTGCGCTTTATCTGTACTAATAATGGTCAACAGCTAATCGCGGCAAGTCCAAATTCAAAGGGTCTGTTCATAGATTTTCTGGATCCAAAAGCTACCCGTTTTCACTTTGAGTACATCTTAAATAAGGTTGGATTAAAAAAAGGAGCAAATCCGGATTGTCCTCTTAAATATCTTGAAGTTGATAGCATGGAGCTCGAAGAAGGCATTCAGTGGACGGCGAAATTTCCACAATGGTTTAATGAATATAATGGCTATGATCCAATTCCCTGGTTACCTGTGTTGACGGGCTGGACCGTAAAAGACAAAGATACCAGCGATAGATTTATCTATGATTATAAAAAAACAATAAGCGATCTTCTTATCTTCAGTCATTATACAACGGGGAGCCAAGTATGTGCGGAATACGGTCTGCAACTTGTTGGCGAAGCTGGAGGGCCAGGTCCTCCCATCTGGGATAGCTGCCCTGTGGATGCTCTGAAAGCCCTAGGAAATGTTGATATACCTCGAGGTGAATTCTGGATTAAGAATCGCCACAATATTTTTCTGGTTAAAGAGATAGCTTCTGCTTCCCATATTTATGGAAAAAAATATGTGGATGCTGAATCATGGACAACTTGGTTGCGCTGGCAGAACAGCCCTTTAGTGCTTAAACAGTTAGTTGACAGAGCCTTTTGCGAAGGTTTGAATCGGATAACTTACCATGTCTATGCCCACTCACCGGAAGAGGCTGGTTTCCCCGGCCGCGCTTATCATGCCGGTGTGGATCTGAACCCGCGGGTGGTTTGGTGGCCCAAAGCAAGACCCTTCATGGATTACCTGGCTCGGTGTTGTTATATGTTACAACAAGGCTTATTTGTGGCTGATGTTGCCTATTATTATGGTGATAAAGCCCCAAATTTTTGGCCACTGTTTCACAATGTTCCAGAAAAACCTTTGCTGGAAGGCTTAGGCGAAGGCTATGATTATGACGTTGTTAACACCGATGTTATCCTGAATCGAATGACAGTTAAAGATGGCTTGATCGTTCTTCCTGATGGGATGTCTTATCGCCTTCTTGTTCTTCCTGATGAGAGGACCATGCCTCTTGAAGTGCTTATCAAATTGGAAAAGCTGGTGTCCGAGGGGGCGACCATTATAGGGCCTAAGCCTGAGGATGTTCCAGGTCTTAAAGATCACCAGAAACAGGCCATGAAACTGCGGGACTTGGCTGACAGAATGTGGGGAAAGTGTGATGGGATTTCAGTTAAACAAAATTACTATGGCCGAGGCAAAGTCATTTGGGGTTTAACTCCCAGGCAATGGCTTCTCCAGAACTCTATCGGGCCGGATTTTTCGAGTGAGATTGAAGAACAAAACACCCATCTTGACTACATCCACCGTAGGACAGAAGATAAGGATATTTATTTTGTTAGAAACAAATCATTAACTCCTATAAATACCTGGTGTGTTTTTCGCGTCAAAGATAAAACACCTCAACTGTGGGATCCTATAGATGGCAGCATAAAAGCGGTATTCACTCATAGGAAGGTACCCGACGGAACAAGTGTGTGGCTCAATCTACCCCCTGCCGGTTCTGTGTTTGTAGTCTTCAGTAATAAAACTTTTTCTGCAGGCGTTGATTTGGCTGTTCTTTCGGAAGAAAAACATGATTCTTCTTTTCCTCTCATCCAAGTCCATGGGGTTAATAGAACAACTGCGAGAGTCAGAGTCTGGCAGAACGGTGAGTACGAGGTGACTGGTATTAATGGACAAAAGAAACAGATAAAAGTCTATTCCTTACCACAGCCGCAGACCATTGAAGGTGAATGGACTGTGGAATTTGATCCTAAGTGGGGAGCTCCACCCAGTATTATACTGCCAAAACTAATATCCTGGACAGACCATGAGAGTGAAGGAGTTAAGTATTATTCTGGCCCAGGCTATTATATCAAAACGATTGATATAGCTGAGGAGTGGATGAGCTCTGGTAGAAGAGTGTATTTGGATCTAGGAGAGGTTCATGAAGTGGCTGAAGTGTTCATTAACGGCCAATCGGCTGGAATATTATGGACCCCGCCATTTCGGACAGAGATTACTCCTTTCATCAAACCGGGCTCCAATGATATTAAAGTTGAAGTCAGGAACATGTGGATTAATCGTCTCTGTGGCGATTTGAAGCTTCCACCGGAAAAAAGATTCTGCCGCACTAACATCAGGTCTAACTGGCAGCTTTATCCAGCTGGTCTGCTGGGACCAGTCAGACTTTTACCAGCGATAGATATGGTAGTGGATTTTTCAGATAAATAAAAAATAAATTATGAGCAGGCCAACTTAGTCCCAAATATTACCTGTGGAAAGTTAGGCGACTTAAGGCCTTTTTGATAATGTGATCTTTTTTAATTTGAAAGGAAGGATAAAATCCTTATTTGGATAATTATTCTCTGCGGCTCGACAGAAAAGAGAAAATTATATGCCATTCTTTACTGCCAAGATGGAAACAGGACTGAAATTTATACCCAGCTTAGTGAATATCTTATAATATATTATGAGGAAAATAAAATGACTAAAATGAGTGAAAAGAGAAAATGGATACTGATGATATTTGTGGTTCTCTTGTTATTTACAGTCTCTACTAGAATCAGCCATAGTAAAAAAGCTGAAAGTCAAAATCATTCACCCCGGATTGTGAATATAATAAACTTCGTCCGGCAGTGCGAACCACGAATTGACTGGATAACCGAGGAAGTTCTCTACCGGACGGTGGTTGAGCAGATTAACATCATAAAGCAGTATAATTTCAAAGCCACTTTTCTTCTCCAGTATGATGCTCTCATTGATCCCCGGTATCAGAAACTCATGAAAGAATTGCCAGCCGATAAGTTTGAAGTCGGGGCCTGGCTGGAAATACCGCAACCCCTGGTGGAGAAAAGCGGACTTAAATGGCGTGGAAGATATCCGTGGGATTGGCACGCTGATGTTGGTTTCTCCACTGGCTATACGCCGGAAGAAAGAGAAAAACTTATTGATACCTACATGGAAGATTTCAAGAAGATATTTGGTAGCTATCCGAAATCGGTCGGGTCCTGGTTCATTGATGCCCATTCACTGAAATACATGCACGGTAAATATGGCATTGTGGCTTCCTGTAATTGTAAAGACCAGGTAGGAACAGATGGATATACTCTGTGGGGCGGTTACTGGAGTGGCGGTTACTATCCGAGCCTGGTTAATGCTTACATGCCCGCGCAGAATCCCGAAAACCAGATTCCCGTTCCAAATTTCCGCATGCTCGGCAGTGACCCCATTCATCAATATGACAGCGGCCTGGGTACCGGAAACCAGCGTGTTATCTCCCTTGAACCGGTGTATGAGAAGGGCGGGGGCGATGAAAAGTGGTGCCGATGGTATTTTGATTGGTTTGTGAACGAACCAGCCCTGAATTATGCTTATGGGCAGGTTGGCCAGGAGAATTCCTTTACCTGGAAAAGAATGGCCCGGGGCTATCAAATTCAGATGAAGATTTTAGATGAGCTGGTTAGAGAGGGGAAAATCGTCCTGCAAACTCTCAGCGAAACGGGAAAGTGGTTTAAGGAGAATTATCAGGTTACTCCGCCGACTTCAGTCGTAGTGCTAAAGGATCATTCTGAAAAAAATTTAAAAACGGTCTGGTTTAACTCGAGATTTTACAGGGCAAACCTGCTCTGGGAACAGGGAACTTTACGGTTCAGAGATATTCATCTGTTTGATGAAAACGTGGTCTCTGATTATTTTAAAAAATGCGGGACATCAAGCCAGTGCTTTTATTATACCCTCCCACTGGTGGATGGCTTTTACTGGAGTTCCACAAGGACAATTGCCGGTTTGAGGTTTAAATACGGCGACGGGAAAGAGTTAAAAGGTAATAACCTGGTGGTGAACGAGTCACTGCCGGGTAATCTTTTGGTGCGCTGGCCAACCGATTCTTCAGGAGGAGAAATTTTTATCAAGTTTGATGAGAAATCCCTGGTTATTTCGGCCAAGGGCGGGGTTAAAGATACCTGGTACCTGGAATTGAGTAACGCTACAGAGGCGGAGTTACCATTTTTAAGCGTGGAACCCGGTAAATTATCCGGCAAATTTAAAAATTGGAATTACACCGTGCCGCTGAAAAAAGGCAGATTTTTAAAGGAGAAGAACGAACCGCTGAAGATTTTCCCGGTGCAGGGCCAGATAATACTGGATCTTTCGTTTAAATAAGAAAAAAGCGTTTGAGAGTGTTTTTTTGAAGGGTCGAGTCTAGTTTCTTAGACGATAAATAAATTCCAGGTTTGCTTTTGTTAGAGAAAAAAATAAGTGAAAAGGAAAAAAGTTCACGCCATTATTTTCAGTAGACGGATTTAACGGCTGATATTGTTTATTTCAAAGAACATGGAATTTAAATGGGGGAAGTGGTTATGCCCCCAAAAGAGACAAAATGGTTTTCAGTTATTAAAATGGTGTTGATTTTGCTTGTGCTCTTGCCCTTTATGCTGAGCACAGCCTTCAAGCCAAAATCTCTTAAGTTTACCCAGAAAGAAAATGGGCTGTATGGCTACATCAGCTTTGATCATGAACCAATTCTGAAAGAATATGGGGCTGGAATCGGTTTTTATGTAGCATCTGGACCTGCTTTTTAAGTGCGGCCAATTTTAAGGGACCGATAGTCTTTTTTATCCCCCGGAGACCTGGAGCAAGATTGCCAGAATATTTAATTATCCTTTTCTATATGGACGCGGCATTGACAGCCGTCCGGGGATTGCTGGTGGTGGGGCTATTGAAATTAATCCCATGCCGAGTTTTGAGGCTAAAGATTCGTCGGGAAGAGTATACGCCAAATTTCCTAAGTTGCAGTTTCCACTAGATGAACAGGAGAGAACCATTATGGTTGAGGATGTAACTTATTATTCTAAGGCAGCTCTTTATGAAGCCTTCAAAGCCTGGCGGGATAAAGGTGTTTACTGTTCTGGTCAGTTTGAGGAGAGAGGAGCTATAAGACCGGTACTTGTGGCTAGGCAGACCCGGTATGACATGGCCGGAAAGGAAATCAATGGCGAGGAAGGTGAAAGCGGATTTTTTGAAATCCGAATTTTTGCCGGAAACCGCTGGGGACTTCATTGGAAATCAAACATTAAGGGAAAGATGGGCATTTTCCCCCCGGTATTATGTTTATGATAGGAAAAAAATACCTGGCCATTCCGGAAGAAAAGGTTCCTTCTGAAACCGGACTTATTCGGCAGAAGTTCAGGCTGGCCCGGCCAGGTAATCCTTATACCTCTCCCTCAAAAGGGGCCTGGACACATAAAGTCAGGCTGGCTGATGGTTCAATTGTAACCTATTCCTGGTATAGGTTTGTTGACCAACCGGCTTTCCAGTAATACCACTGGTCAGCTGAGAAAAAAGAGAAGCTGCAATGTCTGGTAGAAAAAATCCATGCCACCTGGCCGATTGATTGCGATTACATGGCTCCATTGTCTTACGGTCAGGTGGTAAAACCCTGCTCTGATTGTGACTCCACACCGGGCCTGGAAGTCGGCTATGTACTGATTGTTGTTCGGCAAGAACCGGCAAATAAATAGAAAAATATTGAAAAATAAAGTAGATAAAAAAATATGGGGCATCAAACGTTTTAATAGGTACCGGGGTAAAGTAGTTCGGAACCGAAGCTATTAGAAGAGAAAAATGTCAGTCATAAGAAAACCCTTAGTTTTCATTTTGGTTTCAAAATAAAATGATTCAGAAGAACTTGTTCTGAATTGGCCAGCCCTTGGGTTCACGGTCACCGAGGAAAGCGCCGGTTGAAAACCAGCGGCCGGGCCCGTTTGACCCAACCTGCGGGTCGTTGGCCTTTCCCGTTCCGGCCCTCGTCGCCAAGGTCCTCCCGTGCCTTCTCCGCCAGCGCGGTCAGGCGAGCGACGATGTCTGGGTTCTTGGCGATGACGTTTGTTGTCTCAGCGACATCGGCTTCGAGGTCAAAGAGCATTCCTTTCTCCTCATATGGAGGGCGATGCCAGCCGTGGCGTTTCGCCTTGAGGGGCAAGTGGAGCTTCCACCGGCCCGACCGGACGGCTTGAAGTTGGCCCATAAAATAATAATAGAAGACATCATAGGGCGTTCGCGACGACTCCGGATGCTTCAGAAGCGCCGTGATATCGTGCCCATCGATAATCCTGTCGCGAGGTGACTCGATGCCAGCCAAAGCGGCGAACGTTGGTAGGATGTCCATCATCGTGGCCAGTTCGTGGCAAAGCTTTCCCTTAGGGATGCGGCCAGGCCACCTGGCGATGAAGGGAACGCGGTGTCCGCCTTCGAATGTGGTGCCTTTCGTCCCACGTAGGGGAACGTTATTCTCTGGGCGTGTGCCGCCGTTGTCCGAGGTGAAAATGACAAGGGTAGTCTCATCGCACCCGTAGGCTTTGAGCGCTGATAGGATTTCCCCTGTGGACCAATCTAATTCTTCAACAGCATCGCCATATTTACCGTTGGCCGATTTCCCGCGAAACCTCTCTCCTGGGTGGAGTGGGGTGTGTGGTAGATAGTGTGAGACATAAAGAAAGAAAGGCTGGTTCTTGCTCTCGGCTATAAACCGAATAGCTTCGCGTGTGTACCGCTCCGTCAATGTATCCAGATTGACGGGCGCTTCGATGACTTCGTTATCCCGAAGCAGCGGTAGCGGGGGATAAGGCGAGCCGGAAGATGCGCCCATATCATTGCTATATGGGATCCCGAAGTAGTGATCGAATCCGTGATGGTGGGGCAAGAACGGAGGTTGATCGCCCAAGTGCCACTTGCCGATGGCCTGCGTTGCATATCCCTTTTTCTTCAGAAGGCGGGCGACAGTGATCTCGTTAGGATTCAACCCCTTCCTAGCAACGGGGAACAGGACCCATTCGCCGTTCTCGTCCTCGTGCATATTAATCCGGCGTGGGTAGCAGCCTGTCATCATGCTCGCACGTGACGGCGTACAAACACTACTTGTCGAGCAGAAGCTAGTAAAGCGGGTCCCTTCGGCGGCCATACGGTCGATGTTGGGGGTCCTGTTCTTTGTCGATCCATAACAGCCGAGGTCCCCATAACCGAGGTCGTCAGCCAGAATGACGACAATATTAGGCAATCTATTTGTCGGGCCGTTGGACTGTGGCGAACCCTTCCCCTGGCGGTCCGATAGGGCAAACATCAGTCCGCACGTAACAAAGGTTTTTAACACATTTCGTCTCGATGGCATGGCTAAAGCCTCCCTTTGCTTACAGCTTCAGGACTATTCACTATTTCGCATGTGATGCCGCCCCGCCCATGAGTACGCCCTTCCTTCGCGTGATATGCCATTTTTTCTCTGTATGCATAACCTCCATTATTACTCACCTTGGCTACATAAGTTATAAGCCCTCCAATTGAGAATGCATTCTCCTTACCCTGTAGTTCGAAAGATGGGTTATCGTTTTCGGACTGTGTTTATCCTTAGGGGCTCCTACCTTAGCTTCTCTCTCCAATCGCATCAACTCCTTTGCCCAGCATCGTCTTTAGCAGATCCTTCTCCAGTAAAAAACCCAGTCAGCATTTTCTCCAGCAATTCCTTTTCGCTATAATTTAAATACAGCAATTTCGGCCAGGCCGGCATTTCTGGTTTCCTTAGAGACAGAATCAATGATGAAAGCCAGCCAGGTTATCTTTTTCGGCCGGAAGGAAATTTCTCTGGCTGACTTGGCATCATTTGGCAATTCACCAATTCTGAGGGTACTACCATCACTGAAAACCAGCAGCCCTGACAGAACATGATCTTTTAAATTGGGTAGGTCAAAAAGCCAGATTCGATTGATAGTTTCAGGTTGATCCCAGCTTAAACGAATCATCGCTGTTGATTTTTCCTGACTAACCCATGCGTGTTGATTGGTCTCTTCTCGATATTCAATGACGCCATCAGCTGCTCCTTCACCAAAAAATTGAGGAATCTCAGTCATGGGTTTGCTTTTTTCCTGAACTGAGGAAACACTAACGTGAGCCCGGAGAGCAATATTATTTTCGCTCTTGACGGGGTCCTTTTGATGCTTATTTTGTAATAGATTCAAAGTCTGTTCATCGAGAAGCAGAACTTCCTGCAAGCACCAGGCATAACGGCTTCCGAGGGGATTGGCGATAGCGCGATTAGCAAAATAATTTTTATGGAAGTTGGCCGAATAGGAAAGCCAGGCTGTTCGGCCGTCGGATTGGATAAATTTTGATGGGAAATTAAGAAAATAGCCTTGAGGGCCAAAATCCCTCATATAGCTAATTAATCTATAAGGTCCGGTTAGCTCATCGGCTTCGAGAATATAAGAGTTCATATTCTTGACACCTGGCCAGCCATCAGTAATGCACATCAAATACTTATTCAAAGGAGCATTATAGGTAATAGTTGTGCATCCCATATGATCATTCCAGACCAGCAAAGGCTTTATATCAGAAAAATTATTGGACCAGATTGGCTTTCCTTCTGAATTGAAACCGGCAAAAAACTCATAGGCTTTTATATTGTTAATGTTTTGAGGAGAAGGTGTCACCCGGGCCAGGTAAACAGCATCCCCGGCAATCCAGCTGTTGCCGGCTACCCGAGGAGTCGGGTCATTATCCAGGGCTCCGTGACCTACGAGGTAAGCTTTCCCATCCGGGGAGTATTCCAGATTGCGACCAAAATCAACAAAGTGGGGAGTGCCCATCTTTACTTGATGGCCGTTTTTACCCGATTCTGGAAAAAGCGGATTCTCAGGCGATAGCGGGCTTGGAATCCAGGTTTTCCCGTAGTCAAAAGAAATTCTAAAACCCGGAACAGGGCCGCATATAGCCCAGCTATATTCTTCCGGATATTCAGGTTTAGTGTAATCGAAGTCTATACAATAAGTTCCATAATACCAAATTCCATTATAGACAAGGTTGGCGCTTGGATACCTGCCGCCATAGGGCAGGGCTGAAGCTGGTAGGGTGCCGAGCGATTGGACAACCAGGTTCAAAGGATCATCACCGATGATTTTCGCATTTCCTGTACGAGCTTTTGCTCCGCCTGAAGAATGACAGCTTTCTTTTCCGATTTCTCCATCAGTCCATCCACTGTACATGTTTCCGTCATCTGCCCATGATGGATACCAGGTGTCCGCGTCAGTATAAGTAGCATATCTACCGGTAAAAGCGATTCCTCTTATGTCTCTGGACGATTCAAAGGGGCAGCCCTCAGGAGGCTCAGAATTCCAGACCTTAGGAATCCAGGCTTCCGATTCATAGGGTACTATGGCCTGCTTCGGCTTTTGATAACAGCCAATATCTATTGAAAACAATAATAGTCCCAGAAGACTCAGGCTGATAATAATTGACCTGATTTTTTTAAGGTCTATTATCATGTTAGCCTTTCTCATTTTTTTTCTTATATCATGTTTTAAGATCATGTCAAGTTTTGATCGCGATTTGGCATCGTAATCTCTCCATTTTCAGGCCTCAGTTAGCTCCCTGGGCATCATGGAAGCCAGCACGCTGACTGCTCTGCGAACCGGTGCGGCCTGTGGCTTGGCTACCGAACTGCTCAGCCGGCCAGAGAGCAGGAAGATGGCTCTTTTTGGCGCGGTTTCCAGGCTCGATTTCAATTGGAAGCTGTGGCTGCGGTCCAGAGCCTGGAAGAAGTTCACGTCTTTGACCAGAACAGGAAGCGAGCGGAACAATTTGCTGAACAGATGTCTGATAGATTGGGACTTAAAATCCAGGTAGCCGAATCAGCCAGCTAGGCTGTGGCCGAGGCGGACATAATCTTCACAGCTACCACTTCTAAGTTGCTGGTCTTTGCTGATAAAGACATCAAGCCAGGGGTTCACCTCAACGCCATCGGTTCTTATAAGCCGGCTGAACGAGAGGTTCCTTCTGAAACCGTGGCCAGAGCCCGGGTTTTTGTTGACAAAAAAACATGGCTCTAGAAGAAGCTGGTGACCTGATTATTCCAATAAAAGAAGGTATTTTTTCGGCTGAGAGAATTGTAGCTGAAAATGGAGAAGTGGCTTCCGGAAAAAAGCCAGGCCGGTTGAGCCCGGAGGAAATTACCTTTTTCAAAACGGTCGGGGTAGCTGCTCAAGACATTGTCCTTGTAAGCCGAATACTTAAAATGGCTCTGGAAAAGGGTGCGGGTAGAGAGTTTGATTTCTACCGCGGATAAGTCATCAGAGGCTGACCGGGTCTTTAATTTTTAAAATTTTAAGCAAAACCATTCTCGTCTGCTGCGACTCAATAAGGCAGGTTTTAGCGGAAAAAAGTATTTTTTGATAAAAAAGGGCCTGAAAATTAGGCTCATTAGTTGATGATAATTTTTCAGGTCCCGTCCTTACCGCTCATACAATTCAATTTTGTACAACTATATATATAAATTTAAAAAGATGTCTTTTCCCTAATCTAGGGCGAATGACTTAAAGGTTATTCTTGATAAAATTAAACATTGTCCGGTAAAGGTGCAACGTGGTGTTTTTTCCTTCGTAGATTCCGTGCGAGCGGTTGGGATAAATCATCATGGAAAAAAGCTTGTTGTTGGCAATCAGCTCATTAACCAGTTTTTCAAAGCTCTGGTAATGGACGTTGTCGTCTCCAGTACCATGAATGATGAGCAATTTCCCCTGGAGCTGGTGAGCGAAGGTGATGGGTGAACCATTTTTGTAGCCTTCTGGGTTATCCTTTGGCAGTCCCATGTATCTTTCCTGGTAAATGGTGTCATAAAGTCGCTGGTCACTGACAAAAGCTATAGCAATGCCCATCTTGTAGAGTTCAGGGTAACGGAAAAGAGCATTCAGGGTCATCTGACCGCCACCGCTCCAGCCCCAGATGCCTACCCGTTTCGGGTCAATGAAATTCCATTTTTTCTGCACAGCCTGGAGGGCAGCCGCCTGGTCAGCCGGGGCCAGGATGCCTACCTGACGGTAGATAATTTTACGCCAATCCCGACCGCGTGGCTGGGGTGTGCCCCGATTATCTATGCTCATCACCAGGTAGCCCTGCTGGGTAAGGAATAGATGGTAAAGGTAAGTGTTCCCACCCCAGGCATCGCGAACAGTGGTGCCAGCAGGCTCGCCGTAAACATAGATGAAGAGCGGGTATTTTTTGGACGGGTCAAAAGCCGGCGGTTTCATCAGCCAGCCGTCAAGCTGAACTCCCTGGCCAATATCTACTCGGAAAAATTCCACCGGCGACTGGCGCAGGGCATTAACCCGGGCAGCTAAGGTTTTGTTGTCTACCAGGGTTTTTAGCAGACGGTGGGCAGGAAGTTCCACCAGGTCAATCACCGGGGGTCGACCGAAGCGGGAGTAAGTATGGAAGGCGAACTGGCAGGTTGGAGAAAGCTGGTAGGAATTTGTTCCAGGTAAATTCTGGGGGGTAATCCTTTCTGGCTTTCCTGGTTTATAGAGATGCACCCGGTACAGGTATCGCTGAGTTGGATTGTCAGGCGAAGCGATAAAATACAGCCAGCTCTTTTTTTCGTTCAGGCCGCAGATTCGGATAACATCATAATTACCTGGGGTTAAAAGCCGGGCCTGACCATTAAAGTCGACACTGTAAACATGTTTCCAGCCGTCCCGTTCACTGGTGAAAAGAAAATGCCTTCCGTTATCGTAGATGGTTAAATCAGTGTCAACTTCTACCCAGGCTTTATCTTCATCAACGAAAATCGTTTTGACCTCTCCTGTGCCAGCTTCGGCCAGCAGAACCTCGTTTCTGTTCTGAAGCCGATTGAGATGTTGCAGCAGGAGCCGGTTAGGTCCAACCCAGGCCAGCCACGCCAGGTAATTATTCCTGGGGTCACCCGGGACTTTGAGCCAGGTAATTTTTTTGGAGTTGATATCAATTACTCCCACGCGACAGGCGGAATTGGTCTCACCCACTTTCGGGTACTTGAAAGAAATTATCCTGGGATAAAGGCCATCGGTGTTGTTAATCATGTGAAACACCGGAACGCCGGTGGTGTCAAGCTGCCAGAAAGCGATTTTCCGGCCATCCGGGCTCCAGCGAAAGCCATCCCGCAGGGAAAATTCTTCCTCGTAAACCCAGTCAAAAGTGCCGTTGATAATATCTTCAGAACCATCGTCGGTAAGCTGGGTCGTCTGGCCCGTAACCAGGTCTTCCAAGTAAATGTTATTTTTGTAGACGTAGGCTACTTTTTGTCCGTCAGGAGAAAACTTGGCAAACTGAAGGAAAGCTGGTTCAGTTCCCTGACCGAGTTTTTTAAGCTTCCTGCTGGTAAGGTCCAGCACCCAGTAATCACCGCGGGTTTTCTGACGCCAGACGCGCTGGCTGTTCGTATAGATTAGAACTTTTTTCATATCTTCTGAAAAAGAATAACCATCAATAGGAAGGGGATTTTTCTCGTTCGGAGGAATGAGATAGGATGCGGGAGCCAGAATCTGGCGCTGTCCAGACCGTGCTTGGTAAAGGACTATATCTTTACCGCCTGGTGTAGCGATGGATTTCTCCAGAGTGGTGAAGCTCAGGCCATCTTTTAGCCAGTGGGCGAGGCCAAAACTTTCTGAGGCAAATTCTCGTGAGGCGAAGATTCTTTCGAGAGTTAAGTTTTCCGGTTTTTTATCCTGGGCTATTAAATTAATTTCTGAGCCCAAGATGATGAGCAGCAAAAAAACAAATTTAAAAAATTTTCTTATTTTCATTTTTTGCTCCTTTGAGTAAAATATCACATATTTTATATATTAAAATGACTTTTATGGTGTCAATATATTTCTGTTTGATTTTGCTTGGCTTGAAAAGTTTTAATGAAAATCTTGAGCCTTTGGCTCTTATGAAGATAAAAACAAGAACTGTTAATACCATTGGTGGTAGAGCGTGGTGGGCCTATTTTCAGGCTCAGGGTGAATTAATGTCCCTTAAAAAGTTATGATAATTAGCTTAAAGGTGAATTTTGGATTTCAACTGGTCTGGAATAGAAAAGAATTCTTGTAAGCCGTGAGGAAAACAGGCAAAAATTAATTTCGCCTGAAGTTGTTATTCAGGCGGGAAGGAGCTGGATATGAAAAAGATAGGTCATTTATTAGCAATTATCCTGATCTCTCTTTCTTTATTTCAAATTTCCCTGAGCAGCCAAGAACAGGTTCAAGTACACTGGGAAACTGTAGCCAAAATAAGAGAGGAAGGTCTCCAGCACTCTCAGGTTATGGACATAGCTGGTTACATTGTTGATGTTCTTGGGGCTCGTTTAACAAATTCCGAAGCCATGAAGAAAGCTCAATTATGGGCAGTGGCCAAGATGAAGGAAATTGGCCTGGAAAATGTAGTAATTGAGCCTTATATGGATTATGGAGTGACCTGGGATAATGAATATTTTTCTCTTCATATGCTGGAACCAGATTATCAACCAATGACCGGTTTCCCGCTGGCTCATACCCCTGGAACAAAAGGCAAAGTCATTTGCCCGGTGGTAATCGGTGATATCAAGTTGAAATCACAAATGGCCCAGCTCAAAGGCAAACTAAAAGGGGCGATTGTTTTAGAAAGTCCTCCCTTACCCATAACCCAGGCTAATTTATCTCGTGGGGTAAGACGGCTGAGTGATGAAGATTTAAAGAAACTGGAACAGGATGTTATACCACCAGCGCCGCCCACTCCAGCTCTTCCCAACCCGGATTTACTTACTGCGGAAGAAAAAATTGCTTTCTTTAAGTCTGAAGGTGCGGTGGCTGTTTTCCAGTGTAGAGGCGGTCGGCCAGGTGTAGTGATTGGATTTTCCCGCCCGGGCAGCAAAAAAGATAAATGGTCGCGAGAAAAGACTTTGGATTCATTGCCAATCGTGGCCGTGACTCCAGAGCATTATAACCGGATGTACAGAATTGTTAAACGGGGAATACCGGTTAAAGTTGAATTAGAAATTCGCAACAAGATTGGAGAAAAAATTGAAAAGGCGGCCAATGTCATAGGTGAGATACCAGGTACTGACTTGAAAGATGAAATAGTCATGATTGGGGCCCATTTTGATAGCTGGCACGCCAGTCCCAATGCCAGCGACAATGCTTCCGGCTGTGCTGTTGTGCTAGAAGCTGCTAGGATTCTTAAAGCAATCGGAGCCTCACCACGCCGGACCATAAGGGTTGCTCTCTGGAGTGGAGAAGAACAAGGGTTGTTTGGTTCTAAAGAATATGTTAAGAAGCATTTTGGTAATCCTAAGGATCCCGCCAATCCGCCTACCAAAGATTATGAGAAATTCCAGGTTTATTTTAACCAGGATTATGGGGCCGGTCAGTATCGGGGCATTTATCTACAAGGAAATGAATATGTGCGCCGCATTTTCCAGGCCTGGATGGAGCCCTTTAAAGATTTTGGTATGACCACAATCTCAATTAAGAGTGTTGGTAGCACTGACCACGTTCCTTTTGACAGAGTGGGACTTCCGGCTTTTCAATTCATTCAGGATAGAATCGCCGGTACTGCAGGGCATACGAACTTGGATTTTCTTGATACCCTCTCGCCTGAAGATTTGATGAAAAACGCAGTAGTTATGGCTGCTTTTGCTTACGAAGCGGCGATGACGGATCTCAAGCTGCCCAGAAAGACTCTGAAATAATAAGAAGGCTGCGGTCTGGTAAAAAAATTTAGAAGCCGCCAAAATTAGTGTTTTGAAGCGACAATTCATGAGGATTTAATCTATAGCTATAACACCAAGTTCTACTTATCTGCGACTGGTAGTATCTGTGATCGAAGAGCGGAAGAGGATTTAAGTGCTGAAAGTCAGACTTGATTTTTTAGCTGCTTAGTCAGAAGTCTGGAATTTTTTGCCGAGACCTATTTTAGAAAAAACTCTGACCTTGAGTAATTTTTGTCTTGGTAAATTAATTAAGATTTTGAGGAAAAAATCTTTATAAATTTTTTTCTGGAGGCGGCAGATAACCTTTATCAATGATACCCATAAATCCTAACAGCGCTCCCCAATGATAAAAGGCATCGCTCCATCCGACATCATCACCCTGGCCGGTCTCGGCATTATAATTTTCAAACACATGTTTCTCTTTTATCCAGGAGGCTAAAAGTAAATCTCTTGATTTCTCCACCAGGTCTTTTCTGGCTTCAGGCAGATTATAATTCCTGAGGCCCAAATATACCAAAAAATTTAACGGAGCCCAGATTCTTCCTCTCCAGTAAAGGTTATCCTTATAGGCCGGGTCGTTCCGGGCTATGGAAGGCAAAATATACTTTCCCCAGAATTCTTCCGGATTATAAAAGTGTTCCTTAATCATCCTTTCTACCTGTTTCTGGCTAGGTACCCTGGCCAGCAGTGGATAAAATAAAGTGGGCGATAAACGGTAACTGAATTTCCCAGTCACCAGGTTTTTATTCAGATAAAGACCAAACTTGTCATCCCAGAGGGTTTCCAGTTTCTTGGAATATTTTTCTGCTCTTTCTTTTAATTCTCTGGCTATCTCTGGTTTGTCCAAAATATAGGCAATTTCAGAAAGACTCTGACAATCGGCAATATAAAGACTCATTAAACCCACATCAGCCAGAAGCAAGCGATGTCTGGTAGTATCAAAAACCGCTTCATCCCACATCGGAGAATTATCCAACCCTGATTCCCATTGTGCACCTATCTTGGTACCAATTCCTTTAATTAAATGCTCAGAAATCTTCCCCGGAATATAAGGATCAGACCCCCAGCATAAGTAGCCATCAATATCCCGATTATTTGCCCAGAAGCGATTCCAGGACAGTAAATTATTAAACACTTCCTGCAAAAACCATTTTTCACCATATTTTTTATAAATTTCTTTGATTATAAGAACACCCACCGGAGGCTGAGAGCGGTCTTCACTTTTATATCCTGGATGAACGACATTTGGAACAAATCCCCTTTGTGTAATTTCTTTGGTGATGGCCAGAGCGTTGGAGTAAGCCAGGTCCTTGTTGTTCAACGCTAACATGTAGGCGGCAAAATACGTATCCCATTCAAACAAAACCCAGCCACCCGCAGAAGCTGACCAGTTGCGACTAACCGGGGTAATTACCCTGTCATTTACAGGATCATAAATGGTGTTCCAGGCTAAAACGGTATGCAGGGCGTTGTATTCTTCTGGTGCTTCAGGACATACTACCTTACCATCAGGGACTTTTTTCCTGGCCTTTTCCAATACTTTTGCTATGTCATCTGGTGACTTTAACTTATGCGATGAAATCGTGATGGGTTTATCTAAGGAGAGACTGATTTTATCTGCAGTTTTTTCCCGACTGTTTCCATCAACGTACAGGTAAATATTTTGATATTGAGTTTTCCCGATAATCTGGTCCTGATTCAGGAATATTTCCCCCTTTCTTCCCCATAACATTTGAGGGACAATAATCAATGAATCCTGGGGGGAAGCCTCAAGGGGGCTTATTAATAAATAAAGCTCGTTATTAAAGGCCGCACTTTGAACTCGGAGGTGGATACCTCGCCATTTTACTTCCAGCTCGGTATATGAGCCATCATAAGTTCGTGGCCCGGGGATGATACGTTCTCTTGAGGCGAAGTCTTCTCGGCCAATCAAAGCGTCAGTTAGGGTTTCTTCTGATTCATGGTCTTTGAGCATGAGTTTAATGGCCAAGCCATCCGGCAGCAGAACATGAGTTAAGACGCTTCCGTTTTCCCAGGTATTCCAGCCTCTGGCTAATTTTTTTTGTAGAGCAGAGGTTTGAGGGCTAATGGGCTCAGAAGAACCCGATTTTTTCTCATCCTTTTCAGGACCACAAGCAAAGGAAAACAAGATTAATAGAATTGTGGAAATACATAAAATGGATTTAATAATTTTCATTTTTGTTCTCATTATTTGACTTCAAGCTCTACCTCGTAATAAAAGGCAGACATTGGTCGTTTGGAAATTGGTTCAGTATTATCTAACCTGACAATGGTGTGATAATAGCCTGGGCTGAGGCCCGCGGTATTAATTTGGTTGGTGATAATCTGGTTGTTCCCTTTTTTTGTAATTTTTACGAAAAGCCAGGGGGGAAGTGGCCCATGAACCTTCCAGAGCGGCAGGTCAACTTTTCCGGCATTATGAATGGTTAAAGAAGCAGAAAGCTTCTCTGGCTTGGAGCTTTTTGAGTGTAGCGAGATAAGATAAGTATCAGCACTGATAATCGGTGGAAGCGGAAAGTCTTTTGATCTGGAGAGGCGCAGCATGATTACATCATTCGGGGGGACAGTCACCGATAGTCCCCTGGTGATTGGTCCGGTTGTCTGGTGTTTCCAGAGGTCGCGCACATAAAGGCTGGCTGCGCGGCTGAAGCCGAGTTCATCCCAGCTTATGGTTACCTGAGAAGGCGAATTGTTCTGGTTAAAAATAAGCACAGCCTGACTGCCATCGAACAATTTCTTTTGACCCCAGATACTGATTTGGCCTTCTTGCCTGATGATGTGCCCCTGAATCCCAAGTGGGTCTTGATCTATAGCGATAACTTCTATGTTGGTCAAGATTTGCCGGGTGGATTCGGACATCTGGCGCAGGTCGTTGCCAGCTATAAGCGGTGCTGCCATCATGCACCATAAGCTGAAGAGGCTTCGATTTTGGGCCTCACTCAGCCCGGGCATCCCAACGATCATCATGTCGGGGTCATTCCAGTGGCCTGGACCGGCATATTCATACAATTTCTCATTGGCGAAAACTATTTTCATGGCCGAGTTCCAGTCGGCTTTGCCTGGTTCACAGATATCACCGGTTGTCCTCCATAGATGACCCACGGCGGCCGCCCACTTCCATGGTTCCCCTACTCCCCATGAACACAGGCTGTGGACGAGGGGACGACCGGCGGCGCGCTGGGCTTCATTCAGTAAAGTGTAGGTCTGGACGATATCCTGTCCTTTAGTATTGCACCAGTCAATTTTGAGATAATCGGTTCGCCACTCGGCAAACTGGCGCATATCCTCAAATTCATGCCCCTTGGTACCGGGCATAGCCTTGCTGCAGGTGAGGGTGCCGGCATCAGTGTAGAGTGCGTATTTAAGGCCCCGTTGATGAATGTAATCTCCAAGCCCGCGGAGCCCACTGGGATATCGTTCGAGGTTCGTGGTTAGCTTGCCGTCACTCGCACGATAATAACAGATCCCTTCGTCAGGGCCCACGTATAAATAGCCAGCTTCTCGCATCCCGCTGCTGATAAGAGCCTCAACCATTTCTTTGATTAACTTCTCATTCTGCGGTTCCTGGCCAAAAGTATTCCAGGGATACCAGCCCATGGGCGGCGTCATGGCTAATCCATCATAATCAGCTCGAAATGCCTGCCCGGGCTTTTCCGCTGAGATTGAGCTAAAATAAAAGGCTATCAGCGTCAAAGTAATAATTAGCAGTAACACTTTTTTCATGGTTTATCACCCTTCAAATAAATTTTTATGATAATAAATTCTCTTCATTCGTTTTTTGCTGGAAGTTTCGTCTGTTTCCAGATTTTTGATTAATTCCTGGAAAAAGAGGCTGGCCTGCTGGAAAAAGCGTTTGTAAGACTGGTAGAAGTAATTTTTTTCTGGCTCAGGTTGGTAACCTCTTTTTTTTTGGACAGCCGCCCCGGCTGGCTTAATCAGCAGGCTAGCCAGTCTTTTTCTATTGATAAAGCCTGCCTTGGTCATTTAAGAAACCCAATTTTTTTCGATTTACCTTTTTATGATATTTTATAATTTTTTTATACATTTACAAATTGAAATAATAGCCAAAATAAATTTTTGGACCGAACAGGTTGACACATAAAATTTATTAAGGCTAAATTGAAAGTTCACAGGACTCAATTTAGGTATTAAACACAGGATTTTAATAGGTTACCCTATCACACTCCTGGCCTGATGCTAAAAGCGTCGATTTCCCGTTCTATCATCTTGGTGCTTACAAAGCGCCTTCTGGCTAAGAAAAGGTTTGAACATTGTTTTAGTACCTGATTTTTTGTTACACTCTTACCTGGTGTGATTTTTATTGGATGATGGCGGGCATAACATGATGATTAGAAAAGGCTTAATTAATAATCTTACCCGGCGGGATTTCCTGAAGGCTTCAGCGGCTGGTTTAGGAATTTTAGTTTTCCATCACCAGCTAGCCGGTCACCTGAAGGGAGGTGAAAGACCGAACATTCTTTTTGTCCTGACCGATGACCAGCGCTTTGATATGTTGGGTTGCGCCGGAAATCCGATTATTAAGACACCAAACATTGACCGTCTGGCGCAGGGAGGGGTGCGATTTGAACAGGCTTTTGTCACAACACCAATTTGTGCTGCCAGCCGGGCGAGTATTTTCACCGGTACTTATGAGCGAACCCATACTTATACCTTTACCAAGCCTCCTCTGACTCGCGTGTTCACAGATATCAGCTATCCAGTTTTGCTTAGAAAAGCTGGCTATCGGGTGGGCTTTGTGGGTAAATTCGGAGTAAAGGTGGAGGAAGGCGTTGAGAAACAAATGTTTGATTATATGAAACAAACCAGTTTTCCTTATTTCCAGACAATTAATGGAGTCAAGCGCCACATAACCGAATTAGAAGGCGAATATGCCGTTGATTTCCTCCGCGAGCTAAGGGCCGGCGAGTCCTTCTGCTTGATATGGTGCCCCTGGGCGCCTCATGCTGATGATGGTAACCCTGAACAGTATTTCTGGCCGCCGGCCGTTGATGATTTATACCGGGATGTGGAGATTCCTGTTCCTGAGATGGCTGACCCTAAATATTATGAGGCGCAGCCTGATTTTCTGAAAAATACCATGAATCGTACCCGCTGGTTCTGGCGCTTTGATACACCTGAAAAATACCAGAAGATGGTTAAGGGGTACTACCGGATGATCAGCGGTATTGACCTGGTGCTCGGGAGAATCTTAGCTGAGTTAAGACGCTTAGTCCTGGATAAGAACACAATCATTATTTTTTCTTCTGATAATGGATATTTCCTTGGTGAAAGAGGATATGCAGGTAAGTGGCTTATGTATGACTTATCCATAAGAGTGCCTTTAATAATTTATGATCCCCGAGCTCCAAAGGAAAACCGTGGCCTTCTGAGGAAAGAGTTAGTCCTCAACATCGACATCCCGACTACCATCTTGGACCTGGCTTGCCTGCCCATTCCAGATAAGTACCAGGGATGGAGTCTTAAACCCCTGCTCAGGCGCGGGAAACCAGATTGGCGGAATGAAATATTCTGCGAGGAACTCTGGGATAATCCAGAAATCCCTCAGAGTGAGTGTATCCGGACTGACCGCTGGAAGTATATTCAGTATCCCAGGCACCCGGAATATGTAGAGCTTTTTGACTTAAAAACAGATCCCCAGGAAAAACACAACCTGGCCCGTTTACCTCAATACCAGGCTACTATTGAAGAGCTCCGTGGCCACTGCCAGCAATGGATTCAAAGGCTGGTGGAAGACAGTAAAAAATTCATGTGAAAATATGCGCAAGAGCCTTTTAACTCGTTTATGATGAAAAAGCTTCCAAGTTTTAAAACAGGATTGATTAGATTTCTGGTTTGACTCCGAGTTCTGTTCTCAGGCGGTTAAGCTCTTTCGTCAGGTCATCTTTAACCTTCTGGTAATTAGGATGGTAATAAGCATTGTTTACTTCCTGGGAGTCTGCTTCGAGGTCGTATAATTCCCAGCAATAAATATAATAAAAGTGAATCAGCTTGTAGCGGGAGGTTCTGATTCCATAGTGATGTTTGACCGAATGGACGGCTGGATATTCGTAATAATGATAATAAAAAGATTCTTGCCAATCAGAAACTCTTTTTGCCTGAAGGATGTCTTTAAATGATTTCCCCTGCATATAAGCAGGGAGAGGCAGTCCAGCCATTACCAGCAGTGTTGGAGCTAAATCCACGTGGAGTACAAGGTGTTCGCTGTCAACCTTCCTTTCCACTCCATCGGGATAGCGGATGAGTAAAGGGAAGCGGATGCTCGGCTCATACATAAAGCGCTTGTCAAACCAGCCATGTTTACCCAGGAAGAAACTTTGGTCAGAAGCGTAGATGACCAGGGTGTCATTGGACAGGCCTTCTTTATCCAGGAAATCTAATAGCCGGCCGATACTTAAATCAATTGAAGCTATACAACGCAGATAATCCTTGATGTATCGCTGGTATTTCCATAAAGCCAGCTCTCTACCTTCAAGCTTTTTTCTTCTGAAATCTTTATTTTCATCTCTATAAGCTTCGTCCCAGGTTTTTTTCTGTTCGTTAGTCAGGCGGTTATAAGCCGAATTCCAGCGCGCCAGGCCGGTTTTTTCATGCTCGTTAATTTCTTCCTCGCTTAAGGGGAAAAGTTTCAGGTCGTAAGACAGGTAGGTGTGGTCAGCAATCCTCATCTCCTGAAGCTTGGCGGCCTCACATCTTGTGCGATAATCATCAAAGAAAGTTTCCGGGACCGGTAGGTCCTCATTTCTAAAAAGACGAAGGGCTTCCGGACCTGGCATCCAGTTGCGGTTAGGCGCCTTGTGGTTACAGAATAGCAGGAAGGGTTTGCTTTTATCTCTGTTTTTAATCCAGGCCAGGCATTTTTCAGTGAGAATATCAGTGACGTAGCCATGTTCCTGGTATTTTCGGTCTTTTTCAATGAAGTCCGGATTGTAGTAATGCCCCTGGTCGGGCAGGATGGAGAAATAGTCAAACCCAACTAGAGTGGCCTTTAAGTGCCATTTACCCACTAGAGCAGTCTGGTAGCCAGCTTTTTTAAAAAGCACAGGAAGCGTTCCTTCCTGGGATTTCATTTCCACGCTGTTATTAATAACTCCATGCTGATGACTGTATTGACCGGTGAGAATAGAAGCCCGACTGGGGGCGCAGATAGAATTGGTAGCGAAACTGCTGTCGAAACGAATTCCTTCTTACGCTACCCTGTCCAGGTGGGGAGTCTGGATAAGATGGCTGCTGTAAGCGCTGATAGCCTGACAGGCGTGGTCGTCAGACAGAATGAAAATAATATTCGGTCTGGAACTCAGCCTCCGGCAGGAAATGAAAGAGAAAAAAGAAAGGAGGCCTAAATAAATGGCTTGCATCAAATCATCATAAAAGCATCTAGAGATGTTGGGCCCAGGAATGAAGTTTTTCTGCAGCCGGAGTGGCAGTTGAACTCGGCTTAGAAAATCCTAGGGTTAATCCTAGTGGAAACAAGAAGAAGAGAACAAGAAAGTTTTGTTTTAATTTTTTCATCGTTTTATTCCTTTGAGTTTTTTAAAC
>Ga0190334_1000195_pt1 | contig 31851 bp, 33 predicted proteins | sample 48720478_MG_FD_161270 | JGI IMG/M metagenome (GOLD analysis project Ga0190334, IMG submission 161270) | Hydrothermal vent sediment bacterial communities from Southern Trench, Guaymas Basin, Mexico - 4872-04-7-8_MG | ecosystem: Environmental > Aquatic > Marine > Hydrothermal vents > Sediment ... | reverse complement strand
TAATCGTGGGTTTTTTAATATTCTTTAAAAGTAATCCTATTCTTACAATAATAATTATCTTGATAATACTTTCATTATTTTCATTATATAAAAGAAGAAAAAATAATAATGGAAATTTCTTTGGATTTGGTAGAGTTAACGCCTCTGAAGATAAAAATGATTTTCAAGAGAAACTCTTACTATTTTTATTGATTAAACAATTAGATTTTGGAAATTCTAAGAATAATAATTCTAAACATGATGACATGCAACATGGTAATATTGATCTCATCAATGAAATTGAAAGAATTAAACAAGATTTATTATCAACTTTGGAAGATTAAATTATGGAAGTTCCTAAAAATCTTATTAAAATATTAGATTCAAGTGATTTTATTTTCATTTCAGGAGAATCTGGTTTAGGAAAGACACTTCTTGCCCTCCATTTTTGTATTAATTGGATTTCAAGCGAAAATGATTCAAGAAATCAATGTATTTGGGTGCAAGCGTCTGAAAATTTCCCTAAAAAACGATTAATTCAAGTTCTTAAAGGTAATTCTGCAAACATGGAAATTGTTCTTCAAAATTTATACATCATACCAAGAAAAGGAATCTTTTTCAATTATAATGAGCAATCAAAATTTTTTAGAAATTTTCCTAAAATGATAATCTCTCCAGATATAGGGATGCTAGTTATAGATAATATTTCACACCATTTACGGACAAGATTGTTTCAAGCTAGCAACCCCCTTCAAAAATTAAAAATTCAAGATGATTTTTACAGGAACCAACTTTTAAATGTGTTTTCTAAATGTTTTAGAGAAAACATAAAATTGATTTTGATCCATGAAATGACATTTGATATACAAAAAGATAAACCAAGTTTATTTTTTAGCAAATTGTTTGATAGAATTGATGCTTTAAACATTATTCTTTTAAAGGATTTGAAAAACAATTGCAATAAAATTGTTCTTAATCATGAAAATCGTATAGAGCAATTTAATTATTTCATAACAAACTATGGAATTAAATTTGCATAATTTAAAGCCAGAAAATTTCATTGACTTGTGTTTAAAATTGTTTTTAATTGAATGGAGTATCTATAACTGATATTTTAGTTTTTTAATTTTTTGTTTAAATAAATTAGATATTTATTTCTATAAAAAAATATTAATGTGTTTTATATGGCAGATTTAGCGCAAATTAAAGGAATTAACGCTCGACATATTAAATTATTACAAGAAAATGGTATAAGCACGGCAGAGGCTCTTGCTATGTCTCCGCATTCATTTATTGCAGAGATAGATGGATTGGGCGAAAAGACCGCAAAAAGATTGATATGGAACGCAAGAAATGCTTTAGGAATGTCTGAATTTATAACAGCGGGGGAGCTTGATGAAAATACTGAATACATAACTACGGGTTCGAAAGAATTGGATAGAATTCTTGGCGGAGGCGTTGCTACTGGAAAATTAACTGAAGTATTTGGACCTTTTAAATCTGGAAAAACGAATTTAGCACATACACTTTCAGTTACAGTTCAATTACCTGAGGCAAAAGGTGGTTTAATGGGAACTGTTGCGTATATTGATACGGAAAATACATTTTCCCAAGAGAAATTGAAAAGAATTGCAAATAGATTTAACTTGAATTCAAAAAAAGTTTTAGCATCAATTTATCATGCTAGAATTTATTCATCAGATCATCAAATACAAATGATTACTAAAGCAGAGACGTTATGTAAAGAAAAAGGAGTAAGATTAATCGTTATAGATTCATTAATGGCACTTTTAAGAGCAGAATATGTAGGTATTGGGATGCTAGCAAAAAGACAAGGGATCTTGAACAACATGTTACACATTCTTTCTAGAATTGCAGAAACATATAATTGTGCAATTTTGTTAACAAATCAAGTGGCAACTAAAATGGTAGGAATGTTTGCTTCTGATGATGCTATAGGGGGCAACATAGTAGCTCATGGATGTCATTTCAGAATAATGTTCAAGACTAAAGGATTCTCTTCAAATAATTCATTAAAACGAAAAGCTGTAATCGTTGATGCGCCAGACCTCCCTCCTGAAGAATGTGAATTTTACATCACTAATGCGGGAATAGCGGACACTGAATTAGTAGAAATCCCAAAAAATATCGATGAGTTAGATGAATTTAAAATAGCATCTTCACTTGAAGAAAAACAATCAAAAAATGATAGAAATAATAATGAAAATGAGATATCTTTAACTTTCATAAAAGGGATAGGCCAAGGTATGGCAGAGAATTTGGCAGCAGCAGGAATCAAGTCAATTAATCAACTTGTAGAAATTGACCCTGAAATATTAGCAAGCAAAATAAATGGAGCTTCTGCTAGGAAAATTAAAGAATGGCAACAAAGTGCAAAATCATTAATTAAAATTTAAAATAAGTAGTTTTTTTATTAGGAAGATATAATTTAATTTTTTATTCTTTTTTTCTTTTTTAATTTGTTCATAAAAAACAAAATATATAACGGAAGTGTTGATATAATTAACAAAGACAATATTTCAAGAAGAAAATTGAGCGGCAGGAAATAAATGACTTTTTTTTTCTCTAAATTATCTGGATTATTATTGTTAGAATCATCCTGAGCCAATTGTTTAATTCCTAAAATACATAAATTAAAACTAAAATAACCTTGTTTAAACTTTATTTCAATAGTATGGACGCCATTAACCGCTGTTTGAAATTTAAAACTCAAATAATCTTCAATTCCAGGCATTTCTTCATTTGAATATATTTCAAATTCATTTCCATTAACATCAGTTAAATTTAATGAGACTTTAGATGAATTTTCCTCATCATGAATTCTATTTGAAGTAACCTTAGCAAGATAAAAAGTATAATTTTTATTTTTATCCAAAAAAGTCTTGTATTCTAAGTAGCAAGTATCTTGGTCAAATCTTGAAATTTTATAGAGTATCAAGCTCTTGTATAAATTTACTGGAAAAAACTCCTCTAAACATTGAAGTTTTTTTGTAATTTTGAAAGCAATATTCAATGTAGAATTTGTGAAAATAGTAATAATTACGGAATGATTTCCTGAAGTCGAAGCACCAAAATAAGATTTGATTTGATTTAATTCATCAGAATAATAATCAAGTTTTCCAAAATAGAGAAGATATGGTTTTTCTTTTGAATCAATTAGAGTCAAATTAATTATACATAAATGTGGGGTAACGATTCGAGTACTTAATTCATATGAATAATTCTTAACCAAATTTATATTTGGAATGAAAATTGATTTTTTAGGAGGCTTTATTGTGAAAATCTCTTCTGAGAATATAATTGAAGCTCTGAGTGTTATTGATTGCTGATTATCTTTTAATATAATTAAGTTCATATTGGATATTAAATTAGGGTAAGGAAATATTAACAATAAAATCATTGAAAACTTCCATACATTGTTCTTAATCAAATTATATCTTTTCATTTTTTAACAACTCTTATTATCTTATTCAAAATTCTCTAACTACATTAATTAACATTTATCTTAATTTTACTTTCAATTATTATTACGGGAGAGCCCTCCATAATAGATTCTATTCCTATTTGGAGGGAATTCTCCCCTTTTTGACCGTTATATCCCCATGTTCATGTAAGTGGAAACTTTATCCATAAAAATGGAACCCCATTTACAGTTTAAATAAGAAGTTTACCTAATTTTTAAAATTAAAGTGGGTGCAAATTTTTTAATATAATTATCAAATGATAAGATTAATTTATTGAAAAAATAAAAAAAATTTTTAAGAATAAAGAGTTAATTTGAAATTCTACGCTTTTGAATTATCACTACGGTTATAACTATCATCATTATTGTTCCGAAAAGAAATATAATACCAAAAATTAAATCTGAAGGCAAAAAGAATTGAAATCTATTTAAGGATGTGTTATTATTTTTTCCATTCGTGTTATTTTGATTAATTTCCGTGCTGATTTTATAATCATCCAAAATAGCATAGGCAATATTTACCCAATCAACATTACAACTAATTTTTAAATAAAATGTATAAATTCCTGATAAAGAAGTACCAAATTGGAATGTAGAAAAATTATTTATCTCTGGTAAGCGATAATTTTCATATATCTTGAATCTATTATTATTTGGGTCAATCAAGTAAAAATCTAATCTTACTTCATTGCTTAAATTTAATGATATTGGAGAAACGCGTTCAAAAAAGAATTTATATGATCTATCAGTTTCAAGTAATATTTCATGTACGATATTGTATTCATTATTGAAGCAATTTACTTTATAGAATATTAAATCATCTAAATCAAATGGAGAGATTCTCTCATATAGACATTTAAATTTCTGTTCAATTTTAATGTAAATATTTAAATTTTCTTTAGAGAATACTTCGAAAGTGAAAGTATAATTTCCCGAAAGAGCTGTCCCAAAAGGTATTGTATAATATCGATAATATTTTGGATAAAATGCCATATAGCCTCCAAATATATCGAATTTTCTATCTAATGGGTCTAAAATTGAAATATTCATGATGCAAGAATGTGGGGTCACGATTTCAATATAAATCTGATAAGTATAAGCCGATTGAAGATCCAAATTTTCAAATTTCAAGGTGCTTCCATTTTCTTTGAATATAAATACTTTATCTACTAGAATCGAGTCTCCACTCGTCTTAATACTATAAATATTTTCAAGATTTAACGATTCTTGATTATTAAGCAAAAATTTTGATGGATTAAATGTAATGCTTGAAACCAATAATATTAAAGAAAAGATGATCATTAAGTGCTTATTTATCTTTATAATACCCATACACCTCTAAATCTTTGAATTCTTCTATTAATGATTGGATTTCAAGACATTTATGAAACTTAATGCATTGAAAACAAGGCTGATCTGTCCAAAAATAAGCTTTTTTCTTAGGGTTTTCAATTATGAGAATTGGAAATCCTGATCTCGGACATAAAATAGATGAGTTATATATTTTCCCTTTTTTTGGCAATGGATAACATAATCCACAGAACCAGCACTGAACAAATCTTTTATAATTTGAAGATCTATATATAATTAGCGAACAATCACAATTGGGACAATTTCCGATTTCTTTTAATTGTTTCAAGGTTAAATCATTTTATAAAGGATTTATTGATTACTAACAAATTCGAATTGAAATTATTTAAATAAAAAATCTGAAAATTTGTTCCTTTTAAATTTTAAAAATCAAAATAATTTCAGTCAATAATTTTGTACTAAATTTTTCTTTAAATATTCTTAAATTAGTTAAATTAACATGATACAACAGGCAAATTTTAATGGATTGCTTGATGGAGTAGAATTTTTAATTGCTGTTGGGTCGATTTTAGGACTATTAGGGCTTCTTATTGGAATAATATTTTTAGTTTTTGGAGGTTCTAGAATGCGTAAGCACATGATCGGCGTGATAATTTTTTCTCTAATATTAATCACTTTATGTGGTGGCGTTGATACTGGTTTGAAGTATTTTCATATATATCGTTAAATAACATTTAATTTTCAATCTTTGAAAAAATGTAAGGTAAATTTAGATAAATAATTATAAATAGAGGTTTTTAATTTTGGCATCTGGAAAAGAAATAATAATAATAAAAAAGGAAAAAAAAGGAAATAAGAGTTTTGGTATTTTTCTCTTAATAATTTTATTTTTACTTTTAATTGCTCCTATAGCTGGAGGATACGTGTGTTATCAAACGGGAAGCATTTTTAGACTTATTTTTACAAAATTAGGCACTTTTTGTTTGATAATAGGATCTGCAAATTTATTCTTCTGCATATTATGGATTATATTTAGAGGAAAATTCTCGATTAAAACATTAATTGCAGGAGTTGTATTAGTATGGGTAGGTGTTTTTTTGACAGGAATTCCTTTTGATTTCTTTGGAATATCAATCCAACCACCTTATTCTCCACCAGGATATCATTGATTTTGAGAAAAAATTAAGAATTTAATAAAGAAATATCTTTATATAAAAGTTATGAGATAATAAATATAGTCTAAAGGCAAAAATATCTTGATGCTAGAAATGATATTCCATTGTCCTCGATGTAAATCAACAAATATCATTGATCTAAACGATGAAATAGCGTGTCCTAATTGCCATTTAACGTTCCGAAAAAAAGATTTAGAACAATTTGATGATGATGATATTTTATCCATTGAGGAATTAGACGAAATTGCTCGTGAATTAAAAAAATCGAAAAAAAGTAATAATATGAACTAAAAGAAATATTCTGATGTAAAATGACTTATTATTGAAATCCTAAAACCTTTAGATATGAGTATTGGAGCTAAATTTTTTTTCTTTAAATATTTCAACCATAATTCATGTAAACATGGGTGTGAAATTAAACGGTTTAGTACATGAAGAAGAACTATCTTCAAGTATTTTAAAAGGAAGGATCATGGCTGTGGACGCCCCCAATATTATTATTAGCTTGTTAAAATTTTCAATAAAGGATAATGAAAACAATAAATCTAAACTTCACGTGAATAGGTTAGGCAAGCCGATTTTACATTTTTATGGAATTTTATATAGAGTAAACTTTTTTCTATATAACAAAATTCTTCCCATTTTTTGTTTTGATGGAATCGATTCTGAATTAAAACGAAAGATTGTTAAAGATTCATTAAACGATTTTCTAAAGGTAAAACAATTACATGAGATTGCTGTTCAAAATAAAAACATGGAATTGGCAAGAAAAATTGCTTTCAGTAAAGAATTTTATTGGCCTTCGATTATTGAAGATTCTAAGCATCTTTTAAAATTATTAGGAATTCCTATCATTCAAGCACCTGCTTCTGCAGAATCTCAATGTGCTCAATTAGTAAAAAATAAAGTGGCAGATTTTGCAAATTCTCAAGATTATGATGCTTTATTATTTGGATGTCCAAAATTGATTAGAAATTTCACTAAAACTGCTCGAAAAAAGATAAATAATAAATGGATATATAAAAAAATAACTCCATCAATCATATTTCTTAATAAAACGTTGAAAAACTTAAAAATTAATTATTTCCAGTTAGTAGATTTATCCATTTTAATTGGTACGGATTATTTTGAAGGAATAAAAAAAATTGGACCAAGAATTGCCTTAAACCTGATCCAAAAATATAAAAATTTAGAGAGTGTAATGGAAAAAACAAGAGAGAAATATGATTTTAGCAAGCTTACTAAACAAAAGATTAATGAACTACGCAAAATATTCATATTTCCTTATACAATTACTAGATTAAGTGATTTAAGATGGTCTCTTCCTAAAATTGACTCCACTCTCACATTTTTATGCGATAAAAATTTCTTAAATCAAGAAAAAGTTAATAAAATAGTCAAAAACTTAGAATCTAATTTTATTAAATGCTTAGAATATTTTAAAAATTCTAAAAGTAAATCGGTGCTGCTTCAAACACGTCTATTTTAGCAAGTTTAAAATTAATTATTTACAATCATGTCGTTAAATAATTAAATACCTTAGTTAATTTAACTACACATGAGGTATAAATCAAATAATCATTCATATAAGTTAATGATTATTTCTCTCGTTGTAATATTCTTAATTATTTCCTTGAATGCATTAAATCTAACCAATAATATTCTTTATAAAGCAAAAAATTATCGAAATAGCGAAAACATTACAATCTTGAACACGCTTGCCCTTTCTAGTGATAAAATATCTGTTGGAGGAGCAATTATATATAACGAACTAATTAATTTAGCATGGAAGGTTAATCGTTTTTTAGAATATAAATTCATGAGATATATTGGTAAGTAATTCAAAATTGAATGCTGAATTATTTAATTCGTTCTAAATAAATCAGGAGTTACAATTGCTGATCTTAATAAAGATGGTAAAAATGAATTAATTTTCGCTAGTTCAAATGGAATTTTATATGCTATAATGAAACTAACCAACTTTGGAATTTCACTACTTCTAACCTTATTTGGACATCTCCAATTGTAGTAGATATCGATAATGATGGTGAAAATGAAGTATTATTCGGCGGATTTAATCAAAAATTCTATTGTTTGCATGCTAATGGAACTCTTAAATGGTCTTATTCGGATTTTTATCTCAATCCTATAAATGTAAATTTTGCTGTAGGAGATATTAACGGAGACGGTAAAAATGAAATCATCTTTGCTAAATTTGCAAGATTGTATGCATTAAATGGAACCGGCCAATTAATTTGGACAAGGCAGTTTTCAATCTATAAGATCGATGGAATAACTTTAGCTGATGTTACAAATGATAAAATACCAGAAATCCTATTTAATCTAAGCAACAATACATTAATTGCATTAAATGGAAATGGATCTATTTATAAATCTATAAAAATTAATTTATCCTTATCTGCGGCTCCATTGATTCTTGAAAATATGATAATCACCCAAAATAGTTCCGATATCATCGCTCTAGACTATGGATTTAACTTATTATGGAGTACTGAACTCAATCTTACCATAACATCTCCAGTTGCAGCCGATCTTAATCATGATTCTTACTATGAAATTGTCGTAAATTCAATTTCTGATAATGAAACGGTAATTCTGAAACTTAATGGTACGATTATATCATGTTTTGAAGTAGATGGTTATTTTTCAAGTTATAGTGTTCCTGCAATCGGAGATTTAAACAATGATACAGTACCAGATCTGGTTATTTCTTCTAGCTTACTTCTCATGAAAAATATATCTGGAGATGACCTTTATACTTCAATTGGAATTGGCTATGGAATTAATTATCCAACAATCGGTGATATTAATGGAGATGGCGTTCCAGAAATTCTTTTTAGTACAGATAACGGTGATGTATATATTGTTTACATTCCAAATGCTTTTAAAGGAAATCCGTGGACTCTGATGCGTAATACAATGAGTAGGAGAGGTATCTTAAATGATAATGATCATGATGGACTTGCTAATTACATTGAAAATATTCTTGGTACAGATGAAAATAAAAAAGATAGCGACAATGATAAGTTAAATGATTGGGATGAAGTGAATGTATACAATACTAATCCACTTAGCAATGACACTGATAATGATAAAATGCCAGAATATTGGGAAGTTTTTTACAATTTAAATCTAAATAATAATACTGATGCTTTATTGGACAATGATAACGATGGCGTTTTAAATAAATGTGAATATTTCAATAATACTAATCCAAACTCCGCCGATACAGATAATGATCTCATGCCAGATGGATGGGAAATAAAATATGGCTTAAATCCTTTAGCCAACAATGCTGCAAATGACACGGATGGCGATAAATTAACGGACCTTCAAGAATATAAGTATGGTACAAATCCAATTGTTCCTGATTCCGATGGTGATGGGTTTTTAGATGGTGAAGAAATTCTTCAAAATACCGATCCATTAAATCCTCTTGATAACCCTACTTCAAGAACTATTATGTTAAGCGTTGGTATTGCATCTACAAGCATTCTTATTATTGTCATACTATTAATAATTAGAAAAAGGCGATCCTCTGTAATTCCTGCTGAAAAATGAAAAATGTAAAAATATTTTTTTTTATATTATTACTAATTTCTTTCTTTTTATATCAGAATCAAGCATTTCCTTATTTTAACTTTTAACAATTGTACAAAATAGAATTAAATTCGCTTCTTATTGTAAAAAAGATAATCCACAATCTTTTTTCCTTTATATATTTTGGATTAAATCTTATTTTAATAAAAAGTTATTAACAGAAAAATTGATGTAAAATGTTTCAATACATGCCAAAAGCATTTTATGAAAACAATGTTGCTAACATTTTAGAGCAAATTAGGTATCATTATGGAATGTTAACAAGAAAGGGCTACATACACGGTTTAATCGCCATTGACCAAAATGCCAAAATAATTGCTATAGATCCCAGGTTTGATAAAAATATTAATTATTGGGACTTAAGTTCCATTGGAGCTGCATTATATGGTGTTGCTCGCCAAGCACAAGATTTTTTTGATTCAGAATCTTTAGTAAGGGCAACCCTCATTTATAATAATCTTAAATTATTTGTAAAATCAATTGGAAAGATAAAAATTCCAGAAAGAGATAATAGAGAAATTTTGATATTACTCTTGGTTAGCAATGAAGTAAATATTGGGGTTCTCATTTTACAGATGAATAAATTTGCGCCCAAATTAAAGAAAACTATCATGGAAGATAATAATATTTTAAATAAATTGAAAATGACTGAAGAAGAATTGAAAGAACATATTAGACAGTTAAAAGATAAGGCTTTTCAATCCATTTCAATAACTTCAATAGAGAGATGATGCAATAAATGAACATAAAAGCAATAAATTCAAATAATTTTAATGAAAGGACTAAGAAACCATCTAATGATATTTTAGAAAATAATGAATTATTACAATATAAAATCGTGTATTGGGGTCCTGGTGAATCAGGAAAAACTACTAATTATATGCAATTAAAGAAAACTTTTAATAATCAAAGCTTGAATTCAGGTTTGTCAATTGAGACTACAGATGGAAGGACCTTATGGCAAGACTCAATTTATTTAATGTTTAAGGCAAACGTGAAAGAAATTCAACTTAACATAATAACCCAATTAATCACGTGTACAGGTCAAGAACGATTCCTATCTACGAGAGAATATGTTTTAAATGGAGCTGATGGAATAATTTTTGTTGCCGATTCAAATCCAATTAAAATGGAGCAAAACATGAGGAGTTACAGGGAGCTTCTTGCTTATGTAAGTATTAATAAAATTCCGTATTTAATTCAATTAAATAAGCGAGATTTAAAAAATGCAATTCCTATAAAAGAGTTCAAAAGAAAGTTGGGCTTACCTCAATTTGAAAGTTATGATGATGGAACGATGGTTGTTTATCCTAGCATTGCTATTAATAATAAAAATGTTAGAGACATTTTTGTTGATTTAATGACTTTAATTTTAATATCCACTCTTAGCAACTCGGTTCAATAAAAAATTTAGAAACTTGAATATTTATTAAAAATTTGTCAAGAAAGATGAAAAATGAAGATAGAAGTAGATTTTTTAAAACCAGAATTTTTAAATATACTATTTTTTAAACAAAAAAATCTTATAATTTTTCCTCATGTTGATGTTAAAAAACTTAGAACACTTGATATGTTTTGCATTGATTGCTCTTGTATCGAAATTGATGCTACATTAATAGATGATATTAATGATTTAATTGAAGAAGATTTTATTAATCCATATAATCAAAGCAAGAACTTATATTATATATTTAACATTCAAGCAAGTAGAATTTATGAACTAATCAAAAATGATTCAATAAGATGTATCATTAATGTAAGCAATAATATTGAAGATATTCCTAAAAATGAAAAATTCATATTTTATAATAGAAAAATTAATCAATTCTACAATTATAACCCTAATAATAACGATTTAACTTTTGAAACTGAATTATTAATTAATTTAAAGGAAAATAAGAGAATTATTGATGAATTATTTCAGATAAAACAAGTTGCGAGTAAATTTTATGCTGAATATTGTGATGACATCGATTTGGAAAAATTAAAATTTGTTTTAAATGATTTTGATCCCATTTTTTGGCCAAAAATAATTGAATATATTGAAAAATATTATGGTATTGAGGTACCTAAAGAAATTCTACCTGAGAATATTAAGACGAATTTAATTCCTATCAAAATAAGGGAAAATTCTTATAGACAAGAATACAGAAATGCAATTAAAATTCATTTTGCTATATCGAAAAATTTCATTGATGCATTAAGCGCTTATATTAATGAACTTAAAAAAGCTTCTGATCTAGAATTGAATTATTTCTATATTCCGGAAGATCTCTACGTTTTTCTGCGTGAAAATTATTGGCGGGACAAAATTCCTGATGATTTCATTGATATGTTATACATTAAATCCATCCCTTTATTTGAATCAAAAGAAGAATTAGACTTATTTTTTAAGAAATTTTCTTCAAAATTACCTGTGGATCAAGAATGTATTTCTAGTTTTTCAAGGAATGAAATTGAATTCATGGAATATAAACTCAATAAAGGCAAAGATAATCAAAGAGAAAAATCTAGTGAAAATAATGGAATTGGAAAAAATGAAAAAATTCCAGATATCTCTAATTTTTCTGAATTTAAGAATTGGATTTTAAAAATATTAAGTGAAATAAAGAAACAAATGGAACTAAATTAAGATTTCATCTTTTCTTTATTGTAGCAAAAAAATTTCATTATCATTGTTTAATTTTTTATTTAAATATAAGTAATCTTGAGATTTTTGTAATGAAATTTTAAAATCGTTAGGTCTTGAGAATGGCAATAATAAATTGTGTAGTTTGTAAGAATGAAATTAAAGAAAAATATGTAGTAAAGAAAATCTCGTTTAAATACATCGTTATATGTGCAGAATGCGATAAGAATTTTTCAACTGAAGAATTGGAATTTGTTATTAATTTGTTTCAAGCATTTGGAGGACATTTTGGAAAGTTCAAAATTAGTCCAAGATACAAGCAAAAAGTCGTAAAAGAACTCTTATACAAGGAAAACACGGAAAATCCTGCTAATAGTTCATTAAAATTTAAATTAAATGCAATTTATAGAGCTCTCTTGTTAGGAATTAACTTCAAAGAAATGCAATTAACAATCAATAATATCTAATGATAAAAGAGAAAAAAATTATAAAGTGGATATAACGATAATAACTGAGGTTGCTATTAATAATACGATTGCTAAAAGAAGATTTTGACCCCGCTTATATTCTTTTTTATATTTGCTTTCAAGAATTTTCAAATCTCTTTTAACTCGATAATCAGTAATGATTTCTTTTTGAACATAAGAATATTGGCTAACACCTCTTGATAAATTGGGATCTCTTCTATAAGAATATACTTTTAATCCAACAATTTCAGGAAATAAAGTTAAAGCATCATATATAGAATCTACAATATCAACCGAAAAAACTGGTATGGTTAAATACATTGATAGCATGAATGATGGTGATTTCAAGTACTCTGTAATGAATTGAAATACCAAACAAAAGGCAAGTGATACCATATAAAAGTTATAGAGAGATGTTTTTTTTTAATCAAATATAAAATATATAAAATTAATATGATGTAACCTGGTAAAACTATTAAAAGATTTAATATAATTGATGTAAAAGCAATGATAAATATTATCATAATAAAAAACCTAATGTTGATTAAAGTCATGATTAAGCTAACAATATCAAGAGATTGATACTTTAATTTTTGATTATTTGATTTTTCCAAAGAATTCGCCCCAATATTTTTTAAAAATTTTACTTAAATAAGTACTAATTATTTAATATACTAATTAGTCTTAAAAATATTTTCCAGATTCATTCATTTTCATTTTTTTTACCCAATAAATACCAATCCTTCAAGGGTCCCATTATTGTAATATCTTCCATTATTAATTCGCCTTTAGCATCTTTTAAAATCTTTCTAAATAGTTCATTACAAATATTAGGATAATCAGTCGCAATATTATTATTCCACTCAGGATCTTTCTTTAAATCGTATAACTTTTGATCCTTTTGATCATTAGAAGTAATTAAGGCAAAATCATCATCCTTGTACAGCGTGTATATATTAAATCCACATGTTATATAATCTCGTCCTTCTAATTTTTGATCAGGTTCATCTAAGAATATTGATAGATCAATCCCCTCTAAACTTTCAGGAATCTTATTTGAAACAAATCCTAAAATAGTAGCTGTGATGTCATGATGATATACGTACGTTTTATAAATTTTTTTAGGCCCATTAATCCCTCCAGGTGGTTTTATCATTAATGGAATATCAACTAATTCTGGATGCATGAACATTGGCAACTTTCCTATTGCTTCATGTTCAGCAATACTATGGCCATGATCGCTGGTTAATATAATGAGAGAATCATCATAAATTTCTAATTGCTTCAGTTCTTCGATAAATTTACCAAACCAATAATCACACATAGATACCTCGCCAGCATAACAAGCCCTCATAAATTTTAATTCATCATCCGTGAGATAATCCCTATTAGCGCTATATGCTGGAGTAATAACTCTTATTCCTGAATAATTTTTATCCACATACAAATCAAGAAACCTTTTTGGAGGATCCCAGGGTTCATGTGGATCAAATTCATCTATAAGACAAAATAAATTTTTTACTGGTAATGTATCCTTGACGAATTCTAATGCTTTATTAAAAGTTTTAGCTGGAAAATAATCGTTCTCATTAGTACGATCTTGGATATTAGGAAAGTAGGATTTAAGTATTCTTTTTTGGAAATTTTTCGCAATTAAATTCTTTTTAACGACATGTTCATTTAAAATTTTTGATAATTTACCTTTATCTTCTCTTAACCACGCTCTATAATGATCATCTTCGTGGCCCCTTATCCAATTCCATTGATCAAATCCAAGATGAAAGTTCATATTAGGTTTAAAATAATGATAAGTCGATGTTATAAACCCGTTTAAATAGCCATGAGAATGCATGTATTCAGATAAATGCTTTTGATAAGGAGGGATTGGATTCCATCCTGGTAATATCACAACATCATCAGTTTTCAAATCGGGCAATTTTTGGTTAAAGGGGAAAGTCCTTAATCCTGTATGAATAGTACGTCTTACTGGAATAGTAGCTAAAGATTCAGGATAAGCTTTATAAAAGACAATAGAATCCTTCGCAAAATCATCAAAATTAGGAGTTTTTATCCATTCATTACCATAAATTTTTCCAGTGTGATCTTTGCGTAAAGAATCAAAAATAATAAGAAAAATCTTCATAATTAGAGATATTTAAAACTACTTTTAAACGTTATTTACAATTATTATCTCTTATTAGGATTATCTTTTTTTCAATTCATAATGAGAATAATAAAAATTAGATTTTAATTTAGTATATATGTAGATGATAATTGTAATAAAAAGAGATAATAAAATAACTAAATGATTACCAATCAATATTGAAAAAAATTTTTATAAAAACTTAATATGAGCGTCTTTTTCGTCAAATTCTATTTCTCTTAATTTTATTCTCACTTCGCGTGGAGAATAAGCATGATTTAGTAATTCAACAATATTCTCGTGAAGTGCTTTAAGATTGTCCATACCTAACTGGAAAAATAGATCATTTTCATTAAAGTTAATTGTTAAAATATCTTTTATTCCTCTAATAGACTCTCGAACTTTACTATAATAAGTATCAAAAATTTCATCAATATTTTCAGTAGACATTTTTTAATTAACCTCTATCATTTCTATGATAAAAATGTGATTAATGATATTTAAGTATGGTACTTTTTCAGTCATTTTGGATCATTATCACGCAATCTTTTCGGAATTAAAGATCATAAATCCGTAAGAATTATGATTATAATACGAATTTCTATATTTATTAAAATAATTGAATCGTTCAAAAATGAAATATTATTTGATCAAAAACGTAATGATTTTCCGAAATAATTCAGTATGACTAATATTTTTAAGAAAATAGATCAATATTTATCAAATAATTATCTGAAATTGGCATTCTTTTCTAAATAATTTAAAATATTTATGGTCGAATTTTATGTTAAAATAAAAATGTTATGAGGTTAGAGATTTAATATTATCTCTAACCTCTTTTATGCATGTTCCCCCTCATTTTATTCTAAAAGGTTTTTTGCCACTACTCTTTTGCCTTTTAATTTGCTCAATTTTTTTAAGGTTAAATTAGAGTTTATTGGGAATAAATATCTATTATTAACTATAGAAATAAATTTATATCCCTGGAATATTAAATCAGAAATGAAATACGATATTCTTATAAGAAAAATGAAATGATTTTCATTATTTCTTTTTAAAATCATCAAATCTTGTTTGGGTAGGTAATATCCTTAAAAAGTTTTCTATTTTTCATTTTTCATAAAAAAAAAATCAAGAAATATTCACATAAAAGGATAAAAAATTTTTAAATGAAATTTTTGAATTATTTTAAAAAAAATATCAAAAAGGATTTATTTAATAGGACTTATCTTTTAAAAATAAAATTTTTGTTTATTTACATTAATGTCAATTGTTAAAATTTACATTTTTGAAAGATTTTCTTAAGTTCAGGAAACTAATGATAATAAGGAATTTGCTAATAATAAATAATAATTTATAGATTAATTTATAAAATCCTTAATCAGAATTATTATTAATAGAGAGGAATTAAGATAATACCCAATTTTGAATAATATTATTCATTTAATTAAATAGGAAATTCAAAGAAACATGAACAAATATGTATTATAATAAATATTTACAATAATCAAATAAATATTTTAACCTTTCAATTTAAAATAAATTTTTGTTTGATATTAATTAGGGAATTAAAAAAAAAAAAAGATTTTTTAAGATTTTTTACTAAAGTTTAAAATTTTTAATGATTGACGTTAGTGCCAAATGGCAAAAATCTACATTTATGTAAAAGGAAACGATTTTTTCTAATATTCGATAACACAAAAAAATAATAAAATTCTTAGAGTTTTAATCAGAAAAACTATAAATTAAACTATTGGATTTATTAATATAAATAATATTTCAAATGATTTAGGGCTCTAACTATTATCCTTAAAAAAATTAATCAGAATTTATGGTATTTATGGAAATTATAAATGTAAAGTTTTTATACAAATTACGTATATTTTCAATAATATTTATTAATATTCTTTCTTATTGGGAAAATTTTATTGAATTTTAATTTCTTAATTCAGAATCATCTTGAATTTTTAAAATTCAAATAAAACTTTTAACACATTTAAAGAATCTAGAAAGTTTAAATAATAGAAAAGAGATATATATACTTACCCTTTTAATTTTATAATCAATTATAATATTAGAAAAAATGTGAAATAAAATGGGAAAAGGTACATTAGCATTAGTATTTGGGATACTTGGTTTCGTTGTTCCATTTGTTGGAATAATCTTTGCGATTCTAGCTATCGTTTATGGTAAAGCAGCTAAAGATGATCCCGAAGAAAAAGGAATGGCTACAGCAGGATTAATTCTAGGAATTATTAGTCTTGTAATTTCAATAATTGTAGCAATTTGGATAATTTTCTGGTTCGCAACTTATGCTGCTCTATTATCAATGTATGCATAAACTTGAAAGATTTGCTTTTAAATAAAATTCAAAAATATTTTTTTTTATTTTTAGAAATAAATGTTATTTCTTAATTTAATGATGATTTCAGAAAACTTTAATCATGAAAAAACAAAAACCAATGAAAAAAAATTTAAGTTTCTTTTATATTTTAAAAGCTTTATCCCTCTTATTTTAAGACATCATCCAGAATGTTCGCAATTTAAAAATCATGTATTAAATATAGGCAAATATGGTTTATGCATTGGATGTTTTGTGGGATATCCAACGGCAATTTTGAGTGCCATTATAATGGGTATAATTAATATAGAAACATATCTTGGAACTGAAATTCTTTTTATTTTAAGTGTATTATTTCTTGGAACCTATATACTGAGTCCATTAAATCTAACAAGATGGAAAAAAATTAAAATTGCTCAAAAATTTTGTTTAGGGCTTGGATTTGCTTTTTTATTTTGGGCAATAACTTCATTATCTACCTCTTTTGTTAATAAAATATTTTTATATTTTGGAATTTTTGGAACTATTTTTTTCCTCTTAAATGTTCAGCATGCTTATAGCTTTTATAAGAGTTGCAAGAAATGCGAAACCCCATTTGCTTGGTCCAAATGTGATGGATTTAAATCCATCAGAGAAAATTTTGAAAAATATGAAATTAATAATATTTTAAATTCTTTTAACCAAAAGACTAAGAATTTAATGGATGAAAGGAAATTCAATTAAAATCTAAATGAAAAACTACCGTAGATTCTTAATGCATCAATAATTATTTTTATTAAAAGATAAAATATTAAAAATCTAAAATTATGTTTTAAAATATAAAAGACAAATTACAAGATTTAAAATTAAAAATTGATAATTGATAATCCATGGCTAATTATTGTGTATTTTGCGGAACAAGAGTAGAAGAAAATTAGAATAATTGTCCTGAATGTGGTGCTAAATTTAAAAACATTAAAAATTTAAGTATTCATGATTTTAATGAACCTGAAAAATCAATAACCCAAAACATCAATCATTAAGCACCTTATCTCACGCCATCTCCATAAGCTCGACCAGATTCATTACAGGACATTAGTGGGGGGAACATCACAATCTTCTGATGTTTATGGAATAATTTCATTTGTTTTTGCAATATTGGATATTTATTGTGGTTTTATCTTTGAAATAGTTGCAATTGTTTGCGGTATAATGGGAATGAAAAGTGCAGAAATAAAGGACTAGCTACTGCTAGACCAATAATTGGAATCTTAGAAGTAGCAATATAGCTTATACTTACAATATTTATTATGGTCATAACTTCCTTAACATTTAATCATTATTATTATTGATTAAGATCTTTTAATATGATTAATTTTTGTAAGTCATGATTAAGACAAAAAGAAAATACTCATCAGTTTTAATTAAATAATAAATCAGAATGATTTATTTTAAGTTTAGACTAATAAAATAAAAAAATCTTTCATAATAAATTAAAAATAATTTATTTTATTTTTAAAAAACAAGTAATTAGCATACAACAATTTCAAAAAAGATGTTATTTTAATAATAAATTCCAGTTAATAGATTCTTTAATTAATTTGGCTACTAAATTAATCTCTTCTTTTTGAATGCCTGGCTTAATTTTTTCCATGTTTCTGATTGTCGTGTAAGTATCAGATGGACTTAAAATTATAGGAATCTTTTTTTCATTTGCAGCATGTATTACTTTAGAATCTGGTTGGATGAAACCTGTTAATATTAACGCCGATACATCTTCATTTAATGCCGCTAAAGCAACATCAGCCCTATCTCCGCCAGTAATTACAGCTGCTTTCTTAACTGATCGCAAGTATTTTAAAGCAGCATGAGGATTCATTGCTGCAATAAGATATGTTTCGACCGTTTTATCTAATCCTTCCCTTGCTGGTTCATTTATTAATTCACCTCCAATTGCCTGTTGAATTTCTGAAACTCTTGGAGATATTAGTTCTAAGCTTTTACCAATCACGCCCAAAATGGGGACATTTCTTCCTTCGATGTGTTTCTCCCTTAATTCCTCTATTCTTGCCTTATATTCATGATCAATTTTATTGAAGATAACGCCTTTCATTTTTAAATTTCGATATTTAAAATAATTTTTAGTGAAAATCAGATTGTCGATGCATTTATCTGAAGATTCAGTTTGAATGAAGACCAACTCAGGAATTTTCAAAAAATTTGCAATTGTTAGATCATCAAGCCCAATTCTAACATATCGTATTATGCTGGGAGCCCCTTCAATTATTATGTAATCATACCTTTTTAATAATTCATTATAAGATTTTTTTATGGAATTTAATAAGAAAGTCTTTCTATTTTCATCAATTAAATCAACATAATAGCAATCAGGGATAGATGTTGGGCTAATTATATCGTATGGCAAATCTGTTTTAAAAACGGTATTTTGTATGAATCCAACATCCCTATCGGCTTTATCAGAGAAAGCTCCTTTTGGCATTCCAATTGGTTTAAAATATGCTACCTTGTATCCATCTTCTTGCAATTTAAGAATTATACCTATTGAGATTAGGGTTTTTCCCACGTGTTCTTTCAAACTACATAAATAAATTGATTTTCCCATTTTCTCATCATCTTTTTTAATCATTTCTTATTATTTTTTATCAAATTTTATTTTTTCTAAATATATTATCTTGAAATTGTTATCTTAATATCAACTGCCGAATAACCTTCAGCAAACGACAATAAGGGATTTATGTCCAATTCAAGAATATCTGGAAAGTCTTTAACTAATTGCGAGACTCTAAGTAAGACTTCAATAATTGCATCTATATCTGAGGGTACCTCACCTCTAACTCCTTGCAATAAGCTAAAAATCTTGGTTTTTTGCAACATTTTAATGGCATCGTCTCTGGTAAATTTATGGGCTAAAGCAAAAGATACATCTTTTAAAAAATTAGCATATATTCCTCCAGCTCCAATCATTAACAATGGTCCAAATTGTGGATCTCGAGACATTCCAACAATTAATTCATTTATTTTCTTTTCTTTTTTAAAGTCGATCATTTCTTGAATTTCTACACCATATATTTTAGCATTTTGAGGCCCAAATTTCTTTGAATTATCGACAATTTGAATGTACGCTTCAAATGCATTTTCTGGAGATTTCACGTTTAATATAATGCCGCCTACATCTGTTTTATGAATTATTTGAGGACTAACGATCTTCATTACACACTTTCCAATTTCTTTTTGTAATTCCATTGCTTCTCTTGGAGTTCTCGCAAGCTTAGATTTGGGAGATTTTATTCCATAACATTCAAAAATTTCACTGGTTTCATGACTCAAAAGAACAGTTCTTCCATCATTTCTTGCAGCTTCAATTATTTCTCGTACTTTTTTCTTGTCAACTTTAAATGTAGGAATTTTACTTTCATCAATTAATGGCTTTTTAAGATATTCACTGTATTCTAATAAGGCTTTTAATGATTTAGCAGCTGGCTCTGGAAAGGCATAGCAAGGAATTTTATTGTTTTTAAGTACATTACGAGCATCTTTAACAGATTTTTCCCCAATAAAAGAACAAGTAATTGGTTTGTCCTTGATATGATTGGAAACCAAGTTTATGATGATATGGGCAACTTTCTCTGGATGAGTTTGTGCTTGAGGTGTTAATATAATTAAGGCACCATATGTATTTACATCTTCTTTTTTAATTTTTATACTTGAATTATCATCATTAATTCCAAATATTGTTTTCAAGGTAAATTCATATCTTTCAGGAGTTGCATCACCTATAATATCAACAGGATTAAAAATTGCGGCTTCAGAAGGTAAATTTTCTCTTAATTTGTGTAGGACAGATTCCGTAAATCTTGAAAATTTTAGACCTTCACGCTCAAAAGCATCAGTTGCGATAATGCCAGGTCCACCTGCATTTGTTATGATAGCAAATGAATTTTCCTCGGGAATGGGTTGGAAAAGAAACACTTCACCAAAATCAAAAAGATCTTTTATGGTTGGAGCCTTAATTATCCCACATTTTTCGAAAGCTAATTCATATGCAATGTTCGACCCTGCTAGAGCACCAGTATGACTTGAAGCTGCTCTGGCTCCTGCCAAGCTAACACCTGCTTTTAAGATTATTACTGGTTTTTTGCTCGTTGCTTTAGGGATTACATTAAGAAATTTTTCTCCGTTTTCTATGCTTTCTAGATAGCATAATATAACTTTTGTATTTTCATCATTTGCAAGGTATTCAATGAAATCAATTTCATCCAAATCAGCCTTATTTCCTAAACTTATATTACATGAAAAACCATAGGATTGATTCATCGAATAATCCATCATTCCCGTCAGCATTGCTCCAGATTGAGAAATTATCGCAATATGCCCTTTTTTAGGCGTTTCTGTAGCAAATGAACCATTGTAATTACTACATATAAATCCTAAACAATTAGGGCCAATAACACGCATGTTATATTTTTTAGCAATCTCAATTAGCCTTTTCTCCCGTTTTATGCCCTCTCCTCCAATTTCTTTGAAACCCGCAGTTATTACAATTAATCCTTTAACTCCTTTTTTTCCACAATCTTCTGCAATTGATAATACTTTAGTACTCGGAATTACAAATATAGCAATATCAATTTCTTCAGGTACATCAAAAACGCTTTTATATACTTTTAGCCCTAAAATGGAATCACAATTGGGATTAATAGGATAAATATTCCCGCTAAAATTGGAATCAATTATGTTTTTTAGAACGATATTTCCAACTTTTCCTGGTTTTGAGCTAGCACCTATTACAGCTATGCTTTTCGGATTAAAGAAAAATGCGATATCTCGTCTATTTGTCATTCTCTTAAACTTTGTTTGTAATTATTAATTTTACAATCAAACAAATCAATATAATAAAATGTGTTTAATAAAAATAGAGTCCTATTTTATAAGAAGTTTTTATTTTATGTTTTTAAATATTTGTCTAATTAATTTAGATAATTAATTTTAAATTATTTGAATGAATCAAATTTAGATAAATATATAAAGAAATTAATTCACGAATAAATCTATCCCAGTAAATTGAACTAGGATAACATTTGGATAAAAAGATATTAATATTATTTAGTTAGTAATCATCATAATAATCTTCATAGTCATCATAGTCATCTTCGTAGTCATCGTAATCTTCAAAATCATCATCGTCATAATCGTCTAGATCATCATCCCACTCTTCCCATTCCCCATCATTATAATCTTCATCTTCATAATCTTCCCAGTCATCATTTTCATCGTCCCAATCATAATCATCTTCACGCATTTCTCCATTTGAATTGTTTAAATCATCATTTAACATTGCTAATTCACCTACTTTTTATACTCTTATTATGTATTAATAGTACTATTATTTTATTGAATAAAATATTAAACAAATTTTTAAAATTTATTGTTTGCAATTTTACTTTTAATCTCAACTTATCTTATAATTTAATCAGAATAGGATCTACCAATTTATTGAATGATTGAGAAAGTACTTCATGAAGATAAAGATTTATTTTACTGCACTTTATGTTCTTATTAAAAAAGTAAAATTTTTTGAATTGAAAAGTTGGGCTTTAAAATTATTTAATAATGAAAATTCGTGAGATTAGAAAATGGATAAGAACTTGAAAGAATTAATTGATTCGATTGATTCAGCCAATCAATTTCAATCTAACATTGAAGAATTAATTCGAGAAATGAGAGACGAGATCCAACGCCTAAATTTTCGAGTAAACGAACAAAAGAAAGTTATTTTAGAACAGCAAGAACGAATCAAAACTTTAGAATCTGAATACATTCCTGACGATATAAAAATCTTGAGAGATTTAGTTAGGAGCCAGAGAGAAGAGATATTAAAAAGAGAAAAAGATGTTGAAATTTTAGAAAATGAATTGTTTAAATTGAGAGAAGAATTAGAGACGTATCAACAAGTTGATGAAAAAGATAATGCTTTATTAGAAGCCAATGAAAGAATTGCCCAATTAATTCAAGAAAATGAAAGATTGCGCATTGAATTAAGTATAATGCATGCTGAAAATAGCAAGCTTAGGAATAAATTTGATCAATTAAGTACATTAGACTATAAAAATATTGAAAATGAATTAATTGAAGCAAAAAAGAAAATTTTTAAAATAACAGAAGAAAATGGCGTTTTAAGAATTAAAGTAGAATCTTTAAAACAAGAAAATAAAAATTTGCAAGCAGAAAAAGAAAAATTACTTGAAGAAAATAAAAATCTTTTAGATCAAGTAAAAAATGCCAATGATATTGTTAAAGCTTTAAATGAAAAAGTCATCAATTATGAGCATGAAATTAGCAGCTTAAAAGATAAATTTAATGATATCACATACGAAAAAGATAAAGAGCTAACACAACCTGAAGTTTATGATGATTACAAAGTCCTTCTTGAAAATAAAATCAAGGATTTAGAATATGAAAATGAAAATTTAATTAAAAGTCTTGAAGTAAGAGAAAGCATGATTAGTGACCTAAAAGAACAAATTCATTCTTTATACGATCAATTAAAAAAAGTAAGATTATCTAGAATAGACTCAAATCAAAATCAAGACCTAATTGCTAAATATCAAGAAAAAATTGACGCTTTAGAAAAAGAATTATCTAATCTACGCGATGATAATAACATTTTAAGAAATCAATTACAAGAAATAGGAGTTGAGCATGAAAGAATTTTAAGTTCAAGTAGAAATAATGTCATTCAAGAAAATATTAAAGTCGAAAAGTCTTCACCAACACTTTTTTTAAAAATGTATAATAATTTATCAGAAGAAAGTAAAATTAATGTCTTAAAAAGCATGATGAATAGCTTGAAATCAAGTAGATTGGATGTAAAATTAAATATTTTACATTTATTAAGTTTAATAAAAAATAATGAAGTAATATCTTTATTTAGAAATTTGCTCGTAGAAAGTGATTGGATGACAAAATTATATATATTAAAGCTTATTCAAAATATGGGAGATATAAACATTAAAGAGTTTGTTAAACCTTTATTAAACGATCCTGACCCAGATATTCGAGAAGTATCTAGAAAATTATATCTTTCAAATTAAGAAAATTAGGTTTAAAACTTGTATAATCATTCTTTTTCTAATTATGTCTAAAGTTAAAAATAATTATATAAATCTCTGAAAAATTTACAAACATGAATTTTTATCTAACAATTTTAAATTAAATTGGCTTTTTCACTTATTTAATAAAAAGAGAAAATTTTTCTGTTTTCTAATGTTATAACATTCAAAATTCAAAAAGATTAAAGTTAAAAAATGAAGATTGCAGTTAGCGGAAAAGGAGGCGTAGGAAAAACTTTAATAGCAGGAACTTTAGCAAGATTATTTGCCATTGATGGGTTTAATGTTTTAGCTATTGATAATGACTCTGCCATGAATTTAAGTTATACATTAGGAATTAGTGAAGAAGAGAAGGCTAAAATAATTCCAATTGCCGAAATGAAAAAATTAATTGAAGAAAGGACAAAAATAGAAGGTGCTGGTCCAGGAGTATATAATATAAACCCTGAAGTCTCTGATATTCCTGATAAATACAAAGTAAATGGTCCAGATGGATTACAACTTCTGGTATTAGGAAGCGTGGAAGAACCAGCAACGGGGTGCTTATGCCCTGAAAATGCATTAATAAGAACATTATTATATAACTTGTTTGTCAAGAGAAATGAAGTTGTCATAGTAGATTTTGAAGCAGGAATGGAACATTTAGGAAGAGGTACTGCTAAGGGAATTGATGTCATGCTAGTAATAACAGAGCCATCCCAAAAATCATTAGATTTGAGTAAAAAAATAATTACCTTGTCAAAAAAATTAGGAATAATAAATATATATTTAATAGCAAATAAGATCATGGATGACGGGCAATTAGATGTGATTAATGAAAGAATAAGAGAATGGGATGTACCATTATTTCATTTTATACCCAATGATGCCGAAATTGGGAAAGCTGATTTATCTGGAAAAGCTCCTTTAGATTATAATTCGGATTCACCTGCTATTCTCTCTATAAAAAATCTTTATCGAAAATTGAAAGATTTAAAATTAGAACTCTTTGATCTTTAGATGCTTTCAATTTAAGAAGAGAATTTGTAAAATAATTTATTTTATTTCCCTTAATTTAAATTTTAAATCAAATCTTCAAACAATTAATAAAAAACCAGAAAACAAGAAATTATATTTATTCATAAATCTCATAACATTTCAGATAAATCCAAGTCCTGATCTTCAGCGATTTCTTTCCATTGCTCTATTGCCTTAAGTGCTTCTTCTTCATTCATTTGTTCTATTGCATAACCAGCATGAACAATGACATATTTTCCCACTTCTGCATCGGGTAATAAAGCAATTATTACATTTTGTTCAATACCATCAAAATCTACTAATGCACTATTATCTTCTCTATTTATGCTGATTATCTTACCTGGAATGGCTAAACACATTTTTAACACTCAAATTATGATACTATCTGAATATGAATAATTTTTGAAAATAAAAAAAATTAATTAATATGAAACATCTTTTTACTGAAAAATATGGCATTGATGATGCTTTCATTTTATATTCAATAAAATTGATTAAAATAAATATAAAACTTGATGAGAACAATGAAAGTGATGAAATATTTGGAAAAATCTCCAAGCAACAAGATTTTAATTATATTTTCAATTATAGGAATAATAATTTTCATTTTAATAAATCAACTAGTATTTGAAACTTTAAAAGTTATCGTTCCTGATTATAGCATCTTAGATTTAGAATTTGCTTGGACTAAAGATTAAATTTCTCTGATATTTTCAATTTGGGGTAATTTAGGAATTTATTATCAATTACTAGGAACATACTGGGATTTTCTTTACATATTTGGTTACTCTTCTTTCATGTTTAGCTTGATTTTATTGGTTGCAAGACAAGTTAGTGGAAAATTCAAATTTATTGGAATGTGGATCAGTCTATTTCCCATAATTGCTGGAATTTTTGATTGCATTGAAAATGCATTTTTATTGATGATGATGAATGATTTAGCTTCAATACCATTGATTTTACCCTTGATTTCTTCATCCATTTCAACAATAAAATTCAGTTTACTATTTATTGGAATAGTTTATTTTGCTATTGAACTATTAACATTTATTATAATTAAAATAAAAGCAAGAAAAGAAAAATAAATTATTTTTTTTATTTTTTCAATGATTTTAATAACCTAGAATAGAACTTAATTAAGCTATCTAATTCAAATAATAAATCTTCTTTTGAAAATTGCGAAATGTTATTCCTTAATCTCTTCAATTCGACTAAAAATAGATCAAACTCGTTATATTTTGTTTCATTGGGAATGGTAAAAATAAAATCATTGGTTTTTTTAATTACACTTTTTAAATCTGTTGTGGATATCTCCACATTAGGATTTTCATCAAATCTACTTATAATATTGACTAAATTAGATAATAATTCCTTTTTATTTCCTTTAAATGATTTACTGAATTCGAAATAATAACCCCAACCATCATCGAGGGGTATTAATTCTCGATAAACATTTCCAACTTTTATCACGGATTTTACATTTTTAAACAATAATGAAGGAATCCATGAAAATATTTGATAACTATATTCTGTATCGTTACACCTTATGCTCGTTATTAATTTATTTTCTTCATTAAAGTATCCAAATGGAATGATAATAAAGTCAAGAGTTTCTTGACCCTTATAATATTGAGGAAAATAATGAAGATCCTTTATCAATTGAATGGGAGTGCTTTCAAAGCTTATCAAATCAAATTCGATTTTATTAATCTTAGGCTTGTAAATATACATTACAACGCCATTAAATCCATCTAATTTGATATTTAATGAAAATTTAATTTCGGATTTCTTGATGTCCTTACATTCAAACTTGATATCGTAAAAAAAATGAAAATAGTTCTCAATATAAGGGAAAAACCATGGTGGTTCACGTTCATAATTGAAGGAAATTATTTTCAAATATAGCCCTCCTTTAATTTTTTGATAATTTGATGGTTGGTTAATTTGTAATATAATTCTTATACAATGTACATTATTAAATTTTTCTTGTTGATATTTAAATCTTACAATTTCTAAAATTAAATTTCAAAAAAAGGAAAAATTAAAAATAAAAAATAAAAGAATTATTTTTGGTTAAATTTCAATTATAAGCCATAATTTTCTAATTTCATGCGGGTCCTGTGGAATTTCAAGCCAATTTCATCAGCACTTACTCCCATTGCTAATGCAAGCAGTTCAGTAACATACAAGACAGGAATATTATATTCCTCTCCATATTTTTTAGCAAGATCCCTTTGTTTTGTATCAAATTGTTGGAAGCAAGCTGGACAATTAACACAGATAATATCTGCTCCAGATTTTTTGATGCTATCCATCTTGATTTTTAAATTAGCTAAACCATGTTCTTCATAAGCATTAGTCACAGCAGATCCACAGCATAATACTTCTTCTTCATAATCTACAACAGTCGCACCAGTTGCTTTAACAATCACTTTTAGATTTTTTGGTCTCATTGGGTCATCAGATTCCATCCACTCAGCTGGACGCATGTAATGGCATCCTGGATGACAAGCAACTTTTAATCCACTTAATGGTTTTGAAATTGAAGATTTTATCTTATCCAAGTTTTCCTTTAATACATCCACAAAATGCCTGACTTCAATCTCACCTTTATATTCTTTTCCTATTTTTGCTAATTGTTCATTAACTTTTTCTCTCTTTAAAGAATCATGCTTTAATTGATGTTGAACTCCCCTGAGTGTGTTAGCACATCCATTACAAAGTGAAATGATATCTTTTCCTTCTTCTTCAGCCAAGCAGAGATTTCTCGCTCCAATAGTTAACCAAGCATCATTACTGAAACTTTTCATTCCAGTTGGATCAGGACAACAAGAAAATGGAGCTTGAGATGTTTCAATGCCAACTTTCTCAAACACTTTTCTTGAAGCCGCCTCAATGAATGGAATTCTATTTCCAATCGTACAACCTTCAAACATTTTATATTCTGTCAACTTTATCCCTCCTTACTTTAAATATTTATCTGCTCCAATGTTTTTCAATAAATTTTGAACCTCATTTACATCAGGTTCCTTCACGGGTGGTAATCCTAGTTGTTGTCTCCTTCTTTCTATTGCGGGTTGGGATGGAATTGCTTTAGCATTGTCAAATATAGCTTTAGCTTGAGAGTAAATAAAATCTGGCCCTTTTCCTTGCTTGATAGATTCATTTTTCAAGAATGTAAATATTTCAGTAAGTTCTATATGTTGAGGACAAACTTCATCGCATGTATCACAAACAGTACAACCCCATATTATCAATGGGTCTTCTTTAAAAATCATATCTTTATAACCAAGCAAGGCTTTGATAATATTTGCCCTTGGATTATATCCAGTCATACCATAAAAATCTGCAGTAACTCTTGTAACAGGACAATTATCAGAACATCTACTGCATTGATAGCAATATTTTATCAAATCAGGACCTACATGATAATCCATGACTTGTTTTCTAAATTCAAAATCTACCGTCATTTTTTTTATCACTCATTTCTTTTTTTTATTTTTATTGCATTTTTTCTGTTGGTTTTAACCCGGGCAAGGGTAAGTCATATCCAATCTAAGATTTTTATTGGATATTCATCCTAAACCAACATTCAACTTTCGAGAGTAAATCTCTTTACCATCCTCATTCACTACCGTGATATGGGCGGCACATGATAGTCAGCAATCAAAACATCTGACTACCATTTCCAAGAGATTTACCATTCCTTCAGGTATTTCTTCACTCATCTTTTCATCACTTTTTTAATTCATTTATTTAATCCAAGGGTCTGGTAATTTTATTTTCTCAAGTGCCTTATCCTCAAACACTTGCTTGGCAACGTGCATTAAAGATTTCTCTATACCGGCAATATTATGGTTCGTGGCAACCAACAAGTTCATTTTCTTGCAAATGCCATCAGCATCGCTCCAGATATTATATAACAAAAGCCCTCGAGGCGCTTCGGTAATGGCAACACCAACACCTTCTTTTGGTTCTACATCAAGTGTCTTGCAATCAGGATTTACGATGTCGGGATCTTCTAACATTTGCTTGATGATTTCTATAGCTTCGACTAGCTCAATTAATCGAGCCCAATGATATGCAAATGTATGATGAGAAATTGGTCCAGTCTTGTCTCTAAAAACCTTAAGAGCTTCATCGGCTAATGGTGTAGCCATTTTATCGGCAGCATTGATCATGGCAAGACAATTAGCCCGATAAATTCCTTCGGGATACCCTGCTGGCTTGTAATACATGTGAGTCGCATAAGAGTGCGGAGGTATGTGCTCGCCAAGTACGTTCAAGTAATCATGAACATCGTAATCCTTCTTTTCGCCATCTGGAGTCACGATCCTTATGTCTCCTTCATATATATCGTGAACTCCATTTTTGGTCATCCCAAGATAATAAGTTGGAACCACACCAACATTAGCAATAACATCCCAATAATCCTCAACAACTTTTAAGCCAATTTCAACAGTTTTTTTACTGAATTCAATTTGTTCATCAACCATTTTCAAAAATTTATCCCTAGCTTCTTCAGACATCGGTTTCTTCATTCCACCTATTATTGCAGCTACAGGATGAATAGATTTTCCGCCAACCTCGGCGCATAGTTTCTGTCCGAAATCCATCATTTTCAATGCCATTGCTCCTACATCTGGCATTTTATTGATTACGTGAACGACATTTCTCAGAGCTGGATCAGCAAATGGTCCCAACAAGAAATCTGGTGCTGCTAAAGCGTAAAAGTGTAATGCATGTGAAGAATATTGCTTGGCATTTTGTAGCAAGATCCTTAACTTGCGAGCAGGCTCGGGAATCTTAACGCCCCAAGCATCCTCGACAGCCTTGGTAGGTGTTAAATGATGGGGGATTGGACAAATTCCACAAATTCGAGGAGTAATTCTCGGAATGTGCTCGCAATATCTTCCTTCAACGAATTTCTCAAAAAATCTCGTTGAAGTAATGTTAAATTGCACGTCCTTGACCTTACCATCATCTCCAATAACAATGTGAAGCCCACCGTGTCCTTCTAATCTAGTTACGGGTTCTACTTTTATTTCTTTTACCATCTCTTTACCCACCTCTATATTTTTTATTTGTTGCTAATGTGAACTTTTCAAAAGTCCCAATATGATCTTTTACTTGACTAAGCAGTTCCTCTTTAGATATAGCCACATTGAAACCTTTAACCACGGTTTCAACAAATCTTTCAGCTTGATCAACGTTCCATTCAGTATGTCCATAGCAACCGGTGCAAGGCGCATTAACCCGTAGGCATAATCCGCCACAGCCAGCCTTAGTTACAGGACCCATGCAAATATAGCCCTGCTCGATAAGGCAATCGTCCAAGTTTGGTAAGCCTTCAAAATCTCTCTTAACCTTAGTCATTGTAGATTTACTACCAATAATTCTTGGACATGTATCGCATACTGTTGATATTTCAAGAGTATCAGGATGATCCCTCAAATAAGCTAAAGCACTTGTGGTAATTGCTTCAGCTTCAGGAGTTAAATTAGCTAAAGGCGTTTCTGGTTTTCCGCGTTTCTTTACTTGCTTTAAAATGTCCCCAGCTAAGTCAAAACCTGCCATTAATGGCATGTTCAAGTATAATGTAAGGAATTCATTTAATATCTTTTTATTACCTGATTCAGATCCATTTAAATTAGCGACTAATTCTTTTAATTTCTCAGCTCGAGGCGAAGCGGTTTTTGATGGACCAAAACATCCAACGCATGGGTTTCCATTACTCGTGCATTTTAACGTGCATCCCATGCTCGTAATTGGTCCGAAACAAAGTTTTCCTTGTTCCAATAAGCAATTCTCATTATTAATAGCACAATCATCGCAAAAAGACTTTTCGTTCATCGGAAATTCTTTTTGACCCAATAAGAATTGTACAATTGATAAAATTGCTTCTGGTTTAGGAGGACATCCAGCAATATATGCATCAACTTTAATCAATTCATCTAAAGGCACAATTTTTGAAGTAAATCCCGGTACATGAACTTTTGGTTCAGAAGGATTTTCATCTGTTATACTTTCTGCTTCAACAAATTTCCTTTTTATAACTTCTTCAATGTCCCATTGATTTGCTAAACCATGAACATTTCCATAGCAAGCACAGCTGCCAAAAGCTACAATTATCTTGCATTTTTCTCTCATTAACTTTGCATTCTCAACATCCTCGTTAGTTCGCAAGCTACCTTCGATAAAACCTACTACTATGTCTCCATCTGGTCTTGCTTCGAGTGAATCAATCTTGAAATCAACTACGGCTGGCCAATAAACTATATCGAGTGCTGGGAGGACTGGCAACAATCCTAAATGAGCATTTAATAAGGATTGGTGACAGCCCCAACAATCGCTAAGCTGCATAAAAGCAACTTTCACAGCCAAGATTCATCAATCTCCTTAATTTTCTTTGTTTATGTTTCTATATATTTTAATTTAAAACTATAAAAAAATTTAGTTGTGTTTTATTACACACTATTTAATAAAAATTTTCTTAATTTTATAGCGTTAAATCTACAATATATTGAAAGGGTTTAGTTCAGTATGAATTTTTATATAGATTTTTAATATCAAGTGAT
>Ga0190334_1000194_pt1 | contig 31868 bp, 32 predicted proteins | sample 48720478_MG_FD_161270 | JGI IMG/M metagenome (GOLD analysis project Ga0190334, IMG submission 161270) | Hydrothermal vent sediment bacterial communities from Southern Trench, Guaymas Basin, Mexico - 4872-04-7-8_MG | ecosystem: Environmental > Aquatic > Marine > Hydrothermal vents > Sediment ... | reverse complement strand
GATTGTATTTTCTTTATTTCTTCCTTAACCTTCTCTAATTCATATGTTTTCATGCCTAACTCTTTTTTCTTCTCATCTAATAATGATTCGCATTCTATTAATTCGGATTTTTTTCTTTCCAATTGCTCATTTAACTTATTCAATTCTTGAATCTTTTCTCTTATTAATTTATCATGATACTTTCCAGGCTTGAAGTTATTACCATTATTTCTTACGGTATTTCTAAAAGGATCTTCTTTTTCAATCTGATCTAAGATTTCAAAAGCTCGTATTATGACATCATCAGGCAAACCCGCTAATTTTGCAACATGAATACCATAAGATTTATCGGTGCTCCCAGGTTTCAATTTACGGACAAAATTGATCGTGCCATCATCATTTTCTATAATGTCTAAGTGATAATTTTTAATCCTTGGTAAGTTTATTTCCGTTAATTGGTGATAATGAGTGCTAAACAAAGTTTTACAGCGCAACTCATGGAGTTTTTCTAAGGTTGCCATCGCTATACTTTGACCATCGCTAGTGCTTGTACCCCTTCCTAATTCATCTATTATGACTAAACTTTTTGGAGTCGTATAATTAAGTATTTTCGCAGTTTCAGTCATCTCGATCATGAAAGTGCTTAACTTGCGTGCTAAATCATCTGAAGCGCCAATGCGAGTGAAAATCTTATCGATAATTCCTATCATCGCCGAACTGGCAGGAACATAAGAACCCATTTGAGCAATAATACAAATTAATGCTACTTGTCTCAAGTAAGTGCTTTTTCCAGCCATGTTAGGTCCTGTTATTATCAAGATTTGTTCTTTTTCAGTATCGAGGTAACAATCATTAGGAATGAATGGCTCAGATAGATTAACACGTTCAATTACTGGATGCCTGCCATCTTTTATTATAATTTTATCTTCTTCATTAACAATTGGGCGACAATAGTTATAGGTTTCAGCAATTTCCGCAAAACAAGCAAATACGTCAATATAAGCAATATTTTTTGCGGTTTCTAAAATTTTTTCCGTTTTTTTAATGATTTGTTCTCTTATCTCGCAAAAGATTTGATATTCTAATTCATTTATTTTTTCTTCAGCTTGAACTATTTTCTCTTCGAGTTCTTTTAGCTTTTGAGTCGTGAATCTCTTTGCATTTTTTAAAGTTTGCCTTTCGATATAATCGTTAGGAATATTAGGAATACTTTTAAGAGCATTTAATGTTATTTGAATGTAGTATCCTAAAATATTATTATGCCCTACTTTTAACCCAGATGTTAAGCGCCAGCGCTTTTTTTGTTCTTCTTCATATTCTAATATGTATTTTTTTCCATTCTGGAGTATATCTCGCAATTCATCAACTTTTTTATTAAAACCAAATTTAATAATATTTCCTTCTCGCACTGTACTTGGTGGATCATCTACAATTGAAGCTTCAATTAGACTACTTAAGTCAATGAAACTTTTAATTCCTTGCAAATAATCCTGAATGTCAGTAATTTGTGCCTTCTCCAATATTTTCTTTATTTTGGGGATCTTGTCCAATGAATTCTTTATGTTAATTAAATCTCGAGCATTAGCACTATTAGAGAAATTTAATCGATTAATGTATCGTTCTAAATCCCCGATAACTTTTAATTCTTCCCTTAAATCAGACCTTAAAAAAACATCTTCCTTTAATTTTTGAACAATATTCAATCTCCGATTTATTTCTCTAATATCTGTTAATGGTTGGAGCATTATTTTTTTTAATAAACGAGCTCCCATTGGTGTGCGCGTCTTGTTAAAAATTGAATATAAAGAAACTTCTTTTCCTCGTTCCCATAATGATCTAATTAGCTCTAGATTCCTCTGTGTTATATAATCTAAAAGTAAAATCCCTTTTTCTTGAATAAGACTGATTTTAAAAATATTTGGAATTATATCTCTTTGAGTTTCTTTCAAAAATGCTAACAATCCACCAGAAGCCCTAATAGCTAAAATTTTATCTTCGATGCCAAAACTTTCAAGGTTAGAAATTTGAAAATGTTGTAAAATTAAACTACGAGCGTTATCATGTTCAAACACATGGTCATCATAGGGCTTAATTAGAGCATTATTTAAATCCTTGATTAACACGAATAATTTTTCATCACTCTTTAACCAATTAGGGATTATAACCTCAACTGGGTCGTGTTGTGAATAGATTGATAATAATCTTTCAAAAGCGTCTTTTTCTTTTGATAAAAATTCAATTGTTTTAAATTCACCAGTTGAAATGTCGGCAAAAGCAATTCCATAATTATCCTTATCCTTTACGATGGAACAAATATAGTTATTTTCAGAAGAATTCAATATATCCGATTCTATGATTGTTCCAGGAGATAGAATGCGCACCACTCCTCTTTTTACAATTCTTCCTTTTACTGTTGCGGGATCTTCCAATTGATCTACAATTATTACAGTCTGCCCTTGACTTACTAAATTTTTTAAATAACTTCCAGCATGATGTGGTATGCCTGCTAGTGGATAAGAATCGTTTCCTACTTTTCTTCGAGTTAAAGTGATTCCAAGCAAGTTGGATACTTTAATGGCATCCTCATAAAAAAATTCAAAAAAATCTCCCATTCTATAAGCCACTATCGCTTCAGGAAACCTTTTCTTATATTTCTGTTTAACACTATACCAATGTTGCATCATTGGTGTAAGATCCCTGAGATTAAGTTCTTCAAGTGTCATGATTCTATCCATTGTAAATTAAGTTAATTAAAGAAATAAATCTGTGTAGAGTCTAAGTTTTTAATAAAATTAATTCTATCTATTATCATCTTAATAATTTTTGACTAAACTACTGAAAAATATTAGAAAAATAAAAAATTTAGGAAAAGTGATTAATTTAAATTTCTATTTAAATCTTTTAAAACTTTCCATATCTGATGTTATTCTTCGAAGAATAAATCCACGAAAAATAATTCTTCGCTTGATGACTCTAATTTTAATCTATCAAGATGTAGTGATATAAAGGAGGATTAAAGTGGAATGAATTATTGCGGCATTGTTATTGAATCATTAAAACTTTCTATAATTGAACGTTTTTAATTTAAAATGAACAATTCTTGCATCAATCTATTCAATATTTACCATTCAAAATTTATCTTTTAATTAAACGAAATAGCCGCATAAAAAATTTTTTAATTGGAAAATATCGTAGAGAAACTTTAAATTCCAACCAATTTTTTTCAATATATGAATGAACAAGATATTGTTATCTATGAAGTAAAAGGTAGTGTGGCTTATATCGTTTTAAATCGCCCAAAATTCGCTCACGCATTTAATTTAGAATTAATGAAAGCACTTTATGAAAACCTTGTAAAAGCGGATAAAGATGAAAAAGTAAAATGCATCTTGTTGAAAAGCACTGGAGACAAGGTCTTTAGCGCAGGAATAGATATCAAGACCACTTCTCCTGAAGATAAGGAAGGATTGAACGAACTAAAAGAATATGGTAGAAAAATCACTCAATACATGCTTTTGATGAAAAAACCAATTGTAGTTCAAGTTCAAGGTTCTGCCATCGGATTTGGAATGGAACTAATCATGGCGTCTGATCTTAGAATTTTTGCAGATAAACCAATTGATGAAATGTTTTTTAGAATGCCAGAAATAGCAATTTCCATATATCCTCAAACTGGTGCAACAATATTACCTCTTCTTTCATTTGGCTTGACTTATGCTAAAAATATATTATTTACAGCTGATAAATTTGGTTTAGAAGAATTAAAAAATTTGAATTTTCCTACAAGAATATTTCCACCTGCAGATTTAGAAAAAGAAACCCGAAAATTTCTAAGAACTTTCAGTAAACGAATGGCTTCATTCATGTTTCTAATTAAATCGTCATTGTTAATAATGAATAATAAATTAATCAATAACGCATATGATCTGGAGGATGAATGTGGTAATTTTGCATACTTGAAAAAAAATCAAGAAGAATTCGAAAAATTCATTCAAAATTTGCGAGAAAAATATTCTTCTACAAATTTATAGCCCATCTAAAGTATGTTGGTTAAAGATGTTTCTCTAACCAAACAAAAATATCTTGAAATACTAGTGCACGCCCCTTCTCGGTCCATAAATCGTGAAGAAAGCCATCATATAACTTAAACCTTTTATCTTTACTTTTTATAGATTCATGGAATTGTCTAACAGCATTAATATCAACTATTTTATCATTTCCTGCTTGTTGAATGAATACAGGGCATAATAAATTATCTGGATTTTCTATTGCATATTTCATTGCATTACTTATCTCTGCTGCGGTTTTAAGAGACATTACTTCTAATTTATTCTTATCTGCGATGTATTCTCTTAAAATTTTTAAATCACTCGTTAGTTGATTTTGATCGAACGTAAATTTAATGGTCTTTGTTGGAGAAACTTTTGAAAAAGATTTAGCAATTAACTTGTTTACTTTCTTTCCAAATGATAAATTAGGCGAAAATTTCAACAATGGACAAGAAGCAATTGTTCCAGGCAAGCCAGGATGTTCTATTGCATAAATTAAGCTCATTAGCCCTCCAAAGGAATGCCCCATTAAGAAGACCTTTTTATCTTTTCCTTCTTCCTTCACTAGATCCATGAATAATAAGATGTCCTTTTGAACATGATCGACACTTTCAATGTGTCCTGGATTCTCTCCTTTATTTCTCCAATGGCCACGAAAATCAAATGAATATACTGCATATTGTTTCTCTGTAAAAAATTTTGCCAAGAATTTCACTCTATCTGAATGGCTGCCCCAATCGTGTAATGCAATTAAACTTGCTTTAAACTCACCCGAATCGGGAATCCAAGATTGGTAAAATAATTTTGTATTTTCTCTTCCTTCAAAATAAGCCTTATTATTTTTCAAGTTTCATTCACTAATCATGCAAGATTTTTGAAAAAGTCTATTGTTAGTTTATAATTCGAAGACTTTTTTATTATTTATTATATGTTAATGCATTAAAAAGCACAAAGCTTAATAGAATTATTACTTAGAAAAACATAAAAATTGAGAATGATATGTAAATCTATCTTTTAAACATCTAAAGTTTAAATATTCTTCTGGTGGTCTTATAATGAATAATTCTAACATTGAAGATGACCTAATAAAGATTGTAATTCTTGGGCGTGGTGGGCAAGGCGCTGTTACGGCATGTGAAATAATAGCTGAAGCTGCTTATTTGAGTGGTAATTTTGTTGATGTTCAGGCAAACCCCTCTTTTGGAGCTGAAAGGCGTGGTGCTCCAATACAAGCTTATGCTAAATTATCTAGAACTAATAAGATCTGGGATCGTTCAGAAATCGATAATCCAAACGTTCTTATCGTATTTGATGAAAATCTATTAGATAAAAACATGCTTTCTTCTCTTGAGAAAGGTTCTATTTTTATCATAAATTCTGATAAGGATCTTGATTATTTTATTAAAAATTATGGCATTTCTGAGGGTATTACCGTCGTTTCTGGAGATATCAGTCATTTGTCTTTAGAAAAAAACCTAACCATTGATGGATTTCCCGTAATCAATACTCCAATATTGGGGCTCTTATCCAGGGCATTACCTGAAATCACCTTAGATAATTTAAGAACAGCATTATTAAATAGAATGGGAGAAAAATTAGGGAAATTAAATTTTGAGTTAATTCAAGAAGGATATGATAAAGCCAAAATAAAGAATTGATTTTTAAAATAATAACTAATACATTTTGAAATTTTTTAATAAAACTTCTTTACTTATTTTTTTACATCTAATAATCAATAGGTAAATTATTTTTGTATTTTTAATACTCTATTTAATATTAAATGCATTAAATTTGAAGAAACTTTGTAAATATAAATAAAAAGTATTTTATTTTTATTGTTATTATTTTTTAATATCAATTTTTTCCCGAATTTTAGTAATAGTGATGAATATGACAAAAAGTAAAGAAGATTATCAAAGGATTCTAGGATCCGTGCAAAAACCAGTTAAAGGAGAAGCTGGCAAAACGGGGAGTTGGAGTCTTAAAAAACCAATCATCGACGAATCCAAGTGCATTCCAGCAAAGTCTGGAAAACCAAGTTGTTTTAATTGTTGGCTGTATTGTCCGGAAGCTGTAATTTATAGAACAATACCCCCTAAGATTGAACTCGAATATTGCAAAGGATGTGGTATTTGCATGGAAGAATGCCCAGTGAATGCCATAACAATGGAGGAGGTGCCATTAAAATGACAATATCAAAAGAAAAAGGTACAAATCTGGGCAATACTTTTAAATTATTGACTGGTAATCATGCTGCGGCTCATGCATTTCGACAAGCGAGAGTGGGGGTAATTTCGGCCTATCCTATTACTCCCCAAAGTCCCGTTGTTGAAAAAGTGGCGGAATTTATTGCCAAGGGTGAAATGGACACTAAATTCGTGAAAGTTGAATCAGAACATTCTGCCTTGGCAGTTTGTTGTGCAGCTTCCGCCACAGGTTCGAGAGTAGGAACGGCGACTGCATCTCACGGATTGATGTTGATGTATGAAATGCTTCCATGGGCTGCAGGAAATAGATTACCCGTAGTATTATGCTTGGCAACTAGAGCTGTTGGCGCACCATGGTCTGTATGGAATGATGATTCAGATTTCATAGCTATACGTGATACTGGTTGGATTCAAATAATGTGTGAAGATAATCAAGAAATTTATGACACGGTCCTCCAAGCATATAAAATTGCTGAAGATCCTCGAGTATTCTTGCCAATTTGCGTGGGATATTCTGGATACTTGCTTTCACACACCATAATGCCAGTTAAAATAGAAAGCCAAGAGGATGTTGATGAATTCCTTCCATCTTTAAGACATCATATTAATCTTTCCGATTTATCAATAATTAAAGGTGTAGATCCTGTTACAACACCCCATGTTAGGGATCGGGGTAAAGAAGGAATTGTACCTGGATATTTTGAATATAGATATTCCCTACAAAAAGCATTGGAAAATTCTATTGATATTATAAAAGAGGTTCATGATGATTTTGCTAAAAAGTTTGGAAGATCCTATGGAAATGGCATATTTAAAACATTTGAAGTAGATGATGCTGACATAATAATCTTTGCCATGGGATCCATTTCTGCTCAAGCTAGAATTGCTGTTAATCAACTCAGGAAAGAAGGATTAAAAATTGGCTTGGTAACCTTAAGAGTTTTTCGACCATTCCCAGCGAAAATGTTGCGTGAATTGCTAAAAGAAAAATCGATAATAGTAGCGTTTGATAGAAACATAGGATATGGTTATCAAGGAGTCTTGTGTTATGAATTAAAATCAGCTTTATATGGAGTTAAAAATGCTCCTTATATTAAGGGATACATCGTTGGATTAGGTGGAAGAGATGTGAAAACAAGCTATATCATTGAAGGCGTTAAAAGAACCATTACTCAAGCTGAAACTCAGGAGATAACCCATGAAACAGAATTTTTAGGATTGAGACAAGATGTTTTGAATGAATATGATGAGTCAGAATTTTTTAAAGGAGGTGAAAATAAATAATGGTTAACGTGTTAGAAATTCCTGAAGAAGAATACATATATCCAGGAACAAGAGCCTGCCCGGGTTGTGCGATGGCTCTGATATATAGAATGGCTTTAAAAGCGCTTGGCAAAAATACGATAATAACAGTTCCAGCTTCTTGTTTAACAGTCTTGCATGGAATGCAAGGTTTTTGTACAACCAAAATATCTGTCTACCATACGCCATTTGCTACTACTGGCGCGGCAGCTTCTGGAATTGTTGCATCATTAGAGGATAAAGGTCTAGAAAAAAACATTAATGTGGTTGCTTTTGCGGGCGATGGAGGGACCGTGGATATTGGAATCCAAAGCCTTAGCGGAGCTGTTGAAAGAGGTACTAATTTTATTTTTGCTTGCTATGATAATGAAGCTTACATGAATACAGGAGTACAAAAAAGTGGTAGTACTCCCCTTGGTGCCTTTAGTACGACCACTCCATTAGGGAAAAAGGGGTTCAAGAAAAACATGACTAAAATTTTAGAGGCTCATGGCATTCCATATGTAGCTACTGCAAATGGATCTTATCCGCTCGACATATATGAAAAATTTAGCAAAGCAAAAGAGATAAAAGGCCCAAAATACATTCATATTTTATCTCCTTGTCCTCCCGGATGGGGATATGATCCAAAGGATTCAATTAAAGTAGGAAAGCTTGCCGTACAAACAGGATTTTGGCCATTATACGAGGTAATTAACGGAAAGTTCATGCTTTCTAAAGATAGCAAGAGATATCTCGATCCTTCAAAACGAAAACCCATCGAAGAATATTTAAAGATGCAAAAAAGGTTTAGAAACATTACAGAAGAAGAAATCAGGATGTATAAGCAATATATTGACGCCTTATGGGCTGATATAGTAAAAAGAATTGAAGAATAATTATTTTATTTTTTAAAAGATTTTTAAAAATTATTTAATTTAATTAGAGATTTATATTTATTAACTTAAAGAATTATTTAAGTTCAAATTCACCTATAATAGTAAAAGATTTGAGATAATGCTTAAAATTTATGTATACGATCAAGTAAAAGATGCTTGGATTGAAGAAGAGAATCTTTTATTCGAGCATGATACTTGTGCCATCTTAAATGAGAAAGATCGAAAAATTTATTTATGGAAAGGTCCTAAATGCAATTCAAAGAAATACAAGAGAGGAAAATTATTATTAAAAAACTTAATTGAAAAATTTGAAGAGTCTAATATTGAATTGATATATTTAGGGAAAGATATTCCTCCCAATATAAAAGAAAAAATTGATTCAATGTTAGAATCCCTTAAAAAAGAAAGACAATTTGAAAAATACAAGTTTTCTCACTTTTTCTCAATTAGAATTTATTTTCTCTCTACTCTCTTAAATGTATTTTTAATTTTAGGTTCTTTAATCAACCTGGCTCGTGCCTTCTTCCTTCCAATTATGAATGGAAACATTGCCATATCAGCTAACTTCTACCAAGAATGGTTAGACATCTCTAGAATTCTCTTTTTACTGGCATTTATTTCATTTTTGATTAATTTTAGCCTGGGAATTTATGAGATGGAAGTTCAGGTCGTTATGATTTCCCTAAATGGAATTATTATATTAATCGGAATTCTCTTATACTTGGGGCAAGGAATATTCATTTTTTTATTTCAAGATGGTTCTTCAGCTACATTATATTTGATAAAACAATCTGATATTAGTTTATTCTTTTCTTTAATCTTAGTATCTTCTCTAATAATTGAGATTCCTAATTTAATAAAATTTTTAAATTTCATAAGAACTTATAAAAGTTTTATCCTATAATTCATTACAGATTAATGGGCTTGAATAATTCTTTTATGAAATTAATAATTTTAATATAACTAATTTAAATTCTCGTGATTCAAAGATAATTTTGAGAAAATGTCAGAGGCAGCAAGATTACTAAGAAGTCTTGATAAAGAAGATTTAAGGATATTGATGGCAATTGAGCTAGGCATGAAAAGATCAGAATATGTCACGATAAATAATATTAAGTTTTATTCTCGATTTCCAATGGAAGAAACTCTATATCGATTAAAAAAAGTTCATAAACTAAATTTAATAATCCGCAATTCATCTTCATATGAAATTGGTTATACGCTTAATTCTATTGGTTATGACATATTAGCCCTACATACGCTTGTTGAAAAAAATGTCATAAGTCAATTAGGACCACTTATAGGCAAGGGGAAGGAATCTGATGTTTATAGTTGCATGGATGATGCTAAACAAGTAATGGCATTAAAAATTTATAGGATGGGGAGAACTAGTTTTAAAAATATCAAGCGATATAGGGATTTAATTGGAGATCGTAGCCATTTATCTTGGTTATATGTAAATAGACTTGCTGCTAAGAAAGAATTTCAAGCGCTAGAAAAAATTTATAAATTGAAATTAAGCACACCTAAACCCATTGCTTTTAACAGACATATGATCGTCATGTCTTATTTAAGGGGTAAGGAATTGGTGTATTTTAAGGAGATTGGCAATCCTTTAAAAATCTTTAATCGAATTATCAAGCAAATAAAAATTATCTTTAAGAAAGCTGGTATGGTGCATGGAGATTTAGGAGAATTTAATATAATAATTGATGAAAAAGGGAATATCTTGATAATAGATTGGCTTCAGTGGGTATCAAAGGATCATCCAAGCGCAAATTTCTTGTTACATCGCGATATTGAAAATATATGTAATTATTTCAGAAAAAAATATAATATTTTAAGCGATCCTGAAGATATAATAGCCTCATTTTACAAATAACTATTTATTATTGATTTTTAATTATCTGCCCCTTTATCATTAAGTCTTCAATTTCAGGTCTTAAAATTATTTCTTTATGATTTAAAAATGATTTTATGACTTGATTTATCTCTTCCAAGCGCTTGTCCTTTTTTAATATGGACACGATAAACCAAGCCTCATGCTTGCTTGTCCTTTTTAATTCATGAATTCCATTGATGGGATCTGGGAGGTTTTGGAGCGAAGTAAAAGATGCAATAACATCAAATAAATTATCCCGGAAAGGTAAATGGCTAATATCAGCTAAAATCAGATGAGTAAGAGTTAAAACTTTATTATCTTTTATCTTTGAAAAAAACCTCAATAACATTTCGATAGAGATGTCCAAGCCAATATAATGTAATTGTTCATGAAAACCTAATTCTAATTTGCTTTTCAAATATTCTGCTAGAAGCCCCGTGCCACATCCTCCATCCAATAATATTATATTGTTAAAAAACACATTTCTTAATAATAAATTGAATTTTGAAATCTGAATTTCTCTGTACCTATCATCATAATAAAACGCTGATTTATTATATTCTTCTATTATTTTCTTTTTTTTCTCAAGAAATTTCTCTGATAAATCCAACTTAACTAACCAATCGAATTTAAATTTAACGGGTTACTCGGCACGAGACAAAAAGGTTTTAATTTAAAAAAGTTTTTCTTTAAATTAGTGTTTTTATATTTATAGTAAAATAGATTTTTTTTAAGTAGGAATTTGAATTAAAAATGTCAAAGAACAATACTCCAAAATTAAAAAACCCATTATCAATCTTGCAAAATGCTCAAAATTCAATAATACTCTTGAGATTAAAAGATGGAACGGAATATCGAGGATTATTAAAAGAGATTGATGCTTATATGAACATGATATTAGAAGATGCCGTTGAAATAATGGATGGAAGTCCGGTTGCGAAATATAACGAGATTTTTATTCGAGGAAACAATCTCTTGTTTATTAAACCAGATGCATCCCAAGTAATGTAGTAAAATCTCTGATTTTGCAAAAAATAATAATAGATAATTATAAGAAATTCTAATAGGGATAGTTAGTTTGCAAAAGGTTTAATGGAACGAATTAATTTCAATTTCCTTTATTTAAAAAAGCAAATGATTAATATAATAGAGAAATCTAAAAAAAAGCATGATTAATATCTTTTAGGAAGACATTTTTTGAAATGATCTCTTTTGAGGTAACAATAGCATATGATAAAGGATTAGGAGAAAAGTATCCTCTATAGTTTGCTGATGAGAATATAGATAAAAGTTTACCACCGAAAAACCAACGATATCCTTCACTAAAACACTCGTGTGATCTTATAACATATTTTAATCCATTTATTTTTAAAAATTCCTCAAAAACTTCTTCACCAAAAAAGTATATTCCTTCCCCCCTATAACTATGAGAAAAACCCTTCAATCCTTCTTTAGGATCATTCCACATCATTTCAAATATAATTTTATTTGCCTTAGGATCTTTTTTAATATCCATTTGGTTTACATTTTTCTCTTTCAAATATTTTAGCCCATTAATATCATGCGGGATTCCCCCATGGACGCATAAAACTTCATCATTAATTATCGCACATGTGGGCAAATCATCATAAAGCATTTTTAGGCGATCAAATTTCTCAGGATCACCAAATTTTTCTAAAACAACATGATAAAAGCCATAATATTTATTCATTTCTTCAGTTTCATGATTTCCTCGTAATATTATGTAATTACTTGGATTGAGAATTTTATAGATTAAAACTAAGACGAGACATTCGAGTTGATAAAGCCCTCTATCGACAATATCTCCTAAAAAAATAACATGTTTAGGCTTATTTTCCTCAATTATCGATAATAAATATTTTAAGGATTCTAAATTCCCGTGAATATCACCAATAATATATGCTTTTTCATTTTCTAACAATTTAATATTTTGAATGAGAGATTCTCTCCTAAAAATAGAGCGCGAAGTTTCAATTACGTTAATTACATCATTAAAAGTTAGCTTTGAAATGATTTCTGGCTTATTTTTAATTTTTAAAAATAATTTTGAATTATTTAACATTTTTTTTAATATGCTTAAAAGTTTTATACTTACAAGTTGAGATCTAAATAATTAAAATGTGATTTAATTATAAAAAATATATGTTTTTAACATTGGGCAGTAATCACATTTCTTATAAAACTGTGATAAAAAATTTTATAGTATATATTTAATCATGAATGAGTTCTAAAAATTTAGAAAGAAATCATTAAGAATTAGGAAAAAATGGCAGATAATAAAGTTGGAGTCGTTTATACACCCCCAAATGTTGCAAGTTTAATCATTTTTAACGTGTTTAAAAAATGGATTGGCAATGTATTAAAACAAGAAAAACTAAATCTCAATTTAAAGGAATTTAATGAATTGAATTATGAATCATTCAAAGAGAAGCTAATAAAAGCTGCTCTATCAAATAAAAAAATTAAAGATATTATAAAAAATGTAAAAATTTTGGACCCAAGTTGTGGTGAAGGAATCTTTCTATTAAAAACTGCAGATATGCTTTTCGATATTTTAAGGAATATCATTCCTGATATGAATGAAATTAATTTAAAGAAAAGAATTGTTAAAAATAATATTTTTGGTGTTGAAATTGAAAAAGAAGTAGCATTCAAAGCAAAATTTAACATGTATAACTGGATTTTCTCTGAATATCTGAAATCTACAGATAAAATGATTTCTCAAAGAGCTATAGATTCTTTTTTCAACAAATTAGACTTATCCATAAATATTTATAATAAAGACTTTCTTTTTGATATATTCCACCATAAATTTGATTTAATCATAGGTAATCCACCTCATGTTGAAAATAAAAAGATAAAAGACTTAAATTATAAAAAAAGGTTAAAAAAGCGTTTTAAAACAGCTTTTAAATTATTTGATTTATCAATCTTATTTGTTGAGAGATCCCTTGAATTATTAAAGGAAAATTCTGGATATTTAGCCTTTATCATGCCAAATAAAGTTCTCGCAGCAGATTATGGATTGAAATTTAGAGAATTGATTATAGGGCAAACTGAAATAAAAGAATGTATAAACTTATCCACCATACCTCTGTTTAAAGGATTTGCTAATTATCCAATCATATTAATTTTAAAGAAATCTAAATCTATTGAGGAAAATTTAATCCACATCAAAATTTTTAAAGAAATAGCCGATTTCTTTTCCAATACATGTCAAGAAAAAAGTCTTATTTATCAATCCTTTTTAAAAAAGCTACCTTCAAAAGTTATCCCAATTTCAACCAATTTAAAAGACTTAAAAAAAATATTTGATCGAACAAAATCAATGCAAGATTTATATAAAAATTTAGAAATCATATATCGACCATTTGGATTTCTTAATTGGAATAATTATTTTGACTTTGTTAGTGATTTGAGGGTTTCAGATGATGATAAATTACTAATTGGTACAAGTAATATTGAGAAATATGTTATTCGATTTGAAAAATTGATAAAAATAGCCAAAAAAACCTCAAAAATTTCATATTTTAACATGAAAGAATTTGATGAGAACATTAAGGAGAAGATCAAGGGAGAAAAATTAATATTTAGAGAAATAGCCAAAGATCTAACTTGTGTCTATGATCCTGGCTTATTTGCTAATATAACGGGATTATATTTTCTTAAAATACCATCATTAAACACTAATGAGATCTTTTCATTATTAGCAATATTGAATTCTAAGATAATGGATTATATCTTCAAAAGTTTATTCGGATCGCTCCATATGGCTAAAGGATATTTGCGGTTTAATGGAAGCTTCATTAAAAGATTACCAATAGTGAATGATATTCCGGATTCAATTGGTCGCTTAGCTAAAATTAATCAAATCCTTCATCAATATTCTCATGAATTAAAAATATCTGATGGTAAAATCAGTTTTCCAGAAAGAAATTTCTTTTTGATTAAAGAAATAAAAGAACTATTTAACAAATTATTAGATTCAATGGTATATCACCTTTATTTAGGAGAAAAAAACAAAAATGAAATAGATTATTTATTGGAAACGAATGAATTTTTCCCAAACCTTGTTTTTAAATACTTTTATCCTAGATATGAATTAAAAGAATATAAAATTTATACAAATAATGAACGAATTAAAACTTTTGAAAAAATCAATAACTTATATGATGAAATTTTAACTAATCAAAAATTAATGGAAGAAATTAAAATTCTAAGTCAAAAATATCTTTAATTTATTAATACAAGATCGATTACTTAAGATTATATTAGCTTAGCGTGAAATTATCAAACATTTTAATTGAAATTAAAAATGAAACGAAATTTTTAAAAATTTTATCCCATCGCAATAGAAAAACAATAAAATCTAAATTCAATTATATTAATTTTTATCATAATACAAATTTTATATAAATTTCATAAATAACTAATTGAGCCGTGAGTACAATGGCAAAAAAGAAAAAAGCCCCCCCTGAACCTGAAATTGATGAAATTCCAAAAGGGAAGATTGATGAAGATGGGGACGAAGTAATTGACCTTTTTGAAGAAGATGATAATTTAGAAGAAGAATATGATTACGATTTGAGTGAAATTGAGGATGAAATGCTTGCTGATGAAACTGAGGATGAAGAATTTGGATATGAGATTAGTGAAGTTGAAGCAATGTTAAGGAAAATCAAGTGTGAACCTTGTCCTGGAAGTTCTAGCAAGCCAACTTGTAAAGTAAGAGATGACTTTGGATGTCCTCCCGATAAGGCAAATAAGTGATACTTTAAATAAACATTCATTCTGATAAAAAAATTTTAAATTTTTATTTTTTTAGTGGTTATATTAGTCAATATTCTCGAAAAAATTGTTAAAATAACTAAATTTAATGAAGGTGGTCTTGCCTTTTCAAAATTAGTGAAACGGTGCATAGTTTTATATTTTGCTATCTTAATAAGTAGTTTAGTTTGGAATGTAAATTATAATATTTTTGGCAATCCCCCCTTACCATGCTTGATTTTATCAACTACAACTTTTTTAATTACAATCATTCCCTTTGAAATATACTGGAGTATAAAGGATTTATGGTTGGCAAGATGGAAAAAACTTGATTTTGATGGGGTAAATGAGAAAAAAATCCGAATTTACTTAGAATCAAGTAAAAAAAGAAAACGATATTTGTCAGCTACATTGTTAAATATAAGAAAAAGAAAGAATTCTAATGATAAAGATTCAATCGTTATATTGGTGCATGGATTTTCCGATACTAAGGAATCCTTAATGTATCTCGCATATGTATTAGCAATTATGGGATATCATGTGTTAATTTATGACGCGAGAGGTTCAGGAGAATCAAAAATCACTGGAAAAAAAGGAGATTTCATTTCTCGAATAAATGATTTTGAACAAGTAGTTAAATGGATATTGAAAAATGATAATTTGAAAAGTAAGAAAATACATGCTATTGGTTTCAGTATCGGTGGAATGACAGTATTAAATGGTGGTTTTGAAAACAAGAATATCCAAAAGATTATTGCGATCTCCACTTTTTCCAACTATAAAAAGACCATATCACTAAGAAATCCAATCATAATATTGAGTTATCTCCTAAAAGGAGTAAAAATATTCCCTAAACCTGGAGAAAATAATATATTATCCCCAAGCCTTTTTATTAGAGATATCAAAAAAAGGATGCCTATTGATGAATGGAAGAAATTATCGAGTAGAGTTTTTTTAATTCATGCTAAAAATGATAAAATCATTAAAGTTAAAAATTTCGAAGAAAATGCAACAATGTTAGAAATTTCTTATGAAAATCGACTCTTATTGAAAAAGGGGACTCATACACATAAGAAAAATGAATTAATATTAGCGGGAACGATATTAAAATTTCTCGAATCTAAAAATGATAATTAAGCATCATTTTATTTCCGGGCACTTTAAATTATCATTTCCATACTTTTTAATAAAAAAAGTTGTTAACTTAATGATCAAATGTTCAATTTGCAATAAACCTATACGACCAAAAGACTTGCATCTTGCTTTTAAGTTTACATATGGAAGATTGTTTAAAGGAGAATTCATTGGGCATGATTTTGAATATTTTCATGCTGGTTGTCTCATTGATGAGAAAAACGATGGAAAAAAAGCGATTTCGGAAATTATTACTCATTAAAAAAGAAGATAAAGTAACTGATAATAATTATTGAATTTCTTTTTTTGAATATTTTTTAAATTATAAATAGAGATATCCTTGATGATTACCTTTCGTGCTTAATCGCAAGCTTCCTAAAAGAATTTTCCTTACCCTTTGCTGTTCCTTAAAAGACAAATCAGAAAATAATAGGATGTAATCCTTCTCTATATTAATGATGAATAATAATCCTATTTTGATCAATTTTGAATTTTCGTCTAAGAGAGCAATTATAACGTAATGATAAGGTAATTTTATTAATTCTCTGAGATCAACATCTTGTTCCAATACAGTATCGTTTTCCTTATCATAATCATATTTTATAAATTTTATATCATCTAAAGGTATCGAAATTTTCCGAAAATTTTCTAAGAATTTTGCAAATTGACTCTGTCTCAAGAATCTTCTTTCTTCTTTATCCTTTTCATAAAAGTATTTATTTTCTTCTTTTAAAAGTATTATTTTTCTATTTTTTGATTTTGAGGCATTTTTTTCAATTTCTTTTAATTCTTCTATGGAATCATCGTGAAATATGATTAAAACATCAGGATCAATTTTATCAATGAAAAAATTCTTGTAAACAATCCCAGCTTCCGTTTTTATCCAACCATCACTGTCAATGAGTATGACATCGGTGTCCTCGTGTCTTTTTATATAGTTATCAATCAAACTCTTACAAGCATGAGCTACAATGAATTTTAAATTTGATTTGGGATAAGTACTCCCTATAAATACAGTATCTTCTGTTTCTAGATCGGAATTTGAGATAATGTAATCTTTGATTTCGCCAATGTTTAAAGTAGTAGGAAGAAAAAGAGTCTGTTGTCCTAAATCAGAATCAAGATAACCGCCCTTTAATCCTGCTTTCAATATGTTATTCGCCAAATATTTTATGAGTGTTGTTTTTCCACAACTAATTCCCAAAACCATGACAATGAGAGGCTTGTTATCTTGATTTTTTTTTTTTATGAGTTGAATTATTGTATCTTTAGTTTTTCCCCATTCTTTATTTATGGTATTTTCCTCCACTAATTTAATGTTCTCTTCATTTCTCGTGAAAATATCTAACTTAGTATCTTCAACGGCGTGCAGGGGGTATGTATTAGCACTAGGAATTATTAATGTATTTTTTTCTTCTTGTTTCTGTGGAATAAAAACTTTTCCAAGAATATCTATCTTGCCTTCCAATAATACTACTCTTGTAGGGCCTTTTACGAGTAATGTATGTCCCTTTTGAACTTGTTGGATCATGGCGATCTCAATTTTATTCTATTGTCCTATTTTTAATTCAAACTCATGTTTTATTTTATAATATTATGGTAAAAGAAAATACTTGATATTAAGTAAAATTAATCAAAAATTATATTTTTAATTCATATATCCTAAGCATTTCTTGGAATCCTAATTTAGTAAATAATAATATGGCTCCTTCTCTCAATTTTGGCTCTAAAGCAATGCGTATTGAATGAATGCGATGTTCTCGAAAGTATTCGATCATTTTTCTTATAATTTTTTCACCAATCCCAGCTCTTCGCCTATCTTCTCTTACAATTAAATTTGAAATATAACCAAATTTAAAGCCGTTATCTGAAGTCTTAATAGAACATTGGCCCATTCCTAATATAGTACTATTATCATCATCATAAGCAACTATAACTTCAGAAAGAGAATCCTTTTCTTTTTTCCTTCGCAAGCTTTCACGCCATCGATTTTCATCAAATTCTCGTCCTTTAATCAAGCATAATTTCTTCATTAGTTCAGTAATTTCCTCAACGTCATTCTCTGAAAATTCTCTTATATTAATCATTGTCATGCATGAATTCGTGTTTTAATACTTTAATTATTAAAATTAAAATTATTATAAATGGTTTTTTTAATATTTTAAGATTGTTGACAAATTTTTGTGAAAAAAGCGTGTAATTCTGATACGATAATATCATGATCTGGACAGTCTAATATAGCATGTTCATTATTTTTCAACCAAACTTTTTTCTTATATTCAGACCGTATTTTATCATAAATATAATCCATGCTGTTATCATTGATAACTTCATCTTTAATACCTTGAAATAAAATAGCAGGAGATTTAACCTTATCTAATGATGATTTCATTTCATTGATTAATTTTTTAAACTTTTTAACAATGTTTAAAGGTATTTTATCATATCCGACCCATTTACCTTTTGTTTGCTTCTTAAATTCTTCAATATTGACAGGATAGTATTTCATGAATAATTTAATTAATGGAACTAACTTAATGGCGATTCCTTTAATGCCAATAGGAGCAGAAATTGTAAATAAGCCGGTTAAATTCACTTTACTTGCTAAGATTAATGTTAAAACGCCTCCCATGGAGTGTCCTCCCACAAATACCTTACTGCATTTTTGTTGTAATGATTTGAATTCTAGTTCAACTGCTTTTTTCCACTCTTCAATCGTGGTGGTTTGCAATTTTTCAGGACTAGTACCAAAACCTGGTAATAATGGTAAGCTAATAGTATATCCTCCAATTTTATTCAAGTCTTCTGCCAATGGTTTTAGATCGGCACACGTGCCTCCACCCCCTCCATGGATCATTATAATACCAATATCATTCCCCTCAAAATGAAATGGACCAGCTCCAGGCAATATTTCTACTTCTTTTTCTAAAGACATTCTTTCTCATCACTTTAAAGTTTTATTAATTAGTTATTTTTTTTAAGCATTCTTTACACAATCGTTTACCTTTATGATTAGTTAATCGAGATTCCATCGTTAATTCCTTACAAACATCACAAGGATAAGATTTTTCAATTTTTGCCATTTCTGGAGGATTGAATTCAACTTCTTGGATATTGAAGATATCCTCAGGATTTGCATTAAGAATCTTCTCCAATCTTTCCTCTCTACTCAAGCCTTCTTCTCTAAATGCATGCCCTTTAAGGGAAAGTCTAATTCCTTTTTTTAACTTTCTACTGTAAATCGTGTAATTATTCTTGCCAAAATCCTTATAAATTAAATTTCCCTTGCCAAAAGTTGTTTTTAAAAGAGCTTGGAGAGCGTCCACGCTACAATTATTGTTTTCTACAACAGCCACTAATTCTTCATCCATGGCTGGATTAAAACCATGTTCTAACATATATTTTGATATTAAAATGCCCAAAGCAAGGCCAGGACAAGCATGTCCGTGGAATTCCACTGCCTTTTCCATTAATTGTTTAACATTCATAATAATGACCTTAAATTAAAGACTTTCTTAAAGTTCTATTATATAAATTTATAATTTTATAAATATATTTATATTCAAGATGAAATTTCTTGTTGACGCCATGCTTGGAAAACTGGCTCGATTCTTGAGAATATTCGGGTATGATACGGTTTTTGCAAATGATTTAAAATCATACTATAATGTTGATCCAGTCCCGGACGATTTATTAAAAGAATATGCTGAGAACAACAATAGGATAATTATTACTAAAGATTATCCTTTTTATAAAAGGGTTAAGAAAAAAATTGTTTTTTTAGAAGGGCATAATGTATATGATTATTTAAAACAGCTTAAAGCAAAATTAGGCTTAGAATTTTCATTTAATATGGAAAAAGCGAGATGTTCCGAATGTAATTCTCCATTGAGGAGAGTTACTAATATTTCTGAAATTAGTAATAAATTGGAACCTGGAACGCTCAAGAATTATACCCAATTTTACCAATGTTTAAATCCTAAATGCAAAAAAATTTTTTGGGAAGGCAGCCATATATTAGATATATTGTCAAGAATGAGAAGAAATTCTATAATTGATTAAGTATTTCACGTTAAATATTTCGTCTTGACTTCAAAATAACGGTTTTTAACTTTTTCTGCTTCTTTAGTCCAATTTCCTTTCTTATACATATTATAGGCTTGATTTAGTAATTCAAGGCATTTCTTATACTCCCTATTTTTGAAATGATTGGATGATAATTCAACTAAATAATCCCCTTTCTTCTTATAAAAAGCAATAAAATCCTTTGAAGTGTCTATCTTTCTTTCCATTGTTTTTTTTTTCAGATTATTTTATTTATTATAAAATATATTATGAGATCATCATATTAAAGTATAATATTATTGAAATATATTTTATTTCAATTGAAGTAAAACATCATTTCGAAAACGATCCATAGCTACGACCATGGATTCTTTACGAGATTTTTCAGCGGCAAATGCCATTAAATGGCTTTCAAGGATATCTCTAACTCCAGTTAAGACCTCGTCCTCCCTTTTATCAAGAATACTTTGAATAAATGAGTCCATAAAAGAAAAATCTCCCCCTCCATGTCCAGCATCATCGATTTTTAATTTTTCATATAAAATTATTTTTTCAGTACCCTTGAAGTGATTAAATAATGTAATTTTCTGCCCACAATCATGAAACTCTCCTATTAGTGTTGCCTTAGTCCCGTCTATTCTTAAAGTTCTTCCTTCTCTCTCACTGAATCCATGAACTGTTAAAGTTGCAGTTGTTTGGTTTCTAAATTCAATGTTTACTACTTGATGATCAACAACATTATTATCACATTTATATACACAACGTCCATAAGGACTACGCTTTAAGATATTATACTTTGTATCATCTGAAAAATCTCCTGATAATTCTTCAGGTTGTCCAAAATAAAGAGGTTCAACTGGCCAATCTGACCAATATCTTAAAGACTTTAATAAAGGTATGAATTTTGAGATGATAGTTAATAAATGTAAGTTTTTTCGCCTTAAATTTCCTAAAAATCTTAATCCTCGATTATCACTTTTAGTCATTATTTGAATAATAGGTTCAATATCGATATATATTCTTGGAGCATAATATAAACAAGAATTCTTGGCAGGACATCCATCAACGCAATATTTTGGAGCACCCTTAGGTGCATTTTCCTCCTTGAAATGCATCAAACTGCCAAATGAACTAATTTTTTTTGGTAAAGATTCCATGATCCAATAAATTAGGTCTAAATCATGACAACACTTTGCCAATATTAAAGGAGAAGATAAATCTTCTCGCCTCCAATTTCCTCTTACGAAACTATGTGCGATATGGTACCAAGAAACATTTTCTCGGTGAGACATATTAATTATCGTACCAAGCAGTCCTTTTTGAACTACTTTCTTAATTATTGAAAAAAACTTGGTATACCTAAGCACGTGAGCTACACCAAGAATTCTATTAGTTTCTTTAACGGCATTGGCTATTTTAATGCAACCTTGGATATCGTGAGCCATTGGTTTCTCTAACATTACATCATACCCCATTTTTAAAGCCTTAATTGTAGGGTCAACGTGCATTCTATCTTGGGTGCAAATAAATGCTACATCTGCAATTTTTCCCTGCTCTAATAATTCACGCCAATCCTTAAATTGAAATTCTTTCTTAATCTTATGAAGTCTTGAAAATTTTTCTCTTCTTGTGTGCACCGGTTCAGCAACAGCAATAAATTTCAACTTATTAGGATTCTTTAAAGCATACGTTCCATATGTCGCTAAACCTCTATTTCCTGCCCCAATTAATATTGCTGTTATTTTTGATTTCATTTCAAGCAATATCTCCTAAATTTAATTTTACTTGATTATATTTTCGATTTTTCCCTCTATTAATAATCTATCAACTAAAACAATGGCAAGCATTGCTTCTACAATAACAACAGCCCTAGGAACAATGCATGGATCGTGTCTACCTTTAAGTACTATCCGTTCATTTTTTAAAGTTTGAATATTGACGGTTTTTTGTGGAAGTCCAATGCTAGGAGTCGGTTTAAAAGCTACCGTGAATTCAATTGGCATCCCAGTTGAAATGCCTCCTATTATTCCTCCTGAATCGTTCTTGGCAGTTTTAATTTCTCTATTTTCAATAATCCAAGGATCATTATGCTCGGAACCGCGCATGGTAGATGCCTTAAATCCTGCTCCGAATTCAATTCCTCTTACTGCCGGTATTGAAAAAATTGCTCTTGCTATCTCTGCATCAAGACTATTAAAGATGGGTCCACCAACTCCGACTGGAACTCCTATTGCTACACATTTCACTGTACCACCAATAGAATCCTTATCTTGTTTAATCTCTTCAATTAATTTTATCATTTTATCTGATTTTGTTTTGTCAATAGCCCTAACTAAAGATTTTTCACGTATCTCTTTTAATTTATCGATATCTGAAAAATCATAGTTAGATTCATCCTTGATATTTCCGATGCTCTTGGTATAGGCAAATACGTTTATTCCAACTTTAGTAAGGACTTGTTTGGCAACCGCACCCGCCATTACGAAACCTGCCGTGATTCTCCCTGAAAATCTTCCCGATCCTCTATAATCTGCATTTCCACCATATTTCTTCAGCATGACATAATCCACATGAGATGGTCTTAATAAATGCTTAAATTTTTCATAATTTGATGAATCTACATCTTTATTTTCTATAATCAAGCATAATGGAGCACCTGTAGTTTTACCATTAAAAATCCCAGATAATATTTTCACTTCATCAAATTCTATTCTAGATGTGCTTAAATGCGATTGATATGGTTTTCTATAATTTAAATCTTCTTGAATTGCTTTTAAATCAAGTTTTAAGCCAGCTGGCATGCCATCTACTATTATTCCAATTACATTTCCATGACTTTCTCCAAAAGAAGTTATCCTGAAAATTGTTCCTAATGAATTGTCTCCCATGTGAATTTTCACGCAATAAAATTTTTGAAATTATTTGATATAATAAAAGATCCTTTATTTAATATAAATAGATTAAAATAGTATTAAGGCTTTTTTTTGAATAAAATAAGAAATAGAGTAATAAAGTAATTGCATGGATGTTAAAATAATTCCAATTGAGCGTTTAAGTGGAGAATTAAATGCTCCACCCTCAAAAAGTTATTCTCATAGAGCTTTTTTTGCCGCAAGCCTAGCAAAAGGAAAATCGATCATCCAAAATCCACTTTTAAGTGGTGATGTTGAGATTACCATTAATTCATTGAAAAATCTAGGAATTAAAATATATCAGAAATCCCGTGATGAATATGTTGTTGAAGGAATGGGAGGAAAATTTATAACCCCTGAAAAAACAATAAATTGTGGTAATTCCGGGACTACTATTAGAATCCTGTCATCCATTTCTCTTCTTTTAGAAGGTAAACTTAAATTAACCGGTGAATTTTTTAATAAGCATAGACCAATGAATCCACTTATCGATGCTTTAAAAAAAATAGGAGTCCAGACCACTTTTAAAGATTATACTCTTCATTTGGAAAGAACGCGAGATGAATGTGATGACATTGAAATCCCGGGGAATATAAGCTCCCAATTCATAACTTCACTCCTGTTTATAATACCTGTATTATCTTGTATTGATAGAAAGGAAATTATAATTAAAGTCAAATGTCCAATATCTTCTTATCCTTACGTGCAAATCACCATGGATGTATTAAATGAATTTGGAATTAAGATTAAAGAAAAAATAATAGAAAATAAAGAAATACGATATAAAATTCCTTTAAATCAAAAATATTTAAGATCTAATTTCAAAATACCGGGAGATTTTTCATCAGCCTCTTTTTTAATGGCAGCAGCATCAATAACTAAAAAAATTTCAAATTTAATTATTCGTAATTTAAATTTTAAAAATCCTCAAGGAGATAAGAAAATAGTAGAATTATTGAATAAAATGGGAGCGAATATCTCTGTAAATGAACAGAAAAACGTTGTAATGGTAGATAGTGGTCTTGAAAAATATCCATTGAATGGATTGAAAATTGATTGCCAGAACATTCCTGATTTATTTCCAATTTTAGCAGTTGTGGGAGCATTTGCTCGAGACAAAACGGTATTATATAACGCTCAAAATTTAAGGTACAAGGAAAGTGACAGGATAAAAATAATTTCACGAGAATTAAATAAAATGGGTGTTAATTTAATTGAAGAAACTGATAGATTGACAATATTTCATTGTAAAAACATCAGAGGTATTAATATAAACCATGAAGATGATCACAGGATTGCAATGGCTTTAATAATTGCAGCCATTAATGCTAATTCTCCTTCGATCGTTCGAAATGTTGAAATAATTAATGATTCTTTCCCAAATTTCTTGGAAAGTATTAAAAAATTAGGAGCTTGTTATGAAATATTAAAATGAGTAAAATTAGAGTTTTATCTGAAAGACTTTTGCCTTCTCTTTCTTGCTTTTTTTCCACCAAAGTGTTTTGGTTCAGTCCGCCTAGAATCTCCAGAGAGTAATGACTCATCATATTCTCTTAAGGCTTTTTCTACTGCTTTAGTCCCTAAAAACTTATGGATGGTTTTAGCAATTGCTATTCGAACCGCATCAGTTTGACTCATTTTTCCGCCGCCCTTAACCCGAACTTTAATATCACATTTTTCAATTTTAGGGTGATTAACAATTTCTAAAACTTCTTGGATCCTCATGCGGGCTATCTCTGGCTCATAAACTTGAAGAGGCACGTTATTTATTTTTATTTGACCTTTTGCGGGATATTTTAATACTGCTCTGGCAATGGCAGTTTTTCTTTTCCCAGATGATTGTATAAATTTAACTTTTTCAGACATGATAAACAATTACATGTTTTTATTATTTTTTCCATCCAATAACAGTACATAAATTCTCTAAAGTTATATATTTATTATAATAAGATAATCTACTCTTATCAGCTTTCTCGATCTCAACGGGAACTAATTTTTGATACCTGTTTTTGAATCTTTCAGGTATGTCTCCAATATAAACATAGACTCGTTTTAAGGCTTCTCTACCTCGAACCTTTTTTCTTGGTAACATCTTCTTAACGACATTCCTCAAGAATGTATCTGGTCTTTTAGGCCAAAAGGGACCCCTGGTTGGATTTGTAGATGTTCGAATTTTATTTTTATTCAAGTATTTTTCTTTTGTATATCTCTTGTTACCACTTATAATTGCATCTTTAGCATTTATAACAACAATATTTTCTCCTAAGAGTGCTCTTTTAGCAATTTGACTACATAAACGTCCTAAAATTTTATCTCTTGCATCTATTAATTGATATTCTTTCATTATAAGCACTATTTTTCGATACTTTCAATAAAATATTTTCACATTTCTTCCTTTAGGATTTTGTTCGAGTAATTCTTGGATTGTCATCAACTTGCTACCAGATTCTTCAATTTTTTTCTTAGCACTTTTTGAACATGATAAACACGCAATTGTAAGTTTGTGATCTAGCTCTCCTATACCAAGCACTTTGCCTGGAACAACTATAACATCATTTTCTTTTGTTTTTTTGTTTATCCTATAAAGATTTGCTTCAACTCGATTCTTTCGAGGTCCAGAAAGTTTTTTCGAGATCTTTTTCCAAATTCTTCGTTTTGTTTTCCACAAATCTCTAATCAATTTACGAGTGTAATAATTGCTTGGTCCAGTAACTCTATGGCTCATTATAACTACTCTCGTATCTTATTGATTCTCTTTATTTTATATGGTATTTAAAATTCGTGATGTTTTAATAAATTTTTGATATTTCAAGTTTCTAATTTAAGTTCTTCTAATTTTGAAATAAATTCATCGATTTTTTCGTGATATATCTCGAAAGTTTTCTTTATTAAAACATTAAAAGGCAACACACCATCACTTTCGATCCAAAATATATATGTGTTTTCCTTAGGATATACTTTTATCTTTCCATTAGAATTTTTTTCGCATGACTTGCAAATTGTACATTCTTTCCAGTAATTTTCCAATAATTTCAGGTGCTTTTTATTATCGAGCTCAAATAGTTTTTTAGGACACATTTTCACTATTGTTTCATTTTCATCTGGATCGGTCAAATCTTCTGTCTTGAATTCAACAATGGGATAATAACGGAACGCAACATTGGAAACAGCTTGCCATTTGGCATGATCTTTTGCCCTTCCCATTATGGCATATGCTTCTAAGATAATCTTAGCATTTTTATCAATTTTTACGATTGGAATGTTTGGATTAACCGGAACTATTTTAGGATCGTTAGATTTAAGATCTCCTGATAGAATTTCCAACGGAGCATTAGTATCATTCGTGATATCACAGATTAAAGAGACTTGACATAGAGGACACCCAAAACCACCGCATTCACATTCTTGTGGGAGATTATAGGTTTCTAAGTCCGTGGTGAGAGGTATGAGCCCCAATCTATGAGCCAAGATTTCATCGTATAATGGAGAATCATTCTTTAAAATAATAACTTCATCAATAGCCATGACTGGAATTTCAGTCAATATAATCCTCCGGATAGAGTTAATCATTTCAATAGAAATTCCCTCAATGACGAATACTAATTTATGTTTATCTTGTTCAAGTACATCAAGTTTAAGTGGACTCATGGTATTTAAAACTCTAAGAATTATAAAATACAGTCTGAATAATTCAAAAAAGGTATCATTTAAGATAAATTTTATTATTGTTTTTAAAAAAACATTGGGAGTTTAATATAATTTCATGTATTCATATGCCTTGCTCGAAGTTTCAAAACAGTACTTTATTGTTTGAAAATCTTTGCGAAAATCTGCAACTTCTTCTTTTACCTTTTTAGGATCCTTTTTATCAACGATTAATTTCTTGAAAAATTCTGCAATTTCGTCCATTTCACTTTTCCCCATCCCCAATCTCGTGATTTCGGATGTGCCTAATCTTAATCCTCCAGGATTTTGGTAATGTCTTCCCTCGATAATGTCCCATGGTAATAGATTTCGATTTATTATTATATTTGCTTCTTCTAAAAGTCGTTCAATATCCCCACCTAATCCAATAGTTTTCTCAAAATTCGTAATATCAACAACAATTTGATGTGATTCAGTAAAACCTTTATGTTCCATCAATACCTTAAAACCTCTTTCATGTAATGCTTGCCCTAATGCTTTTGCATTTTCTATAACATTTTTATGATATTCTTTTCCAAACTCTAACATTTCAGCCAAAGCAATGGCTAATCCAGCAACATTATGCAAGTGATGATTTGATAATAATGCTGGAAAAGTACAAGATTTCAATAGTTCGATCAAGTCTTCTCTATTCGAAACCAATGCTCCATGTTGTGGTCCTGGAAGCGTTTTATGCGTGCTCATTGACATTGCATCTGCTCCTTCCCTTAATGGATCTTGAAAATATCCAGAGCCAATTAAGCCTGCCACGTGAGCAGCATCATAAGCTACGTACGCTCCTACTTCTTTTGCTACTTCCGATAATTCTTTTACGGGATGAGGAAATAAGAAAACAGAACCTCCAAAAAGGATTAATTCTGGCTTAAATTCTCTAATTAATTTGGCAGATTTATCGGGATCTATGTTCATCTCATCATTATCGAAAGCAAAATACTCAATATTTAATCCTCTAACAGTTCCAGCAGTTCCAAAAATCTCAAGTCCGCTTTTTGTAACTTTGGGGGCATGTGATATGTGTCCACCTTTAGGAATTGGCATCACCATCATCTTTCCATTATTTGCAGACGTGAATGCATTGTATAATGCAAGATTTGCCACTACACCTGAAATGGGTCTTACATCAGCATGAATGCATTTGAAATACTTTTTTGCCAAGTCCATGCAAATATCTTCTATTAAATCGATATATTTACATCCAGCGTAAACTCTTTGACCAACCCATCCCTCGGCATATCTGTGGCTGAAATCAGTATTGCACGCTTCATCTACAGCATGACTCGTGATATTTTCTGAAGCAATGAGAGGTATGCCTTTACTAAACATTTCATGGTGTTCCATTAATAACTTTCTTATTTCTTCAACTTTATCTTTCAAGTTTCATCCTTCTTTTTTTAAATTAATTGGGTTTAAAATTTTAGAATTAATAAAATAACAATGATTATAAACATTATGCCATATAAGGGGGGAATTATTAGGGAATGTAATTTTTAATCGTTCCAAGTTGTTTTTAGTCAATTAAAAAAATCCATTATTGTTTTATGAACTTGGAATTCATGAAAATATTTTTCTATTTTGCTAAAAATCCTAAGCTAATCTTTAGATTTTTTTATTTGATTGATTTTTAAATTAATATCTTAATTATTCTTTAAGGAATGAATTACAAATTTAAATAGTTAAATTAAAGTAATAATGCGATAAGAAATAAAGATAATTTGATTAAAGTAAAAATTGGAGTAATATTTAGGAAAAAAAATATTAAGATGTTATATCCTTTTTCTTAAAAATCAGGAATCCAATAATGAAAATCATGGTGCTAATGCTCATTAATAGTATAAGTGAGGCTAAAGGGGTATAATAATTATTCTTCAAAAAAGTAAGACCAAATGGGTCGCTTAGTTCTCTCTTATAAACCCCCCAACTTGAGAGAAATCCTTGCATTGATTGTGAAATCTCTGGAAAAAAGAGCTCTAAAACACCATGATATACATTCATGATGTGGTATCCTAAATCAAAGTGGTATACTTGAAATGCTTCATAATATGTTAGATTCTTATTGAAGATGCAAGGTTGGAACAGTGCTGGTTTTATCATGAATACGCTTAAAAATATGAATAAAATTATGATTATAGGGATTAGGAGGGCAGCTTTTGTTTGTTTCAGTGCCATTGATAAACTCATTGTCATTATCCCAAAAAAGTATAATAGTATTGGTGCGTATAACAGTTGACTGAGAAAAAACGGGAGCATGTCATTAAACGGTTGCTTGATTAAACAAAGAATGGAAGTAACTCCAAGACTAGTAAGATGTATGAGTAAAAAGTAACTTAAAATTGCTAAAAACTTACTCAAGGTTATTTTAATTTTAGAAACAGGCTTGCTCACTAATATTAACATTGTGCCTCGTGAGATTTCCTCCGAAATCATCGAAGCAGAACTGAAAATTAAAAATGGAATGCATACAAGCAAATAAGCAAATATTATTTGACCAATGCCTAAAATATCATTAATGAAAGCAAATTCATACGGTATTGGCTCTGAATAATAAATATACATTAATATAGAGTTAATGTTCATTGCTAAAATTATGAAGACAAGCCTTTTAAAAGAATGAAGGTCCACCCAAAATGTTTTTTTAAAGATGCTGGAAAATGGAATGAAATGGTCTTTCATGAAGCTTGATTGGGCAGAAAATCCCTTGAAACTCTCACTTCCTACGGTACCTTTACCTTGGAAAATATTCATTTTTCTTCTCAACTCGGCATCACTCTTTTTCCATTAATTTTATGAATATATCTTGCAAGGGTACTTCTACTTGATGAAAATCATTGATCAGAATGCCTTGCGCTCTTATCAAGCTAGAAACGAGCTCCTGGAGCTTTCGCCTTTCTTCCGTGATGATGTAGATCTTGCCATCGTCCCCCATCCAGGCCTTTTTTATGCCCTCATCTTTCGATGATAGGAGTTTTTTGAGCACGAGGTCGTTATCGTCCGTGTCCAACACGAATTTATCCTCCACGATGGAATATTTGTTCTTGAGGTCTCGGATCTTGTCCGTAATGATTATTTTACCGTTGACTAAAATGGTGACTTCCTCGCACATCTGCTCGATCTCAGAAAGTATGTGACTGGAAACGAAAATGCTCATGTCAGTTGAGAGTTGCTTGATGTAATCTATGATGCTCTTTCTGCCAACTGGGTCCAGGTTGGTAGTCGGTTCGTCCAAGATGAGCAATTTTGGCTCATGTATTAGCGTGGACGCAAGCCCTACTTTCTGTTTCATTCCACCAGAGAATTCCGCAATTGTTTTACTTGTTTCTTCTTCCAATCCAAAAAACTCTAACAAGTCCCTTGCTCTTGCCCTTGCCACGCTCTTTCTCAGTCCAAATAATTGTGCCATGAATACTAAATAATCGAGAGCCGTCATTGAGCCATAAAATGCAGGGTCTTGCGGGAGGAAGCCTATCAATCTCCGGGCTTGTATTGAACCTGCCCGATGTCCCTTGATGAACGCTTCGCCTTCAGTGATGGATATCGCTCCAACCAGCATGTTAATCGTGGTTGTCTTGCCCGCCCCGTTTGGGCCCAAGAAACCGTGTATTCCGGGAGATACCCTGAGATCGATGTGGTCGACCGCCAAGGTTTGAATCTTTCTCGTTTGATATACTTTCGTCAAGTTCCTCGTCCATATTTCATGGTCCTTCAACATTGAATAACACGGGATTGTCTCTTGATTGAAAAAAATTTGGTTGTTAAGAGAAATATGCATGCCCTAATTTATAAAATTTGTGATAAACATTCGGTTCTTTCAGATTAAATTCAATGATTACAGATTATTGACTAAATTAATTAATGATTGCTGATTATCATTTAAAGTGATTAACGATTATTAGAAAAAAAAAAAAAAGAAAGATGATTATCAATCATTGGTTAATTTTGCAAAAGATTTAAATAAAATCCGTTGATATATTAACTTACAAAAATTTACAAAAATCCAAAAATTCAATTAATGATATAATGAGGGATGCTTAATGAGATCAATAAAAAAAGCATTAACTTTTTTATTCCTGAGCATTGGGATTTTCTTCATGATCTTTTCAATAACTACGCCCGTTGCTTATTGCAGTCCTACCCTTCATAAAGCTTGGTCTTCCCTTTATAGTGAAAGATGGCAAAGTAAATATTGGAGTAGAGTAGACTTGCAAGGACATTGTGTTTATGAAGATGGTGTTGGTACTGCCGACTATGCCATTTTTGTGTATGGAAAAAATCTATTTTGGAATGGATGGTATACAACTCTTACAAAAATTTATCTTTTCGTTTCTGCTCATTATTATTATGTCTATGATCAAGGTAATAATGAAAATTATTGGGCTCCAGCTCCTACAGACTTGATTATTTGGGATAGCGATTGGACCTATAATCCTAATGGAGAAGCTTGGTTCTGGAGAATTGATAACAATGAATATTATTGTACTCATAATGATGTTCAATCAACATCTAATGTAAACACTGGCACGAGTGAATCTATATCAACTGATGGGATTTGGCGATATTTAGGATATGTTTCTGTACGAAAACAAAATGCCAATCATATTTTTGATGCCTTAATAAAATTACAAATTGATAACGATAAAGGCGATGAATATCATCAAGGAAGGAGAGGATACGATCCCGATAAGGGATGGTATACTCAAAAAATTACGGAAATCCAAATAAGAATCGTAGTTACATTTTATTTCCTGGATATTTTTGGATATCACGCTGATGCTTCTCATAATCACATTTTAGGGGATGGGACAGGTCAAGGCGATCTTTCTAGCATACCATTGATAGAAGGCATAGTGGAAGGATTAGGTTAGGTATTTATTCAATAATTATTTTTTTTTCATATATGTTATTTCTTTTTTTTCCTTTAAGTAATTCTTTATTTTAGACCAAAAATTAAAAAAAAAAAGATTAGATAAAAA
>Ga0190334_1000193_pt1 | contig 31890 bp, 26 predicted proteins | sample 48720478_MG_FD_161270 | JGI IMG/M metagenome (GOLD analysis project Ga0190334, IMG submission 161270) | Hydrothermal vent sediment bacterial communities from Southern Trench, Guaymas Basin, Mexico - 4872-04-7-8_MG | ecosystem: Environmental > Aquatic > Marine > Hydrothermal vents > Sediment ... | reverse complement strand
AAGTTACAATTGATTTACGAAAATACATTGGCAATTCTTCAGTACGAATTAGATTTAATTTTGATACAAAAGATGAGATGTACAATAATTATCACGGCTGGTTAATTGATGATGTTATAATATGGGGGACTGGAGAATACCCTCACGATTTACAAGTCTCTTTGGAAACCCCAGAACAAGCAGAAATTAATAAAACATGTTTTATTAATGCAAGTGTTTCTAATATTGGAACTAATAATGAGCAAGATGTTTTATTCATCCTCTATTTAGATAATAATATAATTGAAATGATTTCCATTGAAAATTTAACTGTAGGGGAAAAAAAGACAATAAATTATTCTTGGACTCCCTTAAATTTTGGAGATTACAATTTTACTGCGTATGTAGTTCCAGTACCAGATGAAAAATGGATGGATAATAATAAAAAGACGAAATTTATTCATATTCACGAGGTACATTTATTTAATGGCATGCATATCAATCATACTTTCGAATCAAAAGGTTTTGGAAAGTGGAATTCACAAGTTTCTTACACCTTCTTATCAAAAAATCTATTTCACGTAAATTGGAAATTATCCATGAATAGAACCTATTATTCTGGTTTCTGGGATGTTGATTGTCATACAAGGTTGATTGAAAATGCTGGAGGGTTCATCAATTTTGGAAATAATGTTCATACACCATTTTGGATATTTACAGACACTTCTATTGGAGATTTAATTCCAATCGTTGTAAATGGAGAAGGTGATTATATCTTCAATGTTTCAAGAGATCTATTATACGAATTACCTGGATTTGGGCTTGTTGAGGTTTGGGAGCTTAAAGATTTAGAAAATCCAGAATGTGTTGCATGGTATGAAAAAAGTACCGGAATCCTTTTAAATGGCACCTTTATATATAATGAAGGTCTTTACAATTATACTTTTGAATTTGTAGATACAAATGCAAATATAATTACCAAGGATCCACCTGCAAATTTTACATTATCATCTAATGCTGGAGATCCTGATTTAGATGGCAGTTTCAATCTTACTTGGACATTTTCTTTAAGGGCAAATAATTATTCTATTTATCGTTATTCTAGCTACATTTCAGAAATAAATGATAGTTTAATCTTACTTGAAAAAAATTTTGTTGGATTATCCTTGGAGTTAAGCGGATATGAAACTGGAAAATATTATTTTATCGTTGTTGCACGAAACAATTATGGCAATACTCTCTCAAATTGTATTGAAATCAATGTAAAAATAATTGAAACTCCTGCAATTCCAGGTTATCCTTTAATACTAATTAGTGCATTTATCGGAGTTTGCTTGATATTAATGCTTAAATTTAGAAGGATTAGAATAAAATAATTAACCTAATTTTTTTCCAATTATTTAATTAATTTTTCAAACTTGAAATCTCTTTAATTTTTAACTTTTAATTATAACAATATCAATATTAAAAGAAATAATAATAATAGACTTAGGAAACGAGGTTTTAAAGATTTAATAAATATTTCATGATTGAAATATTAGAAATTAAATTATTTTCATTCCCCATATTTTCTAAATTAAATTTTTAAACTCTAAAAATAATGATTTAAATATGGGATTTGAGAATAAATTACCAAATATTGTTATTTTTGTGCCAGATTCAATGAGAGGAGATGCCATTTCGTTAGATAGAAAAGTCAACCCCATCATTGAGACGCCTAATTTGGATGCACTTGCTCGAGAAGGAACTGCTTTTACTAATTGCTTCTCTACAAATCCAGTATGCACGCCATCGAGGTGCTGTACTTTTACAGGACAATATATTCATTCTTGCAGTCATCGAAGCCTGTATCAAATGTTGCAACCTCACGAGGAAAATTTATTCAAATTTTTAAAAAATAAAGGTTATGAAGTAATAATGATTGGTAGGAATGACCTTTTCAACAAAGATGCTCTTAAAGAAAGCGTGACAAGAAGAATAAAAGCAAAAGTTAAAGCATTAAAGGATAATCCTTTTCCAAAAGAGCATTATCTGAGAAAATCATTCTATTATGGTCTGAGGAATGAAGAGGAAGCAAAAGATTTCGATTATTCTATAATAAAAGCAGCTCTAAAATATTTGGATTCTGAACCCAAAGAACCATTTTGCCTTTATATTGCATTAAATTTTCCTCATCCCCCTTATAATGTGGAAGAACCATATTTTTCGATGTATGAAAGAGAAAAAATCCCCAATCCAATACCTAAAAAATTAGATGACAAGCCAGAATTCATGAAAATAATGCATGAACGATATGGCTTATATAAACTTAACAAGGAGGATTTCAAAGAGATAAAAGCAACGTATTATGGTATGATCTCAAGAGTGGATCATCAATTTGGACAAATAGTTAATAAAATTAAAGAAATTGGGAAATATGAAAATACCGCTTTTTTCTTTTTTTCTGATCATGGAGATTATACAGGAGATTATGGCCTAGTAGAAAAATGGCCCAATGCTTTTCATGATTGCCTACTAAAAGTCCCTTTAATAATGAAAATTCCTGGTATTCAACCATTAAAGAATGCATTTAATCAATTGGTGCAGACAATTGATATTTTCCCAACAATTTTAGAAATCGCTAATATTAGTACTAAATATACTCATTTTGGAAAATCATTAATCCCATTATTGAAAGGTAATGTAAAGAATATTAGAAAAGCGGTATTTGCTGAAGGTGGATATGACACGAGAGAACCTCAATGTTTTGAAGATCAAATAAAAAGTCCGGATCTTCCATTTATTGGTATTTATTATGATAAAACAAACATTCCTAAGGAAAAACCATCAACAGTCGCTCGTTCTGTAATGATAAGGACAAAATCATGGAAATTGGTTCTAAGAAGTAATAATGAAGATGAGCTATATGACTTAATGTATGACCCGATTGAAATTAATAACCTGATTAATATTCATGGATATGAAAAAATCAAGATAAACTTAAAAGAACAATTGTTAAGGTGGTATTTAAAGACTAGTGATAACCCAGATTGGAGAAGAATAAGGCTTATTTGATAAAATACGAAAAAGATAAACCATCTTATATAATATGGTTTTTATGAAATTATTATTATAAATGGTTTGAAGTGTTATTTAGTGATCTAAATTTTTCATCGATTTTTTTAATAATTTCATTAATAATTTCATTATTTCTATTATAATTGTCCTCTATATACTCTATTATTTCATAAATATAATTTTTCTTCTTATGTTTATTATTTATTAAAATAGAGACGATAGGAATAGTATTTGGAGGATATTCAAATGTTAAAGTTTCATAATGAGAAGATCCATTATTTACATTAACTACAAATTTAAAAGTAAATGTTCTTTTGTCTGAATCAGGACCACTTCTGAACAATTTGATATATCGCTTAATTTTTCTCGCAGATTCATCAATTATTTTTCTCGTAAAATTCTCATCTTCAGAAAAATCATAATATTGTGCATAAGAAATTTCATTGTCGTTAAATTTTAATATTTTTATTTTATTAGAATCGCTTATTCTATATATATCAGAAGGTCTATCCCATTCTTGTAAATCATCACAAAAAACTAAAGTAAATAAAAAATTATTTGGAGCAATATGATAAATATCATCATTATCATGCGAAGCAATACTTCTCAATATTGTCTTTCTTATTAAAAATTGTTTAACATCTCGTTTAGTTAAATAATTAAGGAAAGAATGAGAGTAATCAGATTCTTTAAAATATACTAAATGTTTCATCAGTAAAATGCAACTCATAATTCCATGTTTGAAATTTTCAAAAGCTTTAGCGAATTTTAAATAATATTTATTTTGAATAATTGTAAGATAATTATTTTGTTCATCTTGGACTAATTTTGAACTAATAAATTTAAGAATAAAATCGTTTAGAATTTGATTTTGTAAAGGGAGATGATATTTAAATTCTTCAATATCAGAGGGGCCAAAAAATTTGATTAAATCTTTTACTTTACTATTTATTTTATCTATTTTTTCTAAAGGATATCCTAAATCATGGGTTAAGGCTATCAATGCCCAAATTGCTTGTTTTTCTTCAATTGAAAACTCTTCATCTCCTAATTTTTCAGAATGAAAAATTTTAATATTTAAAAAATTAATATTATTGCTTTTATTTAATAAATAAAAGCCTAGTAAAAATACTCTAATAACATGAAGGGAATGATCTCTATAATATTTATCCGAACCATATAACATATCTTCAAAATCGGAAAATAATTTAAAATACTGTTTGATTTCTATTATTCCAAAATCTTGTTTAAATTCGTTCTTATCTACGGGATCTTTATGTCTAAGACAGTAGATGGCTTCTTTAATCAGAATTTCCCATAAATCTTGAATCCTTCTCAATTTTTTCTGTAAATATGAGGGAATTACTCTAGATAATTCCCCATTTTCTTTCCTTGAACTCAGTTCTTTCTCATATTCTAAAATATCTTTAAGAATTGATTTAATTTTTCCTTTACTTTCTTCTTTTAAAACAAATTTAACATCATTCAGGTAATTTTTAAAATAGCTAAAAAGAACTTTATCCTCAAGATATTTATTTTCCATTTTAGATCTTCCAAATAATTAATTTTTTTGCATTATTTCTTGAGTGGGGCATAAATTTTTGAGACTATTAAGTGTATTTTCTGGTAAACAATTACATATGATTAGATTATCCATCAATCTTGTAATAATACTAATATATCGTTTAGATTTAATTATTTCATACAAAGATTTTTCATTTATATTAAAGTTAAAAATCTTAAAGTGTTTTGTAGATACACATGGATATACATTTCCTCCTGGTGTTATTGCAATTTTATGTTTCCCCATTCGACATTCTCTACAAAAAGTTATATTTTGTTTATTAAAATAAATATTAAAAGAAGAACCAATTTCAATGAAGTCTTCATATTTTTCTTTTAACTCAAAAAGAATTTTTATTAAATTAATATATTCATTTTTAGTTAATTCTAAAATTTTATTATTAATAGCACCTCTTCCATGTGGAACAAATCTAAGTAATTTTACACGAGAAACGCCTAAATTTTTGAAAAAACAAATACTATCTTCAAGTAATTTATAATTTACTTTTAGAGGAATAAAGTGTATTACAACATTTAACCCTAAATTAATTGAATTTTTTATACTTGTTATGGTATTTTCGAAGCTTTTTGTATTTGTAAGGAAATTATGGATTGCCTTTTTGTGTGATTGTAAATTAAACCTTAATTCATTAATTTTTAATTTTTTTAATTCTTCTAAAAAAGAATTATCAAGGGGTGTTAATTTATTACCATGAAAAATATTTCCTGATGTATAGATATCCAGAATTTTTTTATTAGAGATTATTAATTTACAAATTTTAAGAAAGTCTTGATGTAAGAAAGGTTCTCCTCCAGATAATTGAACATTTGAAATATTTAACTTAGTTGAATCTTTTATTAGTGATTCAATTGTTTTAAAGTTTAAATGTAGAGAAGAATTTTTATCAGAGTTTGAAGAACAATATTTACAATTTAAACCACATTTTTTAGTGATTTCAATTAATAGTTCTGATTTTGAATTCATTCAAATCATTATTTTTTAATTTTTACAAATAATAAATCGCATAATAAATAATTAAATGTTCTGGAAGTTATTTCAGATAGCTTCTGAAGCTATTATTATTTATTACTATATTAATAATATTAAAAACCTTAATTATTTATTTTAATACATTAAAAATATTTATTTTTAAAGAAAAAATATATTATGGATATCAAAAGATTAGTATCTATAAAAATTAAAAGGATTGAGAGAAATACAATTTTTTTTACGGCAAAAACAAGAATTTGGTGTAAATTGCCATATCCTAATCATCCTCATGGATGTCCTAATTATGGAAAAAATCCAAATTGTCCTCCAAATACAGAAATAATGGAAAATATTCTTACAAGATATAACTTTTTTTATTTGATTTATGCTATTTTTGAAATTGAAAAATATAAAGATGCAATGTTAAAAAAGCATCCTAATTGGTCGGAACGACAAGCTCTTTGCTTATTATACTGGCAAGGCACAATTAAAAAAATGTTAAAAGATTTTATAAAGAAAATATATAGACTTAATCCAAATAATAGTTTTTATCTATTCTCATCGGGTTCAGGCTATAAAGATCCTATTTTTAATCAAAATAAAATTATTAGTATGGAAGCAGGTGGAATTAATGTTATTAAAACTTTAAAAAAAAATAATATACCTATTGAAATAAAACCTAAAAATAAAATAATCTTAGTAAATTTAATTTGTTCTAAAAATAAAATCTCTTTTACTTAAGAAACATTTTAAACATAGAATTTAAATTGATTAAAAAGAATTTTTACTTCTCATTAAAAACAAGCATATTATGAGAATAAGAATTGAAAAAGAATTATTTATTTTAAAAAACATAATAAAATATAATTATTAAGATAATCTATTTTTTTGAATCTGGATAATATTCCATTGAATTAATCTTCTTTATTTAAAGAACTCTCAATATAAATTTTATCGTATTTATCTAATAAAGGTTTTATTTCTTGGTATTGAGAAAGTGCTCTTATTTCAAATTCGTCTTTAAATGTTTCATTTTTACAATAGAGAATGATACAATTCTTTAATATTTCAAATAAGAACCTTGGGGTTGCATCATTTAATATTTTCAAATCAACATTAATTTTAAAATCGAAATATTTTTCAATTAATACTGATAGTTCTGCAGAATAAAGTGGAGGAGGATTAAAATCCCAATTCAAAACAATTCCTACTTCTATGTCACTAAATTCACTATTATTCTTACTTACTTGAGATCCATATAAATATACCACTTGAATCTCATTTCTATTGCTAAGCAACTTAATTACAGCTTTCTTTAGTTTCTTTATACTAATCTGCTTATATCTCGGGATTTTCATTTATTCTGATAAATAAGTCTTTGATCTTCTAATTATAATTTATATCTGATATAATAATAGTAAGTTAATTTTAAAATATTTAACATAAAAAAATGAGAAAAAATTCAATATTTTAATTAAAATGTTAATTTATTCTAATGCTTTTTCTATTAAATTTGTTAGATCTATCATTTTAATATTAGAATTTAAAGATTTTATGGCATCTGATAAATTTCTATAGCAAAATGGACAAATGCTAACAAGATATTCGGCAGTTGTTTCCTCTGCTTCATTAATCCTGCTTTTAGCAATTTCTAAAGCAAACTCTGGAAAAGCTTTCTTTACGCCACCTCCGGCGCCACAACACTTGGCATTATCCTTTATTGTTCCCATTTCCTTTAAGTGTCCTATTTTGGATAAAATTAATCTTGGTTCTTCATATAGAGGTCTATCACCTGAATTTCTCCCTGTATGGCATGGATCATGATATGTAACATTAATATCAAGATTTTTTAAAGTAATTTTTTCTTTCTCCAATACAGATTTTATAAATTCTATTGAATGATAAACATTAATACCAAGGTCTTCCATTTGTTCAGAATAATCTACTTTTAATGTTCTATAACATCCAGCACAACTAGTTATGATTGTTTTAATATTAGTTTTTTTGAATAAATCATAGTTCTTTGATACCATCTCACTAAATACACTTAGATTGCCGGTTCTTTTAGCTACACTTCCACAACAAATTTCATTTCTACCGAAAACTGAAAAATCGACATTTAGCTTATGAAGAATATTGGCAGTGCTAACGGCAATTTCTTGAATTTCTGGGGTAAAAGCTGCTGTGCATCCAACAAAGTAAAGAATATCTGATTCTTCCGCAGAAGCATCTTTTACTTGAAAATCTAATTTATTTAACCATTCACTTTTTTGATCATTATTTCTTTGATAAGGATTTAAAAGTTCTTTCATCGAATTATTCATTGAAATGTGAGGATCAAGAGCATATCCCGCATCAACTAGCTCTGCTCTTAAAGCTTCATAAATAGTAGCACTATTAATACTATATGGGCACGTGTTTGAACAGGAGTTACAAGTAGGACATTGATATATAACTTCTGCCATTTCTTTACTTAAATCTAATTTTCCTTGTATGAGAGAACGAATTATCTGCATCTTACCTCTACCAAAATATGGATCAAAACCGGGTGAATGTTCCCTTGCCACGCATACGCCCCATTTTGGAGGATTTGATGTAAGATCTATAGCTTCACGACAATCTCCACAACTAATACATTGTAAAATATCCGCTTCAAATTGGGATAAATGTTTATATTTTACTGAATTTGATAATTCCATAAATTTTCTTACCTTCTTTTAGTTTAATTGCATTGTATAATTTACATTAATACCAATCCCATTTATTATAAGAATATGGTAAGAAGTCTTCTGAAGAAACTTCTGCAACTTTTTTTCCAGGGTACATTGTATTATCTGTTTTAATGTAAAGAGCCCCCAATATTTTCACTATTTCTATTTCTGCCCATGGATCGTGAATTGTTGATCTTAATTGGATTTCTGCCTCACCCATTTCTAATGATTTAGGGCTTACTCCAGTTTCTTGCCGCACTAACCAAGGATCATAATCAAACCCTTCTTTATCTGGTGATGGAAAGTATTTAAAATTATAATTTATCGTATTTTTTCGCCTTCCTGGTAATAACCCTATTTCTTTAATGATTTTCGGAGTTTCAGGATCATTAAATTTTCCAGTTAATTCAGCTTTTATTTCTATATTCTTTACTCCTAACCTTTCAGAATAGGCATATACCTTTTTATCGTTCCTTTCTAATTTTATGTTTGCCATCTTTTTTGGAAATCCAAAAATTTCTCTGCCTCCAATCATGGCTCTATCATCCGTTACAGGCATCGATAGATAATAATTTCCTAATTCTCCATTGAATTGACATCTAATAATCAGAGCACCTTCATGATATGGGAGTCCTTGATTTGTAGAGGGATAATTTACAATGAAAGCAAATGCTATTGGTCGACTTATGGGTTCTAATGGAGGAGGTAAGACTCTCTCAATGATTTCCGGTTTAGTTTCCCAAATAACAGTAAGCATCTCAGCATCCTTAAATATTGTATTTTTTAATTTTTCTTTCTTTTCTTTTATCTCATCAAGAGATTTTCTAAAACTTATTACAATGCACCTCTTTAATTTTCATTTTTAATAATATATTTATTAATATCATCTTCATAAGAATACATGTGAAATTTTTTAGGGCTAAGAATAAAATTTGGGTCTAAAGTTTTTTTTATATCTTTAAAAAATCTAATAAATTCTGGTTTATATGCATCAGCTTCGACAATTGATTGGGAAATGATTTCTCCAAGCCAATAATGAACGCCACCATATTTAACTTGAGCTCTTACCTTTTTATGCCAAATATTCATAGCAATTTGTCGTTGATCATCAACATTATCTGCATTAAAACCTCCAGCAAAAACGCAATGTCCATTTGGTAAGAGATGGACTGATCTGGCGAATATGGAAAAACTTTGTTCTGGAAATTCTTTTTTATGGGCTAAATCAAACTGAGTACTTAATTTACTTTTTTCAGCAATTTGAGATAAGGGCAATTTATGACAGGTAGTGCAAGAAATCTTAGGAGATACAAGTGAAATGAATTTATTAAAATAACTATAAGGGAACTTCAAGTTAAATTTCCATTCTGAAGATAATATCTCAGATTCATCAATTTCTCTCCATTCAAAAGGTCTAGCATGATTATTTTTAGTCATTATCTCATTTACTTTTTGAACATATATATCCAAAATTTGTTCATCAAAAGCTTCCAAAATAAACATGAATACAGGACCTTTTAGCCTAGCCCTTTTAGATGGTTTCTTTTTTGCCATGGAAGCTAAAAGTTGGACTACAACAAGAGGATTTACATATAAATCCTGAATACCATCTCGTACTTCCTTTTGTAATTTATACATCAATTTTGATACTAGATCCCAATCATTCTTATTAAGCATGTAATTCTTCATTACTTTAAATGGCGGATTAGGATATAATCTTAGAAATGCTTTAGTTTTAATCCCCATTGTTCCAGCATCTCCCAAAAATAAACCAGTAAAATCTGGAGAAATTCCATACCTACAAAAAGGTTTAGCATACTTATTAGCTGCCGCACCAGTTCTTATTATTGTTCCCTTAGGATCAGGTAAAACAATTTCCACACCTAAACAATTATCAGTTACAAGCCCATACTTAGTAGAACCAAAACCAGCAGTACTATTGGATAAACCGCCACCAATAGTAGCTGAATATCCGCTTCCAGGACCAATTATTCCTGTAGTTAAATCTCTTTTAAATAATTCTGACACTAAGGCCCCCCAAGTAATTCCGCATTCAACTTCACAGTAAAAATCCTTTTCATTTATCTCTATTATATTGTTCATTCTAGTAAGATCTAAGAGAATACCCCCATCAGTAACCGAACCACCAACTAAATCGGCGCCTCCTCCTCTTGGGACAACATGAATTTTATATTTATTAGCAATTTTAATGATGTCAGAAATTTCTTCGACATTTTTAGGCCTTACTATTAAATCAGCCCATCTATCTGGAAATGCCGGATCAACATTCCTAGAATATGCCGCTTTCATAAAATCTTCATCAGTAATATATTTGTCGCCCACAACATCCTGAATTTCTTTATAAACTAACTTGATTTGTGACATGAGTTATCGAAATCTTTTTTATTATTAATAATATTTTATTAAACTCTTATATATTTAACAATTAAAATATGTTTCTATATTAGAAGAAATATAATGGAATCTTATTAAAATAATTTTTAATCTTGTCCTTTAAAAACATTTTAAAAAAAATAGGAAGTCTTAATGGACTACTCCATTCATTAGATTTAATTTTTAAGGTTTTTTAATTTAAAAAATCTGTATATAAATCAATTTTAAAGATTAATATATCTTAAATTAATCATAATGAATTATATAAGATTAAAAGGTGTTCCTTATTGTAATAATTGATGAAAGAAGAATTTTGGTTGTATTTATAGGCAAACCCCAATGGGAAGCGGGATGGCCTTTTTTAAGTCATGATAATGAAGAAACAATAAGTAAAATTAGAGAACATTTTACTAAAAAATTTTCAAATGTTAATTTTTCATTTGAAAGGATAATTACTACTTATAATATTAATCAAATCAATGATATAAAAGAAAAAGTAAAAAAATCAAATGGTTTGATTATTTTTACAATTGGACATTATGGCGATCCTGGAATCATTCAAGCAGGAAAAGAATTATTAGAACTTAATAAACCTTCCATACTTGCTAATTTATTATATGCTGGTGATCATACTTTTACTAAGATATATTCACAAGTAAAAAAGAACCAATCAAGATTTCTCTCTATATCTTCCAAAAATTTAGATGATTTCGATGAAGGTATTGAAATCCTAATCAGATTAACCAAATTACATGGAAAGAAGATTCTAGTTCATGCAAGTGAAGTAATAAAGATGAATTGGCCTGTTATTTTAAATTTATTTAATCCAGAAAGAAAAAATATTATAAAAACTAATCCAGAGTTTATAAATCAAATATCTAGAATGAGTAGTGATATTAATTTTGAATTCTACACGGATACAAAAGGTCTTGATCAAGCACACCAATGGAGGAAAGATGAGAAAAAGTATAGAGATAATTTAAGAAAAATATTTGATGTAGAAATGATTAGAGGAGATCCACAAGAAATTCTTAAATATTATAATGAAATTGATGACCGTTTAGCCCAAGAAATTGTAGAAAAATGGTGTGAAAAAGCATTAAAAGTTTATCCAAGCAAGGAAACAATATTGAATTCTGCAAAGTTATATTTTGCTTTTAAAAAATTATTAGAAGATAAAGGGATTGATATTTATGCTCCAGATTGTGGAACTTTTTTATTAACTGGGATTTTACCTGCGTATCCTTGCATGGCATTTTTCGAATTGAGTAAGCAAGGCTATTATGGTATTTGCGAATCTGATATGGACTGCGCAATAAGTTATCTTTTTGGTTTAACATTAACAGGAAGACCAGGATTTGTATCAAATCAATCATTAGATACTTCAAAAAATCAAATTACGTATATGCATTGTGTTGCACCAAGCAAATTACATGGTTTAGAAGGAAATGAAGCATCTTACGAGATTCGATATCACGGTGAAACACATTTACTTGGAGCATCTCCCTCAGTTAAGTTTCCGATTGGAGAAATATTAACCACTATTAAAATTAGTGTCTTTAATAAAAAGATTGCATTAAGAACTGGTAAGATTGTTGATAATGTTGTGGATGATAATGGATGCGTGACTAAAGTTTTAGTTAAAGGAAATGTAAAAAAGATTTTAGAGAATTATGATTGGGAATCTTTTGGATGGCATCGAGTTTCTTTTGTAGGAAATTGGAGAAATATCTTTATCAAAGGAGCTGAATTATTAGGATTAGAAATAATAGAAGAAGATAAGTAAAAATTAACTCATAAAAAAAATAAAAAAGAGATAAAAGAACTATTTAACTCTACTTCTTTTTTCTTCCCATTCAAAATCTAATTGAATATATTTTCTAGCGTATAAATAAGCAAGAAAGATGATTAATGAACTCATTGGTCCCCATAAAACGTATCCCATTGTAAAAGTATTTGTTCCAACGGTAATTTTTGGCAACATCATTAAAAGTCCCATTATAGTTAGACCAATTGATTGAAAGATATTTAGTAAAATTGATGGAAATCCTCTATATATTCCTGCTCTTAATTCACCTGATTGTTTTTCATCGTCTTCAGCTATGTCAGAGAAGAATACAGGAGGTAATATAAACCAACCTGCTAAACATCCCCCAATACCAAGTACGAAAATATAACCAAAGATAGTTAGCATTTCTGATGGTAAAAAGCCCAATAATGTAAATGGTAAGAAGATTGTTGCTGATATAAAGGTATACATTAGACTTTTCTTTTTGCCTTTCCCTAAAACTAACTTTCTCCACATGTATAGAAAAAATAATATTCCAATTACGAATATTCCCGATGCTATGATGTTTGTTGTACCTGAAAATCCAATAACATACGTTATGAAGGGTAAGATTTGAGAACCTACTATTGTCCAGCCCATAGAAGCAAATCCATACATTAGGTTTACGCGTATGTAATTCTTGTTTCTAAGAATTATCTTAAGATTTTCGATTAAATTTGATTCAATTTTAAAATGTGGTTCTGTTGGCATTAAAAAAAACGCCAAATAATATAAAATTAAAGGTAATATTCCAAAAATTATAACGCTAATGAAATATTCAGCAGGAATTACTGAAGGGTTTGCTTGAATTTTATCCTTAAAATCTGAAAGTACCACCATTGAAAAAACTGCCATCACTGCTGTTCCAAAAAATCCAAAAGTATTTTCATATTGAGATGCTTTAGGTCTATCTTTAGATTTAAATTGTTCTACAAGCCACGCACTAAAAGGTGTCGTTAAAGCATAACTAATATTAAATATTTGGTACCAAATTAAAAACCAGATATATACCATGGAAAGATCTGTTATATCGATAAGTAAACCAGGCATTAAGAGAAAAATGAATGATATTGAGAGAATGGGAGTCAAAAAGAGTAAAAATGGCTTTCTTCTGCCCCAGCGCGTGTATTTAGCATCGCTTATCCAACCTAAGAGGAATTGAGATGCTGCTATTGTCAATTTTCCTAGACCTTGACCAACTGCTACAAGAGTAGGATCTATCTTATATGCTAATGCATAGAGAGTAAATAATCCAAAATCTGCAAATCCCATTATTATTGAAGTAGATAATTTTGGAGCACCATATAATATATATTTTCTTCTTGTGGCTTCTGTCCACAAACCATTATTATTTTGACTCATTTTTATATCCTTTTTTTTAAATTTTAATTAATAAAACGATAATATATTATTTAAAGATTAGATTTTATGGTTTTTTATCGCTTACATTTATTTTAAGAAAAAAAAAGTTAGTTTTGAAGGATCCATTGCCATATTGCTTAATCCTAGAAATTTTATTGCTAAAATCATTAAAAAAATACCTAGAATTTCAAGAAAACTAAATTTTTCTTCTAAAATTCTTATTGAGCCAATTGCAAGAATTATAAACCTTGATGCCATTAGCTCCGGAATTAATGTAGGACCAATAAAAACTTGGGCAAAAAAATATGGCTCCACAATTTTGAAATATAAAATCCAATTTTCAATGATGGATTTTTTATTAAATTTTTAAGAAATTTTTCATCTTGTTTTATTGAATTAACTACTTTTTTTTGAAAAATTGACCCAAAATTGTTAAAAATTCCCGATATAACTGTAAATATTACTCCCATCCAATAGATTAAAATATCTAATGCAAATTAATGTTAAAATTTTTAATTTTGAAATAAAAATAATTTAAATTTTTTAATAATTAAAAGAATTCAATTTTTTTGTTTAGGTTCTTCTCTTGGAATTCTTTGATCAACTGGTAAAAGATCCCAAAATTTTTTATGGGGCTCATCTTGATACCAATAAGCTGTTGAAGAAAAATCATCAGATCGTTGATTAGCATGCCCATGCTCTATTTTTACCTTAATATTTTTGTGGAAATATATTGGATCTTCTATATGAAATCGATAATATGATATGTGCCCACTCCAATTCTCTCCTCCGGGCAAAGGGATGCCGAAATATGGAGAACAATAAAACTGGGTCGGACACCATGATGTGCAAAAATAATCTTCAGTTCCAGTACCATAAATGATGATTTCTCCATCGTCAATCTCAATATAATCATCACCTTCACCTGGCCAGAATCTATCTTTATCACTTTTATTTTCTGTAGTCATTAAATTAAATATATCTAAATGACACCCCACATAATGGCCTTCTCCCTCCGCTTCAAGGATTAGATAATCATTCTCATGAGTTTTATTTTTTCTAATAAACACTTCTGCTTTTTTCTTAGGTCGATATTCATTTCCCTTACATAGATTTTCCCTTCGCCAAGCTGCATGAAATCTACCATAATTTTCCGGTAATTTAGGATGTTCTTCATAATCAATATAAAAATAAAGTATTAGGTCAGTTTCACTTTCATTCTCTACTTCTATTCTTGCACCACTTGAAAAAGGCATTGGAAAAAAACAATTAAATCCTTTTCCATCTTCAGGTCCCATTGCTAGTGGTAAACTCCAAAAATTAACGGTTCTTCCATGTCCAACTCCGAAAAAATCTCCTATTGGTACTTCAACAGAAGGGTCTTTTTCATCATCCCAGCACATTCGTAATACTATTTTCCTTAAATAATAAGGAGCATTTGAAGCCAGAGTCATCCATATGTGCTTGATAATTCCTGCGCCCTGAATGTTGCAAATCTCATATTTTTCTTTTTCTTTTATTAGTACGCAATCCACATTTGCACCAGTTTTATCATAACTGGATATTCTTTTCCGTTTTACGTTTTTCCTAATTTTAGCTAAATTTTCTAACGAAGAAATGCCAAATTCCATTTTTCTCCCATTTGATATTAATTTATTTAATTTTTAATTTTGGTTGATTTATGATTTGTTTTCTAAGTTAAAATAATTTTAAAATTTACATTTAACATTTTTGAAAAAAAAATGATTTTTATTAGAAATTAAATAGTTTATTATCATGATTAATCCGTTTCATGAAAAATTGGCAAAATTAGCAGTAAATCATGCTGTAGGAGTAAAAAAGGAGATCGTGTCCTGATTATAGGAGGCGACATTGCTAAGGACCTATTTCTTGCGGTTCAAAAAGAAGTATTAATAGCAGGAGGACATCCTTTATTACATGTTAACATAGAAGGCGGAGAAGAAATACTTTATAAATATGCTTCTGATGAGCAGCTAGAATATTTCGATGATGTATTTTTAAAAATTATTAGAGAATTTGACTGCATGATAAATATCTTTTCTGATTATAACTGCAAGAAATTAAGTACTGTTCGCCCCGAAAAAATAGGAAAAGTTCAAAAATCTCCAAATAGAAGAGAGTTTAATAAGATTTTTGCTGAAAGAGCTGCTAAAAAAGAACTTAGATGGACGCTTATTCCCTTTCCATGCAATGCTTTTGCTCAGGAAGCCGGAATGGACCTTTTTTCATATACCGATTTTGTAGAAAAAGCTTTATTGCTCGATAAAGAAGATCCAATAAAAGAATGGAAGAATTTTGAAGAAAAACAAGAAAAAATCGTAGATTATTTAAATAAAGTTAAAGAAATTCAAGTGATTGGAGAAGATACCGATTTGAAATTATCAGTAGAAGGGAGAACTTGGATTAATTGTAGCGGACACGAAAATCTGCCAGATGGGGAAGTTTTTACTGGTCCTGTTGAAAATTCTGTTAATGGAAAAATTCGGTTTACTTACCCAGGAATTTATATGGGAAAAGAAATAGAAAATATTTACTTAGAATTTAAGGATGGTAAAGTAGTTCACGCTTCTGCTGAAAAGGGTGAAGATCTATTAAATGAAATCCTTAAAATTGAAAATGCGGATACTATAGGAGAATTTGCTATTGGAACGAATTATGGAATTACAAAATTTACAAAAAACATGCTTTTTGATGAAAAAATTGGTGGTACCCTTCATTGTGCTTTAGGTTTAGGTTTTCCTGAAACTGGTTCTAAAAACGTAAGTAGCATTCATTGGGACATATTAAAAGATATGAAAACGCCTGGCTCAAAAATCTTAGCAGATGGTAAAGTGATTTATGAAGAAGGACAGTGGAAAATATAAGATTTCTTTCAAAAAATTAATTTTTATTTTAATATTTATTTATTCATCGTCCTAAATTTTTAATAAGAATATCTAAAAACCTATTAATATCCTCTTTTAAATTAAAATCGATACAGTATTTAATAGGCGCAGAATCAAATCGATTTTTTTCAAGAATGAAAATTTGACCCGGTAAATGAATCGTATCAATTTCTACATTAATTTTAATAAATTTAAATAATTCAGCTTCTATTAGGTAAATTGGGACAAGAGTATCAAAAGGATAAAATCCATTACTTTTATTAAATTTCCACAAATTTAACCAAAATCTTATGGGTTCCATGATATGATTTATAACAGGTGTATTAAAGGTCTTTAATTGTTCAAAATGTTCTTCTCTAAATACGACTTTACAACAAACATCTAACCCAAAACCTATTCTTGGGGTTTTTGTAGGTGTTTCTAACAAAATTTTAGCGGCGTTTGCATCAGAATAAAAATTAAATTCTGTTTTGTTGTAATCGTTTGATTGGAGGAAACGAAATTTCTCGCTAAAAGCGTCAATGGGGTAAAGAGTGCCTCCCATAAAAACTACTCGTTTTATATTATCTAAAAATTCTGAATCTAAATTTATTGCTGTAGATACATTTGTTAAAGGCCCTAATGCGATTATTGTGATTTCTTTTGGATGTTCTTTAACAAGGTCAATCATAAATTTAACAGCATCATTTTCTTTGCCAAATTCTCTTTTAGAACTTGCTCCTTTCAACACGGGAATATCTTCCCTTTTTTTAACTTTCAAATATTCTCTTGCTAGTTTATATCCAACATTTATCCTTGTATTACCTTTTACTATTGAAATGCCTTCTATGTGAAATATTTCAGGATTATTTAACATTAAGAAAATTGCTAGACCGTCATCAATATCGGCGCCAATTTTTCCTAATCCAGGATCTGTATCTACAATCACACGATATTCTTTTTCTTTCATCAATATCAATAAATTGTTTAATAAATAAAAAGATCTATTTTACATTTATGAAAAAAAATTATTTAAGTCATGGTATTGAAAATAAGAATACTTTAAATTAATTTTTTAATTTTCAAAATAAATGGACAGCACAACTGAAGATATTTATAAACCATCCATCTCAAAAATCAAGGGTAAGGCAAGAGTTCTACTATTTATCATAATGCTAACTGCTTTTTTTAGGAATTTAGGATTGAGTATTGTAAATATTGGCTTACCGAAATTTATAATAAGTTTATCTGGAACTTTAACAGCTTATGGATTAGTTATTGGAGCATTTTCAATAACTCAATCAATTTTTCAATTTCCTATCGCATCTTTTTCTGATAGATTTGGAAGGAAGAAAATATTGTTAATAGGAATTACGCTTTATATTATAGGAACATTTTTATGTTATTTTGCCCAAGATATTCCCCAACTCATTATTTTCAGAGCAATTCAAGGAGCTGGAGCATACACATCTATTTTACAAGCAATGATTGGTGATTTATTTAAGAAAGGGAGATATGGTAAAGGAATGGGTTTTTATTCTTTATCAATGAATTCGGGATATTTTGTTGGCATCGTGTTAGGGGGAGTTATATCAACATATTTAGGTTTTAGAAATATTTTCTCAGTGTCAGGATTGCTAGCATTAATTTCTGGAATTTTTATTTTATTTTTTTATAAGGAAAAAAGAATTCCAGTTTCTAATAATGATGTTTATAGTAATAATGGAACTAATAACACTAAAATTAATTTTTCTTCATTAAAGGAACTCTTAAAGAGAAGCCAATTTATTACCATTGTTTTACTAAATTGTATTAGATGGTTTTTATTCGGAGGGATTGTAGCATACTTAATTTGGATTTTGCAGATGCACTTCAATCTTGATGAGATGATTACAAGCTTCTTATTGCTATATATTGTATTCATCTATCTGTTTTTTGTAATTTTTTCAAGTAGATTTATTGATAAAAAAGGACCAAGAAAAATGATGCTCATTGGTCAATCTTTAGTACTAATTTTTGGCAGCACTTTCTTTTATATAGATTCTTCTAATAATTTAATATTATTCTTGATAATAATCTCCTTTATAGCTATGGGATTGGCTACCTATGATCCTTCTGGAAACACTTTATTATTAAATTTTATAGTAAAAATTGACCCGAATCTAAAAGGAACCGGGTTAGGATTTAATAATTCTATAGGTTTCTTTTTTAGCGCCTTGGGTTCAATTGCTATTTGTAGTGCCGGAGAAATATTTATTTTATTTCCATTTTACATAATTTTTATTTTAATTTTAATATCATTTATTATCGCATTAAAATTGATTAAGGGTAAGTGAAAAGAAAAAAAATTTTTTTTATTATTAAAAGAAAAACTTATTCTCCTTGGATTTGAACGTATATCTTCCGAGATCTAGGACCATCAAATTCAGCAAGCATTATTCCCTGCCATGTTCCTAACATTAATCTCCCATCATGGACTAAAATATCAACAGAATGACCTATTAATGAACATTTTACATGAGCATCTGAATTGCCCTCCATGTGTCTAAATGAATATCCCATACCTCCCGATTTAGGAACAAGTTTACCTAAAAAATTAATTATATCTTTCATAACAGCTGGATCTGCATTTTCGTTAATTGTTATTCCTGCTGTAGTATGTGGGACAAAGATCCTGCATACACCTTCATTAATGCCTAATTTATTTACTACTTTGTGAATTTCATTTGAAATATCTAATAATACCTCTCTTGAAGGTGTTTTAATTCTCAATTCTTCAAATTTGATCATTTTATCTCAACCGAGAAAATAAATTAAATACATTTTAATTTTCATTCCTCTAATAATTATAACTTTTAATAGATTTTTATTTATTTATCCATTTTATCCTAAAATATTGGATTTATTAATAATATGAAGATGTCATTCCATAGGACACAAATCATAAATTTATCTGTTAAAAATTGCTTTTTAATCTTAAAATTTTAATTTATACTAATAATGCTTGAAAGGTTTAATAATTAAAATTTTTCATTTTTACATAGTCAAGTAGTAAAACCATAAATTAAATTTTCGAAACTGAGTGGATATAATAAAATAAAGAGTATAATTGTTAAAAGTCCAAGATAAATTCTTGACTTAGTTAAAGGTTTAATTGGGTTTGGGATAATACTTGAAATATTTTTACGATTAAGAGAATTGATACTTCCGATCAAGCTAAACCATACAAGCCATAAAAACTCAAAGTTTAAAATCAATAAAATAATCGCACCTATTAAGGTTCCAATTAATTTTGAATATGATTTAGGGAAAATTGCATGAAATATGTGTCCTCCATCAAGAAAAGATAATGGAATCAAATTTAAACCTGAGATTAAAAGTCCAATCCAGCCAGAAAAAGCTAAAGGATGCAATAATAATATTTTTTCTGGTAATAATATTCCTTGTATTTCTGAGAAAGTAGGCTGTTCAAAAATTATATTACGAAAAAATAGAAATAATAAGTTAAAATGGTTGAAATTTTCTTGTATTGTTTTAGCTCCTTCTTGAAGAGTAATGTTGAAATAATCTGCTCTAAGTTGAATATAAGTAAGAGTATCTACTCTCATAGAAAATAATAATCCAATCAAAATTAAGACCACGGAAATTAAAATACCTAAAAGAATTCCCCCGAGAGCAATATCAAATTTTTGATTACGAGTTTGGGGATCATCTTTTATAGAAACAAATGCACCTAACATTCCAATTGGAGGAGGACCAGGAATTAAATAAGGTAATGATATTTTTAATCCATAATGCCTTCCTAAAAAATAATGTCCAAATTCATGAATTAAAATAATTAAAAACATTCCAATACAATAACTTAGAATCGAAAATAATGTTGACATCGATGGTGTACCAAAACCACCATAATAAGGTTCAATATATTGAATGTAAAGTAAAGCAGAAAGCACTATTGTAAAAAATGTAATTGAAAATAATGTACTCTGAATTATGAGCGTTTTTTTAGATGTTTTTTTATCACGATTAAACTGTTTTGCTATAAAAAAAATCCTGTAATACTTAATTCCGGGGAATAATTCAAGGTCATTTTCATATATTTCTTTATTATTCAATTCTTTGAATTTTGCTTGGAAACCAATTTTCTTCAAATTTTCTTGCAAGTTATTAAAAGTATCATCTTTAATAGTTTTATCAATTTTAATGATACAAAATGGTTCGAAAGAATAATTTTCTTCTTTAAAAATTACTATTTGGTAATGATTACCTACAATTTGTCTAATTTTTTCAGAAATTTTTAAATCATTCTCGATCTTCATTAATCCCGCCAAAAAGCATTTAAATTAAGATTCTTGATATTTTTTTATAATATAATTGATTTTTTTAAAAATTTCATTCTCTTTTTTCATTAGTGGAATACTGATTATATCTTTTAGCAAGAAAGGAGAATTTAGCATTTCATTTTTCAAAAAAACGTTCACACTTGCCCTATTTCTTGATTCTTTCTTTTCTATAAATTTTATATTTTTATATGGAACAAAACAATAGACCTTGTTATATTTAATTAAAATTTTTTTATTACTAAATGCGAATATTGATTTCTTTAATAATATCTTACCAGTAAGGGACATTGAGCTAAAACAGCAAAAAATTAATGGGAATACAGAGATGATAATGATTATAATTATTACGAAAAAATAAGAAAAGTCAATTGTAGGTAAGTAAAACATTAGATAAAACATAATAATTGAATAAATCATAATAGAAATTATTAGAGCTACATTTTTTTTAAAAGAAATTTTTGGAACATGATAATATATAATTTCTTCGTCAGGATCCAAATAATTTTGAAAGTTTTGAAGTATATAATAAGGAATAGGTTGATTAATTAAATTGTAATCAGTACGTTCAATATGATATTCCTTTTTTTCATTTAAATTTTCTATTTCATTAAATCTCTTACCTAAATCATTGGTAACTAATTCTTCTAATGTTTTCCTGTCTAAAAGAAAACTATTTGATTTTTTCCATTTTAACACATGACAATAAATAAATTCATAAAGCTCAGTGAAATAATCAATTGGTCCAAAAGTTAGAACTTTTTCATCATTAATCGGATTAATTATTTGAAAACCATCAATAAAATTTGTCCATGATAGAATTTGCCTTGTTGGCTTCCCAACAATTATTGGTTTTAAAAATACATGTTCATTGAAATCCACGCTTGTTGATTTTCCATTATGCTTAACGGTAAGATTATTTTCATAAATTATTAATCTGGAATTTTCAGGTAAAATTCTCTCATTAATTTTTTTTATAGTTACAAGTAGTGATACAATGAATAATGGTCCATAAATTGTTGTAAAAATAAATCCAAACAATGTTAATATTTGAAAAATTAACAAATTCGTATTACTATCAAGATTGAATATAAGATCTCCTTGAAAATAAAAAAATAAGAAAAGTAATATTAATATAAAGATACTAGGAATGGAGATATAATTGGTTATTTTTAATCTTTTTAGCTTTTTAAGTATTTTATTATTTCTTTTCTTTGATAGTTCAATTGTTAGGGGTAAATGATAATTTTTTTTAGTTATTGATTCATCTAATCTTTCTTTTACATGACCATATTCGTAAATTATTGATTCAATTACATTTTGCAAATTCAATAAATTCTTCATATTTTTAACAATAATTGGTGATAATTTAGGTTCATTTGTGTATATCATAACATTACCCCTAAAATTATTCATGGAGCTTCTTTTTTTATACTTGAATGATATTGCTTTTATATCTCTTAGAAAAATAGAGTTAAAGGAATATAATCTTCCATAGCTATGAGAAATATATAATTTCACGTTAGAAAAACATAAGAAATTGTATGCTTTGAAAATTTTACTCTTTAAGATAAAAAAAAGACTAAAAAATAATATTAAAAACAAAAATGAAAAAGATAGTATCAAGAATTCATTAAGCATTAAAAGAGATATTTGAAGATTCAATAAACTAAAAATAAAAAATAAAGACATTCCTAATAAGACTGATAGAAAAACTATTTTGGTTATAAATTCTGCCTTCTTACCTTGTATGGAAAGATTACAATATAATAGCCTTTCATTATTAATAAAATTAGATTTTATTTGCTCTAACGAAGAATTTATGAATTTTTCAACACTTTTTTTCCTCTTTTTTCTAAGGTTTCTATTTTTCATTTACATATTTAAAATTTTATTTCTTACAAATTTGAAAAGAATTTGAACATTAAAATTTATATTAAATTTAAAAAATTAATCACTAAATTTTCCATGTTTTCCTTTTCCTTTAAGAAATTCTTTACTACCTAGTAAATATTCACCAGATTCTAAAGTTTTTAATCCTAATTTAAACTCATTTTTCATAGCATCTTCAAAGGGTAAGTCAAATTGTTGAAATGCTGAGATTCTATCATTTCTTAAGCATGTTTGGGGAAATTTTGCGATGTCATTCGCTAATTTTTCTGCTTCTTCTTTTGAAGTTCCTTTCTTTACAACCCTATTTGCCAATCCCCATTGATGAGCTTCTTGAGCAGTAATTGGCCGACCTGTTAATATCATATCCAGAGCTCTGCTTAGTCCAATTAAGCGAGGTAATCTAACTGTACCTCCATCAATTAAAGGTACGCCAAAACGCCTGCAGAACACCCCAAAAATGGCATCTTCTTCTACAACTCTTAAATCGCACCATAATGCTAATTCAAGACCACCTGCTACAGCATATCCCGCAACAGCAGCAATTACTGGTTTTGATAAGAACATTCTTGTTGGACCCATAGGCCCATCGCCATCTTCACTTATTCTATTTTGTCTTTCAAGACCTCTTGCAATTGCTTTTAAATCTGCACCAGCACAAAAAGTACCATTAGCACCCCATAGCACCGCAACTAATGCTTTTTCATCTTTCTCGAATTGTTTAAATGCATCTACCAATTTTTTTGCTGTTATTCCATCAACGGCATTTTTAGTCTCGGGATTATTAATTATTACAGTAAAAACTGGATATTTTCTTTCTATTAGAATTGCCATAAGCTTAATAGAATGTAATGATAATTAAATTTATTTTTGTATTAAATTCAATTACCTTACTTTAATTTTATTTACAACAATTAAACGTATTTTATAAGCAATTACGTGATTTCTTCCTGTGGTTATTCCAGCTTTAATAATGTTATTCGAAATCTTCCTTTTCTAAAAATATTTTCACTTTACTAAAGATAAAGTATTAGAAAATAAATTAAGATTAAAAGAATTTTCATAAGAGGATAGAATTGAATTCAGAACATACAAAGCATCATCTTGATGCTCATACCGAGGTTGACTATTTAATTGAAGTAATAAAGTAGTAATTTAAAAAAATTAAATTAAGATTTTAAAATAAATATATTTTAAAAATGAAAAGTTTAATTTTGCCTCAAATATTCATTCATTTCTACAAATGAACTCGTTCTAATAAGAGCTGCTTTAAGGAATTGGAAGCCAATATCATAAGTGGAGCCATCTCCCCCAATGTGAATGATATATGGAACTTCTCCCTTGAATTCTCCCTTGAATTTCATTATTTTATATGCTGTTGATATCCCATCAGCTACAGTAGCCCCAGATTCGAATAAATGATGTACCCATGGTACTCGCCAGGAGGTTACATAATCTTTAGAAGTTGAAACTTCTGAACAACTGGTGTTATTTACATAGATAATATTATTTCCTGCAACAGCCATAGCGGCTGTAGCTAATTGATTTAGAATCATTCCTGCTCCGCAGCCGGGACATAACCCATGGCCGGGTTGCAAGTGCTGTTGTGGAGTTAATGCTTTTCTATTCACTCGATATATATCAATAGGTTTTTCTGCACCGAATGTTTCTATTAATTGCTTTAATCGTTTATTTCTTTGTTCAGTCATTAAAATAATCTCGTCAATTTCTTTTTCCATGAATTTTGGTTTAAATAAATGCCTGAATCTCCCCATTGATTTTAAATATTCTACAAATTTTTCTTTATCAACTTCTAAACCTCTATAATATGAAAAAGTAGGAATACCATCTTTTACCCTAATGGTGAATAATGGCCAATAACCGCAATCCGTTGCCAATTTAGAGATTCTATTAGCATCTTCTGCACTATGGCGCCACCCACGCATACAGTCACTGTATGCTTGTATAAAACTTGATCCATTTGTCTTTAATGCCTCAACTACCTTGCCAATTAAATCATTTGGGTATGCGGGATTAACTGTTGCGAGAAAAAGTGATTTAGTCCCAAAAAAAGCAAAAGGAGTAACTAAATCTTGTTTTATTCCAATTTTTCCAGGAATTTTTTCTCCTCCAGGACCAGTGGTAGTAGAAGCGTGAGGCGGAGTACCTCCAGATTCTTGTATTCCAGTGTTCATGAAGGCTTCATTATCATAATTAAAGAATAGAACATTACACTTTTCTTTTCTCGCTAATAAATCATCTAATTTTATAACATTCCTTTCTTGTTTTGGTTGAGCCATTTTTACAATTCCACCCCGTGTATTTTATTTTTGGTTTCTCTCACGCCGAGATACATGTATAATTTTCCTTTCATATCATTCACCTTCTCCATTTTTACTTTAGCAACATCTAATTCATCACGAGTAACATCTCTGCCGCCTAAACCAACGATGAATGTTCTAAAAATAGTACCAAGTGGATATAAAGCAGTAGCAATTGAGGCGGAAAATGGAGGTAATAAATTGTTTAATGAATCTGATTTTTCTAAAAGGATGACTTTCTCAATTCCATTCTCCTGAATTATTTTTTGTAATTCTTCGTAAGGGAATGGACGATAAGCACGAATTTTGATTAAACCTACATCCTTATTTTTTGTCATCCAACTTATTATGTTTCCACACATGGAACCCATTGTAAGGAAAGCAGTTTTGGAGGAATTCTCTAAGTTATAAGTTTCAATTAAATTGTATTCTCGTCCAGTTTCTTTAGCGAAGCGTTTAAAACTGTCTTTCATAATTCCTAAAACTGGTTCTTTTGCTTCATCCAAGTTCTTTCTACCTTCCATGAAAAAGCTTGGCGTGACAATTCCGCCCCAAGTTCCTGGTTTATCTGGATTTATAGTATGTCTTGGTTTTTTGGGAGTTAATTTGCGTACAATTTCATCAGGTATTAAAGTTAAATTCTGAACTGAATGAGAAATGATGAAGCCATCATGAACAAACATTGTTGGAAATAATGAATCTTCAGCAATCATCACGGATAATATAGCTGCGTCATATGTTTCTTGTACATTTTCAGAGACTATGCAATTCCACCCAAAATCAGTTAAAACAAATTCCCATGAGTTCCATATTGAAAGATTTGGAGCATTAAAAGCACGAGCAGAAATCATCATGGTGAGGGGCAAGCGCCAGCCTACTGGCATTGGTAAAGCTTCTGCCATTAACAAGTATCCTTGAGAAGCCGTTGCGGTAAATACTCTTGCTCCAGCAGCACAAGCTGCTGTTGAATAACTCATTGCTGCAAGTTCGGATTCTACATTTACAAAAGCTGCTTTTAATCTACCTTGATTCACTACATCAGCCAAACCTTCTACTGCTTGTGTTTGTGGAGTAATGGGGAATGCGCATATTACATCAGGATCTGTCTGCGTTACTGCTCCTGCCACGGCATAATTCCCAATCATGGCAGTTCTTATTGGTTCTTTAATCTCCTTGAAAAAAAGCTTCATTGGTTCAATACTAATGACAATCGACCTCGTTCTTATTTTAAAATTTTTGTTAATAATAATTTAATTATTTAATAAAATATTCCATTCTATCTTAATTTATTCATTGATAGGATATAATTTAAAAGGTCTGATTTTATAGAAGTTATTGGTTTTAAAATAAAAATTTAAAATTTAATATTGAAAAAAGATTAGTTGATATTTCGATGGATGAGTTTAGGAAAAAAAGATACCATGATAAAATAAATTACATAGCAATCAACTTAAAAGATTTATCCATAAAACCAAAAAATGAATTAGAAAGACGGGGTATTTTTTATTCCTTACAAACTTCAATTGAAGCTGTAATTGATCTCGTAGCAATGTTAGTTAAGGACTTAGGATTTCAAGTTAATGATGATAGTTATAACATTTCTAAAATAGTTCAAATTAAAAAAATTGATCCAAAATTAGAAGAAAATTTAAGAAAAGCTAAAGGATTGAGAAATATCTTAGTATATCGTTATAATAATGTAGATGAAAACCTAATATTAAGTTCAATTGATGATTTAAAACAATTATTATATGATTGGCTTGAAATAATAGAGGAGATATTGGATGAGATCAGCTGACATGAAAAAAATTAAGAAAGATTTAGCCATTTTAAAAAATCAATTTGAAATTGTTTTATATGGTTCTTATGTTGAAGGGGGAGTACGCCCTAATTCTGATATAGATATTGCTATAATTACTCGTGAAAGGAATGAAAAAGAAAATTTAAAAATTCAAAAAGATGTTTTAGGATTACTCCCTTTAAAATATGATATTAGAGTATTTGAACTCTTACCCATTCACATCCAAATAGCAATAATTAAAAATCATTTGGTCATACATAGTGATCCTTTAGAAATATCAGAATATTTTTATCAATATAGAAAAAAATGGGAAGATTGCAAGCACCGTATTTTATCAAACCAGTTTAAAAGTTTTCGTGAACGTCTTTCTATTATTGAAAAAATACAAGAAAATAAGAAGTGAAATAAAGAAAATTAGAAAATAAATAAAGTACAATCCCAAAATCGCATTTTTTTTAGATTATTAGAAAGATGATTTATTGTTTTATAAAAGTATAAAAAATAATTCTCGCATTATCTGTTTGTAATTAATAGTTTTTAGTAAAATTTCTAGAAAAATAATATTAAATAAAGTTAAATGGAGGAAATTATCCTTGGTTTTAACTTTAACATTAAAAGATCATTTAGAAGGAGGATTGGCTTTACTCTTTGTCGTCATATCATTATTAATAGGGATTAGACTCATAATAAGATTTATTATATATAAAGATAAGATTCTATTATTTGCTGGGTTAACTTGGATTGGAATGGTCTCCACATGGTATAGTCCAGCGTTTAATTACATTTATGTATTAATTACTGGAACTTCGATTAGTAATGAATTTTACTTTTGGTTGGGTTATTTTTGGATGCCATTTACGATTATATTTTGGTCATATGTTTACACGGGATTAGTGGCTAATAAGCATAGAAAGATTATCATTGGTACATGCATCATTCATGCAATAATTTTTATAATCGTATTTGACTTAATCCTATTTACAGACTACACCATTATAAGTGAGAAGAATGAACTTTTTAATGCTGATGCTTCGCCAGGATTTTCTCTTTATATTATCTCAATATTAATCATCGTGCTAATAACTGGCATTCATTTTGGTATGGCTTCTTTAAAAACTAAGGCAAGAGAAATCCGACTCAGGGGAAAGTTTCTCATTATTGCTTGCTTGTCGTTCTTTTTAGGAGCTCTTCTTGATTCTGGACTAATACCATTATCTCCGTTCTTATTAATCCTATCTAGATTAATCTTGATTTCTAGTGGATTTGAATTTTCATTAGGTTTTTTCTTACCTAAATTCATTAAAAAGATTCTATTGAAATCATGATTAATCTTAATTTTTTTTTAATATCTTCTATTATTACTTAAAAGAAAGAGAATATATTTAAAAACATAAAAACTTTAAGCATTACTATTTTCTTCAGGTATGGCACAAGCAGCTGGTCCTTGTTTTAATCTTTTACTAATAGCTTGAACTGGGCAAATATTTAAGCAATTTAAGCAAGATTTACAATGGAAATGATCAATGCCTGCCATGTGCCATAATCCATCCTCACCTTTTTTTCTGAGGATGGCAAAATCAGGGCATACAAACCAACATTGAGCACAATCAGTACATTTTTCCTCATCCCATATTACTTCCCATTCTCCCCAACTTCCCGTATTTACTTGATCGCTACCTACTTTGATGATTGTCTCATCACAGTACCATACTCCTGCTTTATCGACCTCTTTATATCCAGGTAAGCCTGGGTTAACTTGTAGCCACGGAACCTTAGTGTCGGTTATAAAATCCGTTTCGATACCTAAATCATAAATACAAGTTTCTTCAAAAGCCTGTTTAATAGCTTCTATATTTTTTGCCGCAATACTTTCTTTAAATCTTCTCATAATAGCTTCACTTAATTCTTCCACCGTAAATAAGTGTGATACTCGAATTAAAGCTCCCAAGATGATAGTATTGGTAATATTTCTTCCTAAAATATCAAGTGCTATTTGAGTAGCATTAATAGTAGCAATATTGATATCTTTTCGCTTCACTAATTCTTGAATAGTAATTTGATCCGCGGTCGTATTAACGATTAACCATCCTCCTTTAGGAACTCCTGCAGTAACATCAACTTCAGTCAATAATGAAGGATCAAGAACCATTACAAAGTGTGGGACGTAAACTTGTTCGTTCGATCTAATTAAATCTTCATTAAAACTTAATCTTACAAAACTTTCTGTGGGTGAACCCATTCTTTCAGCTCCGAATCTTGGTTGACATATACCATAGCCCGAAAAAGCCTCTACACATAAATTTGCAGCAGTTACTCCTCCTTGTCCACCACGTCCATGTACTCTTAAATTAATAATACCCTCTTTTAACACTTCCTGAATTTTTTCTGGTGTTAACATTAGTTTCTCATTCATCTTATTATTTATATTTTAATCTTAAATTACCAATTAAATAAATTCTTTCTTATAATTAAGTTTATTTATCTAAGAAATAATTTTTGTACCATTCCAAATTTAATTCATTAATTACTTTGCTTAAAAACTGATTAACTTTTAAAACACCTATTTCTGAAATAATGAGATTGATAAGGTTAGAGGGTGTAATGTCAAAATAAAAATTATGCACTTTTAAATTTGCAGTCAGAGAACTTTTTGGGTAAATTTCTGTTACTGGTTTTTGAACGATTATGATTTTTTGACCAAAATGACTTTTAAGGTTATATTTAAAGATACTACCTAAAGCAACAACGCTTTTTTCGGCATAGTTTGCCATACAAGCTAATGGATAAGTACCGATTTTATTAATTATTGACCCATCTCTTAAAATACTATCAATGCCAATTAACACGAAATCAATAGAATCAATAAACTTTCCCATTGCTGCATCAATTATTAAATGCGTCAAAAATTTTTTGCTTAAAATTTCTGCAGTTTTATGTCCCTCCATTAAAGGACGAGATTCAAGCACGTAGAGTTCAGTTGAATCGCTTGGAAGTTGGTTTAAAGCCTTAATAATGGTGGAACTATAAGAAATGAGCATTATTTTGGGTTTATCTTTTTCAAGATTTTCAATAAAGGATTTAAAATTGGCAATTAGTAGACGCTCTTGTTTAATTTTAAATTTTTTAAATTCAGTAATTCTATTAAAGATGTTTTTTTTATTAATCAATTCAAGATTTTGAATAAGATATCCAATAGTATTGATTAAAGGCGCCATGCTAGGTCGACTATCCATAATTTCTTTAGATATTTTTAAAAATGAATCTTTTATATTTTCAGATTCATCCGGTACTTGATTTAAAAAATAAATAATGATTTCTAATGCTTTACCGATGAATTCACTTGCACCAGAATCAACATCTTTTCTTAATTTATCTATCTTTTCCCTAAAATCATTCATTTTACAATCAATATATGAATATCATTAAAAGAAAAAAATTTTAAAAAAAAAAATAATTATTTCTTCAGTTCTGCTACAAATATTGGAGGTATGCAAAAGTAGGCAATACTACAATCTTTTCCTTTATACTCCAATACTTTAGTAATGGCATCGTCTAGATTTTTAGCTTTTTCAAATCCTAATGTTTTTAGGACATTATCGTTTTTAGCTCCAGCTACAATTATTTTGTTTGTATTGAGAAGTCCTAATACTCCCCAATAATAAATCATTAAGGCATGTGTTCCATGATAAGCGTAATGATATCGATATTTTTCTAAATAAGTTTCATTTTGGAGATATTCATTTTCAATTTCTTTCAAATTAAAAATGTCAGGTTTTTTGCTTAGTATGTCGTAATAAAAATCAATGTAAGATGGATGTTGTTTTTTATCAAACTTTTCTTTAGCTGGATTAGAAATGATGATTATACCATCTTTTTTAAGGGGACTCATGCCTTCATATAAATTGTAAAGATATCCCAAGACTAAGCCATGCAATAAGAGAGGATTTAACGTTGAATTGACATTATAAGGCGATACATTTGGAACACCAAAAATAATCGCATCATACTGCTTTTCAATAGGGACATTTAACTGCTGTTTAACTAATTTAAGAGTAGATTTATGAGTTTTTTCTATTTCACCAGCAAAAACACCTATTAAATCATATCCAGCCTTCATTTTTTTTCTAAAACTTGCTTTTATTCCAGCAGGCATCATACGTAACAAAGAAAGAGCAACCCTCCGCCAAAATGGAACTTTTTTTGATGCATCTTTCATTGGAGAATAAATTTTTTTAAAGAATCCTTTATAAAAACTATTATTTAAAACCATTTCAACTGTAAAAACCTTTATTTTATCCTTAATTGTCCTTCCCATTTTCCAAATTACTTCATGCAGCCCCGAGTTACTAGGATCCATGAAGGCACCTTCTTTAAGAACTTCAGGAGAATGATGTGGGATAATCGTTTTATAAGTTCCAAGGCCAACGATTATTGATTTCCATCCACCATTCAATGGTGTAAAAGTAATATTAATATAGATAATTAAATCGGATTCAACAGCTAATTTATTTAATTCAATCTCAAATCCTTCCTCAGTATTACCTAAAATAATAAGATTATTCTCATCACTGGCATCATGATTAAAAATATGATCCTTGAACATCTTTATTATTTTATTTCCTAATAACTTTTTCAGTTCTTTTGGTTTGCATTTTCGGTGCAATCCAGTTGCACATATAAGTGTTATATTTTCTTTCTTCACACCAATTTTAATTAGCTTTTCAATAACAACTTTAATGGCAATTGCTCTAACATCCTTCTTAGATAA